>WNGI01009207.1_pt1 | contig 10700 bp, 8 predicted proteins | sample 5400621 | NCBI WGS metagenome assembly WNGI01 (sample SAMN13153374, study PRJNA577476) | soil metagenome | isolation source: 20 cm soil or saprolite under Garry oak tree replicate 1 | place: USA:California | collected 2016-06-15 | reverse complement strand
CGGTCGCCTTGCGGAGCCGCTTCTCTAAGCGAGCCGCAGCTTTGGCAACCACTTTGCCATCCTTTTCGATTGAAAGGTCGCCGGTCTTTTCATCAAACCTGACGTCGTAGTTACCCTTCTTAACAAGAGTTCCATTGACCTTAATATTTGACGAAAAAGAAACAGCTCCCATGTTGGATTTGGCGAACGCAGCGGTGCCAGCCAAAGCGACAAGCAGGAAAGCAACCATAACGCGATTAATAATGAACTTCATTGACCACTCCTTTTAGTGTCGTAAGTTTCGCTTCCTCACCGAAGCAACTTGTGATACGTACCCACTTTCTGCGCCAAAATTCGCGCTCTGGTTCGTTCACCATCCATTTGTCGAACTGCCTCCGAAAAACTTACAAACTCCGCAACTTCTAGCGGAGAGCGGGCGGATTAATCACTGACCTCCGCATAACGGGCGCGGAGACCTGACATTCAAAAAGCAGTCCTTAACGCTTTAATCCAACGCAGAAAATTGGTCCACATATTGACGACGTGAGGAACAGAGTAACAGTGACCAGAGGGCCAAATATCTGATACCAGGAGTGTTGGTGGAGCAGATGGGACTCGAACCCACGACCTCTGCGTTGCGAATTAGACTCCCGGCAAAAACGTAAGTGATTGTCTTTTCGAAAGTTGCAGCCATCGAGAGATTTTAGAGGTTTTCCAGTTCTTTCCTATTCCTTACCATCGCGTATACGCCGGGTGCAGTTATTTTTGGTCACGTATTGGCCACTTGGAAATTGACTCAAAGGGGTAAGACTGTTTTGAGATACCAAATGGAATCTCAAAACAGGCACGTTGAGTCAGCCAACCAGGCCGTGTCGCAGCCGTTGAAGCGCGCCTCGCATTCCCCTAGCCCTCTTCGGCAACTGAATGCGATCTTCCCTGTCGGCTTGCTTGATTGCACTTAACAGACTCTCGACATCAGTCGCGCCCGTATAGCGCACTTCGTTAATGTAGAAGGTCGGAGTACCGGTCACATGCTCGTCAAACAGGCTGCGGTTGAAATCGGCTTCGACGATTTTAAGGAAAGTATTCTCACCCATGTCTCGGCCGAACCTTTTAAGATCAAGGCCGATCCGTTTTCCGTAACGCAATAGATCCTGATCATCTAAGGCTTGTTGGTTCGAGAACAACTCATCGTGCATTTCCCAGAACCTCTTTTGCGCTCCGGCCCCTTCTGCCGCTTCAGCGGCACGTATTGAATGCGGGTGAGTTCGTACTGTCGGAAAGTGGCGAAAGACAAAACGCATATTGTTGCCCAGGAGTTTCTGCAGTTCCTTTATCACTGGATAGGCGCTTCCGCAATGAATGCATTCGAAGTTGCCGTATTCCACCAATGTCACTGGCGCGCTCCCGGGTCCGGCGGCGTGGTCGGCTTCCGTAACTGCATTCTTGAGTCGCACAATCTCTGAAGTACTCATCATCAACTCCTTAACTCAGATTTCTTCTACAATCCAACAATCGGCGTCCAATTCCCAAAGAATTGTTGGTTCATGGCTTTGCGGGATGCTTCCTCTCCAATATGGAGGCGCAATGCATAGGTTGGTTTCGCATCTTCACCCGCGACATAGCGTAGCTGGTCTTCCCCCATCACGCACCATCTTCAAGCCTGCACGCGCGTTGCACAGAAGTGCCACTACTGGGCACACTCTGGCAGCAGCTCGACACCATTAAATTTGTAGACTCTGCTCAAACTCCTCGCGGCACGCTTCGCCAAAACTCCGCAATATATCTACGCTCTCGTTGGTAATCATTGCCTGTCCCTACCAAAAACCCATCCGCCCGTAAATCATTGAAGTTAACAACTCCGGTTGTTAACGTCGCAGGACTATGAATGCTCTCCTATCGTCGTTTCTCAATATGCTACGATCTTGCTTCCGGACTCGAGCAAATATGCAAATCGAGATTCTTGCGCCGCGTCATCAACTGGCGGTGCTGCAGCGGCGGACGAACAAGCGTGCTAACCTGAGAACTGCAGACCGCTTGCTCTGGGTCATGCTTTCGCGATTATGGGCGCAGTGGCGCACAGCGCTTGTCATCGTCAAGCCAGAAACAGTAATTGGGTGGCAGCGAAAAGGGTTTCGCTGGTATTGGCGTTGGAAGAGCAGAGCAGGGAAGTCGGGTAGACCTTGCGTCCGCCCGGAGATACGAGAGCTAATCCGGCAGATGAGCAGCGCGAATCCGCTATGGGGAGCACCGCGGATTCATGGCGAGCTGCTGAAACTGGGAATTCAGGTCTCTCAAGCAACTGTAGCCAAGTACATGGTGCGTCAGCTGAAGCCGCCGTCACAAACGTGGCGGACGTTTCTGGAGAACCACGTCAAGCAGTTGGTATCGACAGATTTCCTCGTCGTGCCTACGGTCAACTTTCGCATATTGTTTGTCTTCGTGGTGTTGGGACACGATCGACGTCACGCCATTCACTTCAACGTGACGGCCCATCCCACCGCGGAATGGACGGCGCGGCAAATCGCCGAAGCGTTTCCCTGGGATAGCGCGCCGCGTTATCTGTTGCATGATCGGGATTGTATCTATGGAGCAGCATTCCGTCAGCGAGTAGGAGAAATGGGCATCCGCGAAGTGCTGACAGCGCCGAGGTCGCCTTGGCAGAATGCCCATGCGGAGCGCTTCATTGGCTCGTTGCGACGGGAGTGCCTGGACCACATAATTGTATTGAGCGAATCTTCCTTGCGGCGCATTCTGAAAGCATACTTCGAGTACTACGAACACTCACGCACACATCTTGCTTTGGAGAAAGACGCGCCGATATCCAGGGCAATTCAACCACCCGAGCTTGGGGTCGTAGTGGAGTTACTGCAGGTGGGCGGACTGCATCACCGCTACGAGCGAAGAGCCGCCTGAGGGTGCTCACCCTTCCGGACCACTACCCCTATTAGAATTCAAGAGCTTAAGATGTCGCGCATCCGTCAGCGCTACTGTTGTCGTCTCAAGCTGTTTCACTCACTAGCCTGGGGCAACGCGTGGTGAGGAGAGATAAGACCGTCGGGGTCATTGATTGGTTGGCATTCCCTGTCTTGCTGCTTTAATCGAGTTTGTGGTAACGACAGCGAAGGAGCAGCGTTCGTGGTCCAACTTCCGCGGAGGGGCGAGCCTTCCAGTGCTACACATTCAATGGAAACAAAGCGGCAATGAACAAATCGGTGTCGCAAAATCGGCATTCTATCGCCCGAGCGCCAGCAGCGCGGCGATTCCGATTCCGGTGAGCAGCGGCCAGCCCACGTGACGGCCGCGAGTGTAGATCAAATCGAACAATCCGGCGCCAGTGAAGACCGCACCCGTTGAAGCGGCCGCCCACCACCGGGCGGCGATGGCATCATGAACTAGCTGAATTAGTATCAAGGCGAGAATTACCCAGGTCACGCTGGTCATATGCCAGGCAAAGCGCAGTAGGAAACGTGCTAGCTCGCTGGCTAGAATGCCTTCGCGCCTCGAGAGCAGGGGCGCAATCAGATGGCTCTCGCCCAGTAGCGAATGCACGATGCCGGTAACGATTAACAGCGCCGCCGCTATGTAGAGGAACCAGTCGGACATGGCCAGATCCTACACTAAGATGATGCAACTTGAATGCGGAATCAGCTCAAGCTCGTCGTCTCATTACGATGACCAGCCGGCCCTAAAACGATGATTGATGGTAAAGAGAACGGAGGTGCGCTTCATCGCAGAATGCCCCGGGAGTTGTCTGAGCACACATGCCACTTAGCCTGATAAATACCCAATTCTAATTTGCCACGATTTTGCCACGGTACGCCTGCGAGTTAGACGGTTTATACGGTCTACAGTGACTTCTCTAGCCGCATTGATTTGGTTCTACGCTGCAAAAGCGAATTACCCGCTTTACGTGGCGCTCAGCGGTAGCTTGACACGGTAGGGGTCAGGTCTCAAGCGCGCTCGCGCCTACCACTCTCATTTTTTCCCCTTTCGGCGCGCACAACTGCGGTCATACGTGGAAACTTTGGAGTCACATCTAAGTCACAAATTAATCCGGTTAGTACGAACGGTGTGAATAGTGCGATGACGCAAAGTGTCAGAATACTGAGGAAAATCAAAAGAGAACTGGAAAGCGGCGTAAAACAATAGGGTATGTGAGTCCCCCTTCGGCACCATTCTTAGAGAATAACTATTCTATCTACACGACTTAACTAGGGCGTCACAACGCGAGCCGAAGCACCTCACTCGTACCTGAGTGCCACTAACGGATCTATCTTTGTCGCCCGCCGAGCCGGCAGACAACACGCGAGAATCGCAACCAGTGCCAACAAGATCGGCGCAACAATAAATGTGATCGGATCAAGTGCCTTCACTCCAAATAGCAACGGCGTCTTGCCCGGGCCAACTTCTGATAGAGAAGCTCCGACCACACGGGTTAGTGCAATCGCTCCCAGCAGGCCAAGCGATACACCGGCAAAAACAAGCAGGCTGCATCGACGCAAAACCAACCACATTACGTCTCGACGTAAAGCACCCAATGCCATTCGCACGCCCATCTCGCGCGTGCGTTGAACCACTCCCCATGAAATCACGCCGTAGATACCAACAACTGCGAGTAACATTGCAACGATCGCGAACGCGCTGAGTAAAATCATCGCCGCTCGCTGCGAGACCACGGCGCGCTGCATCCGATCCTCCATCGTGCGAACTTCATACAATGGAAATTGGCTATCGACGGAATGCACGGCGGCTTGAATTGGTGCGGTTAGGCTTTGAGGTTCAACTTGCGTTCGCACAGCTAAATACATACTCGTGATGGTATTTTGCGTAATGGGCAAGTAAATATGAAGCGGAGTCTTTTCAATAACTCCCTCCGTTTTGACGTCCCCGACAACGCCGACTACTTCACGCCACGGTGTCGTCTGTTCCGGCCAACCCTGCTTCACTCGTTTGCCAAGTGGATTCTCGTTAGGCCAGAACCGTCGCGCCATCGTTTCATTGATTAAAACCACCAGTGGTGACTTCTCTGTGTCTGCTTCAGTAAGAACCCGGCCCTTCAACAATGGAATTCTCATTGTTTTGATGTATTCAGGGCTGATGGGATTGAAGTCGGCGTGCGGAATTTGCGCGCGCCCCGGTACAGGCTGATCTCCAACAATAAATATCGATCCCCACTGCGATCCTTCGATCGGCAAAGAGAGTGTGAACGCGGCGGATTCGACACCCGGAATAGCCTTGACGTTAGTTAGAACGTCGCGCCGGAAAGATTCTAGTTTGGCAGCGTTATATTTCGGATCCTGAACATCGAGCCGCATGGTGAGCAAGTGATCTGATTGGAACCCAGGATCGACGTGGGCAATCTTGTACATGGTGCGGGTCATCAGGCAGGCGCCTGTCACCACCACTAAGGCAAGAGCAATCTCTGCCACTAACAACCCGTCAAAAAGACGGCGACGCAAAGGCCCAGAGGTTGACGATCGTTGATTGAACGCCAAGGTAGGGTTAGTGCGCGTCGCAGACCATGCAGGCAGAAGTCCGAACATCAAACCAGTCAACAAAGTGATTCCTGCTGTAAACAACAACACGCGTCCACTCAATTGCACATCGTCGATGCGCGCAAGATTCGGTGGGGCCAGCTTAATCAATGCCGACAATAGCCAGCGCGCGCAGAGGATTCCGGCCAAACCTCCCAGCAGTGACAGCAGAAGACTTTCATTCAACATCTGGCGAATCAGGCGACGACGTCCAGCTCCCAGCGCCATTCTGATTCCCATCTCCTGTTCCCTGACTAGCACACGTGCAATCGACAGATTGGCGACGTTGACACAGGCGATGAGCAAGACAAATCCAACAGCACCCATCAGGACCAGTAAGGTCGAGCGCACTTCGTGAACGATCATCGATTGAAGTGAACGCGCGTATGCACTGGCCCCGCTATTTGTATCCGAATGCTCTTTCGCCAGCTGAGCCGCGAGCTGACGCATCTCAACGTCGCCCTGACTAACGGAAATTCCCGATTTCAGTTTGGCAATTGCTTCGAGTCCCAGATAGTTTTCGCGATGGAACCATGCGGAGTTGGGTGCCAACCAACCGCCCAGTGGCGCCCAAAGATCAGTCTTTCTAACGAATTCAAAACGAGGCGGCATTACACCGATTATCCAATAGTCGTAGCCTCCGAGATTTAGGGTCCTTCCCAAAATATTTGGATCCGAGCCGAACGTAGTCCGCCAGAGGGAATCACTGATGAGTACGGCCGTCCCCACTGGTGTGAACTTCTCCTCCTCCTCCGTGAAAGTTCGACCCAACTGTGGTTGAACTCCGAGAATGCGGAAGTAATTCAGCGTGACTTCTTGTCCGATCAAACGTTGTGGACTACCCACGCCAGATAGGTTGAATGTATCGAATCGATAACTCGCAATTTCCTCGAACGATTTTGCACGCACTTGCCAGTCTCGAAAGTTAAGCAGCGAAACGCCAATCTCCGCGCCCTCTTTGGAGATCTCATTGATCACTACGAGTCGATCGGCGTCCGGAAATGGCAGTGGATTCAGAATGACGGCGTTGACGAAGCTGAAGATTGCAGTGTTCGCGCCTATGCCTAGAGCAAGCGTGATTACTACCACAGCGGCAAACCCGGGATTCTTGCGCAGCATTCGCGCCCCGTATCGTATGTCTTGCCATAAATCGCTGAGCAAATTGCTTCCTGAAGCCCCAGGTGTGATCGCCGAAGGCGGACGGGCCTGCCGGAGTGGCGCTATGTAATCCGCTAAGACGTTGCCCTCCCTAAAATCGGAAAGTGCTACTCGTGTGGCCTCATCAGGAGACATGCCGCCCGCGATCAACTCCCGATAGCGGTCATCGAGATGTTGCGAGAGCTCTTCTATGATCTCGGCCTCGCGCGTTGGCGAGAGGCGCAGGCCCGATAAACGCGCGCGCACGAGTTGTGTCCAGTCAGGCATGTTCGTCTCCGATAACGCGTTGAACGGCGGCTACGAATGCTGCCCAGGTCTCGCGTTGTTTAGCTAACACACGCCGGCCGTTAGGCGTGACTTTGTAGAATCGGCGGCGTCTCTCGTTGGGCTTTTCAACCCACGTCCCCTTGATCCACCCACGTTCCTCGAGGCGATACAGCAAGGGATAGAGGGAATCGATGTGAAGCTGGATCTGGCCGCCGGAACGCGTATGGATCAGTTTATTCAGCTCATATCCATGGCGGGGTCGCGCGTCGAGAAGCGAAAGGATCAGCAGCTCTGCAGTTCCCCGCTTCAGTTCACGATCGAGCGCCTGGGTGTTGATACCTGTCATGAACAGATAGTATATAGGCAGACATCCAAGAGTCAATCACTTTAATTTAGGTTTGTGCGGTGACTACGGTGCTCTCGAAGCATCGTCTAAAGATCACGGGTGGCGACGGTCGTAAGAGACTGGATAGGCAAGGCCGCGAAATCTGATCATCGGATCGGCCGGCTCGATGCCGTCGGGCAGCAAAGAGGGAAGAAACAGCAAGGCCCGCTGAGTGGCATCGGAGTCGGGAACGACCGAGGTGATCTCGATTGATCCGAGTTCAATAGTTTTGTTTGTGTCCGACCAAGGGATCGAGGGATCGTCGAGCTTGTCGCCTGGCACGGGAAGTTGGAGGACGAGCTTAAATCGAACCGGCCCCTCTCCGACACGGGTGCGGATTTCGTCAAGCAGATAGTCGTGCGAAGCGTTCACAGCGTCATCTTTCGGCAGAAATTGTAGGCCCGTTTCAGGAATTATCTGATACCGCCCGAACGTGGCTTTGCCGTCGGCGGCGATGAATTTGAAGGTATTGACGCCGAAGTACGCAATGGTCGCGTAACTGACCGGAGCTGGGCCGGGGGCGGTCGCAAACGGCTTCGCCTCGGGATGGGCTTCGAGATATTTCTGGATCGGCGTGGGGGCGGCGACCCCGGGACCGCTGGCTATTACAGCCAGGATAAATTGCCGCATGTCTTCTGGGCTCTTCGCCGGGAATCCGTTTAAGGAATGGGTGACAAGGTCGGTATCCGTACCGTCGGATAGATGAAACTTGATCGACATTCCGAGGGGACGAGCTTGCGGCGCTGCATCGGCCATTGTCGGAATCCCTGTGTTATCGGAAAATCGGACAGTGATCGGGACCGCCTGCCTGAAATGAGGGGCTTTGCTAAGACCAACAGCCTGCGCGGTCGGTGTAAAATTGCCCAACAATACGATGCCTTTGGCGTGAGTCGCTCGATTTGTCGTCTGCTTTCCAAAAGCACCGTTAAGAGCATCGACAAAATCTCCTGGCGTGATCCGCGGTGTCGCCGTCGGCTGAGGCGTTTGCCCGTATGTTCTCGCCTGCTGACCGGACAAGATCAGTACTAATACCGCAAGAATGATAGATGGATAAGTCTTCCAGAATTTAATCGTGCTCATATGTGTATCTCCTTTTGTGGTTTGGTAGTTCTCAACATTGTCGGGGATCGTACGCAGCGCTTCCGGCCCGTTCGGCCTTCAATTCCTTATGCCGTCATCGAGTGTATTTGTCTCCAAGATCTTCTCCTTTCTAGTTGGAGCCCTGCCAACGTTTGCTACGTTGCTTTTAAGGGCAATTGCCGCGCCAACTACGACGCTTTGTAAACCCTTGAAATTAGGCTAAGCGTGCACTACGACCACGACGAACCGAAAGTACGCAACGACGAACCTTAACGACGAATCGTTGTTGAGGCGCGGCTGGAATCCAGTACCCTGATGCCGTGAACCTCAGTTCTCGACAGAAAACATCCGACACTCTTCCGTGTCTAGCGGATTCCATCAGAGTCAACCTCGCGTATTCGCTGACTTCCCGCCCAATTCCCTCCGTGGCAAACCGATTGCTACACATTGAGCCGCAGGTTGCTCGCACGATGGTTTATTAAGTTCTGCGAACGGCAACGCACAGAGATATTTCAATTTCAAGTGAGCACGGCAAGGCGGGTCTTGTGCTCGAGGCGGAAACAACTCATCTTCAGCCGACAGCGATAGGGTGGCCCAAAGGAACACGCCTGAAATGATCGTTAAAAGTTGGATAGTGGCGTCTCGCGAACGACGCCGGGCCGAGGCGGCGGATTATCGCCGGAACTTCTTCAGACAATGGAATGAGAAGCAGCTCTGCATTTCGAGATTGCAGAGAACAATCTTGGAGGCGACACCGACAACGGTACTCCCTCGTGCTCTTGTGGGAGTTGAAGTGCCAACATCTGAACCGCTAAGCGACGCGGGCTTCTTAAAGGGCTCGGAGCGACCTGTCTTGCAGGTACAAAGCGATCATAAAACAGGACGCGCTGACGTTGTGAGGCGAAGTGAACTGCCTATGCCTGATGCGAAAGAGATAGCCACGGCTGAAATGGCGCGTCGGAGAAGGGAATTGGGCGAGCTGACGCTGGAACAGAAAATTGCGATTGAGAGTCTACTAATGTCCACGGTCATTAGAATCTCGGAATTGGTAGGAAATTCGCTTGACATGTTGGCACAGCAGTTCACTTCAACGAAGAAAGCATTAATAACATAAGCACCATCATCAAGACCGCGCTTGCCCGAGCAGTCGAATGATCTCGCCGTAACGGTGGCTGATTGCCAGTGCCATGGCATTCATACTTGTTTGAGTAAACTTAGCGTGTGTGTCAGCTCCTCGATCCAATAAAGCATGAACAATCTTTGGATCGCCAGATGAAGCTGCCAGGATCAAGGCTGTGCCTCCGTCGACTGCCCTCGAATTTACGTCAGCGCCATGGCTCAGCAACACTGCCACGGTCTCGTAATGCATGTTGATGACGGCGAACATCAATGCCGTCCGGCCCGCACTGTCTTTCGCGTTAACGTTCGCACCGTTTCTCAGAAGTGCTTTAACTTTCGTGGTGTCCCCTTCGAGCGCCGCGAGCATCAAAGCTGAATGATCGTCATGGTCCATGTATTTTTCAGAGATGCTCTTCTGTGGTACCTGTGTTTCCTTAATTGCATCCGTCATCATCGCTTCATCAACTTTTCCTAAGAGAGATGGCTGTATCTCTCTTAACCTATTTGGACTAAGGCTCAAGCGATCTTCGTCAATGATCTCGTATCACTGATCCTTTGCTTAGATGAGCCCAATTTGCTTATGCATTCCCACCAGGTAATAAAACACCTTCTGCTCCTTTCTCGTTGAAGCCGTGCCAACGTTTCATTTAAAGGGCAATTGCCGCGCCAACTACGAAGCTTTGTAAACCCTTGAAATTAGGCTAAGCGCGCACTACGACCACGACGAATGGCAGGAACGCAACGACGAACGACGAATCGTTGTTGTGGCGACTGGGATCCAGTACCCTGATGCCGTGGATCTGGAACTCCTCCAGTCGATTTCACTGGCCGTGAGCCAAGTGCGAACGGTGGATACTGTCCTCAAGATGATTGTCGACGGACTCGTCGAGAGGGCGGGCTTCGCCCTTGCCAGGATCTGGTTGATAGGCCCGGGCGATATTTGCGCAACCTGTCCGATGGTTGGGGAATGCCCTTTTCGGTTGCGCTGTCTGCACTTGGCCGTTAGCGCGGGACGTTCTCAGGTGAATGGACAGGAGTGGAAGGCGATTGAGGGCGAGTTCCGCCGTATTCCGCTCGGTGTTCGAAAGGTTGGCCAAGTCGGTTCCACCGGCGAGTCATTCCTGATCGAAGACGCAGCTTTGAATCTCGACTTGACCACTGATCCCGACTGGATA
>WNGI01006388.1_pt1 | contig 10700 bp, 7 predicted proteins | sample 5400621 | NCBI WGS metagenome assembly WNGI01 (sample SAMN13153374, study PRJNA577476) | soil metagenome | isolation source: 20 cm soil or saprolite under Garry oak tree replicate 1 | place: USA:California | collected 2016-06-15 | reverse complement strand
CTTGAACGTGCTCGTTGTGGTGAGCGCCTTCCAGACCGCCGAAGGCGGCGCTTTCACGGTGGTGCGCACCTGTGATGCCTGAACTGCCATGGGAATCCTCCGCTAGTTATCCGTTCCGCGCCGTTCATCGCGGGTCTACTGCTCTACCCGGCGTAAAGACACGCTTTGGCAAAATCTTAGCCTGATTTGGTGGCGACACAACTTACCTGGGTGACCATTGCGGATTCAGCGACGCTTCGGTAGGGAGGTGGGTGGTCTGACCTCCCTCGACCCGCACGACGTAAACCCCTTCGACCAAAGCATCGATGGCTAAGCTAGGCGGCAGAGGGCTCGCGGGCATTCCTCACGTTCCTGAAGTGTCGCAAGGTCAACGTGGCGGCGACGGCGGTCGCCAGTACCAGCAAGGCGTTGACGGCGGCAGTCACGACGAATGCTTGAGTGAACGCATCACGAGCGGCTGACAGCAGCTCAGTGCCGATAGGGCCGGCCAATCGGTCGGCCACGGCAGATGCACCACCAAGCGTACCACGAGCAATTTCGGTCGCATCAGAGGGAACGCCGCTTGGGACTCCGGTCGCCATTCTGGCTCTATAGACTGCCATCCCGATACTGCCAAGAATTGCGATGCCCAGCGCTCCGCCGAGCTCAGAGCTGGTCTCGGAAATCGCTGATGCGCTGCCGGCGCGCTCGACTGGAGCGCTACCCACAATGATGTCCGTCGCGAGAATGACCACAGGAGTAAATCCCAGCGAGTAAATGACGGACCCGGTCACGATGACTGCGAGTGGAGATGCGGTGTCGAGCAACGTCAGCACAGCGAGTCCTACGGCCGCGATCACGAGCCCGGCACCGATCAACTGTGTAGCGGGAAAGCGGCGCGCCAATAGCGGCACGATCATGGATCCCGCGATGAACATGGCGAACGACGGCAATGTCCAGAGGCCGGCCTTGAGCGGTGACAGTCCGAGCACGAGCTGCAGGTACTGCGCGATGAAAATGTAAGCTCCGAAGACAGCGAAAGTGCCGAGCATATAGGCAATGAGCGCCGCGCTGAAAGCGCGTGATCGAAAGAGCTGAAGCTCAATGAGCGGATGCTCCAGCCGACGCTGTCGCTGCACGAACATGACTCCGATCAGCACGCCCGCGGCAACGGACACCGCGGCGGTTAAGCCGAGCCCGTGTTCGGCGGCTCGTTTGAGCCCGTAGATCACCAGCAGAATGCTGGCGAGCGAAAGGGCCGCGCTGAGAAGGTCGATGGGCTTTGAGTTGGGATCGCGGTATTCGGGCAACAGCTTCGGTCCGACCGCCAGAAGCAGCAGCATCACCGGCACTGCCAGCAGAAACACCGAGCCCCACCAGAAATACTCGAGCATCACGCCGCCGAGGAGCGGACCGATCGCGCCACCGATCGAGTAACTGGTAACCCACACGCTGATGGCGAAGGTCCGCTGATGCGGATCGTGGAACATGTTCCGGATCAACGACAGGGTGGACGGTGCGATCGTCGCTCCGGCGACGCCAAGAAGCGCGCGCGCCGCGATCAGCATTCCCGCGCTCCGGGAGTAAGCCGCGATAACCGACGCGACTCCGAAGGCGGCGGCTCCGAGAAGCAGCAGTCGACGCCGGCCGATGCGGTCGCCCAGCGTGCCCATCGTGATCAGGGAACCGGCGACGAGGAATCCGTAGATGTCGAGGATCCATAGCAGCTGCGCGCTGGTGGGTTTCAGGTCCGCGCTCAGATGGGGCACAGCCAGATTCAACACCGTGAGGTCCATCGCGTAGAGCATGCACGGCAGCGCGATGACAGCGAGGCCAACCCACTCACGACGCGTTGCTTTGGAGTGCGCTACGACCGCTTCAGGCATTCGGACAATGGAATGCGCGGAAGTTCATCTGAGGTTCGGGTTGTGGTCGGAGCTGAGCTAATGATGGGCAGGCGATCCGGCCAATCTACCGCGCAGGCCGATCCCCAATCCAGTAGCGTGGGCCCGGACCATAGCGTGCTGCTCGGTCGCCGGGGTTGGATAATTGGCAGCGCTCGAGAGAAAGACAGCCGCAGCCAATGCACTGTGTGAGGCCAGCCCTGAGTCGCTCCAGCTCGGAGATCCGTTCGTCGATGCGCGACGTCCAGGTCTCTGAGAGCCGTGACCAGTCACGGCCCGTCGGCGCGCGATGCGGCGGAAGCTTGGCGAGCTCGGTCCCGATTTCGTCGAGCGTCAACCCGATCCGCTGCGCAAAGACAATGAACGCTATCCGCCTAAGAACAGCCCTGGGGTAGCGGCGCTGGCCGGAACCAGTTCGCTCCGATCTAATGAGTCCGCGCTCCTCGTAGAACCGCAGCGCGGATGCCGCGACGCCACTGCGTCGCGCCACTTCGCCGATCAACAACAGATCTTCCATGTCCGCAATCTAGAGCGATGAGGGCTTGACTTCAAGTTCACTTGAACTTGTAGATTGCGCATCAACCACTAAGTGCTCTTGGAGGCCCGATGGAAAGCAGTGCAAGAGAAAAGACGGTACTCATTACCGGCGCGTCGCGCGGCCTGGGGCTCGCGCTCGCCCGCGGTCTCGCCGCGCACGGCTGGAATCTCATTCTTACGGGCCGCGACGCGGAACGGCTTCGCTCAGTCCGGGACGAGCTCGCCACGCGCACGCACGTCGCGGCCATTGCTGGTGATGTCACGGATCCTGTCCACCGCGACGCGCTGGCAGTCCTGGCCCGTGGACACGCGGGACTCGACGCCGTCATCAACAACGCCGGCGCGCTGGGACCGAGCCCGCAGCCAGTACTGCTCGATTATCCGTTGGATGTTCTGAGCGCCGTCTTCGAATCGAACGTCATTGCGCCACTCGGCGTGTTGCAGGCAGTGCGAGCCGAGCTCAAACCGGGCGCTCGAGTCATCAACGTGACGAGCGATGCCGGCGTCAACCCGTATCCCGGGTGGGGAGGGTACGGTGCGAGTAAAGCCGCGCTCGAGCAATTATCCGGTGTTCTCGCAACGGAGAATCCATCGCTGAGAGTTTACTGGGTGGATCCGGGCGACTTGCGCACCGATATGCACCAGGCCGCGTTTCCCGGCGAGGATATCAGCGATCGTCCGCTGCCCGAGGTGCGAGTACCCGCTTTCATCACCTTGCTCGAAGGCGAGCTGCCCAGCGGGCGTTATGTCGCTGCGGCGCTGGGCCCCGCTGCGGTTGAAGCAGCATGAACGCAGCAGAAGTGGGACTCGATTTTCAGATTCCTGAGGAACTGGCGGCTCACGAGCCACCCGAGGCGCGCGGTCTCAAACGTGATGGGGTGCGGCTGATGGTGTCACGTGCGAGCACCAACGCCATCACGCACACGCGCTTCTCTCACCTTCCCGATTTTCTCGCTCCCGGCGATGTGGTCGTGGTCAACACCAGCGCCACAATCAATGCGGCGCTCGAAGCGGTGCGTGAAGGGAGTGATGGCAGCGTGAGCGATGTAGTGCTCCATCTTTCGACGCCGCTCTCGCCAAACCAATGGGTGGTTGAATTGCGGAGTCATTCGGCGAAGGGAACCAGCCCGTTGCTGGACGCCGTAGCCGGAGAACAGTTGCGTCTTCCCGCCGGTGCAACGGCGACGTTGGTGGCGCCCTATCTGCCGCAATCTGACCCAGCTTTTGACCGACGCGTCAGACTATGGATTGCTGACCTGACGCTGGCGGACGACGTCTCGAGTTACACCGCTCGACACGGCTCACCCATTCGCTACAGTTACGTACCGAAGCCCTGGCCATTGTCGTATTACCAGACCGTGTTTGCGGCGGAGCCGGGAAGCGCGGAAATGCCCTCAGCCGGGCGCGGGTTCACGCATGAAATAATCGAGCGTCTCGCGCAGAAAGGTGTCCGCGTTCTACCACTGGTTCTGCACACCGGCGTGTCCAGCCTCGAAGTGAACGAGCCGCCGTATCCGGAACGGTATGGGGTGCCGTACGCGACGGCGCACGCAGTAAACTCAGCGCGCTCCGACGGGTCTCGCGTTGTCGCGGTCGGAACCACAGTAGTGCGCGCACTCGAGAGTGTCGCCACCGACGACGGCTTGGTGCGCGGCGGGACTGGCTGGACGGACCTGGTCATCACACCCGAGCGCGGCTTGCGGGTTGTGACTGCGATCCTGACCGGTCTGCACGATGCGAAGACATCGCATCTGTCAATGCTCGAAGCATTGGCTGGCCGCGATCACCTCGATTTCGCCTACCAGGAAGCGCTGCGCAACGGGTATTTGTGGCACGAGTTTGGGGACCTCCACCTCCTGCTCGAGAGCTGACTCGGCCTCTCAAGGCGCGTACGTGAATTAGTCGCGCTACAACGTAAAAGGGCGTGCTGCGAAGGAAGCGGGAAATAAGTACTTGGCTCATGATGACAGAGCCCGCCGTAACCCTGACCGACTACGCCATCGCCCTCGAGTGCGCGGTGTTCGTGTTCGCGCTCGCCCGACTCGATGCGCGCGATATGGAGCTCCGCTTTTGGTTTATGCGTGCTCGATCAAGGCGCGCATCCGGGCTTCGTCGAGCTCCTCCCAGGCCCCTTCGTCCGCAGAGAGAGGTTTCCGCAAGCGAACGCGTGAGCTCGGAGCGGCAGCGCCTTGGTGAACGACCGAGCCGATTCGCGCATGGATTTCGCGCACCTGTGTCCGCGCAACTATCTCGCGAACATTGTGCTCACGGATTCCGCCACCGGCCATGACGGTTATACGATCGCTTGCTTGATTCACGAGCCGAGCGATGACATCAACGCCTTCCAGAGCCGTCGCTGCGCCGCCTGAAGTGAGGACACGATTCACACCGACCTCTATCAGTTCCTCCAGCGCTTTAGCGAGATCCGGGGTGAAGTCCACCGCGCGATGAAAGGTGACGGGCAGCCCCGAACATGCCTCGACCAGCTCGCGTATCGTTGCGACGTCGACTCTACCGTTACGATCGAGAGCGCCGATGACGATGCCAGCGCCGCCGTGCTGACGAGCGACGTCGATGTCTCGCTTCATTACGTCGACTTCGTCCGGGGAATAAACGAAGTCGCCACCACGGGGCCGAACCAGCACGAATACGGGAATCCGTGCGCGCTCGATTACACCGGCGATTAACCCTGCGCTCGGAGTGGTTCCCCCATCATGCAGACCCGCGCACAGCTCGATTCGACCAGCGCCCGCACGCTCTGCTGCGAGCGCTGATTGAAGCGTCTCGACCGCCGCTTCAACGAGAGCCAATCGAGATCGGCCAGGTTCCTCCCACTGACTTGTAGACCGCCACGAGCGCGGTCGCCGCTGCGGTATGTCCGAGCGCCAACTGGTTTTCCGCGTCGAGCAGGGTCCGCTCTGCGTCCAATACCTGCAGGAAGTCGGTTAATCCGGCCTCGAACCGCTGTTGCGCCAGGTCCGCTGCCCGCGCGCTCGATCGCACCGCATTCTCGAGGATCGCCAGGCGGGCGTGAGCGCGGTCGTAGGTCACCAGCGATGCTTCGCTCTCTTCGAGCGCTCTGAGAACTGTCGCGTTATAGGTGGCCTGCGCCTCATCCTGTCCCGCCTGTGCGACCTCCACTCTTTCACGAACCCGGCCAAGGTCGAAAAGCGGGAAAGTCATCACCGGTCCGACGAGAAGCCGCGAATTTGCTCGTTTGAACAGCGAATCAAACGACGTCGCGAGATAACCAGCGCGCGCACCAAGTGTCACCCGAGGCAGATATTCCGCCCGCGCCGATCCTACGAACAATGCCTGCGCAGCGAGCTGCCGTTCGGCGCGTAACACATCGGGCCTATGACGAACGAGCTGGCTCGGGGATCCGACGTACAGTGTATCGGGGAGACGCGGTAACGACCCCGAATCCAGCACCGCTTTGGGAAGCGCGTCCGGAGCACGACCCAGCAACACCGCCAATCGGTTCCTGTCGAGCGCGATCTGCGCTTCCAGCCCCGGTGTTGTGGCGAGGGTAAGGTACAAAACCGATTTCGCTCGTTCCGTGTCGAACGCCGTCCCACGACCGGCGGCGAGACGATCCTCGGTGAGCTTCACGATCCTTCGCTGATTCGCAGCGTTGCGCTGCGACACCGCGAGCTGGCGCTGCGCGCCTCGCAAGTCGAAGTACGTGCGCGCCACTTCCGCGGCGACGCTCACCTGAACGTCCTCCAAACCGTGCTCAGACGATTCCGCCAGCGCGCTCTGCGCCCTGACGTTGCGCGCGACGCGACCGAAGATATCGACCTCCCACGACGCGTCGAACCCCACGTCCCACAGTTGCTGGGTGGGCAACTGGCTCGTGAGCCCAGGCGTTTGTGCGAGCGAAGTCTGAAGTCGTGATGTACTCCCCGTTCCTGTTATCGTCGGCACGAGGTCGAAACGTGCAAGCCTGCGCGCCGCGCGAGCACTCGTCAGACGCGACTGAGCGATCCGCACATCCATATTTGCGCGCTGCGCCTCCCGAACCAACATCGCCAGCGTCGTATCGCCCAGCTCATTCCAGAACGGAGTGGGAGCCAGCGAGTTACTGACGTGAATCACCGGCGCCGAAGAATCATCGGACGCAGCGACCACTGCGGATTCTCCAGGGGCCGTTCCAGACACACTGTATGCCGAAGGAACCGGAACTTCAGGCGCTCTGTAACCTGGCGTGTAGCATCCGACCAGCACGCCGCTGAGCGCTATCAAAATCTTACGCATTTGTATTGCCCTCTGTGCCCGCCACCAGCGACGGTCGCCACGGATGGAGAGGCTCGATATCGTCAGGTATTTTCACCGGCTCGCCGGACGCTGGCACCGGAGTCTGCGCGCGTCGCGCGACGAACCCGCGCACGAGCACGTAAAAGAGCGGGGTAAAGACCAGCCCGAGGAAGGTGACGCCGAGCATTCCTGAGAACACTGCGATGCCCATCACGCGTCGCATCTCAGCGCCAGCCCCGCTCGCGAGAATGAGTGGAACAACGCCGGCGATGAACGCGAAGGAGGTCATCAGAATTGGACGTAATCTGATGCGAGCCGCCTCGAGCGCGGCGGTGAATCGATCGCGTCCCTTGCGCTCGAGATCGCGCGCGAACTCGACTATCAAAATGGCGTTCTTACACGCCAGCCCCACCAGCACCAACAATCCTATTTGCGTGAAGACGTTGTTGTCACCGCGAGTCAGCCACACTCCAGCGATCGCCGAGACCAGACACATCGGGACAATCAGCACGATGACCAGTGGCAGCGACCAGCTCTCGTAGAGCGCGGCGAGAACCAGGAACACGAGCAGGATACACAGCGGGAAAACGAAGATCGCGGTGTTGCCCGCCAGTTTTTGCTGATAGGTGAGCTCCGTCCACTCGAAGCCGAGGCCGTTAGGTAGCGTCTCGTTGGCGAGCAGCTCCATTGTTTGTACTGCCGCGCCGGCACTGACTCCTGGCGCCGCACTGCCGCTGATATCTGCGGCGGGATATCCGTTGTAGTGAGTGACCTGGTCCGGACCGTACGACTGTCTGACCGTTAGCACTGAGCCCAGCGGTACCATCTCGCCGCGAGCGTTGCGCACCTTCAGCGCGGTGATGTTCTCCGCGCTCGATCGATAGGGCGCGTCGGCCTGCGCGATTACCTGATAAGTGCGGCCGAACTTGTTGAAGTCGTTGACGTACTGAGACCCGAGATAGATCTGCAGCGTCGAGAACAAGTCGTTGAGACGGATGCCGAGTTGTTTTGCCTTGTCGCGATCGACATCGGCGAAGAGCTGCGGCACGTTGATCTGGAAACTGGAGAATTGTCCGGCCAGTCGCGGTGTCTGGTAGGTTCGCCCAACCAGCTGCTGCGTCGTGGCGTAGAGCGTGGAATCGCCCAACCCCGCTTTGTCTTCGACCATCAGCTTGAATCCGCCGATGGCACCCAATCCATTTACCGCCGGTGGAGGGAAGACGGCCGTGAATCCCTCCTGGATCGCCGAGAACTTCTGATTCAGCGCCATCAGGATCGCGCCGCTCTTGAGCTCTTTACTCTTTCTTTCCTCGAATGGCTTGAGGCCGAAGAAAATGATCCCCGCGTTAGGTTTCGGTCCGAATGAGCTGATCGAAAGTCCGGGGAACTCGACCGCGTGTTCGACGCCGGGTTGCTTGAGAGCAATATCAGTCATACGCCGGATGACGGCCTCGGTACGATCGAGCGAAGCGGCGTCGGGCAGCTGCGCGATCGCGACGAGGTAGCGTTTGTCCTGACTCGGCACGAAGCCCTTCGGTACCCTCGCAAAACCCAGGATTCCGATGAGAACCAGCACTCCATACACGGCGAGTGCGGCGAACGAGCGTCGTCTCACTGTCTGGACGATAGTTCCGTAGCGTGCCGAGCCGCGGCCGAAGACGCGGTTGAACGGACCAAACGCCCAGCCAAGCAAGCGATTCATGATACGTGTGGGCGCGTCCTCGGGGATGCCGCGCGGCTTCAGCAGCACAGCGGCCAGAGCTGGTGACAACGTCAGGGAATTGAACGCGGAGATCAGCGTCGAGAATGCGATCGTGAGCGCGAACTGCCGATAGAATTGCCCCGTGAGTCCGCTAATGAACGCAACGGGCACAAACACCGCGCACAGCACCAGTGCAATGGCGATGATTGGTCCGCTCACTTCCTCCATCGCGCGGTGGCTGGCGTCGAGCGGAGACAAGCCCTCTTCGATGTGCCGCTCAACATTCTCGACCACCACAATTGCATCGTCGACCACGATGCCGATGGCGAGGACGAGTCCGAATAGTGAGAGCGTGTTGATCGAGAATCCCGTCGCCAGCATCACGGCAAAGGTTCCCACGATGGATATCGGCACCGCCGCGAGAGGGATGATCGAGGCACGCCACGTCTGGAGGAAAAGCACGACGACTATGACGACCATCAACGTCGCGAGGAGCAGTGTGTAGATCACCTCGCGAATCGAATCGCGCACAAAGAGCGTCGGATCGTAGACCGACGACCAGTTCACTCCCTCAGGGAAGCGCGTCTTGAGCTCATCCATCTTGGCGCGAATTCCGCTCGATAGTGCGAGCGCGTTCGATCCCGGAGCCTGGAAGACGACGATGGCGACGGCGGCCTTGTTGTCGAGCAAAGCTCGCAGGCCGTAAGTGCCGGGTCCAAGCTCGATCCTCGCTACGTCGCGGAGCCGGGTGACCTGTCCGTCCTGTCCTGTCTTCACGATTATGTTGCCGAACTCGTTTTCGTCGGCCAGCCGACCGCGAGCGTTCACCGTCAGCTGATAGGCGACGGGATCGTTCATCGGCGGAGCCCCGACAGTTCCCGCGGCGACCTGTACGTTCTGCTCACGGATCGCCTGAATGACATCGCCGGCAGCGAGCCCGTGCGACGCGACCCGGTTCGGATCGAGCCAGACACGCATCGCGTAATCCCCGGCGCCGAAAACGAACACCTGGCCCGCGCCTGGAATGCGAGCGAGCTCGTTACGGACATTGAGCAACGCGTAGTTGCGGAGGTAGACCGGGTCGTAACGTCCGTCGGGCGAGAACAGGTGCACGACCATCGTGATGTCGGGCGACCGTTTTTCGGTGACGACGCCGAGGGCGCGAACTTCCTCGGGCAATCGGGCGAGTGCCTGCGCGACGCGGTTCTGCACCTGTACCTGCGCGAGATCGACGTCGGTGCCGATCTGAAACGTCACCGTCAGGCTAACCGAGCCATCAGCCGTCGAGGACGACGACATGTAGAGCATGCGCTCGACACCATTGATGGCGTCCTCGAGCGGCGTCGCGACTGTCTGCGCCAGCACCGTCGGATTCGCACCTGGATACAGCGCGCGAACCGTAATCGTGGGCGGCGTGACCTCCGGGTACTCGCTTACCGCCAGGGTGCGCACAGCCAGCAATCCGCTGGCGAGAATGACCAGCGAGAGCACGATCGCGAAGATCGGCCGGTCTATGAAAAAGCGTGAGAAACGCACTGGATTATTCCGGAAAGAGTCTGATTATCGTGCGGCAGGCGCAGGCGCGGGACTTTCGGCAACCATGGCGGCATTGGTGGCGGCGACCTTCATTCCCGGTCGCACGCGCAACATGCCGTTGATCACGACGCGCTCACCGGGCTTCAGTCCAGATTCAACGGTGCGCAGGCCATCGACAACGCGTCCCGTGGTCACGGGCCGATATTCTACGCTGTTGTCGCTCTTCAGAACGAGCACAAACTTGCGATCCTGATCGGTGCCGATCGCCTGGTCCTGAACCATTGTCGCCACGTGACGGTCGCTGCCAAGGAGGCGCACGCGCGCAAACAATCCGGGTGTGAACTGACGGTTCGGGTTCGACAAAAGCGCGCGCGCGCGAATCGTTCCGGACGTCCCATCGACGCGATTGTCGACGAAGTTCAGCCTGCCCTGGTGGGGAAAGCCCGACTCGTTGGCGAGACCGATCAATACCTCGCGCCCGCTGGGTCCAGCGGACTGCGCCGACATGTATTTCAGATAAGCCTGCTCATCGGTGTCGAAGTACACGTAGATCGGGTCGACCGAAACGATCGTGGTGAGCAGCGTCGGCGAAGGTGGACCACCCTGCACGACATTGCCCCGCGTGATCTCAGCGCGACCAACGCGCCCGGAGATTGGCGCGCGAACTACCGTCCATTCGAGATTCAGTCTGGCCACGCGTAGCGCCGCGTCGGCAGCACGGACTCCCGCGTCGCCCTCGGCCCGACCACTGGTGCGCGAGTCCAGCTCCTCCCGTGAAATCGCCT
>WNGI01021544.1_pt1 | contig 10701 bp, 12 predicted proteins | sample 5400621 | NCBI WGS metagenome assembly WNGI01 (sample SAMN13153374, study PRJNA577476) | soil metagenome | isolation source: 20 cm soil or saprolite under Garry oak tree replicate 1 | place: USA:California | collected 2016-06-15 | reverse complement strand
ACCCTGCTGAGTTTATTGCTTGTTTCCTTTTTTTTAGCGATGACGCGCTTCGCTGTGGCCCTCGAAGTCGGCGAAAAGGCCCCCGACTTTGAGCTTGAGAGCACCAAGGGCGGAAAGCTGCAGTTAAGCAGCCTTAAAGGCAAAAATGTGCTCCTCAATTTCTATGTTCTCGACTTTAGTCCGACATGAATTAAGGACTTGCAAGCGTCCGGTTCGGACAACTATCCGATGTTCCAGGCCGAAAATACAGAGGTTGTCGGAATCAGCGCCAATGCTCCATTTTCACAGAAAGCATTCGCTGACTTCGCCAAGATCAACTACCCTCTACTGAGTGATAGAGATGGCAAAGTGATGCAAGCATTTGGTGTATACGACGAACCCAGAAAACTAGCAAAGCGGTCCTACGTAATCATTGACAAGGAGGGAGTGGTTCGTTATCTAAATATCCGACCTAGCAACACCGAAAAGGACCTTCTCTCTACGGAACAGTTGTTGAACGAAGTAAAAAAGGTCAACAAAGGCAGCTAAAGATTATTTCTTAAAGATTATTTCTTAAGGAGAAAGGAGAAACTAACTAATGGATCGAGGCAAAGTTTTTATGGCGGCAGTGATTGGTTTTATGACGCTGCTCGTTTCTAGCCACGTTTTCGCTCAAGCGGACGTGATAGAACAGAGGCAGAAGTTGATGAAGTCGAACAGTGAGGCGGCGAAGGCGATCAAGGCTGCCGTTGAGGCAAAAGACTATGCGACGGTAGAAGCCAAAGCCAGGGACATTATGGGCAACGAGGCCAAGATTTTCGGTCTCTTTCCCAAGGGAAGCACGACTGGAAAAACTAAGGCCACGGCTGCGATTTGGGATAAATCGGATGATTTCGCAAAAGCGTCTAAAGCATTGCAGAGTGCTGCGAGTGAACTCGCCAGTGCTGCAAAAGCGAAAGATGACGCGGCTGTAACCACAAAGGTAAAAGCCCTAAGTGACGCCTGCGGTTCCTGCCACAAGGCCTTCCGAGCTGAAAAGTACGCCGAGTAATCGACCAAACTCAAAGTCCCACAAAGATTGCAGTGAGAAAGCCCTTGCTTCATGAAGCAAGGGCTTTCTTTTTTCTGCCTGCTGTAATAGTTTTTGACGATATGAAGGGGTCGCTCCCGGGAGGAATCTTGACGATGAAACGACCGGCCTTTTTTTGTGCGATTGCTTATCTTAGTTGGCTTTTCTTTCTAATTGCTCCTGCCTCGGCTCAATTGACCCGAGTCAATGTCGGATACAGCGCCGTCAGCGCTGACCAATTACCGGCGTGGGTAGCCAAAGAGACAGGTATCTTTGCGAAGAATGGACTGGACGTCCAGCTGATCTTCTTCACGGGCGGAACCACCGCAATCCTCGCCCTGGTTTCCGGTGATGTCCCAATAACCCAGGTTTCCGGCCCGGGCTTGGTTAATAGCGCCTTAGCGGGATCCGATGCTGTTTTTGTCGCCGCCGGCATCATCTCGCTGAATTACGTCCTCATGGGCAAACCAGGAATCAAAACTGCGGAACAGCTCAGAGGCGGTACTTTAGCCATCAGCCGTTTCGGGTCGGCGACGGATTCCATCGCGCGATTCGCCCTGAGAAGGATCGGTTTAACCCCAGGTAAGGACGTAACTATCGTTCAGGTAGGAAGCGGTCCGGAGCGCCTTAGCGCCGTCCTGACGGGAAGGGTAACGGCAGCGGTCATCAATCCGCCTTCCAGTTTCATCGCCGAAAAACGAGGCTTAACGATCGTTGCTGATGTCGCCCAAATGGGTCTGGTTTTTCAACATACCGGTGTTGCCACGACGCGCAGATTCATCAAGGAACATCCCGAGACAGTGCGCCGCTATGTCATGGCTCATGTAGAGGCGGTCCAAAAGATGTGGACCGACAGAGAAGCCACGATTAAAGCTTTGAGCAAATATATGGGCAGTGGAGTTGACCGTGAAATCCTCGAGAAGAGTTATGAGAACGTCATGACGGAAGCGCTTTACCCCAAAAAGCAGTATCCAAGCCTGGAGGGGCTGAAGACGGTCCTTGAGGACATAAGCGAGCGCGACCCGAGAGCGAAGACGGCCAAGCCGGAGCAATTCGTTGACTTTAGCTTCATCAAGGAACTCGATGGGAGCGGCTTTATCGACGGTCTTTATAAAAAGAAATGAAATCGCCTACCGGAACCTGGCAGTGATAAGCGCCAAACAAGGCGAGGACGCATCGTCGGATATTCAGGACTGGGCAAACAGTGTTGCTCGCCAAGTGGACGATAGGGTTGTCGTCGATGTTTACTACGACGGCGATTCAAGCACCTACGTTTTAAGGCTGGTTAAAGGGGCCCGGGTCCTGGTCTTCCGGCTGTCCGAAGCGCAAGTCAGAACTTCCGGACGGGAAGCGGAATGCGAACGAACACTCAAGCGTAAGGTCAAAGATCTCTGGAATCTGATCTAAGTGGTAGGAGCGGGTTTCAAACCGCCCCTACTTGCCAGCGAAAAGCCGCGCCACATCTTTCGCAAAATAACTCAGGATCATATCCGCGCCGGCGCGTCTGATGGCGAACAGTACTTCCATCATGATTCTCTCTTCATCGATCCAGCCGTTCCGCCCGGCTGCTTTGATCATTGAGTACTCCCCGCTCACGTTATAGGCAGCCACAGGATAACCAAACTTCTGTTTCACGCGATAAACGATATCGAGGTAAGCCATCGCCGGCTTCACCATGACGATATCCGCGCCTTCACGGATATCGAGCTCGACCTCGCGCAGGGCTTCATCCGCATTGGCAGGGTCCATCTGATAGGATCGTCGATCACCGAACCGCGGCGTCGATTCTGCGGCTTCCCGGAACGGTCCGTAGAAACCCGAAGCATACTTTGCCGCATAGGCCATGATGGCAACGTATTCAAAGCCGTTTTGGTCGAGGGATTTGCGAATCGCTCCCACCCTGCCGTCCATCATGTCGGACGGCGCCACGACATCGGCGCCGGCCCGCGCATGCGACAACGCTTCTTTGACGAGCAGCTCCAGCGTGCTGTCATTATCGACGTCGCCGTTTTTGATCACGCCGCAGTGGCCGTGGTCGGTGTATTCGCACAAACAGACGTCGGTCATAATCAGAAGCCCGGGAACCTTTTCTTTGACAGCGCGGATCGCCTGCTGCACGACGCCGGTGTCCGCATAGGCCTCCGTGCCCACGAAATCTTTGTGCTCGGGAACGCCGAAAAGAATGATCGCGGGGATGCCGAGGGCCTGAGCTTCTTCACATTCTATAACGGCGCGATCCACAGAGAGTTGCGCGACGCCGGGCATTGAAGACACGGCCTGAACCCGATTTTTCCCCGGCCCGACAAAAATCGGATAAATGAAATTCTTGGGACTGAGAGTGGTTTCGCGCACCAGTTCCCTGATCTTCTCGTTACGGCGCAATCTTCTCGGACGGTAGGCGGGAAAGTCCATTATTTTTATCTACCAGCGGGCCTTTGGTTCGCGGTACCAGCAAAATAATCTACCATCGCGCTCACCAACCCAGGAATTGTGAACTCTTCTGAGACGACCTCTGATCGCATGCCTAAGCCTTCCACGGTTTTTCTTGTAATTGGACCGATACACGCAATAACGGCTCTAGAAAGCAGCCGTGGCAGGTCCTGATCGCGTAGCATGGCTGCGAAGTTCTTTGCCGTGCTCGAGCTCGTGAAAGTAATCATATCAATCGTGCCTTCACGCAATAACTTGCACAGCGCCGAAACATCCATTTGAGGCAACACGGTTTGGTATGCCTCTACGACATCAACCCGGGCTCCCCACTGGCGCAAAGTTTCCGGCAGGATATCGCGCGCTTTAGCTGCCCGCGGGATCAATATTCTTTTCCCTAGCACCGTTTCGGAAATCAGCGCCTCAAGAATACCCTCAGCCTGATATTGCTTCGGCACGAGGCTGGGCTGAATTTGCGCCGCGGTTAGCCTTTTTGCCGTCTCAGGACCAATGGCACCAACCTCGATACCAGCTAGGTCGGCTATGTTTTTTCCAAGCTTTTCGAACCGGTTAAGAAATTGTTCGACGCCATTGACACTCGTGAAAATGAGCCAATCGTAACTGCCAATCTGATTGATCGCCTGGTCCAAAGAGCCATAACTCTCGGGCGGTCTGATCTCTATCGTGGGAAATTCAACCACTTCACCGCCCAAGCTCTCGATTCTTTGCACCAAACTCAACGCCTGGGATCGGGCACGCGTAACTAGGATGCGCTTGCCCCTAAGCACATCGGACGAAACCGATTGTTTATCTGCCTTTTGGAGGGCCATAGTCCGAAGCCACGGATCTCCTTCTACGAAGCAATCAAAAGCTGTTGCGCACCTTGGGATAACAGGCGCTCAGCGAGCTCACGGCCCAATTCCTCTGCGTGCGCAACACAGCCGGATGTTTCGCCGCGAAAAAGGGAACTTCCATCCGGATTGGCGACAACGCCGAGGAGCTCAAACTTTTCGCCCTCCACAACCCCTCGCGCCCCCACTGGAACGTGGCAACCACCACCCAGCCGATTTAAGAACGAGCGTTCCGCGGTGACTTCGGCGAAAGTAGCCGGGTCATGCAAGAACGAAAGCTGCTCGCGAATCGAGTCGTCTTCCCGTGACTCCAAACCCAATGCCCCTTGTCCCGCGGCGCCGAGGCAGACGTCGTTCGAGATATACTCTGCGATCCTTTCTTCCCGATCTATCCGTTTCAACCCGGCAGCGGCCATGACCAGCGCATTGCACTCTCCTTGATCGAGCTTCTTCAAGCGCGTGTCGACATTTCCCCGGATAGGCACGATTATCAAATCCCGGCGGTAGTAGAGGAGCTGTGCTCTCCGGCGCAAACTCCCGGTACCAATTTTTGCTCCGGCAGAAAGGTCGCTCAACCTTTTTGCCCCGGTGCTCACCAAGACATCACGTGGATCCTCCCGGTGAGGAATCGCCGCCACGATCAATCCTGCGGCTAAGTCGGTGGGCAAATCTTTCATGGAATGAACGGCAATATCGATCTCGTGTCTTAATAAGGCATCCTCGATCTCCTTGGTAAAGACACCTTTACCACCAATCGCTTGAACGCTCGCTTCCAAAAACCGATCCCCGCTCGTCTTGATGAGAATCGTTTCGATTCTTGCGGCCGGAAATTTCTCTTCGAGTTTTCCTTTCACCCAAGCCGTTTGAGCCAAAGCCAACCTGCTGCCGCGCGTTCCGATCCTAATCGACTTCATCTCGCGGTATCTCAGTTCCCTAGCCTGCATTATTCACGGAAGAGTTACCGAGGAGCAAGCCTCTCCGGTCGCGGGCAATGGGCCTATGTCTTGAGGACGCCTGCAAACTGAAGTGACGGAGCGCAGAGTGAGGAAGAAACGCCAGCTTTATAGCCAAGCTCCCTAGAAGTCATTGCAGCTCCATGTTCCTGTGCCCGCTCGCTACGATGCTTACTCCTCGGTCTACAGTGTGTCGTGATTTTCCTCGGTCCATGAATAGTCCGGGCTAGTTCTTTGTCGGCATCATTCAGCCCTCACCGCTCCAAGTCAAAGAGTTTCTTCAGGGCCGCAATATAGAGAGTTTTCTCGTCCTCGTCTTTGGAGTTCAGTTTTAGGTGTGACATAGGAGCGTGAAGAATCTTGTTCATCATGGCGGTGGTCATGTCTTCCAAAGCCTCTCTCTGTTTTTCCGACAGGTCTCTCAAGTTGCCGCCAAGCGATCTTTCCAGTTCCCGCTGCCGTATCTCTTCCAGCCGTTGCCGCAGAGCCGTAATCGTCGGGACTTGCTCCAAGGAATCGATCCAGCGGGTGAAATTGTGTACCTCTTCTTGAACGATTCCTTCCGCCTTTTCAGCCTCGTTGGACCTTTCTTGAAGATTCTCCTCGGCGACCCCCTTGAGATCATCGATATTGTAGAGATACACATTGTCGATTTCATTAATAGCAGGATCGAAATTTCTGTGAGATAACGGGGAAAATCCTCGAATAAAATCGGGCTGCCATGAATCCGGCCGGCGAGTTCCACGGCCCGCTCGAAGGTTCGGTTGGTGACCATCAAGCTGTGCACGCCGCTGCGTTGGAGGTGTCGAGCCATAAGGTCGCCCATCTTGCCCGCGCCGATGAGCATTACCGTTTTATCGTCAAGACGGTCAAAGATCCTTTTGGCCAGGTCGACAGCCACAGAGCTCACGGAGACCGCTCGACTGGCAATAGACGTCTCGTTCCGCACTCTCTTGGCAACGGAAAATGAACGATGAAAAAGACGATGGAGAATCGTCCCGACGGTACCGGCTGCTTGGGCAGCGTTATAGTATTCCTTTAGCTGACCCAAGATCTGCGGCTCCCCCACAACCATAGAATCCAGACTCGCAGCCACGCGGAACAGATGCCGAACCGCTTCCGGACCATGATGAATATATACATGGTCATCTAAACTATGGCGATTTTTCCGGGCTCTCTGCTCGGCCAAGAATGCTTTGATTTCTTCAGAAGCCGACACACCATTCAACGCCGCCGCCACAACCTCGACACGGTTGCAAGTCGATAGGATGACGCTCTCCTGGATCGACGGATAGGTCCGCAGCCGCCCCNTTCGATCGGCGCGCTCCGATGATTCATGCCAACGATGATAATTTCTTTGTGCACCTGCTATTCAAACCGGCCTCCATGCCGGCTGGGAAAAATCGAATCTCCCAACAAAAAATAGCCGATGACCACCGCGAATCCCACCATCGTGAGGAGCGCGGCCTTTTTTCCCCTGAGGCCGGCCGTAATCCGGCCATGTAGAATAACGCCGTAAAACAGCCACGCAATACCTGAAGAGATCTGGCGGGGCTCCCACGACCAATAATTGCCCCAGTGGATACCGGCCCACATGCTGCCCGTCAGGATGCCTAGAGTCATCAACGGGAACCCCCACACTAGCAGCACATAGTTCAATTTGTCTAATGCCTCCAGCGACGGAAATCGTTTCATCACGGACGACATCTTCTTGCGCTTGAGGTAATTTTCCTGGAGCAGGTACATCAGGCTCACGCCGAAGGCCAGGGCGAAAACGACATTACCGAGAAATGCCAAGGTCACATGAATCGGTAGCCAATACGTCTTCAGTCCCGGCGGCAACTCGTCGCCGCCGGTGCCAAATGCGAAAGCGGCAAGGGTCATAAGAAACGCCAAGGGCGCGATGATTGCTCCCAAGATCGCTAACCGGTACTTGAGCTGGATCAATAAGTAACCGGCGACAAGGAGCCAGGCGTAAAATGACAGCGCTTCACGAAACTGAGCAACGCCCGGGTAACCGGTTTGCAAAAAATGAATCCCGAGGGCGGCTGTATGGACGGCAAACCCGGTGAATAAAATGATCGGTGACAAACTTGAAACGAAGTCACGCACAAGAAAAATGTAAACGATAAAACTTGCGCTCGCCAGGAGATAAAGCACTGCTGCAACTTTGAGGAGAGTCACGTCCATAATACCTCGATTATTATAAGCTAACGTCTTGCGCCTTCAAGCCCATTGCAGACGATAGAGTGACACCCTGATATGAGTCTCCCGAAGTTCAATAGACAAGAGTGCAACCAAACACCTCAACCGAATGAGACGGTGGTTAGCGACTGGCGATTTTGAGACGCTGAGCAGCCGTAGTGGACTTGCTCGTGGATGATCCGCCTGCTGATCGAGCAGTACCCACCGATGCGCCGCGGGCTTTCTTGTTCTTGGCCGCAATCTTCCTGCTTACCGACCCGGCAGCATTTCGCATGGTGACCACCACCCCGCTCTTTTTCTTCGCTGGGCTGTCGAGGGCACGTCGTTGTAAGATTGCAAAGCGGCCGGCTTTTTCTGGTGGAACTTTAACGCGATAACCCGCCGGAATCATTGTTGCCGTCGGACTTAGAGCCGGGTTCCATTCAAAAAAATCACTTTGGGAGACAGCTGCCGGCTTCAGCAACGATTGAATTGTGACTTGGCGTTTGATCTCGATTTCATGGAGGCTCAGTGACGGGTGGGGTCGCAAAAAAGGGAAATGGACTTCGCTATTCCTGGCAATATCCGCGGCGGCAAGAAACTCAGCATAGAAATTCTTCGACGCAAAACCGAATGTGGGCGATTGATAACGTCGGATGATCTCCACCAGATCTTCCGTGCCGACGGCGTCTACGGCCCGGAAGATCCCTTCCGTCCCATGATTATAAGCGGTAATGGCCAAAGGCCAGTTGCCAAGCAGCCGACGATTTTCCTTGAGCAAACGGGCGGCGGCGCGAGTGGATACCAGGGGATCCCGTCGCTCGTCCACGGTATCGGTGATGCGAAGAAACTTTCTCCCGGTCTCAGGCATGAACTGCCACATACCGACCGCACCGGCGGTGGAGCGGGCGCGCACATTGAAGGAAGACTCCACCAAGGGCAGATAAGCGAGCTCCACCGGCAATCCCTCATCACGAAAGATCTGCCGCATCTGGGACATGTATCGTCCGGAGATCTTGAGACCGGCAATAAACTGTTCCTTGACGCCCCGCTGGGTTTTAACTCTTCCGTCTTCCTCGTTCAAATCGTAGTCAGCAAGAATTCGTGCCCGCTCTCTCTCGACCAGCGCCCGGCCCTCGTCCGTATCCGGAACACGCAAAACGCTATAAATCTTTCCGTGATCGAAGGGATCGAAAAATACGACATCTCCCGTTCCGTAACGGGTAAAGATCTGCCTCCAGAACGCCACCGCTGCTTCGAGGCCCGGAAGAACCGCAAACGTCGACTCGGCTGCAACCGCGCGCCCGAAAATCGCCATTAGCAGTACGAAAATAAGGCTTGAGCAAAGCGTGAACTTAAATCGCATGACGCCGATTAAACACGAAAAATTGACCCATCGTAACAAACGGGATATGGTTAGTCAAAATTTTATTTCGGGGAAATTCCTGGTTGAAAAGATACACCCCCTATCATCATTTTCTTGTCGTCAGCCTAATTCTCGTGTTGGGAGGTTGTCGCTTTTCTTCCTCATCCAACCACAACCCCGGTTACTTGGTCGTTGGCATCGAAAGCAATCCGCTTCAACTGGATCCGCGTTACTCTACGGATGCGAATTCCGTGCGGATCGGCGGTCTGATCTATAACTCATTGCTGCGCTCCGATGAGAACTCGCGGTTGCAGCTGGAGTTGGCTGAGAACTGGCAAAGGATCGACGCCCAGACATTCATATTTGATTTGCGCCGGAACATCACATTCCACAATGGCCAGCCGCTTACAGCCGCGGATGTCAAATTTACCTATGAGTCGATTCTACAAGCCAAGAACCTCTCCCCTAAGCGGGCACTGCTAAAGCCGCTTCAAGCAATCGACCAACTTGGACCCTACCGATTGCGCTTCCGTTTGGCTGCACCCCACGCGCCCTTTCTGGAGCACTTTACCATAGGCATTGTTTCCGCAAGTTCCGCTGACGATGCCATGTCGAGCGCCAGTCCGCCAGTCGGCTCCGGACCCTTCATGTTGGAATCACTTCAGTCGGGAGAGACGGTGACCTTGAAGGCGAACCCGTCTTATTGGGGAGGGAAACCTCCGCTCGCGGGACTGGTTTTTAAAGTCGTTCCGGACGCCATGGTGCGGGTCCTCGAATTCAAGAAAGGAAGCATCGGTTTCATGCAGAACGATCTGGAACCCGACGTGCTCCCCTGGATCAAGCACAACACCGACGCGGACATCGAAGCCCGTCAAGGCACAACGTTTCAGTACATCGGCATCAACCTCAATCACCCCATTCTCATGCACAAGAAGGTACGCCAAGCGCTGGCCCATGCGATCGATCGCGAAAGCATCATTCGCCATCTGATTAAAGATCTCGGAACTCCCGCCAGCGGCCTGCTTTCGCCGCTGAATTGGGCCTATGAAGGTACGGTCAATCAATGGCCTCACGATCCGGAGAAGGCGAAACACTTGCTGGATGAGGCTGGATTCCCCGATCCCGACGGTGACGGGCCGCGACCTCGGTTCAAGCTCTCTTTCAAAAGCACGAATCTCGATCTGCGAAGAAGAATTGCCGAAGCTCTCAAAGAACAGTTGCAGCGCGTCGGCATTGAGCTGGAGATCCGAACCTATGAATGGGGCACCTTCTTTAGCGACATTAAAAAGGGCAACTTTCATCTCTACTCTCTCGCTTGGGTCGGCATCCAGGATCCGGACATCTACCATCAGATTTTTCATTCCACCAGCGTGCCGCCTAACGGTGATAACCGAGGGCATTACAGCAATTCGCAAATAGATCGGCTATTGGAACAGGGACGAACGGCGACGGATACAACGGAGAGAAAACGCATCTACGGCGAGGTCCAGCGAATTCTCGCCGACGATCTCCCTTACATTCCCCTATGGTGGTGGAAAAACGTAATCGTAAAAAAGTCCTCTCTCCAGGGATTTGTTCCCTATCCTGATGGGGATTTTACTGCATTGAAAAAAGTCTCGTTTCGATCACAAATTCCGGCCAAGTGAAACGTTATATCCTCCAGCGCTCATTGTTGTTGCTGCCAACTCTGTTCGGAGCGCTCACGCTAGTTTTCTTCTTGATTCATCTGGTTCCCGGAGATCCCATCGAAGTCATGCTGGGCGAAACCGCCAGCGCTGCGGACAAAGACGAACTGCGTCGGAGTCTGGCTCTCGATCAGCCCTTGATGCTTCAATATCGTAGTTTCTTGACTGGCCTGCTGCGGGGCGACCT
>WNGI01006387.1_pt1 | contig 10701 bp, 11 predicted proteins | sample 5400621 | NCBI WGS metagenome assembly WNGI01 (sample SAMN13153374, study PRJNA577476) | soil metagenome | isolation source: 20 cm soil or saprolite under Garry oak tree replicate 1 | place: USA:California | collected 2016-06-15 | reverse complement strand
AAAACGACGGCTTACCGGGAGCCGCGCGCATTCGTCGGCAATCTTTTCAAATACGCCCGATTGCTCGTTCGCGCGGTGGACGAACGCGCTAAACCCAACGGCGAGCGGATCCCGGAATTTCGCGACAGCGCCCGCGAATCGCTCGAGCTCGAGCTTTTTTCGACTGAACCGGTTTACGACGATTATGAAATATTGCGTCTGACCGATTCGTTGACCGATTTTGCCTCGCAGTTTGGCGCGAACGATCCGCTCGTGCAGAAAGTGCTGGCCGGAAAATCACCGCACGCGCGCGCGATGGAGCTGGTCGCTGGCACGAAATTGAAAGACGTCGCGGTCCGAAAAGATCTCTATGCGAAAGACGTGGCCGCACTCCAAGCGGCGCACGATCCCATGCTCGATCTCGCACGCATGATCGACGCACCTGCACGTGAAGCGCGAAAGATTAACGACACGCAGGAAGAAACCAAGAAGCAGGCGTACTCGGAAATTGCAAAGCCGCGTTTTGCCATTGAAGGCACGAGCAGTTATCCCGATGCAACTTTCACACTCCGGCTTTCCTATGGAACGGTGCGCGGCTATAAAGAAGACGGAAAACAGATCCCCGCGTTCACTGACTTTGCCGGTTTATATCAGCGCTCCTCCGAGCACGAAAACAAACCGCCGTTCGATCTGCCGCAGCGTTGGATCGACAAGAAGGCGAAATTGGATCTATCGACCAAATTCAATTTCGTCTCCGATGCTGACATCATCGGCGGCAATAGCGGCAGTCCGGTCGTGAACAAAGCCGGCGAATTCGTTGGCATCATTTTCGACGGCAACACTCAATCGCTCGTCCTCGACTGCATTTTCAGCGACAAACAAGCGCGCGCCGTCTCGGTCGACTCCGCCGCAATCGTCGAAGCGCTGCGTAAGGTTTATAACGCGCAGCTGCTGGTTGACGAACTAACCGCTGCGAAATAAGAACCGGGCGCGAGTCATGAGTGTCGCGGCGAATCGAAACCTGTTGCTCGATGTTTTCCGCGCGATCGAGGAACGTGACGACAAACGATTCCGCGAACTGTTGCATCCCGATTTTGAGCTTAACTGGCCGCCATCGCTTCCTTACGGCGGAAGCAAAGCGCGCACCTGGAGTGAAACATGGGAACCTTTTCAACCCGGCGAGACGGAGAGAAGGATGGATCCCCGCGTCGTGGCTGTAAGCGAGGATGAAGGCGTAGTTCTTTGGCGACAGCGCGGAGTGAGCCCATCGGGAGAACAATTCGAGGGTGAGGTGCTCGGCCTTTATCAAATCCGTGAGGGAAAGCTCGCCCGCGCCCAGATGTTCTACTTCGATACCGCAACAGTTGCGTCCTTCTTGATCAAAGCCAACGAGCAAGCTGATCGGCAGTCCGTTACCTGATCAGCAAAGCGATGCACAAGTTTAGGGCGCCCGTGTGCTGACGGATAAATTGACGAGCGCGAAATAATCAGTGATTAGGCAAAAAATATTCAGCTTTCGAAGGCGAACATTTGCATCTCGTTAGTGCGCAAGAGCTGAGCTTGCATCATCGTTCATGGCGTACGCGAATTAAGATCTAACGAGACACAAGATCAGCGACCGCGCCCGAGAGCGCGCGTGGCTGCAAGCTGGACGAACTAGCTACACCGAAACTACGCATCGGGGCGGGGCGCGGTTCGCTGCATCACCTGGTTAGATGGTTTGCTCTCATAAACGAATCGCTTCGTCGGTAGGATCAATGGACGGTGAATTCTCCAAGTACCGAGTAGCAGCCGCGCCGTATTGCTGCAAAAAACTCAGACTCTCCGATAGAGTCGTGATGGTAGAAGGGTAAAAGCGGTGCGTCGCTGATGCGAATCCAGCCGGCGTCTATCCAGCGCGTGATGTAATCGCGGCCGCGCTCGAAAACCTGCTCGTCGGTGAACTCGGGATAATGCAAACGCACAAAGTCGAAGACCTCCCAGAGACCGTGCGTGTCTTCTGCCAGATCGCCGAAGAAATCGGCTTCGAGCGTATCGAATGGCGTCACCATCTAACGAGATATATACGGAATAATTCGACCTAATCCGCTTGGCTTGCCGCGATCTAAAGCTGTTTCAGCAACGTCTTCCAGCGCGCCCAAGCATCGTCGCGCGCCTTTTTGTTTGCTTCGCTTGGGTTTGGCATCTCGCCTTCGCGCATGAAACCGTGAGTGGCCCCTTTGTAAATTACCGGCTCATATTTCTTGCCAGCGGCTTTCATTAACTCTTCTGCTTTCGGAATGGTAGCGCCCACGCGCTCATCGTTCTCGGCATAGAAGCCGTAAACCGGACACGGAATGTTCGCGACCTTGGACGCTTCATCGGGCGCGGGCCCATAGAAGGAATACGCCGCTTTCAATTTTGGATTCTCGTTCGCATACGAGAACGTCACTCCCCCGCCCCAGCAAAAACCGCACACGGCGAGCGCGCCGTTGCCTGCGGGAATTTTCAGCGCGTAATCGGCCGCGGCATCGAGATCAGTTTTGATCTGCTCTTTCGTTAAAACAGAGATCGCTTTGCGTGCTCCATCGACATCCGAATATGTTTGCCCGGACAAAAGATCGGGCGCAATCGCGATGACGCCGTTCTTCGCAAGTTGATCGCATATTCCGCGCACCCAATCGGTCAGTCCGAAGATTTCGTGAATCACAATAACGACCGGCGCTTTATCTTTGCGCTCCGGGTAAACAACGAAGGCTTTGATCGTACGGTCGCCCGATTTGAGATCGACCCACTCGGCGTGACGCGGCGAATTGTTGAGCCGTTCTTTCGCCCAATCCTGGGCGAGAGCATTACAAAGAGGATCGCACATGATTACCGCGAACAGCATCGCGACAAAGAATTTTCCAACTAGACGATCGCGCTTCACAAAATATTACAGATAACAGTGAGAGATTTCTCGACTTCGCTCGAAATGACAAGGTATTGATCTTAGCGTCGTTAGGTGGTCGATGGTGTCGTTGTTGAAGCTCTACCTTTACACCAAAGCGCGTCGATGCTCCAGCGCCCAGCACCATAAAACACGACGAACAAGAAAAACCAGCAATAGAAGATAGCCAGCTCGCCTTTGTTCGAAACTTGTGGTCCAGCGCTCGAGATCGGAAAAAGCTTGGCCATCGGCGTTGGAGCGCTGGCCACGTGAATCATAAAATAAGCCACCGCCATCTCGCCGCTGCAGACGAATGCAGCCAACCGTGTGAGTAATCCAAATGCAATAAGCAAGCCGCCGACAAGTTGAATCCAGCCACCGATCTGCATCATGGGCTGATCTGAACCGGGCATCCCGCCGAACATGCCAAGCACCAATTGCCCGCCGTGAGAGGCAAACATCAAGCCGACGATCAGCCGCGTGATGCAGTAAAACGGATCCGCAAAGCGATTAAGAGAGTTCATGCGCCCAGGTTTGACGAGTTGATCCTAAATAGTCGATGGCGTCGTTGCGGGAGTCTTTCTGCGAAACAACATTGCATCGATGCTCCAACGTCCCGGGCCGTAGAAAACCATGAACAAGAATACCCAGCACAAAACCACGGCCAGTTCTCCTTTGTTCAGAATTGGGAAGAATTGCTCGATAGGGGCCGCGGCATGGGCGAGCGCCTTGCCCGCGGCGTGTACCATAAAATAGGCAACAGCCATTTCACCGCTGGAAACGAACGCAGCTAGACGTGTAAACAAACCAAATGCGATCAAGAAACCGCCAACGAGTTCAACAATTCCGCTCACGAGCATGAGGCCTTGCGCGCCGCCGTGTCCACCACCGGGAAAACCGAGAAGCTTTTGGCCGCCATGACAAGCATAAACCAGCCCCACGATTAGCCGCATGACGCAGTAAACTGGATCCGTAAATCGACTCAGGAAGTTCATCCGGCGAGGTTGATGATGTCGATCTTGTCTGTCAAGAAATTCACACGCGCCCAGAGTAGCGTAAGCGTCCCGCTTGCGACCTAATCAAAACGCAAGCCCCAGGCTTGCGTCATTTTGTGAGGCAAAAAGCGCAAGCGAGACGCTTACGCTACGTCACGCTGCTTTTTTCGCGTGGTGCGCGTGTTTCGCGCGATGTTTCCTTGCTGTTTTCTTCTTCGCGCCGCCGGTTTTCTCCAGGCTTTGTTGCAAGACAGAAACCAGATCGATTACTTTGGTTGGCTTGGGCGCTTTCTTCGGTTTTTCTCCGATCTCTTTTCCGCCGGCTTCCACCTTTTCTTCAATTACTTCCATGAGTGCCTCGCGATAATCGTCGCGATATTTTTCCGGATTCCATTTCGCGCTCATGCTGTCGATGAGCGATTTGGCCATATTCATTTCGCGTTTCCCTGGCTCGATTTTTTTGGGAACATGGAGCTTGTCGGCCTCGGCGAGTTCTTCGGCGAAATGCATGAGTTCGAGCACGAGCACGCCATCCTCCGCTTTCACGCCGGCCAGATACTGGCGGGTTTTGATTACGACTTTCGCGATTCCGACCTTTTTGCTGTCCTCGAGCGCGTCGCGCAAAAGCACGTAAGCTTTGTCGCCGCCCTTCTGGGGTTCCAAATAATAAGGTTTGTAGAAGAACATGGGATCGATCTCTTCTTCATCGACGAAATCCTGAATGTCGACCGTCTGCGTTGCTTCCAGATCGACACGCTGAAAATCCTCATCTTTCAGCACAACGTATTTGCCCTTCTCGTACTCGTAACCTTTAACGATTTCGTCCCACGGAACTTCTTTGCCGTCAACTTCCGCAACCCGCTTGTAGTTGACGGGACTTAGGTCCTTGGCGCGAAGCAAACGGAACTTAAGGTCTTCCCGTCGCGTTGCCGGATAAAGAGCAATAGGAATGTTAACCAGACCGAAACTGATGCTGCCTTTCCAAATTGCGCGCATACCCAAAGTTATTTCGCATCTCCTGACTGTAGCGGCGGTCTGTGACCGCCGGATTCGCAGACGAGAATGCGTTCGGCAAGTTGCCGAACGCTGCAGGCTGGCAGCCTGCGCTCCCCAAAATCAAGCGGCCGCGTCGAGCTCGTAGCGGGAGATCCCTCGCAGCTCAAAAAGGCGGATCAAAGTTTCTTCGATCAAGTTATTCGGACAGGATGCGCCAGCCGTGATCCCGATGACGGCGTGACCGCTCGGGAGCCAATCTCTTGCGACCACCTCACGTTTTTCGTGCAAATCGTAGTGTTTGATTTCGTCGGGCGAAAGAAGGCGCGAGGCATTAAGCACGAAATAAGTTGGCAATCTTTCTTCGCCCATCTCGGCGAGATGCGACGTGTTCGAGCTGTTGTAGCCGCCGACCACGAGCAACAGATCCATTTTCACATTGAGTAACTCGCGCAACGCATCCTGCCGCTCCTGCGTTGCGCCGCAGATCGTGTCGAAGAACCGAAAATTCTTCGCCGCGAGTTCTGGCCCATCCCGATCGACAATGGCTTGTCGAATGCGCCGCTGCACTTCCTCTGTTTCGCCGCGCAGCATCGTCGTCTGGTTCGCGACCCCAACCGTTTGCAAATGCACGTCCGGATCGAAGCCTGGCGAGTGCGCGCCTTTAAATCTTTCCAGGAAAGCTTCCTTGTCGCCACCGTGCCGAATGTATTCGCATACGTAATCGGTGTCGGCCAGCGTCAGAACGACCAGATAATGTCCCTTGCCGTCGCCAAGCGCGCGCGAACTGGTTGCTTTGGTCTCTTCGTGTTCGGCTTTACCATGAATGATGGAAGTGGCCGATTCGCTGGCGTATTTGCGGACGCGTTTCCAGACGCTCATCACGTCGCCGCAGGTGGTATCGACGACTTGGCAGCCGCGGTCCTTGATCTGTTGTTGGATCGACAATTCCGTTCCGAACGCCGGTACGATGACTACGTCGTCCGGTCCGAGATCGGAGATATCGGCCTGCTTGTTTTTGCCGGTAAGGTTCTTAATACCTAACGAGGCGATCTGATGATTGACCTCGGGATTGTGAATGATTTCGCCGACAATAAAGAGGCGGCGATCTTTAAAGACTTTCCGCGCGGCATAGGCCAGATCGATCGCGCGCTCGACGCCATAACAAAAGCCAAACTGTTTGGCCAACCGCACGGTTGTATCGCCCACAGAAATCATTCCACCTGCGCGACGCACTTTATCGACAATGTCGCTGCGGTAATGCGCCTCGACTTGTTCCTGGACCGCGGCCATCACGTCGGGTCTGCGCAAATTGACTTTCTCGCGTGCCGTCGTACCGCTGGAAATAAGATTCGTGCTCACAATTAAGGCGGACGGAGCGCCCGCAGAATATCCTACTGGAGAAGCGGCCCGCTCGGTTTCTCGAAAGCCGCCGATGTGATCATCAGGCTCGGACTCGGATCGGGCGCTTTCGAATCATCCACGCGCTGCACCTTCGGTCCAAGTGTTGCATCTTCCGGCTGCGAATTGGCAATGCTTACCGGCGTCCCGATTTTCACAAGCGCAAAAAATTTCGGCGCAGCCTCGCCATGCAATCGAATGCAGCCATGCGTCCGTGGGTACGGATGGACAAAGCCTTGATGAAACCCATAGGCTGGTGCGAATTCACACCAATATCCCATCGGATAACCGACATAGCGCCCCGATCCGCCCCCGGTGGAGGGGACAATCCGATCGCCCTGCACGCTAAATCCATAGGACCCGGAACGCTTTTGTTCCTGCTTTGAGTAAATCGTGAAATTTCCCTTGGGCGTTGGCTTGATTGGGATGCCAACCGAAATGGCAGCCGACATCAAGCATCGATCGCCTTCCATCACGTAAACATTCTGCTTCGAAAGCGAGACTCTCACGCGCACGGCCGACGGATCGTGCGGCCGATAAGCTGTCACGTGATATGGACCTCCGCCCGCCACCCGTCCGGTCTCGCAACCGGTAAGAAATAAGAGGGAACCGCCAGCGGCCAATAAGATGAATCGGGAAACATGTCGCATAAGTTCCATACTGGAAAAGCTTGCGGGCGCTTTGTCAACCGCTGGTACTCGCATGATGATTACTTTAGAGGCGTTTCGGTGGTTGACACTACCACCGCTACAAGATTTGGCTCAGGCGTTGGCCGCGGCGAGCGCCGGAAAATGGAGGGACGGGCCCCGTTCCGTCCCCGGCATTTGGACGACACGGCGGTTGTCCCTCTAATTCTTTGCCGGCCTGTATATGGGCTTTTGTTTTAGAGATTTGTCTCGACGAGCTGGCCCGATTTTTCCAAGCTGGTCATTAAGTCGCTCTGCATCGAGCATCCTCCCGCTGGTGTTAACGCTCTTTGCGCTTGCGCTCGCCCCGAATGCTCTCGGGGTTGTTCCGGCGCCCGATGGCGGCTATCCCGGCTTCAACACGGCTGAGGGACTGAACGCCCTTGCTCCCGCCACACCCGGGGTCTGGAACACGGCCATCGGGGGTTATGCGCTTTCTAGCAGCGCTCCCGGCGGACTCGGCAACACCGCTGTGGGTCTTAATTCCCTCCGCCATAACACCACCGGCAGGTTTAATAGTGCTCTTGGCGTCAATTCGCTCTTGTTCAACTCAATCGGCAGCGAAAATGTCGGTATTGGTTATTTCGCGCTCGATTTCAACACGGACGGTAACCACAACACAGCCGTCGGGTTCGGAGCGTCTTTTGCCAACACCGGCGACAACAACACGGCCGTCGGTTGGAAGGCGCTCTTTCACAACACAAGCGGCGTCGAGAATACCGTCGTCGGTACTCTCGCGCTCGCTAACAACCAGATAGGGGGTGCCAACTGTGCCTTCGGTAATTTGGCGCTGGCGAGCTCCACCGCCGGCTTTGCATTCAGCAATGCGTTTGGTTGGCGCGCGCTACAATTGAACACAACGGGCCAGGTTAACAATGCGTTTGGTTCGACTGCGCTCTTTAGCAACAACAACGGCAGCCACAATTCTGCCTTTGGTGACCGGGCGCTGATCAGTAACGTATCGGGATCGTTCAACACGGCCATCGGTGATCGCGCCGGCGAGTCTATCACCGGCAGCGGCAATGTCTGTATCGGCCAAAACGTCTTCGGTGTTGGTGGACTGAACGACAGAACGTATATCCGCAACGTCCTAAACACATTTCAGCCTTTGAGTGCCGGTGTGGTGGGTTTTGTCACCATAGGCCCTGGCGGCCAACTGGGCAACGGCAGTTTCTCCTCGCAACGCTACAAGGACGACATCAAGCCCATGGACAAAGCCAGCGAACAGCTCTACGCCCTCAAGCCGGTGAGCTTCCGCTTCAAACAAGAGTTTGAGCCAACTCACAGTCAGCAGTATGGACTCATCGCCGAGGAAGTGGAAAAGGTGAACCCCGACCTGGTGATTCGCAACGAACAGGGCGAAGTCCAAGGTGTGCGCTACGACTCCATCAGCAACATGCTGCTCAACGAGTTCCTCAAAGAGCACCGCAAAGTGGAAGAGTTAAAGAAGGACTTCCATGCCACGGTAGCGCAGCAACAGAAAGAGATACAAGTCCTCACTGCGCAGCTCAAAGAGCAGGCAGCGCAAATTCAGAAAGTGAGTGCACAGCTTGACGAAAGCAAAACTGCCCCGCAAATGGTTCTGAACAACCAATAAGTGCCCGGTCTAAGAAGGGGCTTCAGTTAACAATCAGCCGTCACGCTTCACCGCGTGGCGGCTTTTTGTTTCGCCCTTCACAGCCCGCGTATGGGAAACATGAAGGCTCTAAATTTGTTGATTAAATGTGCAAATTTGTGCTTGCATAAAATCCACAATTTCCCCTACGATCTGGTCCGAATCGATGTCTGCGGACTATTAAGCCTTCCAAACGGTAAGTCGGGGCCGCCCGCTTAGTAATCTCTCACGTCGATAGCAAAACCGGAGATTACTTCTATGAATAGACTTATCGTGGCAGCGATTTGCTGCTTGCTGACGTTTCTCGCTTCCCCCGTTACGTACGCGATCAGTGCGCAGTGGGATCTCGATCCAATCTCGGGCCACTGGGATACGGCTGACAACTGGACGCCGAATGGAGTGCCGAATGGACCAGGCGATGTTGCGACGTTTGGCCTTTCCAATACAACGAATGTCTCACTTTCTGGGCCTGGGAACACGGAGGTTAACAGCATCATCTTCACCCCAGCTGCCACCAATCCCTATACCATCACGGCCAATCAAAGGAGGCTTGCCATTAGCGGCGTGGGGATCGTTAATAATTCAGGGATTATACAGAATTTTGTGACCGAGGGGCCGCCGCCGGGCGGGTTCCAATTCGGACAAATAGCTTTCTTGTCTGGCGCAAGCGTTGGAACTTCTACGACGTTCACGAACAATGGGGGCATCACAACGTTCCATGACTCAAGCGCCGGCGATAGTACGTTTATCAATAACGCCGTCGCTACTGGCTTCTCGGGTGGCACGACAGAATTTTACAACTCGACTGCCGCCAATGGCACGTTCATCAACAACGGTGGCTTAGTCGCTGGCGCAGAGGGCGGTCAGAGCGCCATCGACTTGTTCTCTACCGCTGGCAACGGCACCTTTATCAACATGGGTGCGTCGGTCGTGGACGCACACGGCGGTAGCACGTCAGTTACCGGAACCGCAGCCAATGGCACGTTTATCAACAACGGCGGCTTAGTCGCTGGCGCAGAGGGCGGCGTGACGTTGGTTTCCAGGACAGCCGACAATGGCACGTTCATTAACAATGGCGCCTCAGTCGGCAGCGCAGGCGGCGGGAAGACAGAATTCCTGGGCTTTTCGACGGCTGGCTCTGCAACCCTGATCGCTAACGGCGGGACCGGCGGCGGAGAAGGCGGGCAGATTATCTTTGAGGACAGGTCCACTGGCGGCACCTCGCGGGTTGAGCTGTTCGGGAACGGTAGTTTGGACATAAGCAGCCATTTCCACCGTCCAGTGACCGTGGGCTCGATTGAAGGTGACGGCATTGTTTTCTTAGGAGCAAACAATCTGGGGGTCGGCAGCAATGATTTGAGTACCACCTTTTCGGGCGTGATTCAGGATGGCGGCTTAGGTGGCTCGTTGACGAAGATTGGTTTGGGAACACTCGTCCTTTCGGGCACGAACACCTACTCTGGCACTACAAGAGTGAAAGGTGGCGTGTTACAGGTGGATGGCTCGATTTCGAGTAACGCAGTAGTCAATCATTCAGGCAGGCTTGCTGGCACGGGAGTTATCCATGGCGATGTTATTAACCGCGGCACTGTCGGCCCGGGCAGTCCGGTAGGCACGTTGACGGTCGATAACTTCACGCAGGCGAACTACGCCGATCTCATGATCCAAATTGCAAATTCTAATGAATTTGGTGTTCTGAATGTGCTTGGGACTGCTGATCTAAGTGGCCGTTTGGATGCCGTGCTTCTCAACGGCTTTGTCCCGGCAGTTGGTGACTCGTTTACGTTTTTAACGTACAGCGCCGTGAGCGGGACACTGTTTACGTCTAACCGCAACATCGACAGCGTGGCAGAGCATTGGGAAATTAGCTACTTCCCTACCTATGCCGTTCTGACCGTGGCGGCAGGGAACGTGGCGGTCCCTGATCATGGGTCAACATTTCTGCTCCTGACGTTGGGCTTGCTCGGTTTGGTGATGTATCGGCGACAGTTGCTGCGTGGACAGTCCTGAGCATCGTGCTCGTTATCACTGGGAAATCATCGCTGACAATCTCAGCAAAGCCGGTTGGAGTTGGGGCTGTGTCTCAGTCGTGGATTGTCGCGGGCGAACAATCTTCGTTGCCGA
>WNGI01018387.1_pt1 | contig 10702 bp, 16 predicted proteins | sample 5400621 | NCBI WGS metagenome assembly WNGI01 (sample SAMN13153374, study PRJNA577476) | soil metagenome | isolation source: 20 cm soil or saprolite under Garry oak tree replicate 1 | place: USA:California | collected 2016-06-15 | reverse complement strand
CTGGTATTATTTTGAGAAGTGTTGTCGAGAAAATGATTAGAAAGGCAGATCGTGTGCGAGACGGCTGTGCAGGACGGACCGGTGCAGACAACGGTCGAAGTCGGGTCCTGTAGTGATCCGAAATCATCTTGGAGGAAGAGAAGCAATAAGGCTGTGCGTACGTTGATATGATTGTCCAAATGCTCGTCGCAAATCGAACAACGGAGTTGTTTCCCAGCCTCTACCAGGGCCGTGGTTTTCGCGAGAATGGCCTGAGTAAATTGTTCTGTCGATAGATATCAGGAATGCCAACATGGGGACAATATATTGGTTCGCACCGTCCGTAACATCAATTGGCCCCTTTCTTCCGGATCCTACTAAGCCCGATTTGCCGTTGACGCCTTCGAGTTCCACCCGACAAGTAAAGCCAGGGGGGAGCGATAACGACGGTGGCCTGTTAGCCGCGTCTTCCCAGTGTTTGACAGCATCCTTAGTGAAAAGCTTCACGTGGAGCGGCCAAGTGTTGTACGGATGCAAACAAATCATTGTCCGGACGGTGCTTGAAGGTCCGCAAGGTATGAATAGACATTGATATCCGGATAGGCACAGGAGGGTTACGTACTGTATGGTCCATCCGAGTACCTTTAGTTTGCTCGTATTCGCGAACACGGCCTCTCCATTGCTGCTCCGAAGGTGCCTTGACAGATGGGGATGCTGCCACGCCCATTCAAATTGCAGGGCAGCCTATGGTCGCGTGAGCACGGCTAAAACACGAAGAAGGCCGGAACATCATGCCAGCCGGGAAGGGAAGCCATAAACGATCATTTGCATAACCCAAGGCCGCTTGTGTTTTGTCTTCCGAGCTCCTTGGCTAATTTCGCCATTGTGCTGACTGAGGTGGCATGAGGAACGATGACAGGGATAGAGACGGAATTTTACCGGATCCGACGGGGAGGGTTAGGAGTACTACCGATGTATGTGCTGTAAACGACGTCGAAGCACGCGAACGACGCGTCTGAAGAGGCACACACGCTTTTGACTTTGGAGTTTGCACTGATTTGAGGAGATAACACGCGTAAAAAGGGGGAATTTTGTGAGCAGAGGATGGAGGCATCTATACAAGGTAATAATATGTCTAAGAATACAAATAATCGCTATCGATACATCCGGCTACAAGGTAACCATCTTTAGATCCATGGGAGCAAGTGCGGTAGAGATTAGTGATTATGTCTGATGATATGCGCATGCCGAGGCGCTCGTAGAATTTGAGGGCGGAAGCGTTTGAGGCGGCAACATTGGCCTGTACTAGTGTAGAGTCTGGGGAGAGTGAATTTATGATGGAACTGATTAGGCGGCGTGCGAGGCCTTTGTGCTGGAAGGATGGGAGAACGCCGAGGGTGAGGATTTCTACGCGGGGCGTGGGAGCATTGGAAAGGGCGGCGGAGACGAAAGCTACGGGGTTGTGGGGATCGGCGCGGGGATGTGCGACGAGACAAAGGCGAGCCGGGAGGAGGAGAAGCTGTAGAAAAAAGGCGGAGGGGTAGGCGACGGGGAGAACGGTGGACTAACATAGTGCGGGTCAGTAGGGAGGGCCGGGGAGATTGGCGAGAAGGGACGTACATGTAATTGGCGGACACGCTGAAGGTCGGCGCTGGTCAACGGCCTCACTTCGAATTCGTCCGGGGCCATCCTGCTCTCTACCGTTCATCTTTTGAGTGCATATATCCTCCTCCAGGGGGACGGGTTCCCGTGCAGCGCATGTGATACCGCAACAGGAGCGGTCCGTATATTATCCGCCTGGTTCGGCCGTTTCCGGACGCTATGCTCCCTCTGGGGCGCGCTACTATAAAGCATCGCGGCCACCTCCGTCTAAGACTTGTCCCTCTCCTCCACACTTTTCCTACGATGGTTCTCCCACACCAGACCCCTTATGTTACCCCCCACATCCTCCACAAGCACTATGCCCAGGCACACGACAATGAGCAATACAACCAGTGTCCGCCCTACTCTGCTCCCCATTCTTTGTCATGTCTCACTCACCCTCCGCAGTGATCGGCCGCGATCTCGAGTACTTCTCCCATGCTGGATTTGACATGGACAGGATTCAGATCAAGCGCAACGCTCCCGTCGCTCAGCTTTACGAAGACGCTGTTCGTAATGAGGGTGCCGTTATCTCCGCCACCGGCGCACTGATCAACTTTTCCGGCAAAAAGACCGGCCGCAGTCCCAAGGACAAGCGCATCGTCTATGAGGAGACAAGCAAGCATCATATCTGGTGGGGTTCCGTCAACATCAAGATGGACGAGCGTGAGTCATTGCTGTTGTATGTGTGGCTGTTATCAGTCACACAACACTACTTTTTCAGACACGTTTGAAATCAACCGCGAGCGAGCTATTGACTACCTAAACACACGCGACAATGTCTACGTATTTGACGGCTTCGCGGGGGTCAGTACGCAGAATGTTTCGCCGTTTACGATGTCTGACCGGAACAGTGGGATCCCAGATATAGGATCAAAGTTCGCGTTATTTGTGCCAGGGCGTATCATGCGCTTTTCATGGTGCGTTATTCATGCAATGATGATCTAATTTGGCCTAACATAATGGCAGCATAATATGCTTATCCGTCCAACCGAACAAGAGCTTGCCGAGTTCGGCGAGCCCGACTTTATCATCTACAATGCCGGACAGTTCCCTGCCAACCGTTTCACCAAGGGCATGAGCTCTACAACTTCAGTTGAAATAAACTTTAAGCGAATGGAAATGGTTATTCTTGGTACTGAGTATGCGGGTGAGATGAAAAAAGGTGTTTTCTCTGTCATGGTATGCGTCGACTCTATACAGCGTGATAAATTATCAACCTTTTGAACAGCATTACCTCCAACCTGTCAAGTTTGGTCAGCTATCTCTTCACTCGTCAGCTAACGTCGGGACTGCAACTGGCGATGTTACTCTTTTCTTCGGTCTTTCTGGTACGGGCAAGACGACGCTATCGGCTGATCCCAACCGTCTCCTGATCGGCGACGACGAGCATGTGTGGTCGGACACGGGTGTATTCAACATCGAGGGTGGTTGCTATGCCAAATGCATCAACCTTTCTGCAGAGAAGGAACCTGAAATTTATAACGCCATCAGATTTGGCAGCATCCTCGAAAACGTGGTTTACAGTCCTCTTACTCGGTTCCCTGACTATGATGACATCAGCATTACTGAGAACACACGTTGTGCTTATCCAATCGAGTTCATTCCCAAAGCCCAAATTCCTTGCGTAGTTGATCGCCAACCATCCAATATCATCATGTTAACTTGTGATGCCTTCGGTGTCCTACCTCCGGTCAGCAAGCTCACCCCAGAGCAAGCCAGTTACCACTTCCTTGCTGGATACACCTCGTAAGCAAATGTAATTTATATTTTTTTTGACGTCCCTTTCATCATCGGAATAGGAAAACACCCGGTACTGAAGACGGTGTCCTGGAGCCCATCCCTACCTTTTCGACATGCTATAGCGCACCGTTCATTGTTCTCCATGCAAGTGGAATACTATTTGTCAATAGACATGCGCACTAATGGGTTTTATAGCCTAGCCGCTACGCTGAGATGTTGGCAGAACGCATGTCCAAGTACAAGGTTGATTGCTGGTTGATCAACACTGGTTGGACTGGCGGCAAGTTTGGCACTGGAAAGCGATGCCCACTCAAATACACTCGCCGCATAGTCGACGCGGTGCATTCTGGTGAGCTTGCCAAGGCGGAATACGAGAACTTTGGCGTCTTCAATCTGTCGGTCCCTACAAGCCTTCCGGGCGTCCCTCGCGATTTGCTCAACCCACAGTTGGCATGGCCGGACAAGGATGCATTCCAACGCGAGGTTCGCAAGCTCGCCGGCATGTTCCACAAAGCATTTGCATTGTACGAAAAGGAAGTTGACGACAAGGTCCGTATTGCAGGACCTCAGATCTAGGGTGTATAGTATGGCTGTACTTTTTGCATTGTATTTGTTTTGTTGTTCTATAGACGTATACTCTGAATGGACTCGACTAGATTTCGTACACTACAATGACATTTGAGCTTCATCGCCCTTGGCTGTTGTGCTATTGCTGCTGCACGTTTACGGGGGCCTCTACTAGGAGACCGCACCGAGCGCCGATGCAACGCCCGACGCTTCCATTCAGAATCTACCAAGTCGGGCAACGACCGACGTATTGGGGGAATTTGCATCTCGGTCTTCGTTGCTTCAAGACCTTGAGCTTGCATGGCAAAGTGAGTTAACGGACACAACTTGCCTTGGTGACCCTCAGGTAGGGTCATCGTCAATTCATCAGATTCAGACGTTGTCAAATCAATGACAACAACGACATTTTCTGGGGAAGCAAGCGTCGGATCAGCGGGCGATGACGGTACAGAAATCGGGGGCGAATCGAGATCAATATAAATGGGCTTAGACGGCGGAAGGTTATTGGTATTATTGATGCATCTACGGCAGCGCCATTGAGCAACAGACTTATTGTTGAAGCGGGAAATTAGCTCGCTGTCTGTGACTACTGGAACATGGCACCTGTGGTGCCAAGACCTGTCGCAGGTGTAGCAGGTGAGGAGAAACCTGCGGGGACACGAGTCGGAGCCGCCGCAGCGCCAGCATAATGTGCGGGGTGATGGGGTGGCCATCGGTTGTCGTCACGTGCATTGATGATGTCCACAGTTGCGTCATGAGGTCATCCCTAGCGTCCATACAAAAGCCTCGCAACCCTTGCTGTTCGGGTCTCACCTTTCCACCATGTCTTCCTCTTGGTCTGAGCTCCTGCTTCAGGTCTGTATCACAATCTACCCCTCTGCCTTGTCTTTGACTATCCACCTTTTCAGATTTCAAACGTTGTCGTCTACATCCTCTTCTTGGGCTCAAACGTCTACACCGTAGCTGGCCCTGGCGATGTCTACTACTCTGGCAAGGAGACCTACATCACCCCAGCACCCTGGGCATTCCTCATTTGGTTTGTTATTTTTAGTACCGCTGTTTCATTCATCTTGTCTCACATGCCTCGAGGTCTTTGATACACCTCCTTCTCCTTGGCACCATCATCTACCAATTCTTCCCCGGTGGTAGAAAGGTCATTGTTGACGGCATTTCCTGGCGCTTCCCCCTTCTTGGTGTCCTCAATGCAGTATACGTGAACGTTTGGGCTACCCACCATTACATCGTTGGTATGCACGTGTTCGCAGGCTATCACCGGTGACATATATCTTACGCCATTCCCTTAATAGCTTTCATTTTTGCCATCTTTGTTAGCTCCGCAGTCACCGTACGTAACAGCGCTTCATCGTGATCACGCGCTTCTCACATATCCTTTAGCACATTTACTACATTGTGAAGAAGCGCCATGTACCCGAGAGTCTGTCCGATGAACTCTTCATTCATCTGCCTTTCTCCCTTTATCATGGTTGGACGACTGTCCTTATTGTGTTGACCGCGTTCGAGGCCTTCGGCGTTGATGCGGACGCGACCCGGGCAGGTGTCTGGACCAAGGTCTTTGTCTTCCTCGCACTGTAAGTCCACCCTTTACACGTATTTTGTCAAAACTCTAATCCACTTTGGTAGATTCTTTTTGGAAGGCACGGCAGCGACGTACGCCTTCTCGTCGGATCTCCCTGCCTCCATCTCCATTGCTTGGTCTCTATGGGCCATCTTTTCCCATCAGACCACTTCAGGGTTCGTTCACTGGTCAGCATTGGCGTTCTCTATCCTTGCTCTAGCCTGGGTCGTCAAGGGAGCATATGATCTCTACACTCGTGGTGGAGGTCGCATTGTACTCGATGAGGAACAAGGTCCTCTCATCACTTCTTAAGATTGCGATGATATAAAATATACTTTGGAGAACGTTTGTTCATTTGTTTGATGTACTGTGTCCGTTCTTGTATATTGAATTGTAATGTCACATATCACGTGCTTGTGACAACCGTGGAAGACTTGAATGATTACTCTGAAATTCAGTTCACCACAAAGATGATGGTCGATGATGTGGATCCCTCCTCACCAGGTTGGTCATGCTACCCAACGTTCTTTTGAAATACCTAAGCCAGTGAAAAGAGGTTCTGCTCACCTTTTATAGGAGACTGTATCCTTTCAAATCAATATTTAACTGGCTGAACCACGAACCTACTCCGACGCGTCGCTTTACTCATAGAGAATTTGCATTCACTTTACCTGGCGATGTGTATCTTCGGTACAACTCGTTCAATTCTGCTGATGAATTGAAGAAGAAAGTTTGCCAGCTCAATCCTACACGGTTTGAAATTGGCCCTGTATATTCTGCGCGAGTGAGTAATTATCATCTTCCTGTTCCATCGTTCCTAACCGCCCTTTGCTCTCTAGCCGGGAGACAGAAAAACAGTTAGACCCAGCGCGTTCTTCCCGGTGCAACGAGAACTCGTGTTCGATATCGATATGACAGACTACGATAAGCTACTATGGGTTTATTCGGGCCGACGTGGGATACATTTGTGGATATCGGATGAGGAGGCGATGGCTTTGACGGATGACCAGCGAAAGGCGCTCGTGGAGTGGATGTCCATCCCCTTCAGCGGGGAACTGGCAAGCAAGAAACTCAATATACGCAATGGCTACGGAAGATCTCTTCCTCCGCCTTTACAGTACGTCCAATAAAAAACCATATATCTACCTATTCATTCTAAAGTTTGATTATTCAGAGAAGCGTGTAACGTGCTTAAGCATATCTTCACGACTTTGGTCCTACTCGATCAAGACTGTTTTCATTCAGAACAAGGCTCTGAAAAACTGTTGCAGTGGATTCGAGATGAAGCTGCGGATACGCTTCGTGATCGGTGGTCAAACAATCCCGACAGAACGTCAATGGACAAGTGGGAAGACGTCAAAGCCATTGTCGGGTCGATTCGAAAAGACAATAACCGTCAAAAGACTCTTATCAATGCGATGGAAGACATTATACTGCAATATACCTATCCAAGGCTCGATATAGAGGTATCCAAGCGCAGAAATCATTTGCTGAAAGCCCCCTTTTGTGTGCATCCCAAGACGGGGCGAGTCTGCGTTCCCGTCGATCCCGCAAAAATCGACGATTTTGATCCAGAAGCGGTGCCCACGGTTGGCCAGCTGCTCAGAGAATTGGATGCTGTTGGTAAGGACGAGGAAAGTATGGGCGAACATCACTCTGGTGCGTCACTCTTTTTCATGACTTCGGTTGCCTCACTGCAAGGTATCAGACTGGGAGAAGACGTCGTTAAACCCATATGTTGAGATGTTAAATCAGCACGCTGCGAGGTTGATGGACGAGGCGAGGCGATTGAAACGAGAAACTGGTTTGTTTTCTTGCCTTATTCCAAGTTGTCCCTTGCGTTAAATAAGCTCTAGATTTATCATGGTAACGATCCAGATGATTATAGTTTTAATGCAGAAACCTTCCTAAACATGGATCTGCTTAAAGTTTGAAGTATGAGTTCTCCAGATACCCAAAAAATTGACAAGTCTATTCTATACCTAGTCAGCTAGGATCTGATTTTCTATCCATCCCAGCACACTAAGATCCACTTGAGTGTCCTTCCACAACGTTTCCAAGACACGTCGTGCAATCACTGTCTCACATTCCTCTGCACGACTAAAGCCACTCAGACAAACCCTCCTATATTCTTGATCAGAAAGTCCCACCATGTTGGCTATAGAAAGATGGGTGCCCCGGCTCCAATACTGTAGGAGAACAGGCAGGATGATCAATAGAGGCAAGTCCAACGCGTTATGGTCTATTTTGAGTTCAGGATTCGCCTCGTCTAGGGCCACGTCGGCCTCTCCAAGCAGATCCCCTAAGGCCTTCAAACTGTCGAAAGCCTCGTCGACGGCTTCCCCCGCTAGGTGAATCGATTCGTTCTCCCCTGCAGGCCTAGGAAGTTGGCAAAGTAATTCATATACCAACTGCGCGTCAGCTGCAGCTGAAGCTATGACTGGCTGCACATGTGGGGATGCAGGCCTAGATGGTGGAAGTTTGATTGCAAACCGGCTTGGAGGCGGGGTCACAGGGGGCGTGTTGATCGGTGAACGGTTTTTCGTAATCCCCGCCACCAGCATTGCTTGCGTCTGACGAGGTCGATGCGCCAAAGCAACTATGGCTCTCCAGACAATGGAAATAAGAAACGTTGCCAAGAAGGGTTGTGCATCTGCGAATGTCGTGCATCGTGTCAAATAGCGCTGATAAACAGGCATCATGCTTTGCAACGCCACAATGGACGGGTGGTATATCACGGCTAGTTTTCCGTGATTAGCATTCTTGGTGTTGAGGTCCGTGTTTGGGACCTCGAGCGCATCCACGAGTTGCATCAGCTCGTTCTTCAACCCGTTGACAAGGCAGTTTACCACCCTTGTCACTAGAGAAACTAGACCTTCCCGAATGTCTATTAGACCATGGATTCGGCCATCGTTTGTCAACTCCTGAAAATTTTCCAGCAGTTCTGCAGCAAATGTAGCAATTGCAAGAGCATGGGTCTGCGTCGGATTCAACGTGGTTATTGAAGAGGAAGTGTAAACTGGGGGTAACGCGAGGAGAGGCGAGATATAAGCAGATAGGTTAGTGAGCAAGACGGACAGTGGTTTCTGAAGCGAGCGAACTATAGCCCGAAGGAGATGAACATTGCCGTCAGAAGATTTGAACTCCCTGCCCCATCAAATCAATCAGACTAGTTAATCTGGGAACAAAAGCAACTTACGACACAATCAATGCACCAAGCGTATGCCCACGTCCTTGTGGTATCGGCCGCTTGCCGGCCAGTAGCTCATGCATGGGCGCTGGCCCCGTTGGTTGTGCGAGAGCTCTTGCCACTGCTTCGCTGAACCTGAGGCTCAAGGTTTCAATGTACGAGATCTCTTGAATCGTGCCTGCTGGAGCGGGCGATGTCTGTACGCGCGGGATGCTTTGGGGCCGCTTAAAATTGTTCAGCGACAATATATTGAGTGGCCGTGAAGAGCGCTCAAGGACCACTGGCGGTTCTGCAGTATGAAGAGGGGGAACAGAGGAGGGTGAGACGGGTTGGCTTGTCGGCCTGAAAAGAGATTGATTCTTCAAAACATTCATCATGGTTTCAACTTGGGTATCGTCAGGATAAATCTTAAGCGTTTTCCAAGAGAATTACTATTATCGGGTGAAGGATGCGACAATCTTCCTGCAGCGCTAATGGCGAGGTAAGATTATCCCATGAATCTTAGGATGAACAAGTTGGGGAACCCTAAGGCGGTCTGTCGGCGTCGAGAAGGGGAAGGGCAAGGGGTCCAAAGAGTATGTTGTTAATCTGGTGGGTTGGGCTGAGAAGTGGATACAGTGAGCAACCTGAGGGACTTGGAGGCAAACAGAAGTACCAATAGGCTACAATCATAGAGCGTAGGTGGTTAACAAGGTAAATATTTAGCACGTCAGCGGACGTAGTGGGCGGGTTAGGACAAGGGTGTCAGCTAAAAAAGAGAAACGGTCCGGTTTTAAGTGGTCCCTCGAGTTCTCACGATTATATATTCAACACTGCTTTCAACTCCCTTCCCAGATCTACCGCTTCCGTTCGCACTCGCCATAAGGTCCCCCCTTCGTCCGATGCACGAAGCTTTATGGCACCCCGCTGATCATGATCCGCTGTGATTTTCGCCTTCACTTCTCCTGTGAATGCTGGTCATCTATTGCCTCGTTACTAAATGGTGTCTCATGTACCGTAGAAAGGTGGCTCATGTGCAGGAATAATATCCACAGCGACGCCTTCCAAAGTTTGCAGATTCTTAATAAGATCTTCCACCTTGGCGTCGCTCCATCCGCGCATGTCAGAACCGGATGCTTCCATTGTGTCCCAAATGGCAGTGAACGTTGTTCTGTCATCGGTTATTAATGCAGCCGGTTGATCGAACGCTATCAAATCAACGCGCGACATCTACGGCTTGTTACCGAAACTGTCGGTACGAGTGAGCATAACGTACAGTGTCAGTCATTGCGGTCAATGACTTGCTTCTGATGAGCTATCGTAAAATATAACCGAGGACTAACGGGCTTACTGAATTAGTCGTCGTATTTTCTCCCACCTCCGCTGCCGAGGTGTTAAGATATGCTTCGGGAAGATTGTGATGGCTGGACCTCTCCCGCGAAGATCTTAGCTTCGGGGTCGACCGAGGGGTATCGTAAGCTTCGTATCGCAATTTGCTGCTGGACAACGTGCTCGACTGGGACATCACCAAGTCCTCTGGTCGGGATGCATGTGGAGCTTCGTTCTCGTAAGACTCTAAAGAATGTAAGAAATCTGGAAGCTAATCCGTATCAGTATTAATTCCAGGCCACGTAAAACACAAGAAGCATACAGATGAACTTCGCGACTCTTTTATTATGTTCTGGAGGTCTTCCTTCTTCTGTCGCAGAGTCTGAAATTGCGTGCAACGCTAAAAGAATCATTTAAAACTTCGAACACATAAAAAAGTAATTGAACCACCTTTCTAATATGCCGTCCAGCTTTGTCGTGAACGCGTACTACAGTGTCTCTGACCACGTCTGAAACGTCGCAAATGGCAGCAAGACGTAGCATGGCCAAAAGACATGCATCCTGTACAGATGCTAAACCGACTCTTACTTGCTAATAAAGCCGTAGAGATCATCCTGACTTGCCTGGAACATCTGCTAAGCGCAAAGCTATCCCGGACAAAATTTCAGCAGGTGGCACTGAGACATGCGTGCAATATT
>WNGI01006386.1_pt1 | contig 10702 bp, 8 predicted proteins | sample 5400621 | NCBI WGS metagenome assembly WNGI01 (sample SAMN13153374, study PRJNA577476) | soil metagenome | isolation source: 20 cm soil or saprolite under Garry oak tree replicate 1 | place: USA:California | collected 2016-06-15 | reverse complement strand
GTGGTTCGGAGCTCGGCCGTCGCGCTCAGATTCAACCAGGACATGGATGTGGCGTCGGTCACCAAAGGCTTTCACATCATTCCCTCAGTGCCCTACACGGTGCTCGTCAAGAGTCCGCGGAGCTTCGAATTCCATCCGCAACTCGCGCCCGATACCGCATACCGGGTCCAGGTGATTGGAGCCCGCAAGGGGGTCGGATTCGGGAGCGAGAACTATTCGGTCGCGTTTCGCACGGAACCCGCCCCCAAAGTTACCGGTGCCACCTTCAACGACGCGGCCCTCGCCGACGGTCAGCAGGCCGTCGCCCTACGAGGCAAGGTGAAGGTCGCCTTCTCGCAGCCGATGGACCCCGCGCGGACACCCATCCTTCTGGACGGATCCGCCGTCGATGCCAGAAGCATCACCTGGGACGCGACCGGCCTGAGTGCCACGCTGGCCGTCACGCTCAGCCATAGTCGCACCCACACGCTCCTGGTCCCCAAGACGGCGACAAACCGCAAGCAGGATCTTGCTGTCGCCAACTGGACCCTCGGCTTCACGACGGTGGTCCAGGTGCCGTCCGCTGGGTCGACGGCACGGATCGGGACATCGAGTGCGCCGATCATCATCCAGATCGAGAACAGCTCACAGCCGACCGTCCGGCCGCAGACCGGCATGCAGCAAGCTGACATGATCTACGAGTACATCAGCGAGTTCGGCATCCCTCGGCTCAGCGCCATCTACTGGCATGTGCCGACCAGCTTGATCGGCCCGGTGCGAAGCTGCCGCCTGATCACGGTGCAGCTCGAGCAGATGTATCGCGGCATGATCTTCTGCTCCGGAGCAAACGACTATGTGCTCGGCCAGGTCTGGAAGTGGCCCAACGTCGTCTATGACTACGCCTACATGTATCCCTTCATGTACCGGACCTCGGACCGGTACGCGCCCCACAACGTCATCGCGCGCCCCGACCAGCTGACGGCGAAGGTGGCCGGCTCGGGGTTGGCCGCCCTCAACTACGACATCGCGCCGGCCCACCCAGACGTGCCGCTTCCGGGCGCCACGCCGGGGACCAGCGTTTCGATTCCGCAGCATGGGGCGGTCTGGCGGTATGATGCCAACTCGCATGAGTACCTCAAGTGGCAGGACGGTGCGCCCTTCACCAATGTCGGCACCGGCCAGGTCCACGCCAAAAACCTGATCATCGAGCACGTCCAGTCGCGCCTCGACTTGAACCCGGCCAATACCGGCGTGCACCATACCTACAACACGGAGTACTACGAACTGGCCGGCGAGGGAACGGCCGACATCTACTCCGACGGCGGGGTGATCCACGCGACCTGGAAACATCCCAATCGCGACGTACCGGTTGTTTACTACGATGCCAGCGGCAACCCGGTGGACCTCAACACCGGACTGACCTGGGTTCACGTAATAGGGAGTGATCAATGACCTGGACGCAAACACTTCGACAGCGCTGGTGGCTGCTACCGATCGCCATCCTGGCGGTCGCGGCTGCCATCGTGATTCGCATCATCACCACCCCGCTCGAGGTGAGCGCCAACGTCAACAACGGCGACCAGGCCGTCCCCCGAACGGCGACCATCGATCTCCACTTCAACCAGGAGATGAAGCCCGCTTCCGTCGAGAAGGCCTTCAGCATCACGCCGTCCGTACCGGTCTCCTTCAAAGCCGTGAGCCCCAAAGAGTTCCAGTTCCGGCCGACGATGAAACCGAGCATCGCGTACCACGTCAGCCTCAAGGACGCCCAGAACACCTCCGGGCGCGGCGTCAGCAGCGGTTTCAGCTTCAAGACCGAGCCCGCGCCGGCGGTTGCGACCGTCATGGTCGACAACAACTCGGTGGCCGACGGCCAGCAAGCGGTAAAGCCGACCGGGGACGTCAAAATCAATTTCTCCCAGCCGATGGATGGCGCCAGGACGCCGATCTCACTGAACGGTAAGCCCTATGACAAGCCGATCAGCTGGGCGGGTGACGGGAAGAGCGCCACGCTCGGCCTCAAGCTGGGGCACAGCCACCAATACCAGCTGTCGATCCCGCAAACTGCCGTCAACCGCAAGCAGGACCCGTTGGCGGCCGACTGGAAATTTTCCTTCACCACCGTCATCGAGGTGCCCTCGCAGGGCGACCCGGCCCGGATCGGGTCGGGCGCGCCGGTCATCGTCCAGATCGAGAACAGCATTGACGCCCGTCCGCAGGCGGGTATGCAGCAGGCCGACCTGATCTACGAGTACATCAGCGAGGGGTCGATCCCGCGACTCAGCGCTGTCTACTGGCACCCGCTACCCGACCTCGTTGGTCCGGTGCGCAGCTGCCGCCTGATCACGATCCGGCTCGAGCTGATGTACCACGGCATGATCTACTGCTCAGGCGCCAACGACTACGTCCTGGGCATGGTCTGGAAGCATCCCAACCTCGTCAACGACTACAGCCACGGTTGGGGCAACGTCTTCTATCGCGACAACGCCACGCGCTACGCGCCGCACAACGTGATGATGCACGGGAACAACACGACGACCTACACGGCCCTGCAGAAGCTGGGGGCGCCCAGCTACGACATCGCGCCCAAGCACCCCGACGCAACCTTCACTGGTGATCCCGCACCGCAAATCTCCGTCCCGGACCATGGCGCGACCTGGCAGTACGATCCCGGCTCGAAGCAATATCTCAAGTCGCAGGACGGCCGCGCGTTTACCAACATGTACACGGGCCGCGTGCATGCGAAAACCGTCATCGTGCAGTACGTCACCTCGTTCCTCGACACCAATCCGGCGAATAGCTTCCACGGCTACTTCACTGAAGCCTATGAACTCACCGGTGATGGCAAGGCCGACATCTTCGTCGACGGTGTCGTGATCCACGCCACCTGGCATCACCCGGACCCGAACGTCCCGGCCGTCTACCTCGACGCCAACGGGAACCCGATCGAGCTGGACAACGGCCTGACCTGGGTCCACGTGATCGGCTCCCAAAAGTGGCACGGAGTCGGCTGATCGATTAGCACGACGACCGTCTATATCGTTCCGCATACCCACTGGGATCGCGAGTGGTATGCCACCTTTGAGACCTTCCGCACGCAACTCGTCGAGCTCTGGGACCAGCTTCTCACCCTGACCGAGGCCGATCCCGACTTCCGTTTCTTGATGGACGGGCAAACGGTCGTGATCGACGATTACCTCGAGGTCCGGCCCGAAGCGCGAGGACGGCTCGAGCGCGCCGTTCGCAGCGGACAGATCCAGGTCGGCCCCTGGTACACGCTCCCCGACGAGTTCCTCGTGAGCGGCGAGACGTTGGTCCGTGACCTGCAACGCGGCCTCGCGTCGGCGGACCTCCATGGCGGCTCGATGCGGGCCGGCTACCTACCGGACTCGTTCGGCCATGCCGCCCAGATGCCGCAGATCTACCACCAACTCGGCTTCCGGCATGCCGCCGTCTGGCGAGGAGTGCCGCTCGCGATCGACCGCGTCGCCTTCGACTGGGAAGCGCCGGACGGCAGCCAGATCCTCACCGCCTACATGGGCAATTCCTACTCGCAAGGGGTCGATCTGCCGACCGAGCGCGATGCGCTCGCGGCGCGCATCGCGAGCGCGCTGCAGGCAATCGCCCCCTTCCACCCGACCGCCGATGTCCTGTTGATGAACGGCAACGACCACGTCCTCCCGCAGGCGGCACTGAGCGCAGCCGTGCGGGAGGCAACCGGACGGCTCGACGGCACCCGGATCCGGCTCGCCCGCCTCGACGACTACCTCGCCCGACTGCCCGAGCAGGGCTGGCCACGCTGGCGCGGCGAATTGCGCTCCTCGGCACGCGCCAATGTCCTGATGGGGACACTCTCGGTTCGCGCCCCCGACAAGCAGCGCCACTTCGAGGCCACCCGCATGCTCGAGCGGATGGCGGAGCCGCTGGCCGCGATCTCCGGGATCGAGGCCGCGGAGGCGCTCGACCAGGCCTGGACGCTGATCCTGCAAAACGCCGCGCACGACACGGCCTGCGGCTCCGGCATCGACGCCGTGGCCGAGGCGTCGAGGCAACGCAGTACGGAGGTGATCGAGATCGCCGAGCGAATCATCGATCGGGCTCTCCCGCGCCTGGCTGGCGCGGGTCAGGTCTGGAACCCGAGCCCATTTCCGCGACAGGGCCTGGTCGAGGCCGAGGGGGCGCTGGTTCTCACCCCCCTCATCACCGGGGGCTCCGTGGTTTCGTTGGCGACGGCGACGCCCGCGGCGCCCGTCACCGCGCGCGGAGCGCGGCTCGAGAACGCCCACCTGGTCTGCGATCTCGGTGCTGACGGCACGCTCGCGATTCTCGACCGGCGAACCGGAGTGCGCTACCAGGGGCTGCACCGGCTGGTCGACGAAGGGGACGCCGGCGACGAATACAACTTTTCGCCGCCGGCAGGGAATCCGCAACCGGCCGATCCGGTCCGCAACCTCCGGAGCGCGCTCCTTGAGGAGGGACCACTGCGCGCGCGCCTGGAGGCACGCTACGATTTCGCCGTCTTCAGCGGACTCAGCCATGATCGGCAGCGCCGCAACGAGACGGAGACGTCGCTACCCGTTCGACTCATGCTCTCGCTCGAGGCCGACCGACCGCGGCTCGACATCGAGCTCGAAGTCATCAACCGTGCGGAGGATCACCGGCTCCGCGTCCACTTCCCGCTACCCTTTCAGGCCGATCGCTCGGTCGCGGATACCGCGTTTCACGCCACGGCGCGCGCCGTTGCCGCGGCCCGGCGCGATCCCGGCGCCGCGGAACTGGAGCTGCCCACCTACCCCATGTGGTCCTTCGTCGACGTCAGCGATGGCCGCGCGGGCCTGGCACTGATTACTCACGGCCTGCACGAGTACGAAGTACTCCCGGGTGCTCCCCAGGAACTCGCGCTGACCCTGCTGCGTTCAGTGGGCTGGCTGTCGCGAGATGACCTCGTCACCCGCGCCGGGCACGCCGGTCCCGAGATGGCGACGCCGGGCGCCCAGGTCCCGGGCGGACACCGGTTTCGCTACAGCCTCTTCTTCCACGCCGGTGACTGGCACGCTGGGGGCGTGTGGCGCGCCGCCGAATCGGTGCTGCTACCCGTCGTGGCGGGACGGGGCACACCTGTCACCACGACGCCCCCGGTGATCGAACTCGAACCCGACTGCATGCAGATGACGGCCCTGCAGCCACGACCCGGAGGGTACGATCTCCGCTTCCTCAACGCCTCGGATGCGTCCTGTGAGGCACGCGTCCGACTGCAGCCGCAACCGGTGGACGTACGGGTCGTGACGCTCGGCGACGTTGAGCGCGAGCGCCTGGCGCCGGAGGGCGGCATGCTGCGCCTTCCCGTCAATCCCTGGGAGATCGTCACCCTGCGCGCAACGCGCTAGCACACGCGACGCGCGTGGTTACGCGGCGGCGAACGCCTTCTCGTGGTTCATCCAGCGAGGCAAGGCACTGAGAAGCGCCGGACCCTCGACCTGCGTCTTGATGACGTACTCCAGGGCACCGAGCTGGATGGCACGCTTGATCAAGGTGGGCTCGCTGAAGTTCGACATTACGACCACCGGTGTGTTCTTCGTCTCGTCGGAGGCACGGAGAGTCTGCAGCACCAGGATGCCATTCTGGCGCGGCATCATGACGTCGAGCAGGATGACCTGTGGCTGGACGCGAGTGCAGAGGTCGACGCCCGACACGCCGTCGTTAGCAACCTCGACCTGGTAACTGTTGCCGCGGAAGAGGGTCGCATAGTAATTGGCGGCCACCGGATCATCCTCGATGATTACGATGGTCCCCGCGCTCGGCCCGTCGTTGGCCGCGGTTGCCAGGGGGACGTCCGCCGCCGGCCCTTCGTCAGGCGCCGCCGCGGCGACCACCTCGGGCTGCGGCTCCGGCTCCGGCTCCGGCGTCGCGTTCCAGGGGCGCCACGAATCGGATTCGGTCGACGGAGCAACGGGCTCCGGAGTCGGTGTCTCGTCCTCCCACGGGTGGCTGGCCGTGACTGGCTCCGGTTCGGGCTGCGGCTCGGGTTCCGGTTCTGCCTCGGCTGCGACTGGTTCGGGGGCTGGCGCAGCAGCCGCTTCCTCGCCAAAGAGCATGTCTCGCATCGACCGCCGCGCCTCGCGCTTCGGCTCGGGCTCGGGCTGCGTTTCCGGTTCGACCTCCGGAGCCTCGGCCTCGGTGGCAACTGGCTCCTCCTCCTCGACGGCTGTCTCGGCAACGGCGGCCTCGGACTCGTCGGACGTGGCCTCGGCGGGTGGTCCGAAGGCAAGGGGAAGTGACTCGCTCTCCGCCGGCGTCTCTTCCTCGGCCGGGATCGCCTCGACGGGCGGCGCCGCCTGCGCGCTGGCGCTCAGCGGGGGCGCCGGTGAGGGAACGGGTACAGCGGGCGCCGGCGCGGCCGCCGCTGGCGTCGGCGGGGTCCAGGTCGCCGGCGTTCCCGCCACAGGCGGGGTCCACCCGGTGGTGGGCGGGGGCTCCGATATCTTGGCTTGCACCATCTTCTCGAGGTTCTCGAGCACGTTGAAGTTGAAGCGGCGGCGCTTGGGTTTTCCGCGGCGGCCTGCATCCCCGGCGGGCGGCTCTGCCACAGGCGGTTCGGCGGGCGGTACGTTGCCCGCGAAGCTCGGCGGCGCAGGCGCCGCACCTGGTGTCGCAGACGGTGCGAAACTCGGCGGCGCAGTCGGGCCGCTCGTCACCGGCGCGAAGCTGGGTGGCGCGAACGGCGAGCCGACCGGCGGTGCGTAGGGCCCGGGGACGCCGGGTGGCGGGGCAATCGGCTGAGACATCGGCGCTTGCGGTGCGGGCTGCGGTTGATAGAAGGGGACCTGCGTCGGAGCGGGACCCGGCATCCCACGTCCGGGGCCGGTTGGGTAGCCGCCCCAGGGTGATCCCTGAGGCGCGGCCGCGGGAGCCCATGGCGCGTTTTGCGGGGCATACGGCGGCTGGCCCGCGTTCGGCTGCGTTGGCGTCGTGTTTGGCGCCCATCCCGGCGGTGAGGGGGGTGAGTAAATCTGAGGTGCCATCCCGGCTTTCTGCAGCGCGGTCCCGAGGTTGCGGGCGTAGGTGCGGCCGCCCTTGACCGGCGGGAGTGCTCCTCCGCTCTCAACCGGAGCCTCTTCGACGACCGGGGCATTGGTGACGTAGCGCCGGCCGCCGCCGCTGCTGGGGCCGGCCGACTTCGCCGAGGCCAGGTCACGGTGCAGGCGTTCGTTCCGCCAGCGCGTGACCAACAACCACACGGTGAACCAGGCCAGCAGCAACCCCAGCAGAAGAATGACCTTGTCGCGGTTGGCGAAGACGAGGTGGCTGAAGGGCGTCAGGAAGTTTTGCAGCCCACTCATTGGCCGTTTCCGCCTGCAGAAAGATGGCCTTCGACCACGGGACAGGGGCGCTGGCTGGGCGCAGGCACGTTAATAGAACGCTGAGTGGCAGAAAGGCTGTCACTCAGGGGAAGTGGACGTTACCGGACCGTCACCTCTGTCCGGCTAAGCGCGGACCGCGAGGCGGCGGTAGCCCTCCTGCAGGCGTGGAATCAGCTGGGCGAAGTTGATCGCCCATCCGATGCCGACCACGCGATCGGTGAAAATCCGAGGGTCGTTGGGGTTCCAATAGGCGTCGCGGAACCGCCTCGGCGTGGGGACGCGAAAGTCGTAGGGCACGCCGGCGACCTTCCCGTGCCAGGTGCGCTGATCTTCCGGCTTGCCCAGTTCCTGGGCCACGGCGGCCAGCGTCAGGAAGAATAGCGCTGCCCGCAGAAGACGACTGATCTTCACAGTGAGCCGACCTTTCGGCCCTGGAAGCCGAGATTAGGGAGATCATCCTGGAGATTTTCCATCGACTTTGCGTAAATCCAGTAGTCGAGCGCGGCCTTGGAAAAAACGACGCGGTCGCCCACCTTGGTGAAAGGGATGTTGCGTTTGGCAACCAGGTCGTCGATCAAATCCTTGGGCACTCCGAGGTAGCTCGCGGCCTGCAGCGTGTTCATCACGTAATTGACCGCGGTCGGATCGTAGATCACGATCAAATCCTCCGGGTGATCTGGACGAGCCTACCTATAATATGGGTTCGCCGCGGAGGCCCAAGGCCCGTTCGTCTAGCTGGTCCAGGACGCTGCCCTCTCAAGGCAGAAATCAGCGGTTCGAATCCGCTACGGGCTACTCCCTGACTTCCGGCGCCGATTCCGAGATTGGTCCAGGGCCGCGTCGAAAGCTCTGAATGCTGCCGTCAGGCTGCAGGATTGGCGCCGATAATCATCGCCTCGAGTACAGGGAACTTTCGCCCGCTTTGGCCGTTATTAAAGCAGTGCAGTCTTTGATAGCGCCTGAGGTCAAGCCCGCCAGGCAGACGGCGCGAACCCTACTTGCCGGGCTCGTTGGCGTCCTGCTCGCAGGCTGCGGGGTCGGAAGCCCATCCAGCGGCGGCACCGGTGGCAGCGAGCCTGCGTCCCGCGTCCTCCAGGCCTGGGCGGCGTTCCCAGTCCTTGCGTCGCCGCGTCCAATCGTCCTGGTTGGGAGTCCCGTGCTTGATCCGCCCGGCGGTTTCCTGGATGACGCGTCGAAGGAAGCCTTCATGAGTGGTTTGTTCGATCGCCCGGCTCATCTGCCCGACGGCCCTGAAACTTCGGAGGGCTACGCGGTCATCAGGGCCGACGCCGCATTCGCGGTGCTCGAATCGGCTAGCAAGGGGTCCGGCTCCTCAGCGCTTCCATCCGGCTCCCGGCTTACGATTACCGCTGCCCACTTTGGTGCGGCGACCTTCCTCACTGACCGGGGTGACAGGACCATGCCTGCCTGGCTGTTCTCGCTTGCGGGAGTCCAGAATCCAGTTAGTGTGCTGGCGGTTGCGCCGAGCGTGACGTGGTCACCCCGCGGGCCCGTCACCACCGGTCCATACGCGTCGTTTACCAACGGAGCCATCGGCATTGATGGGGCAGCCGTGGCGAACGATCACCGGACACTGACCGTCGGCTTTACAGGAGCCGCCTCTGGGACGGGGCCGTGCACGGCGAGTTACGCCCTGAGGGTGACCGAGTCTGCGACGGTTGTGGCGGTGACGGTGATTGCGTCCCCCAACGGTTCAGGGACCGAGATATGTACGTTGGTCGGATATTTACGGCACGCGTCCGCCGCCCTCGGTGCATCACTTGGCAACCGGGTTGTGGTTGACAGCATCAGTGGCGGACCAATCGCTGTGACCGGCAGCCCCTGACGTAGCCCGAAGGCGATCCGCCAAGCACCCGCAGCACTTCGCATGTTCGATTGCTACCGGCGCTGGCCAACGTAACGGAATCCCAGCGGCTGGATCGCGCCTGTCTCAATGGCCCGGCGCTCGTGCGCTTCGGTGTCTACGTCACCTGGAAATTCGTGGAGGTAGGGCGTCCAGGTAAAGAATCGCATTGCGAATCGCCGATCCAGCGCCTGTCGGAGTTGCGGGTAGCGATGGAGGTCGTGAAACGTTCGCCGCCACTTCTTCAAGGAATCCGCAGCGGTGCGACCACCCAGACGTTGTCGGATCCTTGGCTTCAGGGCGCTGCGCCGCATCCAAAACCACTCGGCGGTCTTTCGGTCGAATTTGTCCCAGGCGAATTCATACACGATGATGCGGCCACGCGCGCGCAAAAGGCCGCTGATCCTGTCGAGGACAACCGCCAGGCTGTCGACATGGTGTAGCGCGAGGCCGGCCACCGCGACATCGAAACGTCGGGCCTCATCGAAATCTTCGATCCGAGACTGGCGGAAGATCGGACCCTTCGGTGCTCTTGGATCGACGGCGACGACGTCATACCCACGGCGTTTCAGGGCACGCGCGAGCCGGCCGTCTCCGCACCCGACTTCCAGGACCCGCGCAGGCGGACGTGGGAGTGTGGCCTTAACCCACGCGTCAGTGGACATCCAGGAGGATGGCTGTTTCGTTGCCGACCGTCCAAGCATCGTGTCCGGGCGGAACCACAAAGGCGTCGCCGGCTACCAGCTCACCCTCCGAGCCATCGCGGCCGACGATTTTCAGCCGCCCCTGGACCATGTATCCGACGTGCCGAACCTCGCAGCGATCGGTCTTCGCCATCGGCTTGATGTGCTCCGACCACCGCCAACCGGGCTCGTAGTGCAAGCGAAAGATGCTCACGTCACCGAGCTTCACGACCTCCGCCTTGCCCTTACCGAAGGCGCGCGTTTCGTCGGGCGCATCAAGGCGCTTCTTTTGAACCGCGGCCTTCTCGGTTGTGGATGCGTCTGCCATCGTGACCTCCTTTAGATCAAATCGTCGGCTGCTAGGAACCTCCCTCGACTTTGGCTAAACCCGGCTGCTCGTAGATGCCCATCAGGTTTCCCGCGGGGTCACGAAACGTTGCGACAACCTCACGGGCGTTTTGGTCAACCGGATCAACGATCTCGCCGCCGGCCGAGACGACGGCGTCAATTGCCGCGGCGGCACTCGCAACCATGATGTAGACCATCAGTCCGGGCTGGGCCGCGACGGGCCGCCCGAGGATCCACGTGCCGCTGACCTCGCTGACAGTGTCGTCGAAGGCGGTCGAGCCGTCACCCCGCTTTCGAAGGTGCCAGCCGAAGGCGCGCCGGTAGAACTCGGCCGATCGCTCGATGTCGTTTGCCGGAATCTCGACGTAGCAGATCTTGCCCGTCCGGTAGGTGGGCGGCGCTGCCGGTATGCCCATGGCTCTCGAAGGAGCCTACACCCCGATGTCTTTGCGGACGAATCGCAGGGC
>WNGI01008415.1_pt1 | contig 10704 bp, 16 predicted proteins | sample 5400621 | NCBI WGS metagenome assembly WNGI01 (sample SAMN13153374, study PRJNA577476) | soil metagenome | isolation source: 20 cm soil or saprolite under Garry oak tree replicate 1 | place: USA:California | collected 2016-06-15 | reverse complement strand
CCAGAGGGAACAAAACCGGCAATACGGCCTGGGCCGTCATCGCGGGCCAACGGCTCGCGCGAATGCGCGCCCGATGACAGGCGCCGCACCGCCCGATGACTGTCCGCGCAGCAATCCGGTGTCCGCACAAGTCTCTGCGTTGCTTCGTCGCGTGCGCTCCTCGCGATGACAGAAGAAAGCGCCCTTACAGCTTTTCCTGCCCTGCCGGCGCGTGCGCCCGGCCCTGCTGTTGTCGCTCCTGCTCCTTGACGCGGTGGCGGCCGTAGAGGCAACCGGCGGCGGCGCCGAGCACGCCATGATGGCCGGCGTAATGACCGGCGACGCCGCCGACCACGGCGCCTTTCAGGCAGCCCTTGGCGTCGGCCGGCGAAACCGCAGCGACCGCCAGCGCGGCGAGTGCGAAAATGGCGGGGGCTGATTTCATGATACAGGTTCTCCAGGCGGGGTTCGCGTTGTTAACCGCCGGCGGGCGCCGCTGTTCCGCTCCGCTGCATACAAACGCCGGCGCATTTGCTATCGTCTCTGTCGCGCCCCATCGTTTTCAAGCGGGCGCTAAGGGAGACCGTCATGGCCAAGGGACAGATGCGCAGCAACAAGGAAAAGAAGAAACCGAAGGCCGATAAGAACCTCAAGAAGGGCGGGGCCACGCCGTCGCCGTTCTCGTCGGGCAAGACGCCGGCGGGGCAAAGCCCGAACAGCAGGAAGAGCTAGGCTTAGTTCTAGCCCGCCTTGCCGAGCGCGGCGCAAAACGCCTCGGTATCGGTCATGAAGGCGTCGCCGGCAAAGCGCAACGCCTCGCAGGAGCGTTGCGCCGCCTCGGCATGGCCCGCGCCGCAGGCGTCTTCGATCACCACTGGAATGATGCCGAGATCGGCGGCGTGGCGCGAGGTCGGCTCGATGCCGATTTCCATCGCAATGCCGACGATGGCGAGCGCGGTGATGCCGCAGTCGCGCAACGCGAAGGCCAGCGGCGTGCCCTCGAACGCCGACATCGCGAGCTTGTCGAACACCGCCTCGCTCGGCCGCGGCGTCAGCTCGGGGACGATCGCGAAGCCGGGGGAGTCGCGCAGAAACCACGGCTCGACCTTTTCGGGATCGTCGACCCGCTGCCAGGCCATCGCCATGCGGTACTGGAACGCGCCCATCAATTCCCTGGGCAATGACATGTGCCGGGTAAAGAACACCCGCACGTCGGCACGGCGCGATGCCTCCAATACACGCGAGACGTGCATAATCCCGACCTGCATGTCGTAGACGAGCAGCGCCAGTCTTGAGCGGTCGCAGACGTCCTGCAGGGTTTGCGGCACGTCGATACCAAAAGCCTGTTTCATGAAGATCCTTTCATTGCCGTTGCCACCTGGCGCGCGAAAGCGGATTCAAACGACACCGTCCGTGCAATCAAACGGAAACTATAAGCCAAAACCGCGGCGCCCGAATGTTGCGGCCCCGGGATAACCGCCGCAAAAATACGGCCATGGATCGTGAACCATTTCACACCCTGTAGCGCCAAATGAGTTCACCAGACCGGACTCCTCTTGCTGATTGAACCCTGCGGAATTCCATTTCAAAATGAACCGGCAATCCGAGTCAGGCGCACACCGGCGGAGCGATAGATGTCAAAGGACCTTCACCGACGGCGCGTGCTGAATTTTCTCGATGCCTTCTATTCCGGCGACACCGATGCGGCGCTGGCGTGCTGCGACGACGAATTCGACAGCATCACCTACGCGCCGATCGAACTGTTTCCGCATCTCGGGCACAAGCACGGCCAGAGCTGGGTCGCCGAAGCGATCCGGACCCAGGAGCAGCGTTATTCAAGCCGCAAATATGAAATCAAATTCCTCACCGTCGAGGGCCCCAAGGTCGCGACCATGCAGCACGTCAGCCTGCGCAAGCGCAGCGACGATCGCGTGGTGCAGCTCGAACTCGCGGAATTCTTCACGCTGCGCGGCGGGCGTATTCTCGAACACCGCAGTTTTTTCGATTCGTTCGATCTCGTGCAGCAGGTGCTCGGCCATGACCTGACCGACGCGTTCGCCGCCAGCGTGCGCCACGCGATGCTGCGGTAGGCCGGTCACGGCGTTGCGACGCCGCGTTTTACACAGTCATTCCGGGGCGCGTCGAACACCCGAACCCGGAATCTCGGCGCCCGGAATTCAGTGCCCGGAATATCGGGATTGCCCGATATGCGATTGCACATCAGAGGCCGGGACCTTCGGACCATCCGGGAATGACCGCCTCCCGTTGAACCTCGCCGCCCGCCGCCGCGACCAATCACGATATTTCGCGGGCATCGGAATCCAGAAAACACCTTGGAATCAAGAAAACACCGGCATGAAAATCGCGTTGCTTGTCCTGCTCGGATTGGTGCTGGGCGCACTCGGCGGCGCCGCGCTCGGCATCGGCGTCGGGCTGGCCTGGACCGAAATCTTCCAGACCACGAACTTCGAGGGCTACAGCGGAATGCTGGTGTTCTTTACCTTCATGCCGCTCGGCGCTGCGCTCGGCGGGGTCGGCGGCGCGCTGCTGTTCGGCGTGATCGCCATTCGCGATGCCGAAATCGCCATCGAGAAAGAATCGACGCGCCGGCGCGATAGCTGAATCTTCGACCGCATTTGTGCAATGCAAAAATGCGGATTGCATTTTAATCAAATGCGGTTATTGCAGGTTTCAATTACTTAAATCCGCAACCAGGCTCGGGCGTCACCGGTGACGTCCCGTCAAGGCCGTTGCCGATTGCCAAATCAACTCAGGAACTGGACATCATGACAGAGCACAGCCTCTGGCGTTTTTCGCGCGCCTTGCATCGCGCCATCAACGAACGCCAGCGCGAAGACCTCGAAGCCTTGATCGACGACGATGTCGATTGGGCGATCTATGGCCCGATCGACCTGTTTCCGTTCCTCGGCGCGCGCCACGGCAAGGCCGCGGTGCTCGAGGTTGTCAGGCAGATCGCGGAAAACCTGCGGGTCCACCGCTTCGATCGCGAATCGGTGATGCTGGGCGTGGATTCGGCGGCCTCGATGATGCGCTATTCGCTGACTGCGCTGGATTCGAACAAGCCGATCAGCCTGCGGCTGGCGCATTTCGCGAAATTCAGGACGGGCCGGCTCGTCAGCATCCGCGTGCTGGTCGATACGTTCGATCTGGTGGAGCAGACACTCGGTCATCCCATCCATCTGCCAAGGATGGCGTCGTGGTCCCCGTCATAGTTTTCCGCTGGCATCAACCCTGTGTCATCGGGCTAAGCTGGGACGCGCCGATTCGTCTGCGCGTCTGTGATGTGGGATGCGGGCTGGGATCATGATTTCCGGAATACGGCGAAGTTCGCTGCTGATGCTGGCGGCCGGCATCAGCGTGGCTGCGATCATGCCCGCGCACGGTCAAGCCCTGCCGTCGGCCGAGAATCCCGATGCCGCGGCGGCCGAATGCGCCGCTGGCGATTCCGACACAAACGACTGCGATACGAAGGCCGCGGATGGAAAAGAGCTGGACTGGAGCCAGCTCAATGTCGATGCCTCGACCCTGACCACCAGCCCGGTGTCGAAGGCCCGCCTCGTGCCGCAAGCAGGCGCGGCCGCCGAAATGTCGTGGTCGTCGAGCGAGAAGCCGAATGGCTCGGCCGCGGTATCGGTGAAGCAGCCGCTCTCGCCGTTCCTGGATACAAGGGTCGGGGCCGACATGACGGTCGCCCGGCAGCCCTCGATCCTGACCTCGTCCGAACTGCTATCGGAAAAGCTGGCCAACGGCGGCAACCTGCCGCAGTCCTCCGGCACCGCGTGGGCGGCGATCACGGCTCCCGGTGTTGGCTCAATATGGGACAAGACCGCGGTCGAAGCGCGGGTCGATCCGGCGCAGGAGCAAAGCAAGCTCGGCACTTCCCTGAGCAAGTCGCTGCCGCTGACGGAGCAATATTTGCTGACCCTGCAGAACGGCTACAATGTCATCCAGCAGGGGGTGGTGCCGGTGCCCGGCATCCCCGGCCACCCGGTACGGAACTACGAAACCGACCAGACGGCGAAGCTGAGCGTTGCCGGCACCGGCACCAGCCTCATGGCCGGCCAGACGCTGTCGACCGCGGACGACAAATGGCTCCGCAAAGTCGGCGCCGAGCAGAAATTGTTCGATGGCGTCAGCATCTCGGGCTCGATCGGCGAAACGCCATCCGGCGCCGCGAACAAGAGCATCACCGCGGGATTCAAGCGCAGCTGGTAACCCTGCAGTTGCAGCCATTAACCATAATTGGCGCCCCCGCCCGTCCCGGTAAATGTCCAGCATTGCCGCATATTGGCCGCGATGCGGTCAAAATCGGCAGTCCAGATGCCCCCGGTTAGTTTCGTCGTGCGGGAGAATCCGCGCTCGCTCAACGCGAAAACAGGGGAATTATCGATGAACGTCATCCGTCCGGAGAAGATCGACGCAATTGACGTGGACGAAAATCTCGACGCCGTCACGGAAGTCGAGGCAGGGATCCGTGACTTCGTGCGCAACGACGTGGCCTATCTGCGCCGTCCGGCACCGGGCATGCTGGGCTCGAGCCCGACCGAGACCACGGCGCTGGAACCGAGCACCGAGGCCACCGTGAACAATGTCAATTCGCTGATCCAGCGTGTCGCCGGAACCTCGCTTTCCGAAATCGAGAATTTGATTTCCGAACTCGAAGCCCTGCGCGATCTCTTGCATTCGGAAGGCCAGCGCGTGCAGCGCGAGATCTCCGGCTACGCCCAGCTCAGCCAGGCCGCGATGAAATCCACGCGCATGATCGCCGATAATGTGTCGCAGTGGAAACGCACCGCGGACGGCCTTCGCAACAGCTGATCCCGAAGCTCGACGCTTCGAAATCCGTCGCCTCCCCTGTCGGGAGCGGCGGATTGTTTTCGACCCGAGTCCGTTCCGATTGAATCGGAACGGGGCTTTAATTCTTGTTTTGACGCGTTTTCTTCATGCGAACCGGTATCCACTTCGCTGGAAAACACTTCAGGTATTTGAACTGGCGGGGTCCCGGCCGCGACAAACACCGGACACCGCCGCGCGGCGGGCACGCTTCGGGGACAAATCTTGATGAACAGCGTTCGGCCTGACAGCGCCAATCCGATTCCGTTGCGGACTTCGCCGCACCGGGTGGGCACCATCATGATCCGCTTTGTCGGATTGCTGTTTTTGGCAGTCGTGGTTCTGGCGCTGGCCTGGAGCCGCTGAATCCCGCAAATCTCGTTTGCGTTCGGCTCTGACGGTCAACCGCGCTGTAATTCTTAATTGCTGACGATGGTGGCACCTTCGAGCGAGTAGGCGCCGTCGGCATAGCCCTTCACCACCATCGCGGTGGTCAGCATCACCGCAAGCGTCACGGTTGCGAAGATAAAGCCAACGAATTTCAAGCCGCTACGGTCTGCTGCCATGGTCGTCCCCTTTGTCCCTGTATCACTATGACAGGCACGGGGTTCAAAATGCGTTAGCAGAGCAATCGTTCGCTGCAGCGCCGATGGACTACGGTTTACGAATTACTTCGCCGCGGCACGAAGGCCGTCGCCAGCAACGAGAATACGAGCTCACCGCGCTGGTTGGTGCCGGTGTTGCGGGCCTGCAGTATGCCCCATTCCGGCCGCTTCTCCGAGGACCGCAGCGACTCTACCTCGCTGGCGAAGCTGATGGTGTCGCCCGCCAGCACCGGCTTGATCCAGCGTAATTCGCGAAAACCCGGCGACGGACCCCAGACCGCGATCTTCTCGCCGCGCGCCAAGGCCTCCTTCGCCTGGCGCTGGGCATCGGCCACCAGGAGCTTCATGCAGACCGAGCCGACGTGCCAGCCCGAGGCCGCGAGCCCGCCGAACAGCGATTTGCGCCCCTCTTCCTCGTCGAGATGAAAGCGCTGCGGATCGAATTGCGCGGCGAACTTCTTGATTCCGTCGGCGGTGAAGGTGAACGATCCCACCTCACGCCGCTGCCGGATCGCCATGTCCTCGAAGAAACGCATCAGCCCTGCTCTGCCGCAATGCCGGCGCGCCGTCTCACGATGATCGGCGAGACCATCTCGCACAACACCTGCCCCGCGGCGTTGCGGACCTGGCCCTTGAACGTCACGATGCCGGTTTCGGGACGGCTGCGGGAGACCCTGGCCTCCACGACATCGACATCGAGGGTGAGATCGTCTCCAGGCCGAAGCGGAGCAAGCCAGCGCAATTCGTTGACCCCGGGCGAACCCAGCGAGGCGGTGCGGCCGATATAGCCGTCGAACATCATCCGCATCATGATCGAGCAGAGATGCCAACCAGAGCCGGAAAGGCCGGCCAGCATCGACCGCGACGCCGCCTCTTCGTCGAGATGCATCGGCTGCGGGTCAAATTCGGCGGCAAAGGCAAGTATTTCCTCGCGCGTGACGCGGCGCGGTCCGTAGGTGCCGAGATGGCCGGGCGGAAAATCTTCAAAGGTAAGCATGATGATGGATTTGCTGGAGGAGGCCCGATTGTGGCCGTTATTTGCGGCAATCTCAACCATCCCACTCGCATGGCTTACGCTCTACCGGCGAGCACCACGCTCCGGTGCTTGCCCGGGACAATTTTCGGAGCTAGGCCGTGTGCTGTCAGCCGCAACGCCCAGCATTAACCTTTACTTAATCGACTCGCCAGGAGAACGACCGATGTTTGAATTTCGGGATCTGTTTCAGTGGGACCGGTTTATCACCCCCACCATTATCAAGACGTTCTACTGGCTGGTCATCGCACTATTTGCGCTGTTCGGCATCTCCGGCATTTTTTCCGGCTTGGCCGCGATGGCGATCAGCCCGTTTGGCGGCTTCATCCTGCTGTTGTCCTCGATCGCCGGCGTCGTCGTCGGGATCGTGTTTTCGCGCATCGCCGCGGAATTCATTCTGATCGTATTCCGGATCAACGAGCATCTCGGCGCCATCCGCGACCAGGGGCAGCTGCGTTAGGTACTGCCTCGACCGAAGCCCGGATGAAGCGAAGTGCAATCCGGGGAACGCATCGATGCCTGTCGTCCCGGATTTCGCTCCACTCCATCCGGGCTACGACCGTTGACAGCGATCAATTGTTGAACCTGAAATGCATGACGTCGCCGTCGGCGACGACATATTCCTTGCCTTCCAGCCGCAACTTGCCAGCGTCGCGGGCGCCGGCCTCGCCACCCAGCGCGACATAGTCGGCATAGGCGATGGTTTCGGCGCGGATGAAGCCCTTCTCGAAATCGGTATGGATCACGCCCGCGGCGGCCGGCCCCTTGGTGCCGCGGTGGATGGTCCAGGCGCGGGCTTCCTTCGGGCCGACGGTGAAATAAGTGATGAGGTCGAGCAGCTGGTAGCCGGCACGAATCAGGCGGTCGAGACCGGCTTCCTCAAGCCCGAGCGTGTCGAGAAACTCGGCGCGCTCCTCGCGTGACAATGTCGCGATTTCGGATTCGATCTTGGCCGAGATGGCGACGGCGACCGCGCCTTCTTTCCTGGCGTGTTCGGCAACCGCCTCCGAGAACTTGTTGCCCTTGGCCGCCGAGCCCTCCTCGACGTTGCAGACGTAGAGCACGGGTTTTGAGGTCAATAGCCCGAGCATACCGAAGGCGCGCTCCTCCTCAGGCTTGCGCTCGAGAAAGCGCGCCGGCCTGCCCTCACGCAGCAGCACCAGCGCGCGATTGACGAGATCGAGCTGCTCCTTGGCGTCCTTGTCGTTGCCTTTGGCCTTCTTGCTGAGGTTGTCGACACGCTTTTCCAGGCTGTCGAGATCGGCGAGCATCAGCTCGGTCTCGATGGTCTCGATGTCAGCCAACGGCGCGATCTTGCCTTCGACATGGGTGATGTCGGAATCCTCAAAGCAGCGCACCACATGGGCGACCGCATCGACCTCGCGGATGGTGGCGAGAAACTGGTTGCCGAGGCCCTCGCCCTTCGAGGCGCCGCGCACCAGGCCTGCGATATCGACAAAGGTCAGCCGCGTCGGAATGATCTGGCCGGATTTGGCGACTTCCGCCAATTTGTCGAGTCTGGGATCGGGTACCGCGACCTCGCCGACATTCGGCTCGATGGTGCAGAACGGATAATTCGCCGCCTGCGCCGCCGCCGTCTCGGTGAGCGCATTGAACAGCGTCGACTTGCCGACATTGGGCAATCCGACGATACCGCATTTGAATCCCATCGTGCTTCTCGATCCTTCGCGCCACAATGCGCGCAATTATTTTGGGTCGTCACGCGTGGGCAGAGGCGCGAAGCGCCGTCTGCCCAGCTAGCGCCGCGCATCCATCTTCTTGGGAAGGATGGATCGCCGGATCAAGTCCGGCCACGACGAGCATTACTTTTCGTCTTCGTCTTCTTTCTCGAAAAATCCCTTGGCCTGCAGCGCCAGATGCACCCTGTTCTGGAACGTCGAGTCCTTCTCCGTCGTCAGCAGCCCGGCATTATCCGCAATCGCTTCGCAGAGCGCCTCGACCCAGGGACGGTCGCTCTTGGCGAAATCGGACAGCACGTGGCCGTGCACCAGTTCCTTGATGCCGGGATGGCCGATCCCGATCCGCACGCGGCGGTAGTCGTTGCCGATATGCGAGGAGACCGAACGCAGGCCGTTGTGCCCGGCGATACCGCCGCCGACCTTGACGCGCACTTTTGCCGCTGGCAGCTCGAGTTCGTCCTGAAACACAGTGATCTCGCCGGCCGATAGCTTGAAGAAACCCGCCGCCTCCTGAACCGACCGGCCCGACTCGTTCATGAAGGTCGCGGGCTTGAGCAGGACGACGCGTTCGCGATCGAGCGTGCCTTCCGCGGTCTCGCCCTGAAAACGGCGGCGCCACGGTGCGAAACCATGACGCCGCGCAATTTCATCGACGGCCATGAAGCCGATGTTGTGCCGGTTATTCGCGAACTTCGCGCCGGGATTGCCGAGGCCAACAAAGAGTCGCATGACGCGGCATCCCGCGGCCGGTTACTTCTTCTTGTCGCCGCCGGCAGGCGCCTTGGCGCCGGCCGCAGGCGCCTTCGCACCCGCCGCGGGAGCAGCCCCAGCCGCAGGCGCGGCTGCAGCGCCAGCCGCCGGAGCAGCGCCGGGCGCAGCCGTCGCAGCCGGTCCGGCCGCCGCGGCGGCCGCAGCGGCCTTCAATTCTTCGGCATAGCCCGACGGCGGCACGATGGTCACCAGCGTCACGTCTTCGCGCGACAGCGACTTCACGCCCGTCGGCATTTTGATGTCGGACAGATGCAGCGAGTAGCTGATTTCCAGGCTGCCGACGTCGGCCTCGACATATTGCGGAATGTTATCGACCGAGCATTCCAGCTCGATGGTATGGGTGACGATATTGACGGTGCCACCGCGCTTCACGCCGGGTGCAGCTTCCGCGTTCTGGATGTGCAGGGGAACGCTGACGCGGATGGTGGCGCCTTCGCCGAGCCGCATGAAATCCACATGCAGCGGAAAATCGCGCACCGGATCGAGATGGAAGTCGCGCGGGATCACGCGGTGCTTCTTGCCCTCCAGATCGATGTCGTAAATCGTGGTGAGGAACCGGCCTGCCAGGATGCGCTGGCGCAGCTCGGAATCGTCGACCGAAATGGTCACGGGGGGCTGGTTGTTGCCATAGATTACTCCGGGCACTCTCCCGGCGCGACGCTCTGCCCGTGCGGCCCCCTTGCCGCCTGCCGGACGTGTGGTCGCCTTCAATTCCTTGACGGTCGCCATTTGTCTAAGTCCTTGTTTTCAAAAAGTTAAAGGCCGCATCGCGGCCCATTTCTCAGCCCGCAGCAAGCCTCCAGGGGTGCGGGGGCTGCGGACGTGGCGGGGTTCTAGCCTCAAAGGGCGGAAATGACAAGGAAATGCGGGGCATTTTTCTGCATCCGAGCCTCCCAAGCCGGGAAGGTGAACTGGCACCGGAAACGCTGAACCGGTCCCCCTACGCTCTTTTTGGGGGCTTGGATTTCAGTGGCTTGGGTTTGAGCGGATAGATGGTTTTGCCTTCGATCAGCATTGTGACGTATTTCTTGATTCGGGCCATCCGGGTCTCGGGCTTTTTGGCATCGTGGATCCGGTAAAGGATCGCGAAGCGATTGGTGCGATCAAGGGCTTCGAAAAAGCCTTTTGCCTTTTTATTTTTCGCCAGGGCGGCGCGGAGATCATCAGGTACCTGCGCCGTGCTTTGCGGCGCATAGGCCGCGTCCCAGCGCCCGTCTTTTTTGGCGCGTTCGATCTCCTTCAATCCGGCAGGCCGCATGCGTTTCAAGGCCACAAGCTGAAGCGCCCGGACGCGATTTTTCTCGGACCATTTGCTGGTGGATTGCCGCGGCGTGAAGCGGATCAGCCAATAATCGTCATCGAAACTGTCGAGTTGGCCATCAATCCAGCCATGACAGAGCGCCGTATCAATCGCTTCCGCCTTTGAGACGCTGGCTATGCCGGACGACTTCTTTGCCAGCTTCAGCCACAGACCCTTCGAATCAGCGGGGCGTGATGCCAGCCATGTGTCCCACGCCTTCTGTGATTTGAAGGCAATCATCGGCAGATCGAACTTGGCCCTCCCCATTCGGGATGCCCGGACGATTAGCCATCCGTCTTCAGGCTGCCGACGTCCGGCGCCGAAGGCGAAACGCCGAGCCTGGCTTCCAGCGTGGCGATGCGCGCCTTCAGCGCGTCGTTTTCCTCACGCGCCAGCCGCGCCATGTCCTTGACCGCCTCGAACTCCTCGCGCTTGACGATATCGAGGTCGCGCAGGATTTTT
>WNGI01006647.1_pt1 | contig 10704 bp, 9 predicted proteins | sample 5400621 | NCBI WGS metagenome assembly WNGI01 (sample SAMN13153374, study PRJNA577476) | soil metagenome | isolation source: 20 cm soil or saprolite under Garry oak tree replicate 1 | place: USA:California | collected 2016-06-15 | reverse complement strand
CAGGCGCACGAGCGCGTCGACGAGCCGTGCGCCTCCGCCGCGCGGAATCGGCATCCCTCCCTCCTGGACGGCGAACCCGATCACGTGCGTCATGAAGCCCGAGCCGGCGGCGTCCGGCCCGAGGCCGGTGTGCAGCACCCACGGCGCGAGCAACCCGTGCGCCCGCTCGGAGGGGGACGAACGATTCGACCACGCCGCGCCATTCCGGCCCCAGCTCAGCCTCGTTCGACTCGGTCGAGCGGAGGAGGAATGCGGCCTCGCCGTCCGGGAAGAGCGTCGCAGTCGGCAGGTCGGTGTTCAGGTACTCCAGCCCGCGCTCGGCCAGCTCGGCTCCGAGCTCGGCGTGCGCGGCGCCGCCGACCCAGAGCGGGTGCCAGGCGCTGAAGACGTCGTGCAGGTAGCCCGGCTCGGTCAGCTCGGCCGTGCGAACCGCGCCGCCGAGCTCCTGCTCGCGCTCGAGCACCAGCACGCTCCAGCCGGCACGAGAGAGCAGGGCCGCGCACGCGAGCGAGTTGATCCCGCTCCCGATGACGATCGCGTCGCGCTCAGCTCCCGGCGAGCTCACGAAATTCCTCGTCGGTCACCAGCCCGCGCTTGCCGGCGCCGAGCGCCTTGACCTGAGCCAGCAGCTCGGCCCGCCGCTCCTCCGCGACGTCGAGCCCGAGTTCCTCCGCCTTGATCCGGATCGAGTCGAGGCCGCTCTTCTTGCCGAGCACGATCCTGCGCTCGGCGGCGACCAGGTCGGACGAGTACGGCTCGATCGACGGCGGATCGTGGAACTGGCTCGCGACGGCGCCGCTCTCGCGGCGGAAGAGCGTCTCGCCGGTGACCGGCTTCCACGGCTCGAGCTCGTAGCCGGAGAGCTCGCGCACGCGCTCGGAGACCTCGCGCACCCGGTCGAGCCGGAGGTTCGACTCGACGCCGTAGAGGGCTCCCAGCGCGAGCGCCACCTCGGCGAGGTTGGCGTTGCCGGCCCGCTCGCCCATGCCGTTGATCGTGCCGTGGACCCAGCTCGCGCCGGCCCGCACCGCGGCGACTGCAGAGGCCGTCGCCAGCCCGAAGTCGTTGTGGCCGTGGAAGTGGACCGGCACGTCCGGACCGATCCATTCGACCGTGCGGCCGACCAGTTCCGCGACCGCCTCCGGTGAGGCGATCCCGAGGGTGTCGACGACGGCCACCTCCTTCGCGCCGGCTTCGACCGCGCTCTTGTAGACCTGCTCGTAGAAGTCGGGCTGCGCACGTGTCGAGTCGACCCCGAAGAACGCGGAGTGGATCCCGTGCTCGGCCGCGAAGCGCATCGCTCCGGTGATGCGGTCGAGCATCTTCTCGCGCGAGACCCCGAGCGCCTCCAGCTTCAGGTCCGAGATGGGCGACTCGATCACGGACGCTGGGACGCCGAGCTCGACCAGGGCCTCGAGGTCAGCCGGCACCGCACGCGAGAAGCCCCAGATCTCGGCGTTCAGGCCGGCATCCGAGATGAGCCGCACCGCGTCCCAGTCGTCCTGCGAGACGCGCGGGAACCCGGCCTCGATCCGGTCGATCCCGAGCCCGTCCAGCAGGCGAGCGATCTCCAGCTTCTGCTCGGGGTCGAGCACGACCCCGACGGTCTGCTCGCCGTCCCGCAGGGTCGTGTCGTAGAGCCCGACCTTCCCGTCGAGCCGGTAGGGGTCGTTCAACCGGCCCGTCCAGATCACCCGCACACCACCCCGTCCGGGAACGACGAGAGCTTCTCGACCCCGTCCGCGGTGACGAGGAAGTTGTCCTCGACCCGCAGGCCGCCTCCGCCCTCCCAGTAGATCCCGGGCTCGACGGCGAGCACCATCCCCTCCTCGACCGTCCCGCCGCCCGCCTGATGTGCGTAGGGCGGCTCGTGCGCGCGGGCGCCGACACCGTGGGCGATGGGGTGGCTCGGCTGACCGGGGTAGCCGGCCTCGGCGATGCCCTCGCGGACCGACCGGTCGAGCTCCGCGAGGCTCGCTCCCGGACGGCAGTGCTCGAGCGCCCGCTCGTACACCGCGAGCAACGCGCGCTCCAGCTCGGCGTACTCCGCGCGCAGCTCACCCGGACAGAGGTTCTTGGTGTGGTCGCACCAGTAGCCGTCCGCGCAGACCCAGATCTCGAACAGGGTCGGCTCGTCCTCCCTGATCGGCAGGTCGCCGGTCGCGGTAAACGTCTTGATGCCGGGCCCCGACCAGACGAGCGAGAAGCCGAGCGCCAGCTCGACCCGGCCCTGCCAGCCCGTGCCCTCGCCGTGGACGAAGCCGTTCCAAAGCGCACCGGCCTCCGACTCCTTCATGCCCGGGCGGAGCTGCTCGCGGCAGTGCTCCATCGCGGCGGCCGCAATCTCGTTTGCGAGGCGCATCCGCTCGAGCTCCTGCTCGGTCTTGACAGCGCGGGCGGCGGCGAGGAGCGGCGTTGCGTCGGCGACCTGCATGCCGAAGGAGTGGAACCAGTCGTGCGTGAAGGTCGTGGGCTCGCCGACCATCCGGTCGGAGGCCTGGGTTCCGAGCGAGAGCTCGAGACCGATCGCGCCGTGCTCGCGCGCGGCTTCGGCGGCGAGCTCGATCGTCCGCGCCAGCGGTGGACGCGCGTCGTCGGGGACGTAACCGCCTAGGAAGCTGACCTGGGCCGTCCAGGACGTACGCGCCGCGTCCTCCTCCGAGGCCTCGAGGCAGATCAGCGTCGCCTCGCCCTCACGCGGGAAGACGACTGCCTCGTAGCCCTTCATGCCCCAGAAGTTCGTCAGGTAAAGGACGTTGTCGGGCGCGCGGACCACCAGCGCGTCGAGCCCTTCCTCGGCCATCAGCGCGCGAACACGGTCGAGCTTGGCGTCGTCGCGCGGCCAGGTCAGCCGTGGGCCTCCTGCCAGGAGATCACCGGGTTGCGCAGGACGCCGATCCGCTCGATCTCGGCCTCCATCACGTCCCCGGGCTTCAGGTACAGCGACGCCGGGTCGTCGCTGAACCCGGCCACGCCGCTCACCGTCCCGGTCGAGACCACATCGCCGGCCGAGTAGCCGAGCGGCGAGTAGTGGCTGAGGATCTCCGGGATCGTCACGGACATGTTCTTCGAGTGGGACACCTGCCGCGCCTCGCCGTTCACGCGCAGCTCCATCGCCAGGTCGTGTGGGTCGGGAATCTCGTCAGGCGTGACGATCCACGGCCCCAGCGGGCAGAACGTGTCGATCGCCTTGCAGAACGAGAAGACGCCCGAACGCATCTCGCGCCGCTGGATGTCCCGCGCCGTGACGTCGTTGAAGATCACGTAGCCGCCGATGTAATCGGCCGCTTCCTCGGGCGAGAACCACTTCCCCGCCTTGCTGATCACGACCGCGAGCTCGAGCTCGTAGTCGAGCTCCGCAGTCAGGTGCTCCGGGTACACCACCGGCTCGTCCGGCCCGACGATCGCGTCGACGTTCTGGAAGAAGACGATCCAGGGCGCGATCTCGTGCGACCAGTCGACGTTCTTCGACTCCTCCTCGTGCTCGCGGAAGTTCCCCGCCGTGTGGAAGAACTTCTTCGGCACGATCGGCGCGCGCAGCTTCACGTCCTTCAGTTGGTGCTCCGCTACAACTCGCGGTGCTGCGTCGGCCTCGAACACCGCCCGCATCGACGGCACGTCCCACTCGTGCACGACCTCGTCCTCGGAGAACCGGCCGACCTTGCCGTCGTCGAACGTGACGAGCTTCACGCGCGCTCCCGTAGCCACGCGACGACTTCTTCGGCGTTTCTGTCCGGCGGAGTCACGCGACCCCGCACAGACCCATCGCGGCGCGCGCATACACCTCGGCTGTCTTGACGAGCCCGTCGATCGAGAGGTTCTCACCCAGCTCCGCATCCGGCAGCCCGCTCGACGTCCCGTAGTTGACCGTCGCGATCCCGTAGCGGGACAGCACGGAGGCATCCGAGAACCAGCGTGTGACGTCGCGCTCGGGCGCAGCGCCAAACACCTCCGCGTGTGCGTCCGCCACGGCCGCGACCACCGGATGGCCCTCCTCGACCTCCGCCCCCGGAGCGGTCACGTAGACCTCGGCCTCGACCCCGTACAGCGAGCGTACGAACTCGAGCGCCTCCCGCCGGGCGTCCGCCATCGGCACGTTCGGCGGCACGCGCAGGTCGAGGAACAGGTCGGTCCGGTGCGGCGTCCGCGAGGCGCGCCAGCCGAAGCCGCCTTCGATCCCGCCCACGTTCGCCACTCCGCGGACGTCGCCGTAGCCCATTTGCTCCTCCCACCGCGGCAGCCACTCGAGCACCGCGTCGAGCACCGGGCGCATTCGCAGGATCGAGTTCTCTTCACGCCGCCCCTCGCTGAACGCGGTGTGCACGAACGGCCCGTGCGTCGAGAGCCGAAGCCACAGAGAGCCGAAGTGAGCGAGCACCAGCTTGTTCTCGGTGGGCTCGCCGAGGATGCACATGTCCGCAGCGCCGCCGTGCCCAACCAGGTACCGCGAGCCGGCCGCGTAGCCGCGGAACTCCGCCCCCTGCGCGTCCCCCTGCTGGGTCTTCTCGATCTCTCCGCAGACCGCCGCAATCAGCACGTCGCCTTGCAGCCGGACGCCCTGATCCTGAAGCGCCCGCACCGCCTCGGCGTAGCAAGCAAGCGCGCCCTTCATGTTCGAGATCCCGAGCCCGTAGATGCGCCCATCGCGCTCGAACCCCTCCGGCCGGAACCCCGGAATCCCCGCCAGCCACGGCTCGCGCCCCGAGTAGGACGTGTCCAGGTGACCGTTGAACATGAGCGTCGGCCCGCCTCCGGCTCCGGCCCAGGTGCCGAGCACGTTCGCACGCCTGTCCTCGACCTGCTGCCACTGGGTCTGGAGCCCGGACGACTCCAGCTCGGCCTCCATCAGCCGCGCCGCCTCCTCCTCGGAGCCGGTGAACGAGGGCGTCGAGACGAGCCGCAGTGCCAGGTCGACGAGCCGGTCGCGGTCGATCATCGGACGTGCGGCAGGACGCGCTCGCCGAAGAGCCTGATCTGCTCCTGCCGCCGGTCGCCCCAGAGCTCCAGCATGACGTGCGTGCAGCCGGCCTCGCGGTACTCCTCGATCGCGGCGATGCAATCGTCGGGAGTGCCCGCGATCGGCTTGCACTTGTCCAGCAGCGCATCGCTCACCTCGGCCTTGGCCGCGAGCCGGCCGCCGCGCTCCATCGCCTCGGCAACGGGCCGGATCTCCTCCTGCGTGATCCCGGCGAGCTCGAGCAGCGTGTCGGCCGCGCCCTGGATGTTCTGCACCTTGTTTGCGAGGTACATGCCGGCGATCTCGCGCGCGCCCTCCCGGCCGGCGTCACGATCGGACTCGTGGATCGAGGCGACGATCGTGCAGCCGATGTCGATGTCGGTGCCGACATTCTCACGTGTGTACTTCACGAACGCAGGCGTCGTGATCGACGGCGTCAAGCACCCGTCGCCGATCTCCCCGGCCAACGCCTGCATCCTCGGCGCGGTCGCGGCGACGTAGACGGGCGGCACCTCGCGCGGAGTGTCGGCCTCCGGCGCAAGCGCCGGCACAGATGCGCTCCAGGCCGAGCCCTGGTACTCGAACGGCTCGCCGCGCAGCACGCCGCGCACGATCTCGACTGCGTCGCGCATCGGGCCGAGCGTCTTGTTGGTCTGCATGACCGCGTTGTTGAGGAAGATCTTCGAGGTCCCGAAGCCGAGGATGAACCGGCCCGGTCCGGCCGCCTCTTCGACCACGCGCGCATCCATCGCGACCTGCACCGGATGCCGCGTGAACGGCGAGATGATCCCCCAGCCGATCGTCAGGCGCTCGGTCTCGCGCGCGATCACCGCCGACGCGACCGTCGACGAGCGCGACTCCATCCCGTGCTTGCGCCACCACGGGTAAGCCTCGGCGAGCCAGATCGTGTCCAGGCCGGCCTCGTCCATCGCGCGGGCCGAGGCCACCATCTCGTCGAGCGGCTCCATGGTCAGCTGCATGACCCCGATCCGGAAGGGCGGGGGCAATGGCCTAATCCTCGGTCGAGGTGGTGGGGCCCTCGGGCTCCGGCTCGTACGTCTCAGGTGCGAGCGGGCTGACTCCCTCGTCGGCGCCGCTCGTGCCGGTCTCGGGCTCCGGCTCGGGCGAGCTCTCGGCCGGCTCACCGTAATCGTCCAGGTCGCCGGCGTCCGTCGCAGACGGGTCGGCCGCCTGCCGCACCTGCTCGTCGAGCGCCGAGAGGACGTGTTGCACCTGCTGGTTGACGATCGGCTGGAGCACGCGCTGGCCCATCGAGCCCACCGGCCCCGCAATCCGCACTTCGGCCTCCCATGCCATCGCCGTGCCGTTGCCGGCCTCGCTCAGGTTGAAGGCGGTGATCATGCTGAGGATCGCGCCGACGCCGTTGCCCTTGATCGCCAGGCGCGCGAACTCGGGTTCCCGCTCCTCCGTCTTCTCCATGTTCATCGTCATGCCGAGCGCCCCGAGGCCCAGCGGGATCTTGACATTGGCACGCCAGTGCCGGTCATCCTGCACGTCGAAGCTCTCGACTCCCGGCATGGTCGCGGCCATCGCGGCAGGGTCGTTGAGGACCCGCCAGACGGCCTCTCGGCTCGCCTCGAACGAGCGCTCACCCGCGACCTTCACCGGGACTCCACCGTCACGCGCTGCCGTGACGACTCGGGATCGGAGAGGAGCTCCCAGACGCTGTGGTACGGGTTGCAGCTGTCGAAGACGATCGGGTTGCCGCGCGGGCGCAGCGCGTCCTGGAGCGCCGCGCAGACCGCGTGGATGCCGGCTCCGCCGCCCTCGCCCATGCCCTTCGTGCCCATCGAGGTGAACGGCGAGGCGCTCTCGACGTAGCCCGTCTTCAGCGGCGGCATGTCGAGCGCGTGGGGCACGTGGTAGTCGTAGAAGTTGGGCGTCAGCAGGTTCCCGTCCTCGTCGTAGGTGTAGGTCTCGTGCGTGGCAGCGCCGAGTGCCTGCGCCGTCGCGCCCATCACCTGGCCCTCGACCACCTGCGGATTGATTCGAACGCCGCAGTCGTCCACGGCCGCGTAGTCGACGATTTCGTAGACGCCCGTCTCCGGGTCCACCTCGACGACCGCGACGTGGACCTGCGCCGCGTACGTGAGCGTCAGGTTTCCGTACTTGCGCTCGACGTCCGGCGGCTGGAACGGCGGCCGGTAGACGTAGCGGCAGTTGAGCGTGACGTCGAGGTCCTCGGGGAGGCCGGCGTTGTTCGCGTTGATGATCGCGCCGAGCGCCATGAACGGCAATGCGGCCTCGGGGTTCTCCTTCATCCGCGCCTGGCCCTCGGCGAGCTCGATGTCCTCCGGCGAGCAGCCGAGCACGACGGAGGCGAGCTTCTTCATCTGCTCGGCCAGCATGTCGGTCGCGCCCTTCACCGCGCCCAGGCCGGTCACCGCGAACTGGCTCGCATACGTGCCGGAGAAGCCGGCGTGGGAGTTCCAGTACGAGTCGTGGCCCGCCCGGACGTTCACGTCGTCGATCGAGCAGCCGAGGATGTCGGCCACGACCTGTGCGGCCGTGGTCTCGTGGCTCTGCCCCTGCGGCGTGGTGCCGAGGGTGACGACGATCTCGCCGAAGATGTCGAGCTTCACCGTCGCGACCTCATTGTTTCCCGAGAACTGCAGCTCCGGGTTGATCAAGCGCGACTGGCCGAAGTTGTTGGTGCCGGAGTCGAGCGTCGAGCCGATCCCGAGCCCGAGCAGCTTCCCCCGCGACTCGGCGTCCGCGCGGCGGGAATCGAGCTCGTCGTAGCCGATCAGCTCGAGCGCGGTGTCGAGCAGCTTCGCGTAGTCGCCGGAGTCGTAGACGCAGCCGTTCGGCGTCTCGTACGGCATCTCGTCCGTGCGGATGTAGTTGCGCTTGCGCACCTCGACTGGGTCGAGCCCGAGCTCGTGCGCCACGATGTCGATGATCCGCTCCGTAAACCAGAGGTGCTGCATGCGTGAGTAGCCGCGGTTCGGCGAGACCGGCGCCTTATTCGTCACGACCTGCTTGAAGTCGAGCCGGATGTGGCGCCAGCGGTACATGCCGGGCGTCACTTGCGCCCAGATCACGCCGCCGAGGGGCTCGTAGCGCAGCCAGGCGCCCGCGTCGTCGAGCGCGGTCGTGCGGAAGCCGAGCAACGTGCCGTCCTCCTTGACGGCCACCTCAGTGTCCTCGAACCAGCGCTCGTTGCCGTGCGACATCGAGAGGTGGAAGTCGGTCCGCCACTCGGTCCACTGGACCGGCCGGTTGAGCTTGCGGGCGAGCAGGCAGCACGCGACGAGCTGCGGGTGCGAGGTGATCTTGTTACCGAAGCCGCCGCCGATGTCCTGGGTGACGAAGCGGAGCTTGTCCAGGCCGACCCGCATCGCCGGCCCCATCATGATCGCCGCGAACCCCGGGAACTGGTTGTTCGTGATGAGCGTCCACTGGCCGGTGCCGCGGTTGTATTCGACGAGCGCGCCGTTGCACTCGAGTGGGGTCGAGTTGAAGCGGTGGAAGTGGAGCTCCGAGATCTTCACGACCCGGTCGGCCTCGGCGAAGGCCGCGTCGAGGTCGCCCCACTCGTACAAGCCCTCCCAGGTGAGGTTCGTGCCGGCATCGTCGTGGAGGATCTGAGCGTCGTCGTCGAGGGCGCGGCGCGCGTCCGTGACTGCCGGCAGCGGCTCGTAGTCGACCTCGACCAGCTCGGCGGCGTCGCGGGCGGTTTCCCGCGTGTTGGCGACGACCGCGGCGACGGGCTCGCCGACGAAGCGCGCCTTGCCGACCCCGAGGCAGAAGTCCTTCAGGTGCGCGCCCGGAGGCGAGGAGATCTGGAAGAACGGGTCAGTCAGCAGCGCGACCTCGTCCCCCGTCAGCGTCCCGATTACGCCCGGGTGCTCGAGCGCCTTCGAGACGTCGACCGAACGGATCTTCGCGTGGGCGTACGGCGATCGGACGAAGTGGACGTAGCCCATGTTGTGCCGCTTGACGTCGTCGAAGAAGACACCCTCACCCTGGACGAGCCGCTTGTCCTCCTTGCGCGGCACGTTCTGGCCGGCGTACCCGGGCCTCGTCTCCTGCTCCTCGACGACGATCGGCTCGGTGACGGTCGTCTCGGTCATTCCGACGCCGCCTTGATCGCCTCGAAGATGTTCCAGTAGCCGGTGCAGCGGCAGATGTTGCCCTGGATCGCCTTCGCAATCTCCTCGTCCGACGGCTTCGGGTTCTCGCGCAGGAGCGCCGTCGCGCTCATCAGCATTCCCGGAGTGCAGTAGCCGCATTGGAGCGCGTGGTGATCGCTGAACGCCTGCTGGAGTGGGGTCAGCTGCTCCTCCCCGGCCAGGCCCTCGACGGTCTCGATCGACGCGCCGTCCGCCTGGATTGCGAGAACCATGCAGCTCTTCACGAGCGTCCGGTCGAGAATCACGCTGCACGCGCCGCAGTTGCCCGTGTCGCAGCCGATGTGAGAGCCGGTCAGGTCGAGATCGTCCCGCAGGAGGTGGATCAGCAGCCGCCGCGCCTCGACCTCGCGCTCGTACGTGGTGCCGTTCACCTCGACGCCGATCGTTTGCGAGGTGACGACGTCCATCAGCTGCCCTTCCCGGCGTGCTCGACCGCCCGCGCGGCGACCACCTCGGCGAGGTGCCGCCGGTAGTCCGCCGACGCGTGCACATCCGAAGGCGGATCCAGGTCCGCATCGCGCACGGCATCGCGTACGGCCTCGGCGTCGGCCGATGCCGGCTCGACAGCGACCGGCGTCGCCCCGACGCAACCCAGCACGACGCGGACGCCGCCGTTCAGCGACGCGGCCGCGTTCACGATGCAGGTGCCGTCCACGCCGATCGGGACGGACGCGAAGCCGTCGCTCCGCCCAGGCGGGATCGTGATCTTCGTCAAGAGCTCGCCCGGCCCGGCGGCGGTCATGTAGACGCCGAGGAAGAACTCCTCCGCCGGCACCGTCCGCTCGCCGCCGGTGCCGCTGACCCTGAACTCGGCGCCGACCGCGACCATCACCGGGGGCAGGTGGTTCGTCGGATCGCTCGCGCAGACGTTGCCGCCGATCGTGCCGCGGTTGCGCACCTGCACGTCGGCAATCTGCGCGCAGACCTCGCCGAGAATCGGCCGCGCCCGCGCTTCCGAGGACCCAATCAGCTCGGTGTATGTCGTCATCGGCCCTAGCTCGAGCGTGCCGTCGGAGCCGAGCTCGATTCCCTTCAGCTCCGGGATGCCGCTCAGGTCGACGAGCACGTCCGGAGAGGCCGCGCGCGCCTTCATCACGTTGACCAGCGTCTGCCCGCCGGCAAGAGCGCGGGCTCCGGGGTGCTCCGCCAGGACCCCCAGGGCCTGCTCGAGCGTCGCCGGCCGGGCGTAGGCGACCTCGCTCAGCAGCATGGCGGGATCGTATGCCGCTAGGCCACAGCGCTGCAACGAGGTCCAAAATGACGAAGCCCCGCATTCGCGGGGCTTCGCTGTAGCAGGCCTGTAAGCCGGATTCTGTCGAGGGTGACCATCCTTCTGTGCGGCTTACCCGGCTCCTCGGCGGGCCGCGTCGACGGAGCCTGTTCGCCTTGCACCGGACGGGGTTTGGCTAGCCGCCGTGTCGCCACGACGCTGGTGGGCTCTTACCCCACCCTTTCACCCTTACCTCCAGCGTCTCCGGAGAGATGCTTCGCTGTCGGCGGTCTCCTTTCTGTGCCACTTTCCGTCGGCTTTCGCCGCCTGGGTTCGCCCCAGCGTCCTGCCCTGCGGTGTCCGGACTTTCCTCGAGCCAC
>WNGI01006381.1_pt1 | contig 10704 bp, 8 predicted proteins | sample 5400621 | NCBI WGS metagenome assembly WNGI01 (sample SAMN13153374, study PRJNA577476) | soil metagenome | isolation source: 20 cm soil or saprolite under Garry oak tree replicate 1 | place: USA:California | collected 2016-06-15 | reverse complement strand
CGATCGTTTACGGCGTTGTGCTGATGTTGATTTTGTATGTGATCGCGTGGTTCGGTCTGCGGGAGACTGCAGCGGGGAGACACGTCTACGCGGTAGGCAATAACGCGGAGGCCGCGCGCCTCACCGGCATCGCGACTACGCGAGTATTGCTCGGCGTGTATGTGCTGGCGGGACTTTTCTACGGCATCGCATCACTTCTCTCGGTCGCGCGCACAGGCGTTGGTGACCCAAACGCGGGTCAAACAGAGAACCTCGATGCGATCACTGCTGTAGTTCTTGGCGGCACTAGTCTCTTCGGCGGACGCGGTGCGGTGCTCGGCTCACTTGTTGGCGCACTGATCGTCGGCGTGTTCCGCAACGGACTGACGTTGATGGGAGTGTCATCGGTGTATCAGGTGTTGGTCACCGGAATTCTTGTGATTCTCGCAGTAGCGACGGATCAGCTCTCGCGCCGGAGAGGACGATGAGCAACGTCATGGAGGCGCGGGGCTTGGCGAAGCGATACGGTCACGTGACTGCGCTCGACGGAACTGATTTCGAGCTGCGTGCAGGAGAGATTCTCGCCCTGATTGGCGACAATGGAGCGGGGAAGTCGACTCTGATCAAAATACTTTCGGGCGCGACGATTCCGGATGAAGGCGAAATAGTTCTCGACGGCAAGACGGTGCATTTCCGAAATCCAATGGACGCTCGACGCGCGGGCATCGAGACAGTGTATCAGGATCTCGCTGTCGCGCCCGCAATGACAATTGCAGAAAATCTTTTTCTTGGTCGCGAGCTGCGCAGGCCCGGTGTGCGGGGCGAAGCGCTTCGCATGCTCGACAAGAAGCGCATGCTCGTGGAAAGCGCCGCGCACATGCAGGAGCTGAAGATCGGCGTTGGCTCGATGAGTCAAACTGTGGAGACATTGTCAGGCGGTCAGCGACAGGGTGTTGCAGTCGCGCGCAGCGCTGCGTTTGCGCGGCACGTCGTCATCATGGATGAGCCGACGGCAGCGCTTGGAGTGAAGGAAGGTGCGATGGTGCTCGAGCTGATTCGTCGCGTGCGCGATAGAGGACTGTCAGTCGTTCTCGTGTCGCACAACGTGCCGCACGTATTCGAGATCGCCGATCGAATTCACGTAATGCGGCTCGGCAAGCGCGTAGCCGTGCTGAATCCGAAAGCGATAAGCATGAGTGACGCGGTTGCGGTAATGACCGGTGCGATTCAGCCACCCCCGTAGTCCAGCACTTTCATCGTCGCAATTTCGGTTTGCTACTGCTCGACCGGATCATGGTGCGATCGTACCCTGGCGACATCATTCTGTAGCCATCGCACACCCACGAAGGAGCGCTACGCGGCCACCGCGTTAAGCTCGCCCGTAATTTTCGCGCAGAACGCCTGCAGTCTCTCTACCTCGAGCGATTCTCCGCCATGACTGTCGCCGCAGGCGCGCACGACAATCCAAAGACCCCTCAACAGATCGACGAGGTGGGCGCGATCGCGGAGTATCACTTCGCGGCGGCCGCGCATTCTTCTCACGACCTCCAGCTGGTGTCGCACGAGCTCGCGTAACTCCGCTCGCTCCTGAGTGTCGCCGCCGTCCTCGTTGAGAGCATCGAGCTGCGAAGCGAGGCGATTCTCTTCGTCCGGACCGGCGTCGCGCGAAAGTTTTGCAAGCTCATTGTCTCGCTGGTCAATCGCGCGAAGTACCCGCTCCGCCGCTGCGCTCGTTCGTATTTTCGCGTCGCCGCCACTCGCGAGAAGAAAGGGAAGAATCTCGCGGATCGCGCGAACATAGTCGGAAGGAGTATCGCCGTCGGGTGCGCGTACCTTGCCGGAGACCGGCGCGAGGACTCGTCTGAAAGCTGCCTCATCCCACCGCGGCGAGTCGACGGTTGCGCCAAGCAAAAGACGCAACGATTGATCGAGTGCGAGACCTGCGCCCCTCGCCCAGAACAATCCGGAGACCACGACGAGTGATGCGGCACCGAGGATTGCCCACTCGGCGATATCGAGCGAAGTCCCTGACGACGCGAGTTGTCCAGATGAAAATCCTTCGCGCAGCAGAATGAGAAGAAAGAGTGCAGGGAACGATGCGCTGATTGTCGCGCGCACTGCCTTCGCGACCCACGGAAGTCGCGACCACAGATCGTTTGGTCGCCGCAGTGCGCGCGGCCACCACATGGTCCACCATTCGGGCGGGCAAAGCGTAGCTCGCGCCAAGTCGATCAATCTCATTCCACGCGCTGCACCATTCCACAAATGGAGCGTAAGTCCGAGTGGCGCAATCACTGCAGCGACGAGAAGTAGCGCTCGCTCACTTGCTCGCCAGTCTCTGAAAATCGCAAGAGCGGCAAATCCGGCTGCCCACAAAACAGCGTACGGTCCGAAGCTGCGAATGTCCCGCACCGCATCTGGCAGGCGATCCGCAGCGAGCACTCGCTCCAAAGCCGCCTTCAACGCTCGCGCATCGCCCCAACGATCTTCTCTCTCTCGCTCGATGCATTTGCTCACGATCGACGACAAATCCGCCGGTACCGATGGAACGATTGAATCGACGCGAGGTGCGACGTTTACGAGTCGCCGGTACACGTTTGCCCCAGGCGTTTCCCCGCCAAACGGCACGTGTCCTGTGAGCATCACGTACGCAACTGTGCCGAGAGAGTAGATGTCGCTGCGCTCGTCGACGTCCGACGATCCGGAAAGCTGTTCGGGTGACATGTAAATCGGGGTTCCGAGAATCGCACCGGACGCTGTAAGGCTCTCGGAGGTTCCGGGCATCTTCGAGATTCCGAAATCGGCTAAGATCGCGTGTCCCGTTTCGCTATCGAGAAGAATGTTCGCCGGCTTGATGTCTCGGTGTACCACGCCATTTCGATGCGCGCAGTCGAGAGCGTCGGCAACCTCGATGAAAATTCTATGAGCGTCGGTCCAGGGCAACAGACCTTCTCGCGTGATGCGCTCGCCAAGACTTTCTCCGCGAACGTACGTCATCACGAAGTACCAGAGGTTGTCTATCTCACCGAAGCTGTGCAGTCCAAGAATTCCCGGATGCGAAAGCCGCGCTGCAATGCGAGCCTCACGACGAAATCTTTCACGATGACTTTCGGCGACAGCGAGATCGGGTCTCAGAACTTTGATCGCCACGAAGCGATCCAATGCCCGCTCTCTTGCCAGGTACACTGAGCCCATTCCACCGCGTCCGATCGGACGGATGATTTCGTATTGATGCGACAGCACACTTTCAAGCGTGCTGCGAAGCACTGCATCCTGCTCGGCAACGATCGCTCCCGTTGCCGAGGCGATTGCTGCACGAGCTTCCGGTAGACTGTCGGCTTGAGCAGCGGCGGCGAGTAGTGATTCCACTTCGTTTCGAATTTCGATGTCATCTCCGCAGGCGGAGCTGATCATCGTTCTTCGCTCGCTTTCGGGCGCTTCCAAGGCCTTCACGACAATGGACTTTACCTGCTGCCAGCGATCAAGAGTCATGCGGGTTGCAGCTCTCGCCAGAGCCACGCTCGGGCGAATGTCCATTCGCGTTTCACTGTCGCAGGAGAAATTCCGAGCGTGTCTGCCGTCTCGTCGATGGTGAGACCGCCGAAGTACCGAAGCTCGACGACGCGTGCCTGTTTTGGATCGAGTGCAGCAAGCTTGTCGAGCGCTTCGTGTAGCTCGATCACGTCGATGCCATTCGACTGCTCCGGTACGTCGTGTACGTCGTCGAGTGTGATCGTTCGCTCGCCGCCGCCGCGCTTCTCTGACATTCGAGCTCGTGCATGATCGACGAGGACTCGACGCATTACCTGCGCTGCAACGCCGAAGAATTGTGCGCGGTTTTCCCACTTTGCATGGCTCTGATCGGCGAGGCGGAGATAAACTTCGTTGACGAGTGCTGTCGGCTGGAGTGTGTGTCCGCTTGCCTCCCTGCGCATTGCGCGAACGGCGGCCTGATGCAGCTCATTGTAAATGAGAGGCATGACCTCATCGGCAGCGGAGGTGTCGCCGTTGCTCCAGGCTGCCAGGAGCCGGGTTAAGTCCGTCCGTGAATACCGCGAAGGTGTTGTCAGGTGCCTCCTGCCTCGTTCCGACGATAGGGTCCTTCATTAGTGGAGTCAACCTCCCCGCGCCGATGAGCTGATTTCGCACGTTTTTGCGCGTTACTCCATAGCCCACAAAACATTTTCAATGGAGTCGCGATGCAGAACATTCAGAAGATCGCAATGATGAAAGCAATTGGATTTCTTGCAACGGCGATGCTGATCAACGCTGCATCTCTCGACGGCCAGAGTGTGAGCGATCGACCCATCGGCGTCACGCGCAACAACGCATTTGAACGATTGGGGCCGCACACACGAGTCCGCGTGGTCAGCGGCAACAAGGTGATTGAAGGAATGTTCGCCGAGTATACCGACGAGAAGGTCATCGTCTCAATGGACAGCGGCAATCAAATTCCGATTCCATTCAACGCGATCGACGGTATGTGGAAGCGAAGCAATTCCGCTGGCACAGGAGCTGTGATTGGCGCGAGCGTCGGAGGCCTCGCGCTGGGAAGCTTTGGCGTGCTTCTCGTAAATGGCCTGTGTGAATCGTCTAAGGGGTGCTCGGGCGATGCCGTCGCCGCGGCGATATGGGGTGGAGCGATCGGCGCGGCCGGCGGCGGCGTTTTGGGGGCGGGTATTGGCTTTCTGGTCAAGCGGTGGGTTCGAATCGATTCGGCCTTGACACGTAGCCCCTGAGAGCGCCATAGAGTCGTGCGCCAGCAACCGTAAAGTTCTCTGACACCTACAACCGAGCTTAATGATTCCACGTAAAGTCGTGGGAAAGCTGCGCTATGCTGTTTGCCTCGTGCCGCTCGCGCTTAGCGCGTGCGGCACGAAGACCGAGACCTCCCGCAACATCATCGGGTTGGCACAGGTGTCATCGTCAGCGCCGCTCGACGATGCACGTGACGGTTTCTACCGCGCACTCGCTGACTCCGGCTTTGTGCGCGACAAGAACATCACGATCCTCGAGCGCAACGCGCAGGGCGACATTCCGACGCTCGCGCTCATCATGAGCGAGTTCCTACAGCAGGGCGTGACGCACGTCGCAACGATTTCTTCGGTCGCAACGCAAGCGGCGCTGAAAAGAGTTACCGATCGCCCAATCATCTTCGGCGCAGTCGCAAATCCGTACGTGATTGGCGCAGGAACTTCACCGACGAGTCATCGACCGAACATCACGGGTGCGGAAATACCTCTGCCCGTCGACTCCGCAATCTTCCTCGCGCACGAAGCATTTCCCGACGTCAAAACGTGGGGAACGTTGTTCGACCCTGCCGACCCGTTCGCAGAGTTCTACCTCGCGATGGCGAAGAAAGCTGCCGCAGCCGTTGGCGTCCGTTTGCTCACAGTCGCATGCACGTCACCCGGAGACATCGGCTCAGGGATTCAGGCGCTCAAGGCGAATGGTGCCCAGGGCGTGGTGCAAATCCCCAGCGTCATGGTCGGTGGTGCTTTCTCGGCGGTCGTGAAGTCCACTCGTGCGGCGAACCTGCCGCTGATTGCCACATCCACGAGCTATCACGATGCACCGATTGCCTTCGGTTTGAGCTTTTACTCGAACGGTTACGACATGGGACTCGTCATGATCCGCGTGCTTCGCGGCGAAGATCCGGCGAAGATTCCATTTCAACGTGCGCACCGGCGTGTGCTCTTTGTCAATCTGAATGCGGCGCGCGATTTCGGTCTCACTATTCCGGCGGCGATTGTGAATCGAGCCGATTCGGTGATCCGTGGAAGCGCGGCGTCGGCCTCATCGACGATAGGCGCGCGCAACGTCGCTCCACCTCCAGTGCGGCGCAGCAATCCACTCGAGTTCTGGCTTGTCGCAATCACTCAAGGTCTCGCGTACGCCGCGCTCGCGTGGGGCATCTATCTCGCATCGCGCGTGTTGCGATTCGCAGACATCACTCCCGATGGAAGCTTTCCACTCGGCGGAGCAGTTGCTGCGTCAATGATTGTTGCCGGATTCGATCCACTGCTCGCAACGTTTGTTGCTCTCCTCGCAGGAATGGTCGCGGGATACGTCACAGGCCTGCTGCATACACGGCTCGGCGTCAAAGATTTGCTCGCCGGCATTCTCGTGATGACTGCACTGTATTCTGTGAATCTTCACGTGATGGGCAAATCCAACATCTCACTGCTCGATGTGCGGACAATCGTCGGAGACGTTCACTCGCTGATTCCAGCGTCCGTTGGTTGGTCGGACGATCTGTCACTCGGCGTGCTGTTCCTGGCAATCGCGTTGGTGCTCGGCGGAATTCTTACGTGGTATCTCCGAACTGATTTCGGAATGGCGATGCGCGCAGTCGGTGACAATCCGGCGATGATCACCGCGCAGGGTGTCGATCGTCGGCGCATGATCGAACTCGGCCTCGCACTCGCGAATGGACTCGTCGCATTTTCTGGCGCGCTGATGACGCAACAGCAGGGATTCGCCGACGTTGGAATGGGTGTTGGTACTCTCGTCGCAGGAATGGCCGCGGTGATCATGGGCGAAACGCTTCTATTCAATAGAAGAGGATTGGGAATCACGATCACCATGGTTGCGGTCGGAGCGATTCTATTTCGCGGTATGGTCGCGCTCGCGCTGCTCGCAGGTCTCAACCCGATCGATCTTAAGCTTGCGACCGCTGCCTTCGTGCTCGGAGCGCTCGCGCTTCCGAAGCTACGATACAGTCGGGGCTCCTTCGGAGTAGCTCAATGATCGAGATCGAGCGACTGGAGAAAACATTCACTCAGCCGGGTGGCGAGCGCGTGCCGGCACTGAAAGGCGTGGATCTCACAATACCGTCTGGCCAGTTCGTGACAGTGATCGGCACGAACGGTTCTGGTAAATCGACGCTGCTGAATGCAGTCGCCGGAAGTTTTCTCGCGGACGCCGGCACGATTCGAATCGATGGAACCGACGTCACCCGTCAATCCGAATTTCGACGCGCGGCTTTGATTGGACGGGTATTTCAGGATCCATTCAAGGGAACGTGTCCGTCGATGAGTGTCGCCGAGAATTTGCGAATGGCCGAGCTGCGTGGTGGTCGTCGAGGGCTGCGTGTCGGATTGAGTCGCTCGGCGCTCGAGCGTTACCACGAGCTCCTGGTGGGACTCAAGATGCGCATAGAAGGAAGACTCAAAGCATCGATGGGAACGCTCTCGGGCGGTCAGCGCCAGGCAATCACACTGCTCATGGCCACATTGCGACGGCCACAGTTATTGCTTCTCGATGAGCACACCGCTGCACTCGATCCGCGCGCTGCGGAACAAATCATCAACGTTACGAACGACGTCGTGCGTGAGCATTCGCTGACGACGCTGATGGTGACTCACGACATGGAGCAGGCGCTCAAGCAGGGAGATCGAACGATCATGATGCACAAGGGCGAAATCCTGGCTGACCTGTCGGGAAGCGAGAGAGAGGGGCTCGACCCCACTGATCTGCTCCGCCGTTTTGCCGAATTGCGATACACGGTCGAATTCTCGGTGGCGGCGCGGCCGGGGTAGCGAGGACCCGGCATCCTCGCATTCTGGTTCGACTTGGCCACGCGAACCGTCTACATTTCCGGCATGCCCCGCCGATCGCTGTTCTCCAGGACGAATCACTCACTATTCGCGATCCTTGCGGTGTGGTGTCTTGGGTGCAGCGCGTTCGACATGTTTGTCGATAGCGCCTTCGGATCCGCCCGCGCGCGACCGACATGCATGTCCGCCGACATGACGCAAAGTCCCACACCTGACGCCGCAGTTTCCGCGTTGCGAAATGAAACAGATCAATCCTCAGCCGATGGATGCGGATGCTCTCATTGCGCCGGCGTTCGGGCATTTGTCTCGTCGGTGTCTACGCCCCCCCAGGCGAAACCCGAGGTATACGTAGGAAAAATTGGAAGAGCTCTTCGAGTTGATCGGGAACCTCTAGTACCTCCTCCCCAAGGCAGCGTTAAGGTCTGACCGCGAGGCGCCCCGCGCCCGCCGCCTTCGGCGCTATTGCGCCACCCACAAAACTCGTCAGCCAGTCGCAAGACTCCGCATACGCGGAGCCTTTGCGCGGCAGCTCCGGAGTAACAACTCTTGAACGCTTTTCATATTCGATCGTCGTGGTTGCCTGGTGCGCTTTCGGTGACACTGCTGGCGTTTCCCTCGCTCGGCCAGGCACCTGACTCAAGCGCGGCGCGAATTATTTCGCGCCCGATTCTTAATGTCGACTCAGTCATCTCGATGGTGTCGAGAAGCCATCCTCGCATCGGCGCTGCATTCGAGTCATTCCAGGCCGCCAAGGGTGCGCGGCGCACTGCCGGCTCATGGACAAATCCGATGGTTACTTACCAAGTCGAGAATGCCGGCTTCCCGGGGCAGACCTCGCCTATAGGACTCGACAAAGAAACGTCCGCATTTGCGATGGTGCCTCTCGAGCCGGCGTACCAGCTTCGTCCGCGAGTCGCGAGAGCAAGCGCAGACGTACGCGCTGCAGATGCCGACCTGCGAACGGCTCGCCGAGATATGACCCTTCAGGCCGTGGCAGCGTTCTACTCGACTGCTACCGCGCAGGCCGAAGTCGCAACCTCGGACGACAATCGCGCGTGGCTGGATTCCCTGATCAGATATACCGGAACACGAGTGAAAGAAGGCGCCGCCGCCGAAGTCGACCTCATACGTCTCGAAGTCGAGCGCGATCGTGCGGAAACCGATCTCGCACTCGCCCAGGTTGGTCTGGCCAAGTCACGGTCGATTCTGGCAGCGCTGATCGGCTCAAACAATTTCGAGATCGATATCACGACCGCGGCGTCCCAACCGTCCGTCCGCTCGATTCCTGATTTGCAGCTTGCGCTCACGTCAGCTCGAAGACTTCGACCGGAGCTTGCCGCGGCGCAAGCGCGTCTCGACGCTGCTTCGTCAGGAGTTTCAGTAGAGCACAGCTCGATCGTTCGTCAGCTCGGCTTGATGACAGGAATGAAAAGCACGGCAGGAGTAAAATCGATGATGACGGGCGTGACCTTCTCGTTTCCGCTGTTTGATCAGAACCGCGGCGAGATTCAACGAGCTGAATCGGAGCGTCGTGTCGCGGCTTTCGATCGCGAATCAATTGAAAGAATAATCACGGCCGATGTGACGGCGAACTTTGCAGCCGTAGAAACTCTGTCCGCGCAGCTGGCACGAATGCAGGATGGTCTCATTCGTCGCGCGGAAGAAGCGCGTCGTGTCGCCGAAGGAGCCTATCGCGAGGGAGCGACGCCGTTGACCCAGGTGATCGAGGCAGCGCGCGCACTCGCCGAGGCGCGACAGCTCTACTATCGCGTGATGTTCGCACGCGCTCAGGCGCTGATCGAATTGAACGCATCATTCAGCGCATTCGACAAAGACTCTTCACCTCTCAGCGACCGGAGTGTGCGCTAATGCAAAACACAATGCGAATTCCGTCACTCCTGGGGCTGATGGTAACAGTCTTGGCTCTCGGTTGCGGACGCGACAAGCAACAATCGAGTTCCGCGGCGACGCAGCCAATGGCCAACGACAGCTCGATTGTTTTCACAGCCGCACAGATCGCACATGGAAAAGTTCGTTGGGAGGCGGTCAGCCAATCCTCGACGTCAGGCGTTGTCGAGGTACCCGGCCAGCTCGTGACAAATGATGATCGCACTGCGCGTCTCGCAGCGCCGGCGCAGGCGCGAGTAATTGCGGTTCACGTGAGTCCGGGCGATCACGTTTTGCGCGGAATGCGTCTGGTGACTCTTCAGAGTCCTGATGCAAACATGGCCCAGTCGGATCTTCAGAAAGCAGACGCCGAAGTCGCATCACGACGAGCGGCCGCGACGTATGCGAAGTCAGCGCGCGGCAGAGCGGAACGACTACTCGCGCTCAAAGCAATTCCGCGGCAGGACTACGAACGCGCGATTGCTGACGACGAACTTGCTCGTGCTTCACTCTCGCAAGCTATTGCAGAAGCTCAGCGCTCGAGATCGAATGCGTCGCAGCTCGGAATCGACCCCGGATCGGGGACGATGAGTATTCGCTCGCCGATTTCCGGAATCGTCACAGCGCGCGAAGTTGCGCCGGGCTCGGTGGTGAGTCCAGGCGCTCCGCTCGTCACCGTGACTGATCCCAGCACTCTATGGCTCGCGGTTGCGCTGCCCGAAGCAGTCGCATCGAGTGCTCGAGTCGGCGCGACTTTGCGCTTCACGGTGCCAATCGCGCCCGACACGTTCTTTGCTCGAATTCAAAGCGTATCCGGATCCTTCGATCCGGCGACGAGATCGCTCCCGATACGAGGAATAGTCTCTAATCCTGGCGGACGTTTGCGGCCAGAGCTGTTTGCCCGCGTATGGGTGGAGAGTAACCAGCCTCAGCTAACGATGACGATTCCGGAATCGGCGATTCAGCGAATGGAAAATCGCGTCGCAGTATTCGTTTTCCATCCCACGCCCGGCGGTGGAGCGCGCTTCGAGAAGCGTGACGTCGAAATAGGCGGCGCTCAAGCTGGCCGTGTAACTGTACTTCGAGGACTGAAGCCAGGCGAAATCATCGTTGTCGAAGGTGCGTTCGCGGTAAGAGCGCAAATGGAAAAAAGAAAGATGCCTGGGATGGAGATGTAGCGATGATCAACCGAATCATTGCGCTCGCTTTACGTTTTCGCGTTGCGGTAATCGCGACTGTCCTCTTGCTGGTGGCCATTGGAGCATGGGCGTTCGCCACT
>WNGI01006380.1_pt1 | contig 10705 bp, 6 predicted proteins | sample 5400621 | NCBI WGS metagenome assembly WNGI01 (sample SAMN13153374, study PRJNA577476) | soil metagenome | isolation source: 20 cm soil or saprolite under Garry oak tree replicate 1 | place: USA:California | collected 2016-06-15 | reverse complement strand
CGGGCACTTCGTCGGCATCTCGAAGGCCTTCGCACGCGGCAGCCGCTTCTCGACGAGCACGCGAACGACCTCGGGGATGACGTCGCCGGCGCGGCGCACGATCACCGCGTCGCCGATCCGAACATCCTTGCGCCGCACTTCGTCTTCGTTGTGCAGCGTCGCATTGGTGACGGTGACGCCGCCGACGAACACGGGCTTCAATTTGGCGACCGGCGTAATCGCACCCGTGCGGCCGACCTGCACGCCGATCGCGACGACCTCGGTCGGCATCTCCTCGGCCGGAAATTTATGCGCGACGGCAAAGCGCGGCTCGCGCGAGACGAAGCCCAGCTCTCGCTGCAGCGCAAGGCTGTTCACTTTGTAAACGACGCCGTCGATTTCGAACGGCAACGACGCGCGGCGCTTCGCGACGTCTTCATAGAAAGCCATCAACTCGTCGGCGCCACGCGCGACGCGACGATCGCGATTGACCGGCAGGCCGACCTTCTCGATCGCATCGAGGACCTCGGCGTGCGTTTTCGGGAGCGGCCATCCGCGAATTTCACCGACGCCATAAGCGAAAAAAAGCACCGGACGCTGCGCAGTCATCGCGGGATCGAGTTGGCGCACGGCGCCGGCCGCGGTGTTGCGCGGGTTGATGAACGATTTCTGTCCCGCCGCGAGCTGGCGCGCGTTGAGCCGCTCGAAGTCCTTGCGCGACATATAGACTTCGCCGCGCACTTCCAAAACTTCCGGCGGCCTTTCAGTGCGCAGCCGCCGCGGAATCGCGCGAATCGTGTAAATGTTGTGCGTGACGTCCTCACCGACTTCGCCGTCGCCGCGCGTCGCCGCAACTGCAAGGCGACCCGCTTCGTAGCGCAAACTGATTGCGAGGCCGTCGAACTTGAGCTCCGCAACGTACTCGACTGGTTGCGCACCGACGGCAAGACCTAGATCGCGACGCACGCGCGTGTCGAACTGCAACGCACCCGCCGCAGTCGTGTCGGTCTCCGTGCGGATCGACAGCATCGGCACTGTATGGCGGACCGGCGCGAACTCGGGAAGCGGCGCGCCGCCAACGCGCTGCGTCGGAGAATCCTGCGTCACGAGCGTCGGATATTCGCCCTCCAGCGCCTTCAGCTCGCGGTACAGCGCATCGTATTCAGCGTCCGAAACGGTCGGCGCATCGACCACGTAATAGTTGTAATCGTGCGTCTCGATCGCCTCGCGCAGCGCGGCGGCACGTTTTTGCGCCGCGGCGGGGACGACGGCGGCGCGCATCTTCGTCGCCATGGCTAGCACGATCACGCGCCGAACAGCGCCAGCGCGCGAGCGCTGCCGGGTTCGATATGAACGTGCCTCAATGCGAGCGCGGCGGCTTCGACTTGCGCGCGGATGCCGGTCAACGCGGCGTCGTCCAACGCGCGGCGGTTGTCGTCGACGAGCTCGGCATTGAGCGTCTTGGCCATGCGTTTCGCGACGAGCTTCATTCGGTCGAAAGTGCGCATAGGATCGGCGACGCGCGGCACATCAAGTACGAACACGACACCCGGCGTCGTCGTGAGCCGTAGAGAATCAGCCGTAAAGGGTTCATTACGTGCGTTTTGCAGGAAATATTCGACCGTGCCGGTATCTTCGTGGATGTATTCGAAGCGCCCGCCGGATGCGAGCCGGAAACCCGCTGCTTCGGCGACGCCGCGCAAGCGCGTGCCCGGAATGGCGTTGGGCTCCGGTTTCACGACGGTCAGACCGATTTGCACGTCGACGTCGGCACACAGGCGATCCAGCGATTCTGCGCGGTTGACCTCGCTCGCGATGTCCGGGCCGGAAACGCGCGCGGGCAGCGAGGACGCAACTTCCACCGCGAGCCGCTGAAAGCCTTCGAGCTGCGATTTCGAGGCGGCACCATTGCGATCGGCGAGCAAGAGCGTCGCAATCACTTCGACAAATGTTCCCGTGCTGTCGTTGGTCAGCAACTGCCAAGGCGCTCCGCCGTCACGGCGTCCGAACCAATGCACGGGTTTGCCGAGGCGCGCGTTGAATCCTGCACTAAGCGCGCTGGCCGTTACCGATGTGTCGAGGTCGAGCGTGAGGATCGACTCGATATCGGGATCGGGCTGCACACCGGAATAGCGTGCATCGACTCTCACAGGCAACGGTTCACGTTCGGCCGTTGCCGCCGACAGACTGCCGCGCGAGGCAACCGGGGTGTCGTCGTGCTCGATCACCTCCATCGGCGGAACGAACGCGGAATCAGCGGTGTCCGTGGACCGCGACGCCGCGGTGGGGGGCGCGGATGCTGCGCGACTCGAGTGCATCGTCGCGCTGGTCTCGCTGTCTTCCATCGCTTTGAGCGTGGGCTCGACGCGTGACGGCGCAATCGTGTCCGTGGGACGGAATGCCGACTCGATGCGACGGCGAACGCGCCGCTCCTGCCACGCGTTGTAAATCAGGACGCCGAGGACCAGCAGAACGCCGGCGACGATCAGACCGAGCTGGAGATTACTTATCGGCATTGCTGGAGACCTGCTGAAGAAGCCGGGCGGCTGCCGAATCCTGCGAACGTCATAACCAAAATTATACCGCCTCGACCGATCGATAACGCGACGCGATGATGCGGACCTATTCGGCGGCCGCCACGGGTTGCGCCATCTCGAGCGCTTCCGCAATGTCGACAGCGACGACGCGCGAAATGCCCGGCTCGGGCATCGTGATGCCGACCAACTGCTGCGCCATCTCCATCGTAATCTTGTTGTGCGAGATGAAGAGGAACTGCGTCTGACCCGCCATGTCGCGGACCATCCTGCAGAAGCGATCGGTGTTCGGATCGTCGAGCGGCGCATCGACTTCGTCCAGCAGGCAAAACGGCGCCGGATTGATCTGAAACAGCGCGAACACCAACGCGATCGCCGTCAGCGCCTTCTCACCGCCCGACAGCAAGTGGATCGACGTATTGCGCTTGCCGGGCGGCTGCGCAATCACCTGGACGCCGGCATCGAGAATCTCCTCGCCGGCAAGAACGAGCTTCGCCTGTCCGCCACCGAAGAGCATCGGAAAGAGTCGCGCGAAATTGGTATTGACGCGATCGTACGTCTGTTGCAGAAGCTCGCGCGATTCGCGGTCGATCTGGCGGATTGCGAATTCGAGCGTCGCCATCGCCTCGGTCAGATCGGCCGCTTGCGAGTCGAGGTAGGCCTTGCGCTCGCTCGTCTGCGACAGCTCGTCGAGCGCGGCCAGATTGACGGCGCCAAGCTCTGCGATCGCACTCGTCAACCGCTCGATTTCGCTTGGCAACGTACGCGCGCTGCCCCACGCCTTGAGCTGTTCCGGCAGCACGGCGACGTCGGCATGCGCGTCGGTCAGCTGTTCGGTGAACTGCTGCTCGAGGAGCACCGCGGCCTGTTCCTTGAGCTGCATTTCCTGGATCTTCGCGCGCGCCGGATCGAGCTTCTGCTCAGCGAGGAGCCGCGCTTCTTCGGCGGCGCGAAGCGACGCGCCAAGCGTTTCCACCCCGTCGCGCGCGACCGCTAGCGCCTGTTCCGCTTGTCCACGTGCCACGAGCTGCCGCTGCAACGCTTCTTCGACCGGGGTCCAATCAATCGATTCGCGCTCTCCGGTCGCTTGTGAAAGCAGCGCCTGCTGTTGCTCCACTTGCGCGACGAGCGAGTCACCGCGGCGCGCGAGCTCGGCGATTCTGTCGTTGCAGCTTCGCTCGGCAAAGTTCGCTTCCTGCGCCGCGAGCTCGGCGGCACGCAAGCGCTCGTGCCCTTCGGCAAGCGCCGCTTCGGCCTTTTCGCGCGCCGCATTTGCAACGTCGCGCTGCGCCGATTCGTCGTGCAAGCGCGACTGCAAGTCGGCGATCTCGGCGCCGACGGTTCGTTGTGCTTCCAACTCAGCGTCGTGCTGGCGAGCGACGTCCGCGGTTTCTTCGGCGATCTGCGCGCGACGCCTTTCCGCAGCCTCGGCCGCTTGTTTCAACTGCACCATCTCGAGCTCGAGGTCGTGACAGCGACGCTGCTGCGACGCAAGCGCCAGGCTTTCATCGTGATACGCCTGCTGCTTCTCTTTCAGCTCGAATTCGACGGTATCGAGCGCCATCCGCGCGTCTGCGCTGGCGTTCGTCGCAGCGGCGATTGCACCCGCAAGCTCATCCAGTTCGCGTTGGCGCGACAGCACGCCGTGCAGCTCGCTGTCCGGCGCGAATAACGAAACGCCCTGCGCGGTTACCAGATGTCCTTCGGGCGTCACGAACGCTTCACCGGGACCGAGCGCGTCGCGCTGCGCGAGCGCAGTCGCGAGATCATCGCGGCAGCGAATCCCATGCAGTCCGTCGGACAGCCAGCGCGCAATCTCGGGCTTGCGCAGTCTCACTTTGGCCAGCAGCGAATCGGGGAACGTGGCGGGACGCAGACGCGCGACGGCGGGCGCTACAGTGATCGCGTACGCGGCGACGCGTGTGCGCGGCGTGTCGCCGGCGATCCAGCTCAATGCGTCGTCGAGTCGTTCGAGCTCGAGCGCGTTCAAGCGTTCGCGCAGCACCGCTTCGAGGGCGTCTTCCCAGCCGCGGTCGATGTCGAGAGCGTGCCACAAGCGCTTGGCGTCGGTCAGTTGATGCTCCGCCAGCCAGCCGTCGATATCCTGCCCGCGACCGATCTTCGCCTGCAGCGCCGCGAGCGCTTGCGAGCGCGCCTCCAGGTCGGCGAGCATTTTGCTGTCGCGCTGCCACGCTTCACTTGCCGTGCGTTGCCGATCCTGCAACGACTGCACGGTCGCGGCAAGCGTATCCTGGGCGGCTTGCTTGCTCGCAAGGTCGGCGTTTTCCTGCGCCAACTGGTCTTCGACCTCAGCAATCGGCGTCGACATCGGCGCCGAGAGCCCGGCCAGCTCGGCGTCCAGCTTTTCGCGCCGTGACGCAAGCTGCACGATGTTACGCGCGATATTGTCGCTGCGCGTTTCGGCGACGCGAATGTCCTGGTCGATCTGCGCGATTTTCTGCTGCAAGTCTTCTTGCGACTTCGCCGCGACCGCTATGGAGTCGTCGAGCGGCGGCAACGCGGCTCGAGCGTTGTCCGCAGAGACACCCGCCCGTTCGCGTTCCGCAATCGCCTGAGCCAACGTTTTGCCCGCTTCGGATTGTTCGTCGGCCAGCGCGACGCGCTGAGCGTCGAGCGCCACAATCGTCTCGGAGAGTTGCGCAACTTGTTGCGCGATGCGCGTTTCGCTGTCGCGCGCGAATGCGAGCTGTTGCTCGAGCCTTGTCACCTCCGCATTCGCGGCGTAGAAGGCGCCCTGCTTCTCATGGAGCGCGTCGCCGGCCGCATAGTGCTCGACGCGCAATGATTCGAGATTGGCTTCGGCCGCCCGCACGTCGGCCTGCAAGGCGTCAAGGGCGGTCGTGAGCGTGGCGATCTCGGCGGTGCAACGTTCTCGACTGCGCGCCGCATCCTGCGTTTTTGCGAACCACAGCATCTGCTGCGATTGCTTGAGCCGCGTTTCCAGATCGCGGTATTCGGTGGCGACCCTCGCTTGCTCCCCGAGGCGCGCGAGCTGACTGCCGAGCTCCTGACGAATGTCTTCGACGCGCGAAAGATTTTCACGCGTGTCGGCGAGGCGGCCTTCCGTCTCCTTGCGACGCTCGCGGTACTTGGAAACGCCGGCGGCTTCCTCGAGAAAGATGCGGAGCTCCTCCGGCTTTGCCTCGACGACGCGCGAGATCATCCCCTGCTCGATGATCGCGTAGGCACGCGGTCCGAGGCCCGTGCCGAGGAAGAGATCGTAGATATCGCGACGCCGAACCGGGATATTGTTGATGTAGTAGCTGGAATCGCCGTCGCGCGCGAGAAGGCGCTTGATCGACAGCTCGGCGTACTGACCCCATTGTCCGCCGATCCGCCCTTCGCTGTTGTCGAAGGCGAGCTCGACGGACGCGCGTCCGACCGGCTTACGGTCACCGGCGCCGTTGAAGATCACGTCCTGCATCGATTCGCCGCGCAAAGCCGATGCTTTCGATTCACCGAGCACCCATCGGACGGCGTCGATGACGTTCGACTTGCCGCAGCCGTTGGGACCGACGATGCCGACGAGCTGGCCAGGCGTCGCAATCGCCGTCGGATCGACGAACGATTTGAATCCGGAGAGCTTGATCTGGGTGAGGCGCAAGGACTTGAGCTTGGGGCTTGAGACTAAACTTAAGTGCGCGAGAACGGGAAAGGGATCAAAGGCCCCGCGAATGCCGCTGCGTTGTACTGTTCCTGCATGCGCATCGCAAGGACAAGCGGCGAATTATATCGGAATCGCGCCTGTTTTCGCAGTCGCATGATCGGCAAAAATGTCACGTCGGGACTGCGACCGCCGCCGGAATTCGCTGTTCTTCGACGGCGTGACATGCGGCGAGGCCCCTCAGTGCGGGCTTGAGCAACGGAATTTCCCCACGGCAGCGCGCGTTCGCGTAGGGACAGCGCGGATGAAACGTGCATCCCGATGGTGGATCAAGCGGATTGGGCACTTCGCCGGCGACCGCCGTGCGCGATTTTCCGGTCATGTCGAGATCGGGGACCGCATCGAGCAGCATGCGCGTATAGGGGTGCTGCGGCGTTGCGAACAAGGCGTGCGTCGGCGCGAGCTCCACAATGCGGCCCAAATACATGACGCCGACACGATCGGCGATGTGATGGACGACGGCGAGATTGTGCGAAATGAAGAGGTACGTGAGGCCCATGCGCCGTTGCAGGTCGCGCATCAGATTGAGCACCTGCGCTTGTACCGAGACATCGAGCGCGGAGGTCGGCTCGTCGCAGATCAAAAGCTGCGGTTCGGTCGACAATGCACGCGCGATCGAAATTCGCTGCCGCTGTCCGCCGGAAAACTGATGCGGGTACTTGATACCGTCGCTCGCCGAAAGGCCGACTTGCTCGAGCAACGCTGACGTCCGGCGTACGGTCTCGGTATTCGCCAAGTCCGGCCGAAGCGCGCGCAATGGTTCGGCGACGATGTCGACGACGCGCCAGCGCGGGTTCAAGCTCGCGTAGGGATCCTGGAAGATCATCTGCATGCCTTGGCGCGCCCGGCGCAGCGCCGATGCGCTTGCGGGCGCGCCTTCGCCTGCAATCACATTCCCGTTGTAACGAATCACGCCCCGCGTCGGCGCGTACAGGCCAACGATCAAGCGTGCGACCGTCGACTTGCCGCACCCCGATTCGCCGACGAGGCCAAGCGTCTCGCCGCGCAGAAGCGTGAGATCGACGCCGTCGACGGCCTTCAAAACCGCGCGGTCCTTGCGTTCGAGTAAGCGATCGAGCCACGGCGGCGACACGTCGAAGTAGCGCGCGACGTCGTTGAGCTCAAGTAAATTTTCGCTCATGGCAAAAAAACAGGTCCCTCGCTGCGCTGGGGATGACATTCGTTCGTGGGGACCGGATTCCAGCACGCTGCCTCCGTTGCACCGACCCGTTCGAGCTCGGGACGATCCACGCTGCATCGGTCGATCGAACGAGGACAGCGCGGGTGGAACGCACAACCGCTGGGAATCGCCGTGAGTCGCGGCATCGTGCCGTCGATCTGCGCCAGTCGCTCGCTCCCTTCGACAATCGACGGAATCGATCCCATCAGTCCAACGGTATAAGGATGCCGCGGACGGTGAATGACATCGGCAACCGGACCGATTTCGACAATGCGTCCGGCGTACATCACGGCAACGCGATCGGCCGTCTCGGCGATCACGCCCATGTCGTGGGTGACCAGCATCACTGCAGTGCCATGGTCGCGCGCGAGACGTTTCAGGAGCTGGATGATCTGCGCCTGAATCGAGACGTCGAGCGCAGTGGTCGGTTCATCGGCAATGATCAACTTCGGATTGGCCGCGAGCGCGAGCGCGATAACGACCCGCTGGCGCATTCCACCCGAAAACTGGTGTGGATAGTGATCGATCCGTCGTGCCGCAGCGGGAATCCCCACTTCCTCGAGCAACTGGATCGTTCGTTTGCGCGCCGCCTGGTCGCTCAAATCCAAATGCGTGCGGATCGTCTCGGTCAGTTGGCGTCCGATCGGATACAGCGGATTGAGCGACGTCAGCGGATCCTGGAATACGGCGCCGATTTCACGCCCGCGCACCTTGCGCATCGCGTCGTACGCAAGATTGTCGATGCGGCGCCCCGACAAGCGGATTTCGCCACTCGCGATTCGGCCCGGCGGGTCGATCAAGCCGATAATTGCGGCGCCGGTGAGCGATTTGCCTGCGCCCGACTCGCCGACGACACCCAACACTTCGCCGGGTGCAATCGCGAAGCTCACGTCGCGCACGGCGACGAGCGTGCCGCGACGCGTTGGAAATTCGACGCGCAGTGCGCGAACGTCCAGCAGCGGAACGACTGCCGTCGACCGCTGCCCTTCTCCGGTACTAGCTGGTGACGCGACAGCCGACAATCGGTTCGACCTCGTCAACGACCGGTGTCCACTCGGGACGAACCGGGTCCTGGAATTGCGCGTTGATGTAATAACGCTTGCACGGCTCGATGTTGAGCCTCATCTCCTGGATCGTACCTGCGAACCCGCTGTGGCGCGGCGACTCGACGGCGAGCGTGTACGTTCCGGGCGCGACCTTGTAGGGAATCGAAAATACCGAGTCGCTTCCCACCGCGACGATGCGCGCGGGCCAGCGATCGGCGATCACTCGGTTGTATCGGACGCCCGTGACTTCGCTCCACGTCGGTCCCCATGTCTGGCAGCCGCTCGCCGTCAGCACGACTGCTGCTGCCGCAAGGTTCCGCATCCTCATGTCGCTCCTCCGCTTGCCATCGATCTCATGAACAACGCCGGACGTTCGTCATTCCGCATCAACGCAATTTTGGATTCAGCGCGTCGCGCAGCCAGTCACCCAACAGATTGATCGACAGCACCATGATCACGAGCGCCGCTCCCGGGAAAATCGTAATCCACCATTCGCCCGAAAACAAAAAATCGTTGCCGACGCGGATCAGCGTGCCAAGCGACGGGCGCGTCGGCGGCACGCCCACGCCGAGGAACGACAGCGTCGCCTCGGTGATGATCGCGGTCGCGATGTTGATCGTCGCCAGCACCAGCACCGGTCCGAGCACGTTCGGAAGCAGATGCCGGCGCATGATCCCGAGCGGCGAGATGCCGATCACGCGCGCAGCCTGAACGTATTCCTTGTTTTTCTCGACCATCGTCGATCCGCGCACGGTGCGCGCGTATTGCACCCAGTTCGACGCGCCGATCGCAAAGATCAACACCGCGAGCGCGACGTTGTCGTGAGCGCCACGCGGCAACATGACCCGCGCGACGCCATCGATCAGAAGCGCGATCAGGATCGCCGGAAACGAGAGCTGCACATCGGCAATGCGCATGATGACCGCGTCGACGCGGCCGCCGGCATAGCCGGCCAACAAGCCGAGCGATACGCCGAACACGACGGCGAGCGCCACCGCAGCAGCGCCAACCAGCAGCGAAATGCGTGCGCCGAACATGATGGCCGACAGCACGTCGCGCCCCTGATCGTCGGTGCCGAGCCAATACCCCGGCTTGCTGCCGGCTTCCCACGACGGCGGCAACAGCGCGTCGGGCAAGTGCAGCGTCGTGAGATCGAACGGATTATGCGGGGCGACCCACGGTGCGAAGAACGCGCAAAAGAGACACACCGCCAACGCCGCCGCGGAGATGATTGCGACCGGAGAATGGCGGAAGCTGTAGGCGAGGTCGCTGTCCCAGGCGAGCGCGAAAGAACCACGGACGCTGACCGGCGTTGCGAGTGCAGGCGTCGATGCAGTCGTATCGTTCATCCAGTCGCCAATCCTTGCAACGCCTGCAGCACGGCGGCGCGTGCCTGTCCGTAGACCATACCTTTCCAGTCATCGGCATCGCAGTAGAACGCGTCGCGACTTTGCCGTTTGATGGCCGCCCGGGTTGTCGCGTTCGCATCGGGATGATTGCGCAGCCATTGATCCGCGCGCAGCGCCTGCAAGACTTCGAAAAACGACAGCGTGCCGTATTCCAGCGCGATCCCGGTGCATTGGACGCCGGGACATTCGGCAAGCGGCGCTTCATAGTTGACACCGGTCAACGGGGCCGACTTCGACGACCCGTCGTGGAACGACGTGACGTCGATGCCCCACCACGCTTTCGCGCGTGCAATCATCGCCGAGTCGTCGGGACCGGAATGTATTTTCTCCGCGTGACCATACGGCCCCAATCCGGTATGGAAGTCGATCCACGCCAATCGACGTCGGGACGCCGCATGACGACGCAATACATCGCGAAATACACCGTTGCTCCACACGGGCTTGTTGCCGCCATAGAAAACCCCGTCGGGCCGATCGCATTGCCCTCCGCTGACGGCTGCTTGCAACGCCAGCTGTCCGCGTGCGGCGATGTACGCACCGATCCGCGCTTCGTTTTCCGGCGTAGGGGGCCAGGTCGCGGGAACGATGAAATCATGGACCTCGGCGTACGCGGCATTGCGCGGCGGCGCGTGCGAGAAATCGCGGAAATTGCGATTCATGTCGACGTTATCTTCGTTCGTGCGGGCGCAGTAGGAAAAGCCGTAGGGATTCAGCGCGTGATAGAACAGGATCGCAACGCCGCTTTGAGTGAACGCCTCGTCGACGGCAGGATCTTCGAGCAACGCGATCTGCGGGCCCGAACCGCAAAACCCCTCGACACCGTGCGTGCCCGACATCAGGCATAACAGCGATGTCGCGTCGGCGGGACCGAG
>WNGI01006376.1_pt1 | contig 10707 bp, 13 predicted proteins | sample 5400621 | NCBI WGS metagenome assembly WNGI01 (sample SAMN13153374, study PRJNA577476) | soil metagenome | isolation source: 20 cm soil or saprolite under Garry oak tree replicate 1 | place: USA:California | collected 2016-06-15 | reverse complement strand
ACTCGATGTCGAGTGGAAGTGCTCGGCAGGCGCCAAGTGGCGGCGCCGGCCGGAGTGGCGGGGGCGCGACGCGCGGGGGCGGCGGCGGTGGTGGCGGTCGTCGCTAGGGGCTCCGGATGAATCTCGCACACGCAATCGACAAGGTGGCAACTTCCATGAACCGTTTCAGGATGACTTCCGTTTTGCGCCGTTTGGCGCTGGTGCTGTTGTTGATGTTTCCGCTGGTGACATTGGCCGCGGAACAGAAAACATTCGCTACGCCCGAAGAGGCGGTGGACGCGCTGATGGCCGCGCTCAAGGCGGACGACGATGCGGCGATGCTGGCCATCTTCGGCGAGCAGCACAAGAACTTGGTGGTGACCCCTGACCGCGCCGCGAACTCGGCGATGCGAGCGGAGGTGCTTGCTCGCATGCAGACTTTCCACAATCTTGGCGAAGTGGGAATGGACCGCCGCACCCTCTTCATCGGCGATGAGGCATGGCCGGTCCCGATTCCACTCGTACGCGACGGCGCGCGCTGGCGCTTTGCGACGGAAGAAGGCGAGGACGAAATCTTCAATCGCCGCATTGGCGCGAATGAGCTCAACGCGATCACGGTGCTGAACGCTTATCTTGATGCACAGCGGCAATATGCGTCGCGTGATCGCGACGGCGACGGAGTTCTTCAGTATGCGCAAAAGCTGGGCAGCACGCCCGGCAAGCATGATGGCCTCTATTGGGATGCCGACGAAACCAGAGGCGAGGAAGCAAGTCCGTTCGGGCCGCTGGTTGCCGAGAGCGCGCCCTATCTCAAGGGCCACAAGGCAGGCGATGCGTACCGTGGCTATCACTTCCGTATCCTTGCTCGCCAAGGCAAGAGTGCACCCGGCGGTGCATACAGCTATGTGATCAACGGCCGCATGATTGCCGGCTTCGCGATGGTCGCGTATCCCGCCGTTTATGGCGAAAGCGGCGTGATGACCTTCATCGTTAGCAATAACGGGAAGGTGTTCGAGCAAAACCTCGGCAAGAATTCCGCCAAGGTGGGTGCCACGATGACGGCGTTCGATCCGAGTGCCGGCTGGAAAGAGGTGGCTCCCTGATGCAAAGAGTTGGTGAAGTGAAAGGGAAGAATAGACGTTCAATGCAAAGGAGAATTGCAATGCGGATGTTTCTGGCGGTCGTTGGATTCGGAGTCGCCGTAGCAGGGGCGTCGCTGGCAAGCGCACAGACCGGCGCGACCATGGTTGGCAAGGGACCGGGTGTCGCGGGCGCTGCCCAAACGGTCAAGGTCACGGCGACGATTACAGCGATCGATGCGGCTACCCGAGCGGTTACGTTGAAGGGACCGCAAGGCAAGGAGATCACGATCACCGCCGGTCCCGAAGTGAAGAACTTCGCGCAGATGAAGGTCGGGGATCAAGTGAACGCCGAGTACGTCGAAGCGCTGACACTCGAGCTCAAGAAAGGGAGCACCGCGGCCGTCGGGCGGACCGATCAGGCGGCAGCAGGTGCGGCGAAGCCGGGTGAACGTCCGGCAGGCCTGGCTGGACGTCAGGTAACGATCACAGCGGAAGTTGTTGGCGTCGATCCGGCAACACAAACTGTCACGCTCCGCGGTCCGCAGCACACAGTCGAGTTGAAGGTCCCCGATCCAGCGCAGTTCAAGCTTGTCGCGAAGGGCGATCGCGTCGAAGCGACCTACACCGAAGCGCTCGCCATCGCCGTCGAACCGGCGAAGAAGTAAGCGTTAGCCATAGGCGAATGTCTAGCCTCGACGACTCCGCAATCCAATCGCCAGTCGACCGTCAGCAATTTGGTTTGGGACCTCCGGCGACTTTTTGCGGGGCGGAAAGACTTGAAGGGTACCCAGCGCAACATTCTCGTTACTGGTATTGCCTCTGCGCGAGCCCGCGAGGGTTTGCAAGCAACCGGATGGGCGGTTCAAGAGCACAGCAGGCGATGAACGCAGACGCAATTCAATACATGGTCGCGCGACGGGCTGCTTGGGTCGTTCTCGGATGTGGGGAAACGTACCGTGTTCATCGAAAATAAAAAAGTGACGGCTACCGGCCCCATAACGTACGAGCAGATGAAGGCAAACCTCCGTAATTTGCTAGTTGCCGCTGGCGTGGCAACTGCGCTCGCTGTGCCGGCATTGGGCGAGCCGCTCGAAGACGGCGTCGCCGCGTATCATGACAAAGCGTACGCCAAGGCCGCGGAAATTTGGCGACCGCTCGCCGAAAAGGGCGACCCCGCCGCTCAATATCTCCTCGGTACCTTATACGCGGAGGGCAAGGGGGTCGATCGAAACGACACGACGGCGTTCACGTTGTTCCAGCGCGCTGCGAATCAAGGCGACGCGCGAGCCCAATACAACCTCGGCGCCAGCTATGCGGAGGGCGCGGGGGTTCAGAAGAGCGAAACGGACGCCGCCAAATGGTTCCTGCGTGCAGCCAACCAGGGCATGGTGTTCGCGCAACTGAACCTCGCCCTTCTTTACGCAGCAGGCAAAGGTGTTCCGCACGACAACGTCGAGGCGTTCAAATGGCTTGAGCTGGCCTTTTCCGGCTTGCCCCCGGGTGGCCCGCGCAGCGATGTAGCCCAAGCCATGACCGACGTAGCGGCAAAGATGACGCGAGATGAATTAGACGAGGCAAAGCGCCGCGAACGCCAGTGGAAAGCTCAGCCTGAGGGAAAAGCTGGCGGGAGTGGACCGAACTGATCGAGGCGTGGTCGAAGAAGAGCAACCTGCGAAGTGCGCAAAGGCAAGAAGAACACGGGTAAGCGTTTGCGCACCGGGGCGGCGCCTGCGCGCAGTCCTGTGTCGCCTCAACGTTCCGCGACCGCGGAAGATGCAGGACCGCAGGCGTCCTCTCGAACCCGCCGCAAATGGATCGCAGCGATTCTGGTTCTCGCAACCGTCGTCGTCGCGGCCGTTCTTTGGACGCAGCGCGGTGGATCGCATTCCGTCCCTCCGCCGATGTCGGCCGCCGTTGCGCCAGCCCGACATGTCAGTGGTGCGGCGTGCGCGAGTTGTCACGCGAAAGAGGACGCCGCCTGGAAAGGTTCTGACCACGACCTCGCGATGCAGATTGCCGACGAGCATTCGGTCCTCGGCAATTTCGGCAACGCGAAATTCACATATGCGGGCCAAAGGACGCGGTGACTCTCGAACCCGAGAATGCGCGCTTTGCGTACGTCTACGCGGTCGCGTTGAACGACGCGGGCGACAGAAAGGAAGCGCTGGAAGTCCTCGACACGGCTCTGATGCGGCACCCGTATGATCGTGAAGTTCTCTTAGCATTGGTGCATTTCACGGCGCAGTCGGGCAATCGTGCGTTGGCACAGAACTACGTGAATCAATTGCGCGAGCTCGATCCAGAGAATGGCGAATACGCGCAAATGGCGAAGCAAATAGACGGCGTTGCGCGCTAGCGTCCTCGGTTAACCCCATAGGCGTGGCACAACGCACCGAGGCGCCAGGTGATTCGCGACCACTGCAGATCGGGCGTAAGCCGGTCGTGCGGAGTTGCCTTTCTTAGTCTGGCGAGCCGGAGCCGTTGTGCTATCATTGATAGCAACGACGAATCGATGGAGAAGGATCGTGGCAAACTTAATCGTGCGTGGCATCGATGAGGCTCTGGTACAGGCGCTAAAGCATCGAGCGGCAAGGCACGGCCGCAGCGCCGAAGCCGAGCATCGAGAAATATTGGCAAGCGTGTTGCGCCGCCCGCGAAGGCGACGCCTGGCCGATGCCTTGGCCGCTATTCCACCTGTGGGGAAGGACGAGGACTTCGCGCGCATTGAGGATGCCGCCGAGGCGCAGCGTGTACCTGATTGATACCGACGTCATCAGCGAGCTGCGCAAAAAAGATCAGGCGAACCCAGGAGTCGTTGCCTTCTTCAAAGAGGTTTCATCGAGAGACACGGCCCTTTATCTCGCTGCAGTGACAATCGGTGAGCTGCGACGCGGGGTGGAGCTCATCCGCTATCGAGGCGATACCAGGCAAGCGCAAACCCTGGAACGCTGGCTTAGTCGGCTCCTTGCCGTTTATCGTGACAACGTCCTGTCCTTTGACGAGGACGTCGCGCAAGTATGGGGTCGTCTGCGGGTGCCGCATCCCGAGAATCCTCTCGATAAGCAGATCGCAGCGACGGCGCTGATCCATGACCTCGTCTTGGTCACGCGCAACGTCAAGCATTTCGCCGCAACTGGCGTGAAGCTGATCAATCCGTTCTCGGCGAGATGAAGAGGATGGATCAAAACGAGTTTCCGAGTCGCCCGTAGGAACCTATCCGATTCGTATGCGCTTCCAGGTCGGGTTGCGGGCCCGCGTAACCAAGAGCGATGAACACGCTGCGAACATCACCGTATAGCGATTTCGTACCTCTGTCACGCCTTCGTACGGCGCGTTCTAGGCTGTGTACCGCTTCTCTTGAAACATGGCATGTGTCGCAAGTGGGCTTCGCCCGAAATCCGGACACTTTCGATAACACGTAGCATGTTAGCGGAGGTGTCACATGGAAAGGACAAGACGGCAGTTCAGTCCTGAGTTCAAACGTGAGGCGGCACAATTGGCGTTACGGCCTGGCGTATCGAAGGCGCAGGTGGCGAAGGAAGTCGGTGTTAATCAAAGCGTGTTGCGTCGCTGGCTGCAGCAATTCGGTGTCCGAGAAATCGGGGGAAGCCCACCCACCACAATGCAAGAGCGATAATCGCACTGTCGCCATTGGCGCAGCCGGAATGGTGAAGCAAAGAGGAGGCTATCGAGATCAGCACGACCCTATACTGGCGCAGTCGATGCCGCTCGCAAACCCGATAAGCGACGAAAAAAGTGCCGCTTCACTCGGTAGGTGTATCGATGTTCAATCGCTCCCCAAGCAGAATCGCTGGATTGACAATGTCATATGATCGCGGTCCAATATCGGCCTCCCTGAGCGCCGCCATGCGGCGTTAAACAATAAGGGCCGCGGCGCCATTCGACCCGACGACGTCCGTTCCCTGAGTCTTTCCTTAGAGCGCAATCGTCGCGCGATTTGCAGTGTTTTTTGGCGGAAGCCATTGGGAGTAATCATGAATCGTTCGATCCGTTGGTCTGTCGCCGTGTTTGCGCTGGGGTTCGCAGCGGCTGGTGGCGCGCAGCAATTCGTATATCCGGCGAAAGGGCAATCGCCGCAGCAACAGCAGAAAGACGAAGGCGAGTGCCATGTCTGGGCGGTGAACCAGTCCGGATTCGATCCGGCGAAACCACCTCAGCAAGCGGCCGCCAAGTCGCCCACGACGGCAACGGGTACGACACCTGGCGCCGGCGTTCGCGGTGCCGCGCGGGGTGCGATCGTCGGTGAAATGGTCGGCGGCGATGCGGGGGCAGGCGCTGCTGCGGGAGCTGCTGCCGCGCGCGCGCAAAGTCGTAGGCAGAACGCGGCCGCCGCGCAACAACAGCAGCAAGGCGCTGCCCAGCAGACACAGCAACAACAGGCCGCATACGGCAAAGCCCGCGCGGCATGCCTCGAAGGCCGCGGCTACTCGGTCAAGTAAACCTGGGCACACGACGGTATCGTCGATCCCCAGCGGCATTCCAATAACGTGAAGAGAGATTCGAAATGCGCCGTCTGAGCGCGCTGTTGACCCTATCGTGCACGATGCCCGTCTTCGCGGCGGACCCGACGACGACGGACATCGGAACGCTGGATAAGGATTCCGCGACGAAGGCGTTCCCCGGCAAGCGAGCCTATTCACCGTACGCGGGACGCGATTTTCCAACGCGTCCGTACTTCGGCGACACGCATCGACATACGTCATTCTCGATGGACGCCGGCGCCTTCGGGGCACGTCTCGGACCAAAAGAGGCCTACCGCTTCGGCAAGGGCGAGGAGATCACGGCGTCAAGCGGCCAGCGCGTGAAACTATCGCGGCCGTTGGATTTCATGGTCGTGACAGATCACTCGGACGGTTTCGGCTTCTTCCCGCAGTTGCTCGGGGGCGATCCGAGGATGCTGGGACACCGGCCGCCAACGCGAACGCGCAAAGCCGAGAAGCGATAAGGGGAAAAAGCAGCGTAGCTATTTCGTAACGCGTTCGCCTTCGTACTGCTGTTTCGGACTGCGTGTCGCTGCTCTTGAAACGTGGCGTGTGTCGCAAGATCTTGATTTAGAATACGACGCGCTCTGAGGCTAATTCTCTTAATCCGTTGGTCGCAGGTTCGATCCCTGCACGGCCTACCACTTCCCATCGTAGATCAAAAGGGGGAAACATGAACAAGCCAGCGCTCATCGTCGCGCTCGTCGCACTGATCGCGACCTTTCCTCTCGCCGCACAACAAACCGCTGCGCCCGCGCCAATCAAACGCACAATCCTGCAGAAAGTTGATGTACCCGGATCGCCCAACTACGAAACGATTACGGGCATCGCGGAAATTTCGCCGGGAGTCAACATCGGGCGCCACACGCACCCGGGTGCGGAAGCCGGCTACGTGATCGAAGGCGCGATGACGCTAATCGTCGAGGGCAAAGCGCAGCTCGCGTTAAAGGCGGGCGACTCCTACCAAGTGCCTGTCAACACCATTCACGACGCGAAGAGCGGCGACAATGGCGCGAAGATTCTCGCAGTCTATATCGTCGAAAAGGGCAAGCCGCTCGCATCGCCGGCAACTGCACCGTGATCGGCGCGCTACTCAGCGACTACCCGCCGCGCGCGGTGGAATTGTCTTCAAATACGCGTACAGCGCACCAAGCTCGGTATCGCTCAGGTTCCTGAGACTCGGAAACGGCATCACGCGACTCACGTCGGTGCCATCCGGGCGCTTGGTGGTTCGCATCATCGTGACGAACTTTTTCGGCGTGTCGTAACGGGTCATCGCGCTACCATTCGCAGGCGTAAGGTTTGCGGCGGGTGGCCACTCCGGCGGCGCGCCGGGAATCTCTCCACCGGAAAGGCCCGGGCCGTGACACCCGATACAGGTGTTCGCGATGTACGCGCCGTTCTCCGGCGTGGCGGCATCGGCCACGGGACTCGGCGGCGGCCGCGTGTGATCGATGGTTTCGGCATCGTCCTTGATATTTCCGACTACATATAACGCCCGGACGATCAAACGAAGGCGAATCACGCCACCTTCGCCTGTTACCGGCGGAAGGCTTCGTATGTAGGCGATCAATGCTGCAAGATCGACATTGGTTAGCTGATTGTAGTCGGCGCTCGGCATGAGGATCATCGGATGCTTGTCAGGCTTGATACCGTGCCGAATCGTGCGTACCCAATCGACTTCGCTGTAATTCGCGCCCACGCTTCCAGACCCACGCGTAATGTTCGGCGACTTGATGAACATCCCGGCTTGATCGATGACCACGTGACCACCGCCGTTTTCACCGTGGCATTCCGCGCATCCGCGCGACATGAACAGGTGCTTGCCGCGCGCGATCGACGCATCGTCCGAAACGAACGCGAGCGGATCGACTGGCACTTCGATCGTGCGCTGACGCTTGCGTTCGCTCATTACGTGCGCGAGGAGCGCGAGCAGCGCCACAACCGCAACCAGAGCGACGATGACATACAAGCCGATTTTGAGCGCTTTTCGCATGTTGTAATCTGGAGGAATCGAAAACTGCGGAGTTGTTCGGCGGGTCGAAGATTACTATACGAGCCAATGGCGTAACGATGCCACGTCTACAGAGCGCAGGCGTACTCGTGTACCGCACGCGTAACGACACGCTCGAAGTTCTTCTCGTTCATCCCGGCGGACCATTCTGGCAGCGCAAGGACGACGGCGCATGGTCGATTCCCAAGGGTGAATTCAGCGAAGATGAGTTGCCCGAAGTCGCCGCGCGGCGCGAGTTCACCGAGGAGACCGGCGCTGCGTTACCCGATCATTTGATCGCGCTAACACCGATCGCACAATCGAAAGGCAAAGTCGTACATCCGTTTGCCGTCGAAGCCGATTTCGACGCCGACGCGCTGCGCAGCAACACGTTTACGCTCGAATGGCCGCCGCACTCGGGCGTCCTGTGCGAGTTTCCCGAGATCGATCGTGCGGCGTGGTATTCGTTGGCTGACGCACAACGCAAGATCATTGCTGGTCAGCGGCCCATATTGAACGAGCTGGTTGAGCGCCTGAGTCGCGATTAGTAATTATTTAAAAGCAGATCCCTCGGCCGCGCCTCGGGATGACAATGGGGCTAGGTCCCCTCGGCAAGCATATTGGCGTCACGAAACAAGAGCCACTTGCCGTCGCGCTTTTGCAGGATCGATAACGTGTTTCCGGCGCGCGTCACCGCCGCTCCGTCGCGCGGTGTCATGACGACTGAGAGCTTGGTCCAGAGATAGGCCCAGTCGCCGAAAATCCTGATCTCCTGGATCTGGCTCTTCGCATCCATCGCGACATCTTTGAGCGCCGCTTGGCCGGCGAGGTAGTCTGCTTTGCGCATTGGTTTCTTTCCCGCGACGAGAAACACGACGTCGTCTGCCATGAGATTCAGCACTTGCTGCGTATCGCCCGCGTTCGATGCACTGATCCACGTCGACACGAGATCGCGGATTGCCCGTTCGTCGGGCTGCATCAAACCAGCTTGTCGAGGGTGATTGGAAGATCGCGGATCCGGCGGCCAGTCGCGTGATACACGGCATTGCACAGCGCGCCGCCGACGCCGGTGATGCCGATTTCGCCGATTCCGCGCGCGCCGAGCGCCGTGAATCGGTTGTCCGGCTCGTCGATGAACGCAACTTCGAGCCGGCCGATGTCGGCATTCACCGGAACATGATATTCGGCGAGGTTGCTGTTGACGATGCGGCCCGTTTGCCGATCGAGCACCGAATGTTCGAGCAGCGCGAGGCCCACGCCCCAGACGATGCCGCCGCGCAACTGGCTCATGGCCGTCTTGGCGTTGAGCCGCCGGCCGACGTCGTAAGTTGCGACGATCCGCGGCACACGAATTTCACCGAGATCCTGATCGATCCTCACTTCGGCGAAGACGGCGCCGTACGAATGCGCCGCAAAGCGCTTTTCCTCCTCGGGATCGGGTGCCGCATCGCCACTCGCGATGAGCGGGGAGCCGCGTCGACCCAGAAAGGTCGCCAACTCTTCACGCTTCTGCGGATCGTCCGTCGAGATCAACACACCGTTGTCGATCGTGACTTGCGCAGGCGTCAATCCTTTGACGGGCGAGCGCTCGTCGCGGATCGCCTGCGTAATCATTTTCTGACGCAATGCATTGCACGCGCTCAACACCGCCGGACCGACACTCGCCGACGTCATCGATCCACCGGAGACCGGCGCGGGCGGGAGTGACGTGTCGCCGAGCTCGAAGCGCACCTTCTCCACCGGCAGACCGAGTGCTTCGGCAGCGATCTGCGTCATGATCGTATAGGCGCCGGTACCGAGGTCTTGCGTGCCGGACTGCACGAGCGCTGATCCATCGGGGAGGATCGTCGCAAGCGCTGCTGCAGGCTGCGAGTGCGCAGGAAATGTCGCTGTCGCTAATCCCCAACCAATCAGATAGCGGCCGCTTTGCATCGAGCGCGGCGATGGGTTTCGCCGTGCCCAACCGAAGCGCGTCGCGGCATCGCGATAGCAATCGCGCAGAAACTTGCTCGTAAAGGGCTTGCCGCTCTGTGGCTCCGCATCCGCGTGGTTGCGAAGGCGCAACTCGAGTGGATCGATCGCGAGCGCGTACGCGAGCTCATCCATCGCGACTTCCAATGCGAAAGTCCCGGTGGCTAACCCAGGCGCTCGCTGAAACGTCGGCGTGCCAACGTTGAGACTTGCGAGGCGTTGCGACGTCGCGCCGTTCGGGCATGCATAGAGCATCCGCGTGGGCGCCGAAGACGGTTCGGTGAAGTCCTCGATCTGCGACGTGTGCGAAATCACGTCGTGGCGTACGGCAGTCAATGTTCCATCGCGTCGCGCAGCCAGTACGATATGTTGTTCGGTTTGCGGCCTGCCGCCGACAGGGCCGAACATTTGCGGACGCGCGAGCACGAGCTTGACCGGCCGTTGGAGCTTGCGCGATGCCATCGCAGCAAGGACGACGTGCGACCACGTCGATCCCTTGCAGCCAAAACCTCCGCCGACGAATGGCGAGACGACACGAACCTTGTCGAGCGGAATGCCCAACGTCTTCGCAACGGTCGAGCGGACGCCGGAGACGTACTGCGTCGCATCGTAGAGCAGCAACTGATCGCCATCCCACGAAGCGACCGTCGCATGCGGCTCCATCGGATTGTGATGCTCCATCGGCGTCGTATAGACGGCGTCGATTTTTACCTCTCCCGCCGCGACGCCGGCCGCGAAGTCGCCCCAGTTCGTCTCACTGGGCGAACGGCCCTGTGTCGCTGGCGCATGTGTCGTACGTTTCGCGGTGGTGAAATCGAGGATCGATGTTTGTGGCGCGTACGTTGCCCGGATCCGCGACGCCGCTGCGGTCGCGCGCTCGAACGTGTCTCCGACGACGATTGCGATCGGCTGTCCGTTGTAGTTGACGACGTCATCCTGTAGCAGCGACATCACGCGGCCGGCGGGGGGATTGACGGCGGCACGTCCACTCTGTGGCAACGCCGGAGCATTGAGATGGGTGAGAACCAGCAAAACGCCGGGCGAACGCTCCGCGTCGCGCGTATCGAGTCGCGCAATGCGCGCACTCGGCACGGTACTTTGCACGAGCACCGCATGGCACAAGCCCGGCAACGTGAATTCAGCGGCGTAGCGCGCAGCGCCGGTGACTTTGAGGCGGCCG
>WNGI01007041.1_pt1 | contig 10710 bp, 11 predicted proteins | sample 5400621 | NCBI WGS metagenome assembly WNGI01 (sample SAMN13153374, study PRJNA577476) | soil metagenome | isolation source: 20 cm soil or saprolite under Garry oak tree replicate 1 | place: USA:California | collected 2016-06-15 | reverse complement strand
CATCGTTATTACGAAATTATCGAAGAGACGCTCGACAACGATTTCGAATATCAATATCTCCTGCTCCGCGATCCGGCGGACGTAATTCGCGGGATTCAGCCGCTCTTTTTCGTGCGCCAAAACCTGGTTGAGGGAATTCCGGGCGCTTTTCGGGGCATGGTTGATTCTATTCGAAGGTTATGGCCGAAATTTCTGACCTTGCGTGTGCTGATGGTTGGTTGTGCGGCCGGCGAAGGGCATCTTGGCACGCTCAACTCAACGGATCCGGCCTGGATTGTTCAAGCACTGGATCAGACGTTGCCCGCAATCGCGCGTGGGGCGAAGGCATCGCTCATCGTGTTGAAGGATTTTTCGCCGAGGTATCGCGAGGCCCTCTCCGTCTTTTCGAGCAATGGTTTTGTCCGAGTCCCGAGCATGCCAATGACCCGGCTACCACTTAACTTCGCTGACTTCGATGATTACCTCGGCCACCTGAGCTACGGCACGCGGAAAAGTCTGCGCCGGAAATTTCGCAAAACGGAGCGCGCGGCCAATATCCAGCTGGAGGTTGTTAACGATATCACGCCGCTGCTGGATGAGGTTTATCCCCTTTATTTGGCGGTGCACGAGCGTTCACCGATGAAGTTCGAAAAACTCACTAAAGCTTATCTGTCGCAGCTCGGGCGGATGATGCCGGAGCGCGCTCGTTTTTTTATCTGGCGAATCGATCGGCGTGTTGTCGCCTTTAGCGTTTGCCTGGTCCACGACGGGACCATCTACGATGAATATCTCGGGCTTGATTACCGGGTCGCGCTGGACCTGCACCTTTATTTTTACACTATCCGCGACATTCTCACCTGGGCGATTAAGCAGCGGTTGACGTCCTATTTTAGCAGCCCGCTGAATTACGATCCAAAGCTGCATCTTGGCTGTGATCTCGCGCCGCTGGATCTTTACGTCATGCATACGGCCCCGCTATTAAATCCTGTTTTTCGTCGGGCGGTGAAATTCCTAGAGCCGACCCGCCACGATCCGGTGCTGCGACGGTTTCGGAACGCGGCCGAGCTTCAATGATAACGCCGGGGGTTGCGCTAACAACGCAACGCGCAAATTCTCTCCAAGAACGACTTGGTCTCTCTCAGGGTTACGCTCGCGTCTACCGCCACGCTGCCGATATCGCACCTGAGATTTGGACGGCCACTTTCTCCGATACCCCGAAGGATTTTCAATACTACCAGCTACTTGAACAAACGATGCGGTCGCACTTCGACTATCGTTACCTGCTCGTTTTCGATGAAGGCGATCGTCCGCTCGCATTGCAGCCCCTCATTATTGCAACCCAGGACCTTGCGGCGTCGGCCGGAGTGAAGTTTGCTCAGCTTGTCGCCAGAATGCGCGGCAGTTTCCCACGATTTTTTCAAAGCCGGATGGCGCTTGCGGGTTGCTTGGTCGGGGAGGGAAAAATTGGCATGATCGGTTCGGCCGATGCTGTCGTCCCATTGTTGGCTGAAGCGCTCGAAGAATTCGCCCGCGCCGAAAGAATCGGGTTGCTCGCGTTCAAAGATTTTCCAGCCACAGCTCGTGAGGCGCTTTCCTGTCTCGAATGGATCGGTTATGTCCGGCTTGCCGGATTTCCCTCGCTCGCAATCGATCTCAACTTCTCCTCTTTCGAAGAGTATATGACGACGCGGCTCAGCAAGATTACGCGCAAAACCTTGCGCCGGAAATTTCGCATTGCCGATGGTGCTTCACCGCCACTTACACTCGAAGTCCTGTTCGACGTTGAAAGGCAGATCGACGAAATTTATCCGCTTTATTTGGCCGTGGCGCAGCAGAGTGATGTGCGCTTCGAAATTTTCACCCGCGACTACTTTATTGAAGCTCCGCACTTGGCGCCGGGAAGATTTCGCTACTTTATTTGGAGACGGAATGGACGTGCGGTCGCATTCAGCTTTTGCACGATTTGGAACGGCACCATCTATGATAACGATATCGGTCTCGACTACACCATTGCACACGAGCTAAACCTTTATTACGTCACCTTCCGCGATCTGCTGAAATGGGCCCTTCGCCAAGGCCTCCAGCGCTACGCCAGCGCGCCTTTTAATTACGATCCCAAATTGCACCTGAGACTCGAACTCCAACCCGTCGACATTTACGTGAAGCACATCTCGCGCGTGCTCAATCCTCTGGTGAAAACCTTCGCCCCGGCTTTTGAACCGGCCCGCTCCGATCCGACCTTGCGGCGCCACTTGCACCTTCTGGAATGATCCAGGTTCTGAAGAAATTCCTGCTTAATCCGTGGTTCCAACTCGCTTTCAGTGTCTTGTGCGTGACCGCCTCCGAAGTTTTTCTCAAACGCGGCGCCGTCGAAGCACCCAAACTCCCCAAAGAGCTGAATTGGACGGGCGTTTCCGGCTTGGCTTCGGCGAACGTCTGGTTCGGCATTTTGTTCGTGATTATGAGTTTTGTCAGCTGGCTCTACGTGCTTCGTTTTGTCCCTCTGACGGTCGCGTTTCCGCTTTCCAATTTCGTGCATGTCCTCGTGCCTCTGAGCTCCTGGCTCTTTCTCGATGAAATTATTTCGATTCAGCGCTGGTGCGGTATTGTCCTCGTTCTGATCGGAGTTTTGACTGTCGCAAAACCGGTCGCGCGGATGGAGGAGAAATTGTGACCGTCACTTCCGCAGTCCTGATTTCTTTCGCGCTCGTGCTTTTTGTCGCAGGACAGCTTCTGTTGAAGCACGCCATGGAAAGCAAGCTTTACAGCACGCGCTTCACCAAGTTTTTCACCACTGGTCTGACAGCGATGACCGTTTCGTTTTTCATCACCCTTGGACTGCTGCAGCGATTCGATCTCAGCTACCTTTATCCATTTCAGGGATTAAGTGTTGTCATCATCAGCGTTCTGGCCGCCGCGATTCTGCGGGAAAAATTGACGCCTCGCTTATTTTTCGGCGCAGCATTGATCAGTGCCGGCGTGGTACTTGTGTCATTGAGCTAGGGCTGGCCAGAGGGCAGCGAAAGCAGCGTGATTGGCCGCCCGAATGGTTTCATCCGAAGGAAAATCAATTCGCGGGTGATCCAGCTCGGAGGCGAAGCGTTGCTTCCGCCGCGCATAAGTCGGCTTTGAGTATGCTCCGCATAAATCGCCGGCTACGATTCTGGTGTGCTGCCGCAATGTTTCGAGGCCGCATCGGACATCTTCCAATGTAAATCTTCCGTTCTCCCAATTCGTCCAGGCTAACTCGGGCGCAAGACAATCAAGATCGATCGTTACGTATACGTTGGAGCCGCCAAGATTGCGGGCAAACGCTTCAAAGCGCTGGCGCCAATCGCTGCGCAAGATCGCGCCGCGCCTCTTTCGATCTTTTAAAGGACGATTATCGACCCAAGGATGCACTTCGAGAATGCCGGCACGTTCCGCTCTGCGATTTCCGAATAGTTGATGCGGCCACCAGCATTCGAAGTTGCCACAACCCCAAACCGCGACGTGGCGTACGTGCGGCAATTCCAAGGCCCGATTGATCCAGCTGCCGCAGCACCATCGCGGCGGTCGCACGTCCCAATCCGGGTGGTTATCGAAGGATACCAGGGTGAGCGGTTCGCGAATACGACGCAGCCAGAGTGCGCTCAAGTGATGAAAATCGCCCGAGCCGTAAAGTACAAAGTTGCCGAGTCGGGGCGTGATTTCGCGAAAGAAGTGTTCAGTCGTGCGCGGCGAGGCGGAAAAGCGCAGCCGCGGGCCCCATTCCATCGCGTCGATTGTTGGAAAATCACCTTCAATCCCGCGCCAGGCCTGGTCGAGGTCGAGGTGGACCCGGTCTCCCGAATCGCTCAAGGCGTCAGCCGCGAACTAAAGCGCGAATCGGTGGCCCGGGCAATGCGCAGATTTTCTGCTGCATCGGCAAAGTCAGGTTTGATCTTTAGGGCTTCATCAAATTGTATGATCGCTTGGGATGTGCGGCCCTGCCGCAGATAGGCGAGGCCCAGTCCGTTTATCGCGTCGACGCGATTCGGGGCTTGTTTGAGCGCAGCCTCGAACTCGCTCCGTGCTCCATCCAATTCGTTATGCGCAAGCAATGCATTCGCCAATGCCAATCGGGCCTCGAGGAAGTTGCTCTGCTTCTCCACCGCCCGACGTAAATCGGAGATAGCGTCGTCTAACATTCCCTTCTTAAAAGAGGTGAGACCGCGGCTGTATAGGGCCGGTGGGAAATTTGGATTTATTTCCAACGCAACATTAAGCTGCGCGGCTGCTTCATCGCTTCGGCCAAGCCGACTAAGAGTATAAGAGTATTCGTATCGAAGGTCAGCATTCTTCGGATCGAGGGGAATCGCCAGTTCGTACTGTTCAGCGGCGGCATCGAACTTTGATTGGTTCTGCAATAGAAGGGCGAGGGCAGAACGGGCGCCAGCGTGCTTTGGGTCGAAATGAAGTGCGATTTCAAATTCCCGCGCGGCCGCGGCAAGCTGCCCATCTTGACGCAGGCTGTTGGCATATTCGTAGTGCTGACGCGCACCGCCAGGGAGGTCGCGCACAACCCAGCCGTTTCGCTGCACGAGCGGAATCGCGCTATGCACCTGCCATAACCAGAGTGCCGTCAGGGGCAACACGAATGCGGTTGCCCATTTCGCGCCGTGTAAAAGCCAACCGTGAAAAATCCCGCGCGGCAGAATTTCTGCTGTTCCCCCGGTTAATCCCAACGACTGCCGGGTGGAACTTTCGCGCACCTTCCAAATAAAACCGTCATAATAGAAATGGAGCAGCGCCGAAGCGGAGACGACGCCGGTGAGGACGCGTTTGATTGTGTCGATTTGTAGCTGGGAGTTAAAATAGGCGAGAGAGCCGTAGGCAAAAATCAGACCGAGATAAAGACCGACAAGCGAGCCGCTGCGTCGAAAAACAAAACGCATAAATCCGCCGATGCTTCTGTCTTTCTCGACCCGGTTGCGATTATAAATCCAAACCAGGGAGAGGTATTGCACGTCATGGAAAACCTCAAATAGGGCGATGCCAACGAGCAAATTGGAAACTCCATTATTGCAATACCACCAAAAGGTGATGCTCGTAATCAGCAACGCGAGTTTTACTGGATTAGCCCTCTTCGCATGTCTCCAACCCCAAACGAAATTACCGAGAAAAAGAATCGCAACCGCAATGGCGAGAAAAAGCAGGCCGCGCTGCGCGATCTGAAGCGTCCACGGTTCAACGAAAGGCCCGCCACTGGCGTAAAACACGCCTAAAGTATCGGTCATACGTTGCGAGGAGAGAACGACGGCAGCGGCGAACCAGATGGCGCAGAGCGCAAAATCGAGCCGCCGGGTTAAGGCGGCAAAGGACCCCGTTTTCGCATCATAGATCCGGCAGAATCCGTAGGTCTGCATCATCCCATGCCACACGCCCCAAAAGAAAACGACGAGCACGATTCCTTTTAAATCCCACCAATAAAACGCCACGCAGGTCAGGAGCAGAAACAGCGGCGCGATGATGAATCGCCAGCGAAATCGCTCGAATAATGCCCGGTCGCCATAGGCGCGGATCATACCAGGCAGGTGATGCCCCATGGCCCCGAAAGCCGCTACGAAAAGGTAAATGTCCTGGGCGCTCCACCGCGCTTGAGCGAGAGCAAAGGCCGGCACCAACAGAAGGGGCGTGCCGACGTAGAAAATCAGGTCGCGCCAGCTATTAAGAATCCAATAATTCCGCCGCGAAACCGCGGGCACAGGAGGCACGGTTTGTGGGCGTGAAAATGCCGAGACGTATTGCAAAGCGGCTAAGTATTTCCCCAGAGCGTCGGAAAATCAACGATGCGCGCAAGAAAGGCCGATCGCCCGAAGCTATTGGACGGATGATTACACCCCTTAATTCCCATCAAAAAGTCGAACGAGCGGACTTCTTTTGCCGGGTGCGCGACGCCTTTCATATCTTCGCTCGCAGGTCCTCTGAGGTGCTCGGGACGGCCTGGGCATTCATCGGTGCCATCGTCATTATCGTGGTCTGGGGGCTGACTGGGCCAACATTTCACTTTTCCGATACTTGGCAGCTCATCATCAATACCGGTACTACCATCGTGACCTTTCTGATGGTGTTTCTTATTCAAAATACTCAGAACCGCGACGCCAAGGCAGTGCATTTAAAACTGGATGAGCTGATTCGTGCCTTACGCGGAGCCCGTAACAATCTCGTCGATCTGGAAAAACTCTCCGACGAAGAATTGAAAGTACTGGAGGAACAATTCACCCGCCTGCGCGAACGCTCGCAGAAAACGGCCGACCGCGTTTCCAATGTGCGCACGCCGGGAAAAGTCTAACTGACGGCGGAGTCGGGTTTCTGCGCTTCGCCATTTTTGAGAAAAATCTTTCCGCTGGGACAAAGATTGAAGACTTCGCAATCGCCGCAATCGGGCTTGCGGGCAAAGCAGCGGCGACGCCCGTGCCAGATCAGCCAGTGACTCCAGAGCGTCCAGTCTGGCCGCGGCACCAGTTTCATTAAATCCCGTTCAATTTTCTCCGCGTCGGTTTGTTTGGTCAGCCGCAGCCGCTGCGACAAACGAATCACGTGAGTATCGACAACAATTCCGTCGTTCTTGCCGAAGGCATTACCGAGAACGACATTTGCAGTCTTCCGACCCACGCCTGGCAATGCCGTTAGTGCTTCCATTGTGTCAGGAACATTGCCGCCGTGAACTGAATTGATCGCAGCGCAGGCGGTGCGAATGCTTTTTGTTTTGCTTCGAAAAAAGCCGGTCGAACGAATCGCGTCTTCCAGGGTGGTCGGGTTCGCCTTGGCAAAGGCTGCCGCGGTCGGGTACTTTTTGAAGAGCCCCGGCGTGACCATGTTCACGCGCTTGTCGGTGCACTGCGCACTCAAAATCGTCGCGATCAAAAGCTGGAGTGGATTTTTGAAGTCCAGCTCACAATGCGCATCCGGATAAACCTGCCGGAAGCGCTTCACCAAAGCGAGCACGCGTTCGCGAGTCGTCACGTCGTGTTTCGCGATCAATGATTCCTTCGCCACCAACGATGACGACGGACGCGTGTCACGAACAGGCTTCCTCGACGCAGAATGCGCCGTGCCCAGGCGAATTCGCTCGCTAGAATCGCAAGCCCAATTGGGATTATGATCACGGCTGGCCCTGGTAGCACAACCATGACGGCTCCGAGAAGGAGAACGGTAAACCCGATCACCGCTATGATCACTTTGCGCACAACGGGCGTGCGATCGAGACCAAAGCGATTGGTTAAGAATTGTTGCCATCGACGCAGATGAACAAAACCGGGGAATGCAACCTCCTCTTCTACAGGATCTTGCAATTCCGGTTTCATTACCGTGCTCAAATTTGTTTCGCGAAATTGCTGAGCTTTTGTTCCAGGTGCGGTGGCACATGTGCCGTAATGACCGCGTGATCACCGTCGTATTGCAAGTCAAGGACGTGACCAACACGATGAACTTCGGCAATCAGATTCGATTCGCTGAGTGGCACACGAAACCGCGAGCGCAATCGCCACGCCCCGAGAGCTGATTGCAGGATTTCGAGAAATTGATCGATCCCCTGTCCGGTCCTGGCCGAGATTGCCACACTTCGGGGAAATCGGCGGCGATAAGTCTCGGCAAGGTTTCGGTTTTCCAAAATGTCGATCTTGTTGAAAACGATGAGCGTCTGCTTACCGAATGCGCCGAGTTCGTTCACCACGTTGTCGACCGCGTGCATATGTTCGTCCACCCGCGGATGGCTCAAATCGACGACATGAATGAGTAAGTCGGCTTCAGTCACTTCTTCGAGCGTCGCCTTGAACGATTCGATTAACGTGTGCGGTAATTTCCGCAAAAAACCGACCGTGTCGGTCAAGAGAACGCGCTGATTGTTCGGCAAAGTGAAGCTGCGCGTGGTGGGATCCAGGGTTGCAAAAAGTTTGTCAACGGCGAGCACGTCTGCGCCGGTCATTAAATTGAGCAACGTCGATTTCCCAGCATTGGTGTAGCCGACTACGGCGGCGACCGGCCACTGATGACGTTTGCGCCCCTGCCGCTGCACGGAACGATGTTTGCGCACCGCTTCCAGCTCACGCTCCAGTCGCGCGATTCGTTCCTGGACGCGGCGCCGATCCACTTCCAACTGCGTTTCACCTGGCCCACGCGTGCCAATGCCGCCGCTCTGTCGTGACAGGTGACTCCACATTCGCGTCAGTCGGGGTAAGAGATATTGCAGTTGGGCGAGCTCGATTTGTAGCCGGCCCTCCCGGCTGCGCGCGCGCTGTGCGAAAATGTCGAGAATGAGCTGAGTGCGATCGAGCACTTTGCGCGAAAGCAGATTCTCCAGGTTACGCCCCTGTGCCGGAGAAAGTTCGTCATTAAAGATGACCGACGTCACCTGCTGATTCTGGACTGAATCTTTCAGGGCTTCGGCTTTTCCTTTGCCGATGTAAAACGGTGCCGTTGGTTTCGGAAGTTTTTGGGTAACGGTGTCGACTACTTCAGCTCCGGCAGAGCTCGCCAGCTCACGCAATTCTTCCATTGAATCGCGCAGGTCCCATTTGGAGACGCCATCTTGTTCGAGTCCGATCAGGAGCGCGCGTTCCTGGTGCTTTCTCGGTGTGGTCTCAATCATCCCCGCGCCAAACGGCGCTGCGCCATTTGCAAAATCGCGCTCACTGCTTCCTGGTGTGAAAACGAAGTCAAATTCAGCTGCGGAAAATTACTTTGGTGACGGAACCAGGTCAACTGCCTCTTGGCATAGCGACGCGTTGCTTGCTGAATTTGTGCGATGCATTCCTCGCGTGAAATCTCGCCTGCGATAAACTGCTGGAGCTGGCGCAATCCCAGGGCACGCGCTGCCGTCAATCCTATCTCGGTAAAGGCACGGACTTCTTCCTCGACGCCCGCATGAAACATTGCGTTCACCCTGTTATTAATTCGGTCATAAAGATCGTCGCGGTCGCGAATCAGCAAAACACCGATCCTACTTTCTGGCTTTTCCACTCGTGTAGCCGCCGTCTCAGCGGCAGAACAGTGGCTGCAACCGATACCGGCCGCTGACATGCTCGCTTTCTGCTGTATCGATGAACGGCTTTTCCCGCTCGACGTGATCTCTAATGCGCGCATCACTCGGCGTGGATTTTTCAAATCAACCCGCTCAGCAAGGTCTGGATCCTTCTTCTGCAGCTGGCCAACCAATTCCTTGAGCGGCAGGCCATTCAATTGGACGCGCAACTCCCGATCTGGTGCAGGCACATCATCAAATCCATCAGTCAGTCCCTTCACGTAGAGGCCACTCCCGCCCACAACGATCGCGTCTTTCCCACGCAATCGAATCTCAGCCAGCGTTCTCAGCGCCGATGCGCGGAACTTTACCGCCGACATCACGTCACCTAACGGAACATAGCCGAGCAAATGATGTGGCGCGCGTTGTTGCGTTTTTGCGTCAGGTTTCCCAGTCAGAAGATTGAGACCGTGATAAATTTGAAACGCGTCCGCGTTGATTATCTCCGCGCCGAGCTTCTCAGCCACCTCCGCCGCCATGGCCGATTTACCGACTGCCGTAGGGCCTACAATAAAGAAAATACCCGGCATAAAAAAATCGGGAGACGAGCAGCCGTGCTACTACGTCTCCCGATTGATGAACCGAATCAGTTCCGCGCGTGCTCGCTCGATTTTGCTCCACTCACAACGAGCTTGCGGCCGAGAAACTCCTTGTCGTGAAGTTCCGCGACTGCACGTTTGGCTTCTTCGACCGTGTGCATTTGCACGAAAGCGAACCCTTTGGAACGCTGATTATGTTTATAGCTGACAACCTCGGCGTTTTGAACCTGACCGACGCCGTTGAAGAGCTCGAACAGATCGCTCTCCGTCGCATCGAACGAGAGATTGCCCACGTAGAGACGCGGGGAAGTAACTTCAACGCTCTCTGGTTTACGCGAAATCCGAGGGGACTGCTCCCGCTCCGGCTGCGACCCATTGCGAGCCGATGCCTTTCTCGTGCTTTTCCCGTCGCCAAAAAAAGCGACGATCTTTGACCAGAGACCTTTCTTCGGCGCGGGCTTTGGCGCCGAGCGCGAGTGACGCGACCGCGCGTCTCCGCTCCTGCGTCGGGAAATTACCCAATGATTTGGCGGGCGGAGCGCATCGATAGATGCACGGCCTGCGGCGTGCGAACCTCGCAAGGTCCGCTCGCGTTTATCAGGAATCGGCGACGCCGCCGGAAACTCCGCCCCGTCTCGCCGGAAATACCTCACTCGACATGCCGCCGCATTGTGCAAACGAACCAGGGGAAATGCGAAGATTCGCATCATATTTCCAAAAATCTGATCGTTAATAGCGGATGTGGAAAATTGAATATCCCCGACATCGTTAACCCCGCACTATCGACGGGCAAAGCGTTATTGCAAGCGACTGCTATTTGTTGCGCGGGCCGAGCAGTTTGTCCCGAATAGAATAGTAGCGTGACTTGATATACTGCTTTGGCCGCTCCTGGCGAATCGGCCTCGCCCAATGCGAGGCGAACCGCCGCCAAGCCAATCGAGGTTCATAGCCGAAATGCGGCATCAGCTCGCGGCAATGCCATTCGACCCAACCAATTTCTTCAGGTGTTAGCTCGCTCTCCCAGCTTCGCGCGCGCTCGGAGCTGATGGTTGTAAAATCGCGTTTGGCGGCCGAATTGCCTAGCCACAACTTCCCCGCCTTGGTTGGGGTGAGGACGACCTCACGCTCAAAGCGAATGCCCAAGTACTC
>WNGI01020675.1_pt1 | contig 10711 bp, 12 predicted proteins | sample 5400621 | NCBI WGS metagenome assembly WNGI01 (sample SAMN13153374, study PRJNA577476) | soil metagenome | isolation source: 20 cm soil or saprolite under Garry oak tree replicate 1 | place: USA:California | collected 2016-06-15 | reverse complement strand
CCTTCAACTTCGAATGGGACGGTCACGTCCAGGCGATGACCGGGGAGCGCAGCTCCTACTGGACCGGAAAGACCGGCAAACTCGAACTACGCCATCCTGAGGTGCGCTTACCCGCGAAGGTCTAAAGCGGCCAGTCCTTCGGCAACGCGGCGCGCAGCTTCTTGTATTCAGGATCGTCGGCGTACTTCTTCTTGAAGGTCTTCACTCGCTTGAGAAGGTCGTCCTCGTCCACTTCCAGCACGTTGGAGACCATACCCGTGGTCTCTTCGAAGCCGAGGCTTCAGTTGCCGCGTCAGCCTCGCATGCGCTCCATGACCGTGCGATCTTCGACGTTCACGCGTACGAGACTAGCCCTGCGTGAATTCGAGCTCCGCCCGCTCGGCCCCGTGAACCGCACGGAGTGAGGCTGGCCGATTCCGGACCCACAATCGCTCCACCTCGATCGCGTCCCAGCCAGACGGAAGGACGACCGGGCGGCGCGGCCAGGCGGAAGGCTCCTCCGGCCCGATCCGGATTCCCGGTAACCCGTAGAGGCACGAGGTCAGAAAACCGCCCAGGTTCGCCTGAAATGGACCAACCCGCGGCTTCTCGGGAAACTTCTTTCGGCTGAACTCATCTGTCTCCATGAACGGCTCAAGGATGAAGTCCGCGTAGCCCGTTTCGAAGAGGTCGAGCGAGCGCTTTCGATCGCCGATCCAAGCGGCATAGACGCCCAGTAACGCCGAGAGCATCGGATAGCCGATGAATTCGTTGACGCGGTCCAGGTAGAACTGGATGGTCGCGCGCTCGGTCTCTGGGTCCGCGCAATACCAGACCGGGAAAAGCGCCGCGAGCGCCTCCGGGGTGGATCCGGTCACGCCACCCTCCTCGGGCGTGAAACGGTCGTGGTTGAGCAAGACGCCGTTCGCCCACGGAACGAACAGTCGCTCGGCGATCCCCTCCCACCACTCGGCATCCTTGCGTCCAAGTCGACGCGCCGCCCCCGCCGCCTCGTAGAGGACTCTCTTCGCCGCCATGTTGATGTAACCGGCGTTGTCGATCGGCTCTTCGCGCTGTTCGGCGATGCCGATGATTTGCTTGATCTCATAGCCCCGGTCGGTACGCTCGATACGCGAGCTAAGCCATTGCGCGACTCCTTCGAGGATCGGCCACGCGCGCTCGCGCAGGAAATCGTCATCGCCACTCGCGTGCGCGTATTGAGCGAACGCGAGCGCGACCGAAAGCCCGACGTGCTGCTCCAGCGCGATGAGCGGCGCCGAGACCCGGATCATCTCCTCGCCGTGCAGCGGTCCGCTCGCCCATGGGAACTGCAACCCGCGATAGCCATTGAGCGCTGCATTTCGGCGGGCGGCGTGCAGACGCTCGGTCCGGTAGTAGAGGAGCGCGTCGGCTGCTCGCGGATCGGTCAGCAGGATCGGAGGAAACGCGAAGGTCTCGATATCCCACATGACTTGACCGCGGTAATAGTGGTAGTTCGGCCAATATGCGAGACCGAACATCGACGTACTGAACAGCGACGACGTGTGCGCGGACGAGTGGATGTAGTAGTAGGCGGCATCGGCGTAGGTCTGCCAGCGCCGTCCGGCCCCAACGAGGTGGACTCGCCCGCACCAGAGATCGTTCCACGCGGCATGGTTTTCTTCGCGCAACCGGTCGAATCCAAGCTGCGATCCGACCGCGGCGAGGCGGATGGCCTCTCGATGCGGTTCGCTGTGGCTTTGACTTGGAATGAGCGACACCATTGTCCGCACGACCTGCGTCGATCCCGCTCGCGCGCGCACCGAGTAGCTCGTTCGGAGTGGTGCGGTCTTGTCGTGCTCCTCGCGTTCTTTCTTCACATCCTCTCCGCCCTCGAAGCGGGTCACGTACGCGGCCCCGCAGGTGCTGAGTCCGCCGTGGCATTCCCAGAGGAGAGAGCCGTCGACGGCCGGCTTGTCCGCGCCAGGAGTGTCGGTCTCGCGTTTCCTGTACCGGCCGGGCACGTCCGTTTGATCCACCGCGATCGCGATCGACAGCTGGCATTCGCTGTTCGCTGTCACGCGCAGCTCGTGAAGGACGAGAGTGGGCTGCGTCCGGCTGCAGAAGACGAGGTGCTCGACGTCCGCGCGGATTCCCTCGACCTCGTATGAGAAGCGAGATCGGAGCTCGCCGCACGAGAAGTCGTAGCGCTGGTCGATGAACCGGACGCGCTCCGGATGTTCGCTCAGCTTCATGCCGTTCAGCGAGATGTCTCCCGCGACCGGATACGGCGCCCGCGAGAATCCCTCGACCTCGTCAGCGGGATGGATGGCCGCAAGCCCGTTCACGATCGCGAGCCCTTGTATGGGTGGGATGCGCCCGACGCGAAGGCCGATCAGCCCGTTGGAGAGGTACGCGGGTATGTAGTCAGGCTTGTAATTGGTCACCGGCGGAGGACTGATCGGCTCGCTCATTCGGCAGTGCTTGATGCAGCCGAAGTGCCAGAGCTAGAGAGCTCCGACCTTCTGTGTTGTGACGACGACCGACTGACCGGCGAGCGGCTCGCCGCGCGTTCCGCTGGTGATGCGAACGCGCGCGAGTACCCGCCATTCCTCCGCGCTCTCGCGAAAGACGAGGATGAGGAATGGGTTCTCGACGATGACGCCGGGTAATTCGTTGAAGCGGACCGGCAGGGCGAGGTCCACTGCTCCGCCTGGCGCGACCTCGCGATCGACGGACGTCTCGGGTGTGCGGAACTGTGAGTGCGGATGTTGCGCGATCAGCAGGTGGATCGGCTGACCACCCGCGTTCGTGATCCGCCATCGCACGCTCCAGCTACCTGCCGTTCCCTCGGTCGTGAACGGTTCGACGCGAACGCGTGGTGATCCGCTAATAGGTGGAAGACGGAGCGGGTGAGCTGCCGCCACCGCCGCCGCCACCGCCGCCATAACCGCAGGCGCTCCCGCCGACGGCGGCGACGATGAAGACGACCAGCAGAGCCACACTGATTCGGCGCATCACATAACCTCCTCGAACTTCAGGCGAACTTTGGCATGACCTCGGACGCGAAGGCCTCGAGGGCGTCCCAGTCGTATGGGCCCTCGCGAACAGCGATGTTCACGCGATACGTACCCGCCTTCGCGTAGGACGCAACCACGTCCGTCGCCTCGCGGGACGTGCCGCGCAGGAATCCGGTCATGCCGCGTGGATCTTTGGACCAATGTTTCTGGTAGAGCTCCTCATGCCGCCTTGCCCCAGTCTTATCGGCGCCCATATAGAAGCCGACGTTGATCGTGCGCACGATGGAGGCGGGATCGCGGCCGACTTTCAGACACCACGCGTCCAGGACCTCGCTCTTGCGTTTCCATTCAACAGGCGCGAGGTACGGGGCGTTCCAGCCATCGGCGAACCGCGCGGCTGTGCGAAGGGTCCGTTTCTCACCCGCGCCTCCGATCCAGATGGGCAATCGTTTCTGAAGCGGTTTCGGATTATTCGGGGCGTCGACGAACGTGTAGTGCTCACCGCTGAAATCGGCGCGCGGCCGGTCGAACAGGAGACGCAGCGCCTCGGCGTACTCCTCGAGCTGGTCCTCGCGCACGCCAATGGATGGGAAGGGGATCCCGTACGACGCGAACTCGATCTCGTCCCATCCCGCCCCGAGGCCACAATCGGCCCGCCCATTGGAGAGGTGGTCGATCGTGCTGAGCGCCTTCGCGAGAACGCCCGGGTGCCGGTAGCCGACGCAGAAGACGAGGCAGCCGACGCGAACCTTCGTCGTCTCGACCGCCGCGGCCGACAGCGTCGCGACCGATTCGAAACAGTCGACATCGCCACCTTGCGGTGGCGTCTCCTGAAAGTGATCGGAGACCGAGAACCAGTCGAACCCGCGCTCGTCCGCAAAACGCCAGAGCCGTCGCATCTCATCGAGCGGACCGCCGAGGTGACCGATGTGTATCCCGAACTTAGTACCCGTAATCCGAGTATGGGTCGCCGGACGGAGACGGTGATGTTGCCGGCTTGTTCGTGCCGAGCGCGGGATTCGGCGCAGTCGGGCTCGCACCGCCACTGCCCGCGCTGCCGCAGGCTGCCAGCGCGAGGCCGCCGAGCAGCGATGCGAGGAAGAGAGCGCGCACGATCGTCATGTTCGTAAGACCTCCTGCTAACGTGAGTACGGGCGGGAGGCCGCGACGGATATGGGTAGTTTTGGTGTCTTCTTTGTCATCTTTGTCCTTCTCGTCCTGGCGCTCGCTGGCCTCGGCCTCGCACTCGCCGCCGCCCGGGCGGCGAACCGTCCACGGCCGGCGCTTCCGGCGAACTGCGGCGACTGCATCTTCATGATTCCGCGCGCAAAGGTTTACAAACGCGAGACGCTCGAGGACCTCGACGGCGTCGTTCACTACCTCTGCCAGCAGCGATGGATCGAGATCACCCCGTACTCGCCGCGATGCGAGCTCGGCAAGAGCAAAACCCGAACGACGACCGTTCCGACCTGACGTTAACCTTCCGCGCGTGACCAGCTTCGCGGAGTTCGATTCATACGTGCGCGCCCGCGAACGCGAGTACATCGGGCGGGCCTCCGACCATCGTTGGCGAGACCGGCCGCGGCGAGCGCACGCTCCTTATCTACAACCACTACGACGTGCAGCCGCCGGATCCGCTCGACGAGTGGGCGACGCCTCCATTTGAGCCGACGGAACGCGACGGCTTCTTGTTCGGCCGCGGCGTCTCCGACAACAAAGGCAATCTCCTCGCGCGGCTCCAAGCGATCGAGGCGTACCGCGCGACGATCGGCGAGCTGCCGCTTCGCATCCGGGTCCTGTACGAGGGCGAGGAGGAGAGCGGGTCCGCACACCTTTCCGCCTTTGTGGCCCGCTACGGCGAACGGCTTCGCGCTGACGGCTGCATCTGGGAGGCCGGCTACAAGGACGCGGCCGGCCGACCGACGATCTCGTGCGGCCTTAAGGGCATCGCGTACGTGGAGCTTCGCGTGCGCGGGGCCATCAAGGATGCGCACTCCTCGCTCGCGACGATCGTCCCGAACGCAGCCTGGCGGCTGGTCTGGGCACTCGCGACCCTGAAGAACCCGAACGACGAGATAACCATCGACGGTTTCATGGACGCGGTGCGGCCGCCGACGGCAGCCGAGCGCGAGCTCCTCGAGCGGCTTCCCTTCGACGAGCAGGGCATGCTGCGGATCCACGGGATCAAGCGGTTCGTGCGCGGGCTCGAGGGCGTCGAGCTCAGGAAGAAACACTTCTTTGAGCCCACGTGCACGATCTGCGGCATCGTCTCGGGCTACACCGGCGCAGGGTCAAAGACCGTCCTGCCCGCGGTCGCCAGTGCGAAGATCGACTTTCGCCTCGTGCCCGATCTCACACCGGAAAAGGTCCTGGAGCTCCTGCGCGCGCACCTCGACCGGCGCGGCTTCGACGACGTCGAGATCGTCCCTGGTCACGGCGAACCGCCGTCACGCTGGCCGACGGACTCGGTGACCGCGAAGGCCGCGGTCGAGGCGTGCCGCGGCGCGTATGGCACCGAACCGGTCGTGTATCCGTTGCTCGCCGGGTCGGGTCCGATGGCGCAGGTGTGCGACACGCTCGGGATCCCCGTCGCGGGGTTCGGCTCCGGCAACGCGGCGTCTGCCAATCACGCGCCGAACGAAAACATCGCGATCGTCGATTACGTCGACCACATCCGCGCCTTCGGACGTTTTCTTCACACCTTCGCCGGCCGCGCCCTGGCTTGAACCGCGGCGAGCGGCGGCGTCTTCTCGGTCTCCTCGGTTTCCTGAGCTTCAACGCCGTCTACGTCGGGATCGTCATGGCGCCCGTGCTGACCCAGATCGCCGTCGAGTTCAACATCACCACCGGCACGGCCGGACTCGTCGTCGCCGCGTACGGTGCGCCGGGCATCGTCGTGGCGGTCCTCACCGGTCCGTACTCCGACCGTTTCGGACGGAAACGGTTCCTCGTGACCGGGGCGCTGATCATGGGGGTCTTCACGCTGCTGAGCGCGTTCGCCACGAGCTTCGCCGTTCTCGTCGCCATGCGCATCATCGCCGGCATCGGCGGATCGGTGATCTTCCCGAACACCACCGCGACGGTCGGAGACAACTTCGCATATCGCGACCGCGGACCCGCGATGGGCACGGTGATCGGGCTGAACACCATGGCGGCCGTCATCGGCGTCCCGCTCGCCGGCGTCCTCGCCGAGGCGACCAGCTGGCGCGTGTCGGTCGGCCTCGTCGGCGTTCTCTCCATCGCCGCCGCGATCCTGCTTCTCTGGAAGCTCCGCCCGGCGCAGACGCCACTCAGCGAATCCGGGATCCGCGAGATGTACCGCTCCATCTTGACGAACCGGTCGGCGCTCGGCGCGATCGGCTCGAGCTTCCTCGGAGCGCTCTACTGGTTCACGTGGGCGACGTACATCGTCGTGTTCTTCGAGGACGCGTTCGGGCTATCGCAGGGGGTGGCGTCGATCCTCGCGCTGACGCAGGGTCTCGGGGTCCTGTTTGGCAGTCAGCTCGGAGGAAGGCTCGGCGGACGGATCGGCCACAAGCCGATCGTGGCGGGCAGCGTCCTTATCTCGGGGATGCTTCTCTTGCTGCAGACGAATCTGGCGTTACCGCTCCCGGCGACGGCGGTCCTCAACCTCCTGCTGTCGGCGGTGATCGGGGCGCGCTTCGCGTCAAACACGACACTGCTCACGGAGCAGGTACCTGAGGCGCGTGGGACGCTGCTCGCGATCTCGGCGTCCGTGACGAGCGCGAGCATCGTCGTCGGCGCCGCTTTCGGCGGGGTGTTGATAGACGGGCTCGGCTTCTGGGCCCTCGGCACGTTCTGCTTCGTCGCCGCCGTTTTCGCGGCCCTGGTCGTCCGAATCTTTGTCCGCGAAGAGCCCATCGATCTGGAGATCGCACCCGCGGTCTGAATGGCGCTGCATCGTTGCCCAACTGTTACGCCAAATAGCCGTTCGCACGCCTGCTCGGCATGGCACCTGCCCGTACATGTGTCACTCGGAAAAGGAGCAGGCCATGGCACGGAAAGCTGGCGGCGGGATGACCGTCGCCGAAGCGGGACGAATGGGTGGCCGATTGGTGAGCGAGAAATACGGTCCGGAGTTCTACGAGAAGATCGGCAAGAAGGGCGGATCCAGCACGGCCAACAAGTACGGGCCGGAGTTCTTCGGCCGCATCGGTAAGAAGGGTGGCCGGGCCGTGACCGCCAAGTACGGAGCCGGACATTTCGAGCGCATCGGTCGTAAGGGCGGCCAGAAGGTCGCCGACCTCATCGAACGCGCCAAGACGCTGGAGTCAGCCGAGGAAGAGAAACAACCGGCAGAAGCGACGCCCGTCGAATAAACCGGGCCTGGCCCGGCGTCGACGGCGTACCTTGGTCCCTTGATGGACCGGAGGGAGATGGGAGCGGGGACGCGCGTCGTGCGTGCTGCCCGCTCGCTTCCCCCGGGCGATGGTCAGCCTCTCGTTCCACCTCTCGTGCAGAGCGTGGCCTTCGATTACGGCTCCGCCGCCGAGCAAGACGCGGTCTTCGGTGGCGCGCGCTCCGGGTACGTCTACGGCCGTTACGGCACGCCCACCACAGCGGCGCTCGAGTCGGCCATGGCCGAGCTCGATGGCGTCGAGGCGGCGACTTGCTTCGTCACCGGCATGGCGGCCATCGCCGCGGCCGTTGATGCATGCGCGATCGCCCGCGGCGGGCGCGTCGTCGCCCAGGAGGACGTCTACGGGCAGACGCGGGCCCTCTTCGAGAGGTGGCAGCGCGAGCGCGCGGCGGACATCGTCTTCGTCGACACCACCGACCACAAGGCCGTCGAAGCCGCGCTCCGAGCGAAGCCGACCACGCTCCTCTATGCGGAGGCGATCGCCAACCCCCTCCTGAGGGTGAACGACGTGGCCGCACTCGCTCGTCTCGCGAAGGCAAATGGCGCAAGCCTGGCCCTGGACGCGACTTTCGCGACGCCGGTGCTGTTCCGCCCCGCAGCGCTCGGGGCGACGATGGTCATCCATTCGCTCACCAAGTACGTGAACGGCCACGGCGACGTCATGGGAGGTTCGGTCGGCGGCAGTGTTGAGCTGGGCCGTACGATGCGGGACCGCACCATCCTCGACGGTGCGTACCTGCCGCCGCATGAGGCCTGGCTCGCGATCCGAGGGATGCGCACGCTCGCCCTCCGCGTCCGCCGCCAATGCGAGACCGCGCTGATCGTCGCGCTGCATCTGGCGAAGCACCCCAAGGTCGCTCGGGTCCGCTATCCCGGCCTCGAGGATCACCCGCAACACGAGGTCGCGACGCGTCAGTTCGGCGGACTGTTCGGTGGCGTCGTCTCGTTCGCTCTGCGCGACGACACAAAGCCCGCCGCCTTCCGCTTCCTCGACGCGCTCGAGCTCGCCGCGTCCGCCACGACGATCGGCGACCTCTTCACCGAGGTGCTGTACCCGCCGATCTCATCGCACCGGCGTCTTCCCGCGGAGGAGCGCAAGCGCCTGGGCATCACCGATGGCTTCCTGCGCATTTCCGTCGGGATCGAGGACCCACACGACATCCTTGCCGATATCGATCGCGCCCTTGACCGCGTCTAAGCCGCTTCCTCGCGCGATCGTCTTCAACTGTCACATTACCGGCCTGGCGGTCGCGCGTTCGCTCGCGGCGCATGGGGTCGAAGTGATCGCGCTCGATCCCGATCCGCGGGGACTTGGCCAGGCGTCGCGCGCCGTGACCCAGCGCCAGACGTGCCCGAACCCGCTGGAGGACGAGCGCGGGTTCGTGCAGTACCTGCTGGACAACGCCAAGCGATGGGAGGGCGCCGTCCTCTTTCCGACGAATGACGAATGGGTGATGGCCGTCGCGCGCTATCGCTCGCAGCTCGAGGCGTGCTACCGCATCCCGTTCAGCGAGCTCGCCGTGATTGACGCGGTCCTCGACAAGCGCCGTCTCTACGCCGACGCGCACCACCTGCGCATTCCGATCCCGAAGACCTACACCCTCAACGATCCGAAGGCGACGGCGAAGGAGATCCGCTACCCGGCGATCGTCAAGCCTGCCGAGCAGCGACGCTTCTACGACCGTTTCGGCGTGAAAGTCTTCCGCGCGGAGAACGCGGCGGAGCTCGTCCGGTTCGCGCGCGAGGCCGCGGATCTCGCCTGCGTCGCGCAGGAGATCGTCGACGTTCCGGCAGGTGGCTTCTATTCGTTCTGCTCGTACGTCGCGCCCGACGGCGAGGTCCGCGGGGCGTTCGTCGGGCGCAAGCTCGAGCAGTACCCCGAGGGCTTCGGTACGGGTTGCCTGGTGATCGGCGAGCAGGTCTCGGAGATCGTCGAGCGCGGAAGCGCGATCCTGAAGGCGTTCGGCTATCACGGGATCAGCGAGGTCGAGTTCATCTTGGACCCCGCGCGGAAGGAGCATTTGCTCCTCGATGTGAACCCGCGGGTCTGGAAATGGGTCGGTTTGCCGATCGCGAGCGGCGTGGATCTTCCGTGGCTCGCGTACAGCGAGGCGATCGGACAGCCCGCGCGCGCGGGCGAACCGCGCGATGGGCTGCGCTGGATCTACGAGCGCGACTACGCGCTGCTCGCCCAATCGCGTCCGCTGTTTCCGGCGACCGGTGAGGTCGTGAACGCGGTGTGGGATCCCGACGATCCGGGCCCGTTTGCTCAGCTGATCCTGAACGAGGGACCGGCTGGGAAGTATTACTGCGCTTGCTAGCGAAGCTGCAAGCGCAGCGGCGTCGGCGCGGAGCGCCATGACGCAGACCGTGCGCGTGTTCGCGAGGCAGTTGTGCGCGTGTTGAGCTTCATGCTGGTGAGGCTTGTGCAGGTGGTCGCCGGGTTCCTGCTGTTCTACGGGATCGAGCCGATGCTGAGCTCCGCCGGGCTCCAACCGCCGAACATCGTTGTGCTCGTATCCCTCTTCGCGATCGTCGCCCTTGGTGCCGCTGCATGGCGATCTGAGCGGCGTCCGGCCGGTGGTCTCTGGGTCGCGGGTTTCGTTGTCGCGCTGCCTTTGCTGTTGCAGTCGGCCTCCCCGAGGGCCGATCCGATCTGCCCTCCCGACCATCCGCCAATCACTCAGTCCTACAACTGCGTCGCACCGGGCGCTTCTGTCGTGCTCGCCATCAGCTCCGTCGTCCTCCTGCTCTCGCTCGCCGGCGCGGTCGTCGAGATTCGCGGGCTGATCGCCCGACCGCCGTTCACCGTGCCGACTTCCTAGCGATCGTCGACAACGGAACAGCCGTCACGGTCAGCGACGGTCCGCGGCCCGCGATTAGGTCCGCCGGTGTGAGGTCGGTATCGCCGCCGACCAACTACGGGGAGGATGTCCCTCGGATACGCGTTTGGCGGGTGGGCCACGTAGTCTCTTGACGGCGCCATTCGTTGGCGATTGGGTGGGGAAGTGTTGAGCCGCGCGAACCGTCTGGTCGCTGGGCCGCGAGTGCCAGCATTGAGGCATCGCCGCCACGTCGTCTTGGCCATCGCCGGCGGGATCTTTCTCGTCGCGTTCAACATCGCGGTCTACCTCGCGCCGATCGACTACGGCGCGTTCACGTCGTTCGCGTACGTCGGCGTGTTCGTCGTGACCTTCCTTGCGAATGCCCTGATCGCGATCCCCATCCCCTATATCCCGATCGTCGCCCACATCGGCGCCACCGCCGATATGCCCTGGCTCGTCGTCGTCCTGGGTGCGCTCGCGTCGGTCCTCGGCGAGTCCGTCGCGTTCCTCGCCGGCCGCGCTGAGGA
>WNGI01007270.1_pt1 | contig 10711 bp, 8 predicted proteins | sample 5400621 | NCBI WGS metagenome assembly WNGI01 (sample SAMN13153374, study PRJNA577476) | soil metagenome | isolation source: 20 cm soil or saprolite under Garry oak tree replicate 1 | place: USA:California | collected 2016-06-15 | reverse complement strand
TTGTGCCAATCCAAAAGGGCGCTTAGCAGGCTCGGACGAACAGGAACTTCACCGCTGGCGACCACGCGGATGTTGTGATTGTCGTTCCAAATGCTGGAAACAGCAGCCAGAAGCAGGACTAATGTTAAGAGGGGCAAACGCGTGCGCGTTCCCCAGTACACTACGGCACTTCCCCACAAGACCCATGACGCTCCTGCAAGCGTTAGAACGGCGCCAGTACCTATGCTTCCTGCAGTGAGAATCGGATTAGCCGTGAATGTGACAAGAAGAACAAGTGAAACTATTCCCGCCGCTAATAATATATTATGTGCTGACCTCATTTCGCTGACAGGCAGCACTCGCAACGATTCGAAGTGGGCGCGCTCTTCCTCGGACGCTCGATTTAGCAACTCTTGATCGAAAGCCATGAGCCTGACGTCGCCAAGGTGGGTAGCAGCACTCTGATTGGATGCGGCTTTCCCCTTCCGCGCCAATATTGATTCGAGCCGATTTCGCGCGTGCTCTTCCAGGATCTCGCGTCGCTTATATAGCGCCCACCACAGCACGGCGCTTCCGATCAAGAAACCGACGCCAAGTACGTGAGCATGCTGTAACCAATGATCGCAACCGGAGCCGCACCGAGAATTCTAGGCACGTTACGGGCCAGCCAGAGATGTGCGGATGGCCAGTTATCGTCCTGTTGCACAAACAGGTCCTCAGTCGTGGGAAGATTTACATAAAGAAGTACTCGCGCTGTGTACCAACTCGCGAGACACCAGAGCAAGGTGCCGCCTCCAAACGCAAGCAGCCGGAGCACGCCTGTAGCGCCAGTCAAATACTCGCCGCGACTGTTCGCGCGACGCTCCGCCAGTGCTCGCAAAACTTCAGCACCTTGGTCGAAATAGACAAATACAAAGAAGGCGAGTAACGCCATGCCGATACCAAATCCACATGGTTTTAGCTGGCGGTAGGCATCGGCGAAAAATCGAAACAGTTGCACAACAAACCGGAAGATTTTCTTCGTGATCCGTGTCGGTACTGAAGCCGCTCACAATTTTCCGCGGCGAGTTTCTGGATGTCGGTAGAAATGGTATTCGACGAACCGCCCAAAGGACGCCGCCCAAAATGGCGAAGAGGAGGGAATATCGCGCACCCGAATGACTTCTCTGGTACTGGGATTCTTCGTCTCGTGCTCACCACGCCATCTCGCCAACGAATCCAAAGACAGAAATTCAGGGCCAGCGCGCCAAGCATAACAACAGACGTGACGAGTAGCGCGCGACGCATCTAACGAGAACAAGATGAGCCACCGCTACCGAGAGCGAGCGGCACTCGAAGTGAACGTGGTTTAATCACCTGAAATTTGAACGCGCGCCTAGTAGCGGTTGGCTCCATCGAATGGTTAGGTCCCACGGTGCGGAGGAGAACGCAATCCCTCAAATGCTACACGCAATTCGTTACAGACTCGTTTCGCTTCCTTTTTGGTGGTCCGCGTGGATTCCTCGAATACTCCGTAAAATGGCAAATCGCCAAGCCGTTCGAACGCGCCCAAAACGTAACGAAGCTGACGATGTGCGTGGGTAGCGCCGAATCGCGCTGGCGAGCGGATGCGGCCTTGGGTGAATCCGACGTAAAGAGAATCTTGCTTATGCCGGTCGAGAGTATTGCGATCATCAATGAGCCGTTCCACAGCCGGAACGCGCTTTCTGCGAGGACTGTTTACTCCCCAAGCTTGTTTGTTCGGATGACAATAGAACATTCTTCTCGAGAAGAGATGATCCATCCTATCGGATTTCAGGCGGAAGCTTCCGTCGTTTAACACAGCTTCAAAGCACACGTGGTCCATCATCTCAACCTTGCCAACTTCTTCAAGAGCAAGGATCGCCAAGGCGTACGCACTCGGAAATGAGCGGTTTGCATATAGCATGCACGCATCGAGAAAGAGGCGAGCTGCGTTAGCGTAAACCTCGCGTTCCAGCCGCAGAGTCGTAGCGTATCTGACCGGATGCTTTCGAGCGGGGCGTCTCACGGCTTGCACAGACCTAACGAGAATTCGACTCAATTTTTGGGTATTTCAAGGGAAATGCCCAGATTTTGGGTCTAATCCAACTTGAGTTTGAGCAGCGGGACAACAAAATCACTGTTGCCATGCCAGAAAGATTAGTCGTCGGCGCCGCAATAAACAAACCTAAACTGCTTGACCACGTTCGCAGCGTTCTCCGGCTGAAACATTACAGTCTGCGCACCGAGCAGGCGTACGTGGACTGGCGCGTAAAAGCTGCTCCGACGCGCTAAAGATCTGGCGCTTCTTTCTGATGCATTACGTTTACGTGCTGCGATCAACAAGCGATGACGGTCTTTACATTGGTTATTCGGGGAATCTTCGGAAGAGATTCCAACAGCATGCTCAAGGCGATTCATTCGCAACCTCATATCGCGGACCTTGGAAGTTGATCTATTATGAGGCATATCTGGAACGCGACGACGCCTTAGCCCGAGAGCGCTATCTCAAGAGTGGCAGTGGAAGGAAGTTTCTTAAAGCGCAGCTAAGACACTACCTGGACAAAAATCCGTTCGCCGCGTGAGCGCCGATTTTACGCGGCAGGAGTTATTGGGACATTCACCCCGTGAGATAACAACATATGCCAGAGTATTGTTACGTTTACGTCTTGCGTTCACTCGGAGACCATCGATTCTATGTTGGCTTAACCAGAGATTTGCCAGCGCGGCTACAAGCGCACAACAAGGGACAGATTGCGTCGACTAAACGGCGCAAACCATTTGAGCTTGTTTATTGGGAGGGCTGTTTGAACCAAAGTGATGCGGCTCAGCGCGAGAAGTATCTAAAGACGGCCTGGGGTAAGCGCTACATCACAACGAGATTACGAAGGTATCTCACGGGGTAAAAGACGTGAGCGCGCCGATGATTTACACACATGTGCTCAACAAGCCGGGCCTTGGTGTAAAGAGTCCGCTGGATTGAAAGTTCGTGATCGCGAGGGCGCGATCGGTCCGAACCGGACCGGCATTAGCACGCATAACGCATGTGCTACCCGAGCCGCCCCCGCGTCTCGCGATTACACCTGCACCGGCACGCTGGCGGTGCGCTCCAGTTTGCCCCAGCTTACCCAGGCGCCTTTGATTGCGCGCAGGACCGCTTTCCAGATGCAGTAGCTGAGCATCGGGCGGTAAATCAGACGCATCGGCAATATCCGCCAGGCGCGCACGATCGGCTCTCGCTCGAGAATGCAGGCGAGCGTCGCGAGAAGCACGTCCATGGCCAGGAAGGTAATGACAAATGGCATCACTGCGTTCCACGTGCCAAATGGCAGCGAGGCGAGCAGAAATAAATCCACCATCGGCGTGATAGCCACAAGGATGATCTGGAAAAACCAAATGCTCGGCAGACTGAACCAGCCGAGCGCGCGATACTTCGGGTTGAACACCATGTCACGGTGTTTCCAAAGGCATTGCAGCGTGCCATAAGCCCAGCGGAACCGCTGCCGCGCGAGCGTGCGCACACTCTCCGGTGCTTCTGTCCATGCGATCGCGTCGGGCACATAAACGATGTGCTGGCCGCGTCTGTGCAACGAGAGTGTAAGATCAGTGTCTTCGGCAAGCGTCTGCAAACTCAGCCCGCCTGCTTGATTGATTGCATCTTTGCGGATAGCGCTGATCGCGCCTGGCACGACCGTGATGCATTTCCAGCGATTGTAAGCGCGCCGATCCAGATTAAAACCGCAGGTATATTCCAGCGCCTGACAGCGGGCGATAAATGAGCGCAAATTGCCAACTTTCGCGTGACCCGATACCGCGCCGACGCGCGCATCGGCAAATGGCTCGAGCAGCCGCGAGAGCGTGTCGCGCTGACATTGCGTGTCGGCATCAATGAAAACAACGATGCCGTGATGCGCGGCAGCGAGACCGCGTTGCAGAGCGCGCGCCTTTCCACGATTCTCCTGTTGTAACAAGCGGACGCGTGGCTCGCGCTCAGTGAAACGCTCAACTTCTGCGGCTGTTCCGTCATGTGAACCGTCATCTACAACAATGACTTCAATTTCTCCCTGGTAGTGTGTGGCCAGAAGCGCGCGCAAGGTTTCCGAGATCACTTTCCCTTCGTTGTAGGCAGCCATCACCACACTGATCGGTTCCGAAAAATCTGCCTTAGTTCCCCGCCGAAAACGGTATGCTAGCCAGATGACAACCAGGGTGCGCACGACTACGAGCGCCGTCGCCACAATCATGAATGCCCAGAGGAATTCCTCGATGCCGTGAAAAACGCGAAACCCAGTGCTGCTCACTAGACGCGTGAGCGATTGCCCATTGCCTTGCAACGGCGGCATAACTGCGTCGCGCGTCGTGCCCAGCAGTGTGCTCAAAGAAACGACGGTATCGCCCCGCGCATGCAGCCAATCCAAAATACGTGGAAGCGCTTCAACCGTCTGTGAGCGATCCCCGCCCGCATCGTGCAGCAAAATGATACTGCCATCACGCCGTTGTTGCTTCACGCGCCGCAGAATGATGTCTGCTCCAGGCTTCGCCCAGTCCTGCGGGTCGATACTCTCCAGAACGACGAGATAATTGAGGTCTTCCGCGATTTGCAGTGGAGTCAATTCGCTAAGTTGCGTCGGGCTCGTGTCAGCTGCGTAAGGCGGACGAAACAATGTGGTCGCGCGACCTGTTATTGTCTCGAGCAAAAGCTGTGTCGCGTTCAACTCAAGCCGGATGTGCTCCGGCCAGCAGAGCGCCAGGTTTGGATGATAATAAGTGTGGTTCCCGATCTCGTGCCCTTCGTTGACAATGCGACGGACAAGCTCGGGATAACGCTCCGCGTTAACTCCCACTAGAAAAAACGCGGCTTTCACGTTCGCTGCTTTGAGAATATCTAAAATCTTTGGCGTCCATCGGGAGTCGGGGCCGTCGTCAAAAGTGATTGCGACCTGATGCTCGCCGCCGGCGCCTTGATGATAAAGCGTTGGGAATTGCGCAAACTTCACGTATTTCGCCGTGAGATACCCGTCTGCGTCAATTGCGAGTCTTCGCATCCCATCTGTGCGATCCTCGTCAACAGTTACAATTTCACCGTCGCCGACATCCGTTATCGTATCGGTCGACTTTATCAGTTCGAGTGACCGCCGTGTCTGGTTATCAAATTTAAAATCGCGCGGAGCGCTTAATGCCTCCCAAATTGCGGGGTCTTCACTGCCGAGCCGATAGAGCGCGAATCCGCCCGCCTTTTGATCACGCACCATGCGCAGTTGGTTGAGGAATGTCACGGCGTCCAGAAACCAGACGGCGTGCTCCTTATCCTCGTCCTGAAAATAAAAATACGGACTGTAACTGGGTCCCCGGACTTCTGCGCTCTCGATGTCCGCATCGTTCGCGCGACTCATCGCTTCTGAAAAATTGATCAGCTCCGCCTTTTTCGCGCCGATGGTCCAATCGTATCCGTAACTACCCAGCGCGATGATCCATTGCTTGGTATCGGAATCTTCCAGCAGGACGCGCATCCAGCCTTCGAACCATGAGCGCGACGCCAGCGGCCCCGGTGGATCGGTGTCGGACGTCTCATCAAACAACATCGCCACAAAACGATCCACGTTGTCAACAAGCCCGTCGAAATCGATGTAGTCCAACTCCTGGCCGGGCTCAACGCATAGCCACAGCTCCTTGTTATCGTCGTGTAACGCGCCGGCGAACTTATTGATGAATCCAGTGATGTCTTTTTTGTAGGCGGGATCGATTTGCTCCCAATCGACCACCACGCCTGATGCCTTGGCATTACGCAAGACAGAAAGCGCCTTTTGGATAAACCGGTCTTGTCGCTCTCCTGGACCGTGCGCCAGATTCTCGATCGCTTCCGGCTGCCAGGTGTCGCCGACCAGGTTGGTCAGCAGCGGCATAAGCGCAATCCCTTTGTTCGCGGCAAATTTCGGCAGCCGCGCGTCTGCGTCGATTTGCAAATCCCCCATCCCATTGATCACAGTCATCCATTCTGGACAGAGATGCGTGATCTGTGTCGCGTGCTGCTGGAGTGATGTGTAGCTGTAGGGATCGCCATTGGTGTAAAATGCGAGGCGCACTTCGTTGTCGGGCGATTTCTTTCGCGGCCGCGCGGAAGGAGTGGGCGCCGCGCCAGCGAGCTTTCTTGCTGCCTGTCGGGCGGCGCCAAATTTCTGCCACAACAGCGAAGTCGGAGAGAACTGGCCGGCGGGATTCTCTTTTTGCAACGCTTTCAGTTGACCTTTCAATTGCCGCAGAGAAAAAGGCACATTCATTTTCGGCGCGACAAAAAGCGTCTGAACAAACAACACCGTCCCGAGAAAAAACAGCACTCCACCGATAAGCAGAATCAGGCGCAGGCGCGGCCAGCGTTTACCGGTGGGATCGGAGAAAACGAACGGTGTGACTTCGTCTGGAGAGTTCTCAGGCATGCCGCGCCTATGATCGCCCAGACGCGGGAAGAAGAAAATCCCATTCTGCGTCATTCAACGTTGCATGTCCGGCACTTATCACGCCGTGGCCTTGCGAAGGCGAGTTGAGCGCCTGCTCGCGATTTATCGGAGTTGGACGTTAATTGCCCAATGCACATTGAACCAGATTCATTGCCAACCGGCCATCCCGGCATCGCTGCGCGCTTAAAAAAAGGTCCCACAATTCATTCCAGCGCGTGGATCGTCCCGGGCGCAACGGTAATTGGAGACGCTACACTCGAAGAAGAATCGAGCGTTTGGTACGGCGCTGTGTTGCGCGGCGATATCAATCGGATCATCATCGGCCCGCGCTCGAACGTTCAAGATAATGCCGTCGTTCATCTCGATACTGACTATCCAACTACAGTCGGCGAGCTGGTCACCATCGGCCATAGCACCATCGTGCACGCCTGCAAGATCGACAACGAAGTGCTTGTCGGGATGGGCTCCATCGTTCTCGATGATGTGGAAGTCGGCGCGCGCTCGATCATTGGCGCAAACGCGCTTCTCACTAATGGAATGAAAATCCCGCCAGGCTCACTGGTGCTCGGATCGCCGGCGAAAATTCGCCGTCAACTCAGCCTCGATGAACAAAAGGATATCGCGCGCTGGGCATGGAGCTACGTCGAAACCGCAAAGCAGTTCCGCGAATTTTACTAATGATAGGACGCGCTCGCCAGGCGTTAATGGTAGGGCGCGACCGCCGGGGGCGCCGTGAGTAGGACAGGCGCTGCGTGTGCCATCAGGCAACCGGAGCGGTTGCCCTACAATGTTCTTGCCAACTCACGTGCATTCTCCTGCAATAGCTCTGCTGCACGCTCGATGTTTTCTTTCTCACTCATTCCCGGCCGCGCATTCTCGTAAATCCTGTCGAAAATTTCACGCACATCACGATTTTCACTAGCGCGGCCGACAATTGCGAAAACGCGCTTGCCGAGTTTTCGTGCGAGGTTTGCGACACCGGCAGGTGTTTTTCCCTCGAGCGTCTGCCGATCTAAACTCCCCTCACCCGTTACCACAAGATCGGCGTATTTCATTTTCGATTCCAAGTCGACCGCTTCAGCGACTACATCGAAACCGGGCCGAATCTTCGCGGCGCAAAAACTCATCAGCCCGAATCCGAGTCCGCCAGCCGCGCCAGCGCCCGCTTCATCGCGATAGTCAAAACCGAATTCTTTGCTCGCAACGTCGGCGAGTCTGGTCAACGCGCGTTCCAAACTGTCGATGTTGTCTTTGCTCGCGCCCTTCTGCGGACCGAATACTCGTGTCGCGCCATTTTTGCCGAGTAACGGATTCCGCACATCAACTGCCGCAATAATCTTCGGCAACTTTAAATCGTTCGGCTTTGCAATTCCTGTGAGGCGAAGGAGGCGAGTCACTTTTTGCTCCTTCTCATGCTCCTGCTCGCCAGGCGCGCCGTAGCCAGGTGAAGGCGGCTGCTCGTAATCGAATCGAAACCCAAGCGCCCTCGCCATCCCGAATCCGCCATCGTTTGTCGCGCTGCCGCCAAGACCAATAATGATTTCGTTCGCGCCCCGATTCGCCGTATCCAAAATCATTTCGCCAACGCCGAACGTGGTCGCTCGCACCGGGTCGCGTTCGCTTTCGGATAGCCGCCGCATGCCGACCGCTTCGCTCATTTCCATTACGGCAAGTTTCCTCTCCTCGATCCACGCGTAACGCGCGTCGATCTCCCGGCCGATCGGATCGTGCGCTTTGCATTGCAGCCACGAACCGCCGCGCGCCTCGCAAATCGCTTCTGCGGTTCCTTCTCCGCCGTCCGCCACCGGTACGATGTCGATCTTCGCATCCGGTAAAACTTCGCGCAGACCGGCGGCGATATTCTCTGCCACTTGCCGCGCGCTCAACGAGCCTTTAAATTTGTCGGGCGCTATTAAGATTTTCATAGTAGCGCAAGCGTCCTCGCTTGCGAAATTCTGACGCGCAAGCCAGAGGCTCGCGCTACTTCAGTTTCCTTTCCAGGATTTCGCCGACCAGCTGCGGATTCGCCTTTCCCTTTGATAATTTCAACACCTGACCCTTGAGAAAGTTGAGCGATGCCGCGTTGCCGGCCTTAAAATCCGCGACCGGCTTCGGGTTAGCGGCGATCACTTCATCACATAATTGTTCAATGGCGCTCAAATCGCTCAGTTGCTCGATCCGTTTCTCTCTTACAATCGCCACCGCGCTCTTTCCACTCGCAAACATTTCCGCGAAAACTTCTTTGCCTTGCTTACCGCTGATTTTTCCGCTGTCGATCAGATTGACCAGCTCATCAAGCGCCTCTGGCGGAATAGGACAATCATTGATGCTCTTGCCAGCCGCGCTAAGAGCGTTTTGCAAATCGTTCAGAATCCAGTTTGCGACATTCTTCGGTTTCTTCGCGCCTTTGGCAGCCGTTTCAAAATATCTTGCGAGCTCCAGATCGTTCGCTAGCACGCCGGCATCGTATGGGCTCACTTGATATTCCTGGACGAAACGCGCGCGCTTCGCAGTTGGTAATTCGGGCACGCGTTCTCGTACATCGGCGACCAAGACTTCGGTTTTCACAGGCACAAGATCGGGATCTGGGAAATAGCGATAGTCATGCGCGAACTCCTTTGTGCGCATAAGAAACGTTTGACCAGCAGCATCATCCCAGCCGCGCGTTTCCTGCTCGAGTTGTTCGCCATTCTCCAGCGCACGGATCTGACGCTGAATCTCGTAAGCGAGTGCGTGCCGCACGCCGCTGATCGAGTTCATGTTTTTGATCTCAATCTTCGCTCCGAGCTCGGCTTGCTGTTCCGGTCGTACGGACACATTGCAGTCGCAGCGGAGTTGCCCCTTCTCCATGTCGGCATCGCTCACTCCGCCGTAGATCAGAATTTGTTTCAGCGATGTTAAAAACGCGAATGCCTCCTCAGGCGAATTGATCTCCGGTTGCGTGACGATTTCCATCAATGGCGTGCCGGCCCGGTTGAAATCGATCCCTGTGCTGTTCTCGAAATGAAAACTCTTCGCGACGTCTTCCTCGAGATGAATTCGCACCAGATGCACTTCCTTCTCGGGGGTCGCGATATTCTTCTGCGCGTCCTTGGGATAGGCGAGGTCGTGCAACAGCACGCTGCCATTGGTGCAAAGTGGCATGTCGTACTGCGAAATCTGATAATTCTTCGGCATGTCCGGATAGAAATAATTCTTCCGGTCAAACTTGCAGATCGGCGCGATGTCGCATCCGAGCATGAGTCCGGTGAGTGCCGTCATGCGCAGCGCCTCATGATTCATCACTGGCAACGCGCCCGGTAATCCGAGACATATCGGACAAGTGTGCGTGTTCGGCTCCGCCCCAAACTCAACTGGACAGGCGCAAAACATTTTGGAGCGCGTCTTGAGGTGGACGTGCACTTCAAGACCAATGGTAGCGAGATACTTCATTTAACGTCCTTGCGCGTGGTCTTGAGATTGCGTCGCGTAATCGAGCGCGCGCTGGAGGTCGAATTTTTTGATGCGATCAGCGAGCGCCGGGTCATTTGCCGCGTCGATGATGCGCTGGTCCTGAAGAAGATCGAGAAAGCGTCTCTGCGCGATCATATTGGAGATTTCCGGATCGTTGCGTAAAGCCACAATCTTCGGATGCTCGCTCAACTCGCGTGCACCTGGAAACGACAGGAATTTTTGTGCACGCTCGGGATTGGAAAACACGCCGGCAAACTTTCCCAGCGTGTCGTAACTCTCCGATGAAACGGGATCGATTTGCTTGACTGCGTTTCCGAGGGGCCCAAGCTCGAGCGAATTCTTTAACCGCGCCAGCGACACGGCGAACGCAGCAGATCCCTCAGTTGATTCCGCGAGGAAACGCCGCCGAACTTCCAGAGCCTGTGAGGTCGTAGACGGGCCGACGTACACGGAAGCCGATCGACTGCGGACTTGCGCGTCGGCGACGGCGCCGATCGCACGAACGCTCACCACGATCATCCAAAGGACAAAGGCGCCGAAAAACAGTCCAACAGCTGCCCCTGCAAATCCATAAACAAGCTGGACTAGCTTGGAGTTCTGTTGACCGGTCCGCTTGAACAAAATCATTCCCAAGCTGGTCACGAGCGCGTAAATGACCAGGGCAAGCACTGCGCCAGCCAGGATCGACAGAACAATATCAGGCATTTTGAAAAACGGCCGTGCGATCGGGACGAGCAATCTGCCGCCGAAAAACGCAGCCCCGTACGCCGCGGCAAGTGCCGCGACACGGACAAGTTGACGGAGCAAACCCAGTCGCCAGCCGC
>WNGI01015665.1_pt1 | contig 10713 bp, 7 predicted proteins | sample 5400621 | NCBI WGS metagenome assembly WNGI01 (sample SAMN13153374, study PRJNA577476) | soil metagenome | isolation source: 20 cm soil or saprolite under Garry oak tree replicate 1 | place: USA:California | collected 2016-06-15 | reverse complement strand
AGACCACATTCACATCGAATGCGAAGCACCCGCCCGCATATCCCACTCGGCTGTCGCGCCAGCTTCCCGGATGGCAATACCCATCTGGGTCGCGCTTGAAGGACACGAGGTTCGTCGCGACCGGATCGTGCGCGTACGGAGCCGCCCGGTGCATCACGTACCCGATGTTTTTGCGCAGTGCGTCGCCCCAGCGGCGCACGAACGCGCGCTTGCGTGCGAGGGGGACGTTGCCGTCGGCGAAGTAATGCCCCGCGACCACCGGCAGCTGGAAATCGTCGTCCACCATCCAGTAGTTCTCGCGCGTCGCCTGCAGATTGCGCAGCAGTGTGCTGTCACCGGTCCTCGAGAACTCGGCGGCGTTCTCGCGGATCGCCTGGCCGCCGAGCGCTTCTTCGTGGCTCACTTCGCCATCGGGGGCGAGCTTGGCGAGCGCGGCGCCCATGACGAACTCGGGCCGAAGTAGGTCGCGTACGTCGGCAACGCCGCGATCAGCTTCTGTTTGGTGCTGAGCAGCTCGAAGCCGCGGATCTCGCGCTCCAGGCGCGGGGACTTGACGGAATCGGCGAAGCGCTGGAACGCTTCGCTGAAGATCTGCTCTCGCGTGAGCGGCGTGAGCGCCGCGCCGTCGGTTGTGATCTCGACGCTCAGCGTGACCGGCCGGGCACCGAGCGGCCGTACGGTCACTACCCGACCGGTCACTGTAGCGCGCGAGCGGCGCGCGTCGCCGCTTAGTGTCAGCCCGAGATGGTTCTTCCCGTCGAGACTGGGCTGCGACACCCGCACGGACCACCGTGAGGCCGTGTTGACCAGGACCGTCCTCGGCGTCACGCGCTCGGTGTATGGTGGCCCCATGCGCTGTGCGAACTGCGCCATCTCCGGGACGACAAACGTCGGCGCGTCGATCGAATCGCGGACGCGGCCCGAGTAGCCGAAATCGCGCTCGATGCGCATCGAGCCGAGCAGGAACTGTCCGATCCGAATTGACCGCCCGCCCTGCACCGTCAGCGAGTAACGCAACCACCGCCGACCGCCGGTCGCACCCACTGTCGCTGGCTTTGCTCCGAATGCGACCGCCGCATTTGCCTCTTGACCGCTCGCGACCGCCGCGACCGCCGCCGTTGTCTCTTGACCGCCTCGACCGCCCGCAGCTCGAGCCGTAAACCCGATGCTCTCATTGAGCGCATCGGCCCAGAGGTGCACGACGCGGCCAGTTTTTCCTTCGATGTAAATCTCCACGGAATTGCCGCGCGCGTCGCGGTGCAGGCGGGCCGTGTAGCCCTCGTAGGCGGCGGGATCATCGAGACCGGCGGTCGGGAATTGGAGCACCGGCGGGGCTTCCCGCGCGGGTGCAGTTTGCATCACCAGTAGCAGGGCCAGAAGCATGGGCCTACATACTCCGTCTCATGACCGCCCTTGACAAGGTCTGTCGGGGGCGGCATTTCGGAGGGCATAACTGTCTTCCTGAGGTCCACGCGATGAGATTCGTCCGACACGCAGTTCCCGTTTTCGCGCTGCTGTCCCTCACGGCATTCCCTCTCACCGCGCAAAACACCGGCACGGTCAGAGGACAGGTCGTCGACAGCACCACACGGCAGGCGCTCGCCGGTGTCATCATCCAAATCGAGGGCACGCAACTACAGACTGCCAGCGGTAATGACGGCAGCTACACGCTCGCGTCCGTTCCTGCGGGCAGCGTGCTGGTGCGTGCGACCCGAATCGGGTACTCGCCGCAGCGGCAGTCCGTCACGGTGACGGCCGGCGGAACCGCCGAAGCGCAGTTCGCGCTCGCCCCGCAAGCCTCGCTCCTCGAAGCGGTCGTCGTGACGGGGTACGGGACGCAGCGACGCGAGGCCATCACTGGATCGGTCTCGACGATCAATCCGGCGCAGGCCAACGTCGGCGTGACGACCAACGTTACGCAGATGCTCTCGGGTCGCGCGGCGGGCGTCGATATCACGCTGAACAACGGCGAGCCCGGCGCGGGATCGCAGATTCTGATCCGCGGCGGCAGCTCGATCAGCAACAGCAACGATCCGCTGTACGTGATCGACGGCGTGCCGATCAACAACGTCGCGACCGAACCCCAGGGGATGTCCGGGGTGGTCGGGTCGCCGGCGTTGCCTCGCAATCCGCTCAACCTGCTGAATCCCTCCGACATCGCTTCGATCACCGTTCTCAAGGACGCCTCGGCGACCGCCATTTACGGCAGCCGCGCCGCCAACGGCGTCATCCTGGTCGAAACGAAAAAGGGAACGGGCGGCGGCGGGCCGAGCATCGAGTACGATTCCTACGTCGCGGCGGCTTCGCCGGCACGGCGTCTCGATGTGCTCGATGGCGCCGAGTACCGGGCCTACGTGAACCCCCAGTTCGTGTCCTGGCGATCGGATTCGACCGCCTGTCGTGCACGTCCTGCGTGCTCGACCGGCTTCGCGGATTCGTCCGGCGGCTTCGGTGGGATCAAGCCGTATGCCCTCGGCGCCGCGAATACGAACTGGGAACGGGAGGTCACCCGCACGGCGGTCACGCACAACCACAACCTGTCGTTCTCCGGCGGCACCGAGGACACGCGGTATCGGGCGTCGCTCAACTACATGGAGGATAACGGCGTCGCGCTCTCGAGCACACTCCAGCGGATTCAGGGCAGGCTGGCCGGAACGCATAGCGCGCTGGACAACCGGCTGCGGCTCGGCGTCAACGTGACGACGTCGCGCGTCAACAATACGTATCTGACGTTTGACAACACGGGCGGCTTCGAAGGCGGGGTGTTCCAGAACGTCGCCATCTTCGATCCCACCCAGCCCGTCACCTTCAGCGACGCGACCGGGACGCATTTCTATGAAGGCGGCGGCAGCTCGGTGCGTAATCCCGTGGCGCTGGCCAAACAGCTGATCGATATCGGCCAGACCACCCGCACCCTCGGCAACGCGACCGCGGAGCTGGATCTCGCCGGAGGGCTCACCGGTCAGGTCACGGTGGGGTTGGACCATGCGAGCGGCGGGCGCCAGACGTACTATCCGAAGCAGAGTCCGATCGGCAACGCGCTGGGCGGCGGGGTTGCGCGCCTGGTGGATCTCAACAATGACGCCCGCACGCTGCAGACGCTGTTGACGTACCGGCGGGAGGGTGGCGATCGGAGCTTCGACATGGTCGGCGGATACGAGTACAATAAGTTCAAGAGCGACACGGTCACCGCATCGGGCACCGGCTTCTTCACCGACGCGTTCACCTTCGACAAACTCTCGGCCGCGACTACCCGGAACAGCTCCTCCGGCGCCGAGCAGAGCGTGCTCGTCTCCTTCTTTTCACGCGCCAACTTCGGCTACAAGAACAAGTACTTCTTCACCGGCGCGTTGCGGTATGACGGCTCGTCGAAGTTTGCCGCGGGCCACCAGTGGGCGTCATTCCCGGGCCTTTCCGCTTCCTGGCACATGAGCGACGAGGGCTTCATGCAAAGCTCGCCGTTCTCGGACCTCCGCGTGCGCGTTGGTTGGGGCGTCCAGGGCAACCCCGGCATCCCGGCGTACTCCTCGTTGCCGTTGCTCGGCGCCGGCGTCGGTGGTACGTACACGTGGGGCGACGCGCCGCAGACCGGCGTCGCAGGAATCCAGAACCCCAATCCCGACCTCAAGTGGGAGCGGACCGCGCAAGTTGACGTCGGCGTCGACTTCGGACTGATGAGCAATCGTCTGACGGGAAGCGTCGAATACTACGTCAAGAACACGTCCGACCTGTTGCTGTCCGTCAAGGTGCCGCAGCCGGCCGTCGTGGAAGAGCGGCTCGAGAACGTCGGCAAGCTGCGCAATCGCGGCGTGGAGTTGTCGCTCGATGCGCTCGCGATCTCGCGGCCGTCGTTGATCTGGCGGGCCGGCATCACCTTCGCGGCGTCCCGCAACAAGGTGACGAACCTCGGATCCCGAGGGACGATCACTTCGGGCGGCGTCAGCGGTCAAGGCCAATCGGGCCAGGTCTCGCAGCTCATCGCTCCAGGATTGCCCCTCGGGTCGTTCTACGGCCCGGTGTTCCTCGGCGTGGATGCGAACGGGAAGCAGCTCTTCGTGTGCAGCACGCCGAATACGCCCGTGTCAAACTGCAGCGGCGGCAGCACGATCAATGGGTCGGGACCGGGCGCCGGGGACTACCAGGTGATCGGGAACGCCAATCCCAGCTTCACGCTTGGCTTCCACAACCAGATCACCTTCGGGAAGCTCGACCTGAGCTTCCTGATTCGCGCATCGGTGGGCCAGGACGTGTTCAACAACACGGCGCTGGTGTACTCCACCAAGGGGAATGCGCTGCAGGGCAAGAACTTCCTCCGCCCCGCCCTGACCGACGGAATCGGGTTGCATGAACCGGCCATCTTCTCGTCACGGTGGATCGAGAGCGGCTCTTTCGTGCGGCTGCAAAACATCACGCTGGAGTATGCGCTCAACCTGCCGATGATCCGCTCGGTGCAGAGCGCGCGGGTGTACGTATCGGCTGACAATCTGCTGCTGCTGACCGGTTATTCGGGGCTCGATCCGGAAGTCTATGCCAGCTCCGGTCTGGCCTCGCGCGGGATCGATTATCTAAGCTATCCGCGGCCCCGTACGGTGACCGGCGGCCTCCGCCTGTCGTTCTGAGGAGCTCGAGACCTATGAAGCAAACCATGTCGATGAGAACGATCCGCGGAGCGTGGCTCGCCGCGCTGCTGCTTGGATCAATGCAGGCGTGCACCAATCTGGATGAGCCTCCGAAGAGCGACATCTCTCCGGGGACATTCTTCAACAATGAGGCGGAGGCGCTGGCCGGCCTCTCGGGCGTCTATGCGCAGCTCCGGGGCGCGTTCCCAGGCTACTGCTGCGCGTATTACGCCCTCAGCGAAATCAGCACCGACGAAATGGTGGTGCCGACGCGGGGTCAGGACTGGTACGACAACGGCCGTTGGCTGGAAATCCACGAACAAGGGTGGACTCCCGGCAGTCCGTCGACGCTCCAGGACATCAATTCGGCCTGGGTAAACGGCTATACGGGAGTCGCGAACGCGAATGTCGCGTTGAGCGCGCTGCAGAGCCGGCTCATCATGGACTCCGTGAAGCAGGCGGGTGTCATCGCCGAGCTGCGGGCGTTGCGTGCGTTCTACTACTACCAGCTGATGGATCTGTTCGGCGGCGTCCCGGTCGTCACGACAACGGACGTCGCGCTGCACGACCGCGTATCACGCGACTCCGTCTTCAAGTTCATTGAAGCGGAGCTGCTCGCCGCCCGGACCGTCCTGCCCCGGACGCGCGATGCGGCGAACAACGGCCGCCTCACCAAGGGCGCGGTCGACGCCATACTCGCCAGCATGTACATCAATGCCGGCGTCTTCACCAAGGACGCGGGCGCGTTCAGCGCCGTTGCGTATAACTCGTGCGCGGGAATCACCGTGGCGGGAGGCCTGGGCGCCTGCCAGGCGGCAAAGGATCGCGCCGACAGTACGATTCTGTCCGGCGTCTACCAGCTGGCGGATACGTTCGTGAAGAACTTCAGGGCCGACAACAACCTGTCCCCGGAGAATATTTTCGTCGTCAAATTCGCCCCTCGCGATGGGCTCGGATTCCCGATCCTGCAGACGACGCTGCATTACAACCAGTTCTCGACGACGCCGTGGAACGGCTTCTCCACACTCGCCCAGACGTACGCGGCGTTCGACACGTTGAACGACAAACGCAAGAGCATCTTCCTCGTCGGCCCGCAGTTCAATGTCGAGACGGGTGACACGGTGTGCATCCGGCCCGGTTGCGACAAAGGAGCGCCGAGGCTGGTGTTCACGCCGGTCATCGCCGATGTGCGTGCAGCGACGGAAGGCGAGGGGGTTCGAATCTATAAGTGGCCGTACGACCCGAACCACGTCGCGCAGAACAACGGCAACGATTTCGCTTACTTCCGTCTGGCGGAGATGTACCTGATCAAGGCGGAAGCGGAAATCGACGGCGCCACCGGCACGCCGGCGCCGCTCGCGTTGCTGCGGAGCGTGCGCGCGCGCTCGTTCACGGCCGACACCTTGAGCGCCGCCCCCCTTGCCGCAGTCCTGCGGGAGCGGCTGTTTGAGCTGACGTTCGAGGGGAAGCGGCGGCAGGACCTCATTCGGTTCGGCCAGTACACCACGGCGTGGCAGTTCAAGACCGCAGGGCAGCCACATCTCACGTTGATGCCCATTCCACAGTCGCAAATCGACGCGAACCCGCAACTGGTACAGAACCAGGGATACTGATTGCCGGTAGCGTCGCAGCAGGAAGCTGATCAGAGAGGGGCGCGGCTGCTCGCGCCCCTCTCGCTTCTCCTCCTGCTGGGGCTGTCGGGACTCTGCAACGCCTGCGCTGGATCGCAGGAGGCCGCTCGCACGGCGCATCCGCCCGGGGCCGGCAAGGAGCTGTTCACACTCCTGCCGTCGACCTACACCGGCATCACCGTCACCAACCCGCTGGAGGAGACACGCGATTTCAACGTGTTCACCTACCGGAACTTTTACAACGGCGGCGGCGTCGCAATCGGTGATCTCACGGGGGACGGACTGCCGGAGATCGTCCTCACCACGAACCAGGGCGGCCCGCGGCTGTACCTGAACCTGGGCGGCTTCCGGTTCCGGGACGTAACGCAGGACGCCGGGATCGCCGAAGGTGGTCGTTGGACTACGGGCGTAACCCTGGCAGACGTCGACGGCGATGGAAAACTCGATATCTACGTCTGTCACGCCGGCCAAAAACCAGGTTCGGCGCGCGCGAACACGCTCTACATCAATCAGGGCCTGAAAGACGGCGTGCCGGTGTTTCGCGAGATGGCGGCGGTCTACGGCATCGCCGACACAGGGTACTCCACGCAGGGAGCCTTCTTCGACTACGACGGTGACGGCGATCTCGACCTGTTCCTGATCCGCAACTCCCCCAAAGCGGTCGCCGCGCTCGCAACCCGGAACACCCGGACCACGCGCGATCCGCTCGGCGGCCACGAGCTGTACCGCAACGACGGCGCGGGGAGAGGGGGCCACTTCGTCAACGTGAGCGACCAGGCCGGGATTTACGGCCCTGAGATTGGCTTCGGTCTGGGGATCGCCGTGGGGGATGTGAACCGCGACGGCCGGCCCGACGTGTACGTGGCGAACGATTTTTTCGAGCGGGATTATCTGTACATCAACAAAGGCGACGGCACGTTCGACGAGGTGCTCGACCGCGCGCTGCCGACGAGCAGCTATTTCTCGATGGGCGTCGACATCGCAGACGTGAACAATGACGGCTGGCCCGACATCTACACCTCTGACATGCTTCCCGAAGACGACCATCGCCTCAAGACGACGTCCGCATTCGAGCCGTGGGAGCTGTATCAAGCCAAGGCTCGCGAGGGGTTCGACCACCAGCTCATGCGAAACATGCTGCAGTTTGAACAACGGCAACGGCACCTTCAGCGACGTCGCGATGCTCAGCGGCGTCGCGGCCACGGATTGGAGCTGGAGCGCGCTGATCGCCGATTTTGACCTCGACGGCAACAAGGACGTCTTCGTCGCGAACGGGCTCACCAAGGACGTGACGTCGCAGGACTACATCGCCTTTCTCGCCAAGGACCAGACGGTGCTCGCCGCCACACGCGGGCAGCGGGTGGACTTCATGGGCTTGATAAAAACCATGAGCTCGACGCCGCTCCCCAATTACGCGTTCCGCAACAATGGTGACCTCACCTTTACCAAGGTGAGCGCGGCCTGGGGACTCGACCGGCCGAGCTTCTCGAACGGCGCGGCGTACGGAGACCTGGACGGGGACGGCGCGCCGGATCTGGTGGTGAACAACGTCGGCGACGAAGCGTTTGTCTATCGGAACAACGCCCGTACCCAGCTGCCCGACAATCACTACTTGCAGGTCCGCTTGGTGGGCGACGGGGCGAATCCCTTTGCCGTCGGCGCCCGCGTGACGCTCCGGCACGGGAAGCAGCAGTTCGTTCAGGAGCTCGAGCCCACACGCGGATTTCAATCGAGTGTGGACTACACGCTGACGTTTGGCGTTGGTCGCATCGATACGCTGGAGTCCGTGACGGTCGACTGGCCCGGCGGTCGCACGAGTGGCATGTCACACGTCGGCACTAACCAGAAGCTCACGATTCGCGAGGCGGACATTAGTTCCACGTCGCACGTCGGCACGTCTGCACGACCGCCGCAGTTGCCTCTTGACCGCCCGACCGCCGCAGTTGCTTCTCGACCGCCGCTGTTCAAAGACGTCACCGCTCAAGTCGGACTGGACTTCATCCATCACGAAGACGAGTTCGTCGATTTCGATCGCGAGCGGTTGATTCCCAAGATGGTCTCGACCGAGGGACCGTTCGTCACCGTGGGAGACGTGAACGGCGACGGCCTGGACGACTTCTTCATCGGCGGCGCGAAGGGGCAGCCCAGCGCGCTCTACGTCCAGCGTCCCAACGGCACGTTCGGCGCGACGAACCAGGCGCTGTTCGCCCAGGATCAGATATCCGAGGACCTGGGGGCGGCGTTCTTCGACGCGAACGGCGATGGCAAGCCCGATCTCTATGTGGTGACCGGCGGCAGTGAATTCGCGGATCTGGCCCCCGCGCTGGAAGACCGCCTATACCTTGGCGATGGCGGGGGCCATTTGACGAAGACGACCGGCCGCTTGCCGCCGCTCTTCACCAGCGGCTCGCGCATCGCGGTCTCTCCCGACTACGTCTTCATCGGCGCGCGCGTCGTTCCCGGCCGCTATGGCCTCGATCCGCGCAGCACGCTCCTCAAGAACGACGGACACGGGCGATTCCGCGACGTGACGGCGCAGGTCGCCCCGGATCTGGAGCGCATCGGCATGGTAACCGACGCGCTGTGGGCCGACATGGACGGCGACGGGCGCCTCGATCTCATCGTCGTGGGCGAATGGATGCCGATCACGATCTTCCGCAACACCGGCACGCGCCTTACACGCCTGGCGACGAAGGGTCTGGAGCACAGCACCGGCTGGTGGAATCGGATTATTGCGACCGACGTCGACGGCGATGGCAGGATCGATTTCGTCGTCGGCAATCTCGGCCTGAACACGCGGCTGCACGCTACGCCCGCAGAGCCGGCCCGCATGTACGTGAAGGACTTCGACGGCAACGGCTTCCCGGAGCAGATCGTAACGTTGTTCGAGAACGCAACCGTCTCCGGGGGCAGGCAATCGCTCCCCCTCGTGCTCCGCGACGAGCTCACCGAAGCCCTGCCCTACCTCAAGCCACGATATCCCAAGTATGCGGACTATGCCGGCCAAACGGTCGAGCAGGTTTTCGGGAGCGCGCTGACCGGAGCGGTCGTCAAGCAGGCGGAGACGTTCGCCACGGCGGTCGCGCGCAACAATGGCGACGGCTCGTTTACACTGGTCCCCTTGCCACAGGAGGCGCAGATCGCGCCTGTGTACGGGATCCTGGCGGGCGATTTCGATCGCGACGGCCACACCGACTTGCTGCTCGCGGGCAACTTCGAGGCGATGCAGCCGTCACTCGGCCCGATGATGTCCAGCTACGGACTGTTCCTGCGTGGAAACGGAAAAGGGAACTTCACGCCGGTGCGGACTGCGGAGAGCGGTTTCTTCGTGCGGGGCCAGGCGCGCGACATCCAGCGGCTGCGGACCGGGCGTGGCGATCTCTACATTGTCGCGCGCAACAACGATCGCCCGCTGTTCTTCCGCACTACCCCTTCATTCTGATGATGATGACCCCGTTTGCCCCGCGCAAGCCGTACATGGCCGTACTCGCGGCATCGCGCAGCACCTGTATGGACTCGATGTCGCGCGGGTTGATCGAGCTCAGATTGCCGCCGACCGGGTTGTCGACCGGCAGGTCGTTGATGATGAACAGGGGTTCCTGATCGCCCAAGAGCGTGGTCGGACCCCTGACGTGAATCACGAGGTGGCCGTCGGGCGCGCGCGTCAACGACAGACCGGGTACGCGCGTCACGAGGAGCTGCTCGAGCGACATGCCGGGTGCGTGCTCGATGTCCTCGGCTGTAATCGTCGTGCTGGACGCCGCCTTGGGAGGTGCAGGAGCGGCGGACGCCGATTCGCGCTTGTGGAGCGCGCAGGCCGGAAGCCAAGCGAGCAAGGCGAATGTGAGGAGTTTCATCATGCGCCTCGTTAGCCGTGTTTGGTACGGATGAGGATCACCCCACCTGCGCCGCGCGAGCCGTACGTCGAGGTACTGGCCGCGTCCTGGAGCACAGTGATAGACTCGATGTCTTGGGGGTTGATCGCGTTCAAGTTGCCCGAGGCGTTGGGCGCCAGCGCCACGCCGTTCAGGACGACGAGTAGTTCCCGCGCGGCGCCCCGCAAGGTGACCACGCGTTGGCCGTCGTCGGTGCGTGCGATCGTGAGACCGGGAACGCGCGTCAGCAGTATTTGCTCGAGCGGCGTGCCCGGCGAACGCTCGATGTCAGCGGCCGTGATAACGTAGCCCTGACTGCGAGGTCGGGGGGCTGAGTGGCGAGCCTCGGACGGTTGAGTCGTGGAGCACGCCGCCAGCAGCAGCGCGGCGGTGAAGGGGCAGACGCTCGAGCGTATCATGCGATTCCCCTGGCAGGTGTACGCAACTTGGAATATACACGACGAGGGACTATTCGATGAGGACCCTGTTACTCGCGGCGCTGGCCTTCCTACCGTGCACCCTGGGCGCGCAACTCCGCGTCGCCTCCCCGGACGGACGCAACGTCGTAATGATCGACACCCACGAGGG
>WNGI01014216.1_pt1 | contig 10713 bp, 9 predicted proteins | sample 5400621 | NCBI WGS metagenome assembly WNGI01 (sample SAMN13153374, study PRJNA577476) | soil metagenome | isolation source: 20 cm soil or saprolite under Garry oak tree replicate 1 | place: USA:California | collected 2016-06-15 | reverse complement strand
CAACCTCTTCGGCTCCGGCCTCTCCGCCTCTTCCGCCGCCCGTCTCCGCTCGAGCTCCGCCGAGGTAAGCCGCGTCTGCGTATCCGTATCGATCGTCTGCTGCGTCTCCGAGGTGATATCGCGCGTCGCCTCGTTGATGTTCTTCCTGAATTCCTTGATGCCCTTTCCCATCGAGCCCGCGATCTCGGGGATCCGCTTCGCGCCGAACAGAAGCAGGACTACCACCATGATTATCAGCAGCTCGGGGAACCCCAGATTGCCAAACATAGAAGACTCCTAGAAAAGCGAACGAGCTATGAGGTACGCCACGAGTACACCCAACAGGCTCAAAAGTGACACGTCCAGCGCGATTGGGCCAAGAGCAAACTTCAGTATAATCAAATCCACGGGTAACGGCCCGATGGCCGGCGTCACACCCGTGGTAAAGAATTCCTTGGCGGCACCGGGGGGCAGGAACCTCCGTCCCACCTGCGTCAGCAGTCCCCCCACTACGAAGCCTGAAGCGAGCACAAGCGTATGGAACAGTGACCCGCGTCTGCTATGACCCCGCGGTGGCGGCATTATGAGTGTCTCTCCATGACGTATGAAATTGACGCCGTCAGCGACCGGCGCGCTACCGTATCCGGCAAATCCTTGAGCGCGTCGTGAGCTCGCTCAGCGAACTCGTCACCCCGCGCTCGCGCGTACGCGAACCCGCCATTCTCGTCGACGATTCGAACGACTGAGGCAATGTCGTCGTCGGTCACGTTCTCGCTATCGAACAGCCGCTCGACTTCCTGGCGTGCCGATGCAGACATCGCGCGCAGCGCGTGGATGAGAGGGAGCGTCACCTTGTGCTCGCGCAGGTCGAGACCCGACGGCTTGCCGGTGGTTTCCATCTGCTCGCGGTAATCCAGCAGGTCGTCCGCGATCTGGAACGCCATCCCGAGATTCTCCCCGAACGTACCGAGCGCGCCGAAGTGCTGTCGAGCGCCGGAAAGCGCTCCCAGCTCGCACGCGGTTCGCATCAGCGAGGCGGTCTTGGAGCGAATGAGATCGTAGTATTCGCGCTCGGTAAAGCGAAGCGGATCCGTGACCGCGAGCTGCCGCATCTCGCCGAGCGTCATCTCCGTTGACGCGCGCGTCAACGCCTGGAGCGCTTCGAGATCGCCCAGCCCCACAAGGTGCGTGAGCGCGGTGGAATAGAGGAAATCTCCCATGATCACGGAGATCTGATGGCTGAAGAGCGCGTTGACAGTCGGCATCCCGCGACGTAGCGCCGAGTGATCGACGGCGTCGTCGTGGACGAGCGTCGCGAGATGAATCAGCTCCAGCGCCGCGGCGAGGGTGACAGCCTGTTCTTCGGGTTCTTCAGCGACCTCGCTCGAGAGGAGAAGAAGGGTGGGACGAAACAGTTTGCCGCGCATGGCAAGCAAATGGGAGCTAACCTGTCCGACCAGCGGGAGATCGCTGGAGACTATGCGCGCCATCGCTCGCGACACGTCGTCGAGCTTGCCACGTACGGGAAGCTGAATCGTCTGGAGCGTGACCCCACGCGGCATCGTCACTTTGATTCGCCGTGTGTCCGGGGCTGCGGCCGAGCTCATTTCGTGGCGGCCTTGGTCATCTGCTTGAGGCGCTTGCTCACGTCGCGGAAATCGATGTCGATCGCAAACACGCGCTGGTAGTACGCGGCAGCATCGCGGGCCTTCTTGCTCCCTTCTGACGCGAAGCCGAGGAGGTACAGCACACCGATAAGATCCTCGTCCTCCATGCCGGGCTCGCGCAATGCACGGCCGAGCACGGTGATGGCTACGTCGTACTCGTTTCGATCGATGAAGCACTGTCCGAGTGCCTCGTAGGCGCGAATTCGCTGCGTCGCTCCGCGCAGCGCTTTCTGGAATTGGAAAATCGCCTCGTCGATGAGGCCCATCTCCTTGTAGGCGACGCCAAGATCGTAGTGGCTGTCGAAATCCTCATCATCCACGTTGGCCGCAATGCCGGCCTTGAACTTCTCCAGCATGTCAGTGAAGTCCGCTTGCTCGCCCTCCACGCGATTCTCGTCCTCGGCTGCGACCATGCGCGTCGAGCGTGGACCCGATTCTTCGCGTATCCAATCAGCCATGTTGATGAAATTGTCGTCGGCGTTCCGCTGCGGCGTGTTCTCCTTTGGAGTTGCCGCGCGCGGGACTTCCGTCTGCGGGGTTGCCTGACGCTGCGAGGCCCGGGGTGACGGCGTTGTTTTGGGTTTCGCGGCGCGTCGCATGAAAGGATTGACCGCCTGACGCTGGGCCGGTGCTTCCTCACGGGGTGGCGTCGGCTCCTTTTTGGGCTTCGGGCGGGTCATTCGGAGTGGCTCGACGAGCTTCGGCCTGGTCGGCTTTGGTGCGGGGCGCTCCTCCTCCTGCGCCTCCTCTACCTCGTCTTCCTCCTCTTCAGTCTCTTCTTCCTCGATTCGCGCGACCGGCGCGGGTTCCTTCCTCGTCGGAGGTTTGGGCGAGCTTTTAGCGACTGGCGCCGGAGCAGGTTTTTCCCCGTTCTCCTCCTGCTCTGCATCGAGCTCGACGCTTTCGATTTGATGAATCTCGTTCGCGACCGGCTCGTGCGACCGTTTGGCCTCGGCAGGTTCCGCCGAATGCTGTTCGTGCGCCGGATCGTGCATGAAGAAGCGGTCGTCCTCAAGAACGTTGAGTCCGGCGAGCGGATCTTCGTCGATGATGGGCTCGCCGAGTCCAGGCTCTCCAAGTCCTGTGAGTCCGCCCCCGCTCTCCTCCAGGTCGGACCCCGACGAAATCAAGCCTTCGACGGCTGAGGGTGCGGCTGGTGGCGCCTCGGGATCTATTATGAACTGCGAAGGATCAGCAGCGGATTCCAACCCTTCGAGCGGCGAAACATCGACGTCATGGAGCGACAGATCGAACGCCGGCTCTATGTCCCCGACCGAAGGACTTCGCTCGAGGCCCGGAATCGACCCCGGATCGAAGTCCAGGGTGGGCAACGACTCCGGAGTATTCAGCTCGAGATCCGGCAATGGCTCGATGTCCGGCAGCTGTTCGAATTCCGGAGACGGCTGCTGGTGGGGAGGTGTCGCGGGTCGCTTTGGCGCTTGCGGCGCGAGAGCCGTTCTCTCGAATCCTTCGATCTTGGGTCTCGGCTTTTGCGGGGATCCACCGACATCGAGGAACACGAGACCTCCCGCGTCTCCCTTGACGGGCGTCTTGGACCGCCGAGGCTCCACGCTTGGATCGAGAGTGCGGATTCGCTGCACAGTAGCTGCCGCCTCGGCCGTCCGTCCCTCGGCGTCGAGCGATTCATGGAGAATCTGCAGCTGTTCGATCGCCTCGGCGGTCTTCCCGGCTTTGGCGAGCTGGTCGGCGAGCATCAGGCGGATGTCGTCCTGCCCCGGGCAAAGATCCGCGAATTCCTGGAGAGCCTTGAATGCGTCGGTGTCCCTGCCGGCGCGGTGCATCCGGTCGGCGTACTCGAGGAAATTCTTCTTGGCGTCGCTGTTGAAACCCTTCTTGGCCGAGATCTTACCGAGCTTGTAGTAGATCTGATGGCGCGCCGGGGCGTGGCGGAGAATCTTGTTGCAGAGCGCGATGGCGTTGTTGAGGTAGCCGCCCTCCGTGTAGAGATCCACGGCCTGCTCGTAATAATTGACGGCCTGGTCGGTCTTGTTCAGACGCAAATTGAGGTCGCCAACCCGATTGTAGACGGTCACATCGCGGTCGTCCTGGCCTTCGGATTGTTCGATGATCTGAAGGTAGACCTCGAGCGCTTTATCGAACTGCTTTTTCTGCTCGAATTCGGCAGCCTTTTTTTTCAGCTTGTCGATGTTTGACATTAAGGGCGGCCGGGCAAAGTGACTTACCCGGCAGGCACGACCTCCGGGGGGCGAACGTTCAACTTACTTCCGGCTTCATAGGGGTGACAAGGCGCTCCGGCCTGCCACGACCCGACACAAAGACGTGCGCCGTACCAGTATGGCAACTCTCGAACGTCGGCGATGGCGAAGAGTGCCAGATCGGCGGCAAACCCAGGTGCGATCTGACCTGTTTCTCCCGCCAGCCGCACGGCGGCAGCGCCATTTACCGTCGCGGAGACAAGGACTTCCCCGAGGCTCATGTGTAGCTGGCTGACCCCGAGTGTGAGCATCAAAGGAAAGTTAACTGTTGGCGAGGTTCCGGGGTTGAAATCGGTGGCGAGGGCGACCGCAGCTCCGGCATCGATCAGGGCGCGCGCCGGTGCCTGTTTCGACTTCCCGAGGAACAACATGGTACCAGGCAATAGCGTGGCGACCGTGTCCGACTCCGCCAGCGCCTCGATTCCGGTGTCGGAGATTGCGGCGAGGTGGTCTGCCGATGCCGCGTTGAGGAACGCGGCGAGCTCCGCCCCGCCGTACGGCTTGAGCTCGTCAGCGTGGATCTTGATCCCGAGGCCGGCGTGGCGCGATGATTCGAGAATTCGGCGTGTCTCGTCGATGGTGAAGACGCCGGGCTCGCAGAACGCGTCCGCAAAACGCGCGATGCCCTGCTCGACCACCTTGGGCAGAAGGGAATCGATCAGAAGGTCGACGAACTCGGCGCGGCGTTCTTCACTCGTGCGGTATTCGTGCGGGATCTCGTGCGCACCGAGCCAGGTTGGAACGATCCGCAGCGGCTGACGCTCGGCAAGGCGTCCAATGACACGAAGCGCCTTTAGCTCGTCTTCGATCGAGAGACCGTAGCCGCTTTTGATCTCGAGAGTGGTCGTGCCGTACGACGCCAGCTCCTTAATCCGCGGCACCGCGAGGTTGTAGAGCTCGTCCTCGCTGCGCTCGCGAAAATCACGAACCGACGCGTGGATTCCACCGCCACGTTTGGCGATGTCCATATAGTCGAGCCCCTCGGCGCGGAGCTCGTGCTCCTCGAACCTCGGCTTGCCGAACACGGCGTGGGTATGCGAATCGACGAGGCCCGGAGTGAGCACACCGCCCCGGCAATCGATCACCTCGGCGTCGGAGTAGGCGTGCACGAGATCGCTTGCCGCGCCGATCATCGCGATGCGCCCAGCGCTGACGGCGACCGCGGTGTTCTTGAGGACGCCGGCGTCGCGCATCTCTTTTCCTTTGCGCGCTCTCGCGGGACCGGCGCAGGTCACGACCTGCGCCGCGTTGACGAAGAGGAGATCTCTCAAGATTCGGTCATCAGAGGATCCAGAAGAATGGTTAACTGCAACTTATGACTACCGGCCGGGGGCTCTCGGCGGGTCGGCTCTGGGCTGCGTGCTGGCCGTCCCTGCGCCAGTTCGCGTGCACCAGACAGCCCGCGCGTAGCCGCCAGCCGGACCGCCATCAGCCCCTGGCCGGTACTCATAAGTTGCAGTTTCGTCAGCTTAGCCCCACCAGCGGCTTAGGTGACGCCATCACATCCCGCACCCGAGAAAATCGCAACGGTGCCTGCGCTTCTCCTCGACAGGCGTAGAAGCACGCGTTGCAGTTGATCGGCTCGTATTTTCGGAACTCCGTCCAGTGAAAATCCGTCGGAAAGTCCGGGCAGCGCTTGACTCGACCAAAGGGATCGATGTGAATCGTTCGCATTCCGGAGCGGCAGGGCTCGGTGATCTCGCCGCGCACGTAACGGGGGATTTGCTCGAGGTAGTAGTCGGAGTTGGTGATGACTCCGCGAGTTTTCTTCTTGAATGCGAGCAGATCGCGAATCACTTCTTCGAGCTGCCGCGTCTGATCACGCTCGATCAGTCCCTCTGTGCTCCCGTTCTTGGCGTCCGTGTAGCAGCTGAAGTTGACTCCGCAACCAAGCTCGCGCGCGCGTTGCACGATCGGCAGCAGCTGATCCAGATTGTCGCGCTTGATCACGGTATTGAACCGGATGCCGGTGATCCCAATCTCTCGCATGCGTGGAATGGTGCGCATGATCTTCGCGGTCAGCCCCGGGATTCCGCGCGCGCGATCGTGCCGCTCGTCGAGAAAATCGAGCGAGATGTTGAACTGGTTGATGCCGGCTTTCCAGAGCGAGCGGGCACGCTCCGCGGAGAGCATCCCGCCATGCGTGAGGAGCGTCATGTACTTGAGACTGACAGCATCGTCGACCGCCGCCACTAGCTCCTCGAGATCGCTTCTCAGCGTCGGCTCGCCACCGGTGAAGGTGATGAGCATCGGGTTGAAGAACCTCGCGGCATCGGTGAAGGATTTCAACTCGGTGGCCTTGGCGGAGGGATCCGTTTTCCAGTAGTCGCAGAAGCCGCAGCGCGCGTTGCAGCGCATTGTGACCTCGAAGTGCACGAGGACGGGACGCCGCGTTGCGGTGAGCCAGGCGTACTTCGCCAGGAAAACCGGAACATGCCAAGGCTTGAACTCGCTAGTCAGCATCGATCCGATGCCCTATCGAGCTTTGGCCCGTTTTACGTTCCCCCTTCCCGCTTCCCCCTTCCCGCTTCCCGCTCCCCCCTTCCCGCTTCATCCGATCATCGGGAGATGCAGTCCGTGCTTGTGCGCGGTGGCGATCGCTTGCTCGTATCCCGCGTCGGCGTGACGTGCGACGCCGGTGCCGGGGTCATTCGTGAGAACGCGCTCGAGGCGGACGCGCATCTCCGGAGTTCCGTCGGCGACGATGACCTGGCCGGCATGGAGCGAGTTTCCGATGCCGACGCCTCCCCCGTGATGGAACGACACCCACGACGCACCGCTCGCGACGTTCAGCATCGCGTTGAGCAGCGGCCAATCGGCGACCGCGTCCGTGCCGTCGCGCATTCCTTCCGTCTCGCGAAAAGGCGACGCCACGCTTCCAGTATCGAGGTGATCACGACCGATTGCAATCGGCGCCGAGATCTCGCCCGTGGCAACGAGATCGTTGATCGCTATGCCGAACTTCGCCCGATCGGATTGTCCGAGCCAGCAGATTCGCGCGGGCAGTCCCTGAAATTTTATTTTCTGCTGGGCGAGAGATATCCAGCGGAGTAGATGCTCGTCGTTCGGGAAGAGCTCGAGCGCCAGATCGTCCGTCCGCTTGATGTCCTTCGGGTCGCCAGACAGTGCCACCCACCGGAACGGCCCCTTCCCTTCGCAGAACAGCGGCCTGATGTATTCGGGGACGAATCCGGGAATGTCGAAGGCATTCGTGAGCCCTGCATCGAACGCGACCGTGCGAATGTTGTTGCCGTAGTCGAAGGTGACCGCACCACGTTGCTGCATCTCGATCATCGCGGTGACGTGCCTGACCGCCGATGCCGTCGAGCGCCTGAGGTACTCGTCTGGATTGGCTTCTCGTAGCGCCAGCGCCTGGGCGAATGTCATCCCGCCCGGCACGTACCCGTTGAGCATGTCGTGCGCGCTCGTCTGGTCGGTGAGCACATCGGGTGTGACTCCTCGCTTGACGAGCTGGAGATGAGCTCGAGCGCTTCGTCGAGATCCCGCGCTTTGCGATCGAGGTAGCGCGTCTCGAGCCGCTTCTCGATGCGTGACTCGTCCACCTCGATGATGAGCGCGGCAGCGCCCTGCATCGTTGCCGCCAGGGGCTGTGCGCCGCCCATTCCGCCCAAACCGGCGCTGAGAACGAAGCGCCCACGAAGACTTCCGCCGAAGTGGTTTCGGGCGACAGAGCCCAGCGTCTCGTAGGTGCCCTGCACGATTCCCTGCGACCCGATGTATATCCACGAGCCGGCGGTCATCTGCCCGTACATCATCAAGCCTTGGCGCTCGAGCTCGCGGAAATGTTCCCACGTCGCCCAGCGGCCAACGAGATTGCTGTTCGCGATGAGTACGCGCGGCGCGCCAGTATGAGTGCGAAAAACGCCGACGGGCTTTCCGCTCTGGATGAGCAGCGTCTCATCCCCACCGAGATTGGTCAGCTCGCGCACGATCGCGTCGAAGCATTCCCAGTTGCGCGCCGCCTTGCCCGTGCCGCCGTACACCACCAGATCCTCAGGACGCTCGGCCACGTCCGGATCGAGGTTGTTCATCAACAATCGGAGCGCGGCCTCCTGCTGCCATCCCTTGCAGGAGATGCGGCTGCCGCGCGGGGCGCGGACCTCCCGATATGCTCGCCCGGTTACGTCGAACGCGTTCGGATCGAAGTGCACTTTCAGATCGGTCATGCTACAGTACCAATATCGGCGAACCGAAGCTCCGAGATCGCTGTTCTTAGCGCCGAGATGTCGCCGCTCAGCACGCGATCACCCTCGAGCCTGGGAACAATGTCGCGCACACGCTCGTGCGCGGTACGGACGCCGCGACCGGGACGCAGCGGTGCTCTGCAATCGATCCCCTGCGCTCCGCACATCAGCTCGATCGCCAGAATGTTCTCCAGATTGCGAAGAACGCGCCGCGCCTTCCACGCGGCGCCCATCGCCATGGGAACAACATCTTCCTTGCCGCCGTCGGTTGGAATCGTGTCGACGCTGGCGGGATGCGACAGTACTTTGCACTCGCTCGCGAGCGCCGCAGCTGTCACCTGCGCCATCATGAAGCCGGAGTTGACACCAGCGTCCGGCGAAAGGAATGGAGGCAGTCCCTGGTTCAGGTCGGGATGAACCAACCGGTCGATCCTTCGCTCGGCCATTGTCGCCAGATGCGTCAGCACGATCGCGAGAAAGTCGAGCGCCATCGCGACCGCGAGTCCGTGGAAGTTCCCTCCGCTGAGCGTCTCGCCGTTCTCGAAGACCAGCGGATTGTCGGTGGCGGCATTCAGCTCCCTCGAAACCGCATTGTCGATGAAGTCCAGCGCATCGAGCACCGGTCCGTGCACCTGTGGCATGCAGCGAAGCGCGTAAGGATCCTGAACGCGTGGGTCGCCGTGCCGATGCGATTCCCTCAGCTCACTGTCCGCCAGCAGATCGCGAAGAAGCGCCGCCGAGCGCGATTGTCCCTTCTGGCCGCGAGCGTCGTGGATGCGCTCATCGAACGCGACCGGTGTGCCGAGCAACGCCTCGAGCGACATCGCACCCGCAACGTGGGCGGTGCGCCAGAGCCCACGCGCATGGACGAGCGCGATCAGTGCCACGGCGGTGTGCGCCTGGGTTCCATTTATGAGAGTGATGCCTTCTTTCGGCGCGAGGACGACCGGCTTTGCTCCGATCCCGCGCAGAACCTTGCCTGCTTCATCCTCAGCATTTCCCTTGATCAAGGTTCCTTCGCCGATGAGAGCGAGACCCAGGTGCGCGAGCGGGGCTAAATCGCCGCTCGCCCCAACGCTTCCCTGCTCCGGAATCGGCGGATAGACATCGCCGTTCAGCATCTGGAGAATGAGATCGACGAGATCAGGACGCGCGCCCGAGTAGCCTTTCGCAATCACGTTCGCGCGGAGGAGCATCATCGCTCTCACCTCGCGCTCCGGGAGGCGATCGCCGACTCCCGACGCGTGGCTGCGAATGACGTTCACCTGCAGCTGCGCCAGCTTGTCGTGCGGGATAGCGACTTCAGACAGCTTGCCAAAGCCGGTGGTGACCCCGTACACGACCAGATCCCGACGTACGATGTCGTCCACGACGGCGCGGGTGCGAAGCATTCGTTCGCGGGCTTTGGGCGCGAGACCGACGCGGATCCGATCGGCCGCTACGGCGTAGGCTTCATCGACGGTGAGGGAGTCGCCGTCGATGAGGATTTGTTCGCTCATTTCTTTTTTCGAGGGGCGCGCCTGGAGGGGCTGCGCGGCTTCGACATTTTTGCGGGACGTGATGCCCCGCGCACCAGTTCACGTTCATCCGGATCCCAGCGCCATCCGACTTCGCCAGGAAGGATTTCCACTCCCCCGAGCCAGCGCGCTTTCTTGTTGATGCGCTGCCAATCCTTCGTCCCCGCGAGCACTTCGCGGCCGAGCGGAGTCAAGATCAGCTCGCCCTCGACAAACTCGCGCGCCCTCTCCGACGTCGGGGCAATCACCGGCGAGCCGTCCTTCCAGGTCACGAGCGCATCCTTTTTTCCGCTCAGTCGCTCCAGGTACGAATAGAAGATGATGTCGCCGAGGAAGATGCTCTCCTGTTTCCTGGCAACTTCGAGGAATGCCGCTACTGGTGTCGCATGCCCGGCGTCGATCGCTGTCAGCGCCTCACGCTCGGAGCGCGACAGTCCGTTGACCGCCGATGGAAACTCCTCGAGATGCCGCCTCAGTGCCGGGGCGAGATACTTAATGGCCGAAGTATTCTCGTCCAGCAGTTTCAAGATCGAGGTAGGATCGGCCGATCCGAACGCCCTCCAGGCCCGCTTCGCCAGCTCGAGCTGTTCCTGAGTTACGCGCGCACGCGTTTTGTCGCGCTGCTTGAGCTCGGCAACCGAAAGCGGAGGAATGTAGCCATCGACCACGATCAAAGAGAGAGTCTTCCCGCTCGCTGATCCGCGTCCGAAAAAGTCGAGGAGCTGTATCAGCTGCAGCTGATCATAGAGATCGTCCTCGAACCAGAGCACGACCTCATCGAAGTAGTCGAGATGCCGGATGACGCGATCGCGCTCCGCGAAGTTGCCGCTCACGTGCGCGAAATCATCCCAACCCTGCTCGGCGATGAATCGTGCGCGGTCCTTGCTCAGATCTTCGAGCGAGAGCGATGAATCAACTGGCCCTTCGTGAAGTACGTCGCGCCAGGGTATGATCTTGCCCTCGACGCCGGCTTCGCTCAGTGTGGCGGCGGCGCTGTCTCCGTTGGTGATGTTGAGCCGTTGGGTCAACGTCAGGGGGTTATTGGCCGGTAAGTCTGCTTGTCATAGTTGAATTTTAGGTCGGGCTCCGCGATGAGGGCAATGAAGAA
>WNGI01006371.1_pt1 | contig 10714 bp, 9 predicted proteins | sample 5400621 | NCBI WGS metagenome assembly WNGI01 (sample SAMN13153374, study PRJNA577476) | soil metagenome | isolation source: 20 cm soil or saprolite under Garry oak tree replicate 1 | place: USA:California | collected 2016-06-15 | reverse complement strand
CGTCGCCACCGGGAGATTGGACGAACGTATAGATCGCCAGCGGCAGCGTCTCGGTCTCGCCCGGGATGTTGGACACGAAGGTGATCGTGGCGCCGAACTCGCCCAGGCTGCGCGCGAAAGAAAGCAGGACGCCGGTGATAAGGCCCGGAAGCGCCAGCGGCAAGGTGATCGACAGGAACACCCAGGTGCGAGAGCCGCCGAGCGTCCGCGCCACCGTTTCGAGTCGCGTGTCGATGGAGGAGATCGACAACCGGATCGCGCGCACCATCAGCGGGAAACCCATGATCGCGGAGGCCAACGCAGCACCCGTCCAGCGAAAGGCAATGACGATCCCGAACCAGTCGTTCAACCAGGCACCAATAGGGCCGTGCTTGCCGAACAGGAGCAGCAAAGCGAAACCGACGACGACGGGCGGAAGAACGAGCGGCAAGTGTATGACGGCATCGAGCAAGGTCTTTCCCGGGAAGTCAAACCGCGCCAGGACGTGCGCGACAAGAATCGCAACAGGAAGGCTGAGCGCGACGCTGAAAAAGGCGACCTTGAGGCTCAGAACGATAATGCCCAGCTCGGTGTCGCTCATGCTCAGCATCGATCTACGGGGCCGGAGCGAAACCGTATCGCTGCCAGATCACGCGCGCCGGGGTAGAACGCACATAGTCGACGAAGCGTTTGGCGGAGGACGATCGGCTCGCCGCGACAATCGCCACCGGATAGACGATGGCCGGATGCGAGCTCTCCGCAAAGGTGTCGACGATTCGCACGTTTCGCTCGGCCAACGCATCGGTCGCGTAAACGATGCCGAGTGGCGCCTCGCCGTGCGACACCAGGGCCAGCGCGACCCGGATGTTCTCGGTTCGTGCCACCTTCTTCTCCACGCTCGCCCACACACCGAGCGTCTCCAGCGCCTGCTTCCCGTATTTTCCGGCGGGGACGGAGTCCGGATTGGCCATCGCGAGCTTGTCCGCACCCAGCGCGGCCGCGAGTGCGAAGCCGGGTCCGATCTTGAGCGTCGACTTGCTGCTGGCGGACGGGATCAGCACCAGGCGATTGGAAAGGAGGTTGGCGCGGCTGCCTGGCGCGAGAAGCTTGCGTCCGTCGAGATAGTCCATCCACTCCAAGTCTGCGGAGATGAAGACATCCGCCGGAGCGCCGGCCTCGATCTGCTTCGCCAAGGCGTTGCTGCCCCCGTAGGAGACGACGATCGAGATGCCGGTCTCGCCTTCGAATTTTCTGGCTTGCTCGTCCAACGACTCCTTGAGACTCGCCGCGGCGAAGACGGTAAGGCCGGCAGAGCTCCCGGCCGACGCGCCGAAAACCAGGCTGACAGCGGCAATCGCTGCTGCGATCGGTTTGATCCACCTGAACATGCTGACCTGACGACCAATGAATTCTCGAGAGCGGTAATATATCTTCGTATATAACGATAGGCAAGCTCGCACGGGCCGCGACTACGATGTGAGCGCAGGCGGCACGGTGGTCGGGGTCGCCCGACCTTGGCTGCCGGCGTGCTCGCGGATTTGCGGTACGATGGCGCCGCTGACAACGTCCGGCCGCCATGGAATTCGCATTCATCATCGATCCCCTCGCCTCGCTCAAGGCGTACAAGGACACGAGCGTGGCGATGATGCGTGCGCTGCAGGCCCGCGGCGCGACGCTCTTCGTCCTTGAACCCGCCGATCTTTTCTGGACCGCGTCGGCGACGCAAGGCCGCGTGAGGCCACTCACCGTGACCGACGACGATCACGAGTGGTATCAACGGGGTGAAGCGCTGATTCGTCCGTTGACCTCGTTTGACGCGGTGATGATGAGGAAGGACCCGCCCTTTGACATGGAATACGTCTACTCGACGTATTTGCTCGAGGCCGCGGAAAGCGAAGGTGCGCTGGTTCTCAATCGCCCCCGTGCGGTACGCGATCACAACGAAAAAATGGCGATCGCCCGTTTTCCCGAGTTCACGGTGCCGACACTCGTCACCCGGGATCCCGGAATGCTGAGCAGCTTCATCGATCAGCACAACGATGTGATTCTGAAGCCGCTCGACGGCATGGGAGGCGCGTCCGTTTTCCGGGTGCGCATCGACGATCCGAACCGGAATGTGATCATCGAGACACTGGCGCACTATGGGGCGCGAACGGTCATGGCGCAGCGCTTCATTCGCGAGATCGTCGACGGCGACAAACGCATTGTGCTGATCGACGGCAAGCCGATCCCGCATGTTCTGGCACGGATCCCGAAGCCCGGCGAGACCCGGGGCAATCTAGCGGTCGGCGGTCTTGGCGTCGTGCGGGCGCTCACCGCGCGTGATCGCGAGATCGCCGAGAGCGTCGGTCCCAAGCTGGCGGCCGAAGGACTGTTCGTGGTCGGCCTCGATGTCATCGGCGACTTTCTGACCGAGGTCAATGTCACCAGTCCTACCGGTTTCGTTGAGATCACGAAGCAGACCGGGTTCGACGTCGCGGATTGCTTTGCCGACGCTTTCGAAGCGCTTGTTCGAACGAGACCGCGCGCTCGCTGATCGCCGCGTGCGCCGGCAGCAGCGACGGCGCAGAGCGGAAGGCAGCACCAAGCCCGTGCTAACATGACCGGTGGGTAATAGCGGGAAACGGCGGGGATACAGCTGTTGGAGGACATTAGTGCGATCCGGGGCTTAGGCCGGCTTTCGCGAGCACGAAGGCCGCACGTGCCCGGGCGCGTCCGTCTCGGGAGAGTCCATGATCGGCATTCTGATTATCGCGCACGACACGTTCGGCGAAAGCCTGATCCGCGCGGTGACACACGTGCTCGGGGTGCGTCCTCCGCAGTTCGAGGCGCTCGCCGTTCGCGCCAGCGATGACCCGCTCGACCTGCTGCCGCGAGCGCGCGAGCTCGTGGCGTCGCTCGACACCGGCGACGGCGTCCTCATCTTCTCCGACATCTATGGCGCAACGCCCTGCAATCTTGCGACAAAACTGCTGCAGCCCGGCCGCGTCGAGGGCGTTGCCGGCGTCAATCTGCCGATGCTGGTGCGTGCGTTTACCTATCGCAGCAGAGGCATGGACACCATGATCAAAAAGGCCATCAGCGGCGGTTGCGACGGCGTTCTTCACGTCGGAACGGACCCGGTCTATGCAACAACGAGAGATTGAAATCCTCAACAAGCTGGGTCTGCATGCGCGTGCGTCGGCCAAGCTCACACAACTTGCCGCCAAATATCAGTGCGACGTTTCGCTGGCGCGCAGCGGCCGTAAGGTCAACGCCAAGAGCATCATGGGCGTGATGATGCTTGCGGCGGGCAAGGGCAGCCGCATCATGCTCGAAACCGATGGCCCGGACGAAACCGAAGCGATGGACGCGATCGCCGTGCTGATCCGCGATTGTTTCGGCGAGGGGCAGTGACGCTAGATAGCACGTGGCGCGAATTTGCTTACAAACGTTTGGTACACGCCGGGAACCAACGCAAGGAACCGGGGCTCAATGAACGAGTTGCTTGTCGTTTGCGCTCGATCGAAATCCTTCTGTCGTTCCCGAGAGACATTCGAGCGCAGGCGAGAACGCATGTAAGTTGATTGGCCGCCGATCCGAAGCTGGATGTATCAGCCCCATCGTTTTGAAGAACGCCATGTCCCGACAATTCAGATCCGTCCGCCGTCAATGAGCTTTGTCCTGCACGGCATCGGTGTGACGGGGGGCATCGCCATCGGGCGCGCCCAGCTCGTTTCCCATGCCACCCTCGAAGTTGCCCATTACACGATCCGCGCCGACCAGGTCCCGGCGGAAATCGCCCGGCTGACCCAGGCGATTCATGCGGTGCAAAAAGAACTCGAGGGTTTGCATGGCGCGATGACTTCAGGCGACGCGCCGGCGGAGTTCGGCGCATTTCTCGACGTGCACTGGATGATCCTCACCGACCCGACGATCTCGGAAACGCCCAAGCGGATGATCGCCGAGCTGCACTGCAACGCGGAGTGGGCCCTTACCCAACAGATGGGGGTCCTGGTCGACCAGTTCGACACGATCGAGGATCCGTACCTGCGCGAACGCCGGGCCGATGTGGTGCAGGTAGTCGAGCGCGTGCTCAAGGTGTTGCTGGGCAGGCCAGGAGCCGTGCGCGCGTCCAACGCCGAGGAGCAGACCATACTTGTCGCGCACGATCTGTCGCCTGCCGACGTCATCCAGTTCAAAACTCACCACTTCGCCGCGTTCCTGACCGATCTCGGCGGTGTCACCTCGCATACGGCGATCGTCGCCCGCAGTCTGAACGTGCCCGCCGTGGTCGCGACCCACAATGCGCGCGCGCTGATACGCGAGAACGAGCTCTTGATCGTCGACGGCGCCAAGAATGTCGTCATCGTCAATCCCGACCGATCGGTGCTTGCCGAATACCGGCTCAAGCAAGGCGAGTTCGAGATCGAGCGCAAGAAGCTCAAACGCCTCAAGACGACGCGCCCGACCACGCTCGACGGGCTCGAGATCGAGTTATTCGCGAACATCGAGCTCCCGGACGATCTCGCGCAAGCGCTGGAGAACGGCGCAACCGGCGTCGGATTGTTTCGCAGCGAGTTCCTGTTTCTCAATCGCCAGGGTCTGCCGTCGGAGGACGAGCAGTTCGAGGCGTACCGTCAAGTCGCTACCGGGATGGGCGGCAAGCCGGTGACGGTGCGCACCTTCGATCTTGGCGCCGATAAACACAAAGAAGGCTTGGACGGACTTGCCCGAGTCGCGCCGAACCCTGCGCTCGGTTTGCGTGCCATTCGGTTCTGCCTGGCTGAGCCAAGACTGTTCGTTACCCAGCTCCGGGCGATTTTGAGAGCGTCGCATTACGGCAACATCAATATCCTGGTCCCGATGCTGGTCTCCGCGGCCGAGATCGATCAGACCCTGGTCATGATCGCGCGCGCCAAAGACAGCTTGCGCGAACAGGGCGTGCCGTTCGACGCGGGCATCAAGGTTGGCGGGATGATCGAGATACCGGCGGCGGTGCTCGGTATCGGTTCATTCACCCGCCGCCTCGACTTTCTGTCGATCGGCACCAACGATCTGATCCAATATACCCTGGCCGTCGATCGTGCCGACGACGCGGTGTCGCATCTTTACGATCCCCTCCATCCGGCCGTGCTGAAGCTGATCTCGATGGCCATCGCCACAGCCAACAAGGCCAATGTTCCCATTGCCGTCTGCGGCGAGATGGCCGGCGAGCTGCGGCTCACGCGCATGCTTCTGGGCATGGGCCTGCGCAACTTTTCCATGCATCCGGCGCATCTGCTCGAGATCAAGCGGCGCGTGCTCAGCAGCGACGCAGCCGCATCGCGGCCGCTGGTCAATCGCATGCGCCGCAGCGACGATCCGGAGCGGGTCGCGGCGCTGCTCGACCGACTCAACGATTGACGTGCGGCAAATGGGGAGGCTTTCTCGCGGCGGCACGTGGCTATTGCGCAACCGCGGGCGGCGGCTGACCCCGTTGACAAGGATCGTGATGCGTCGTACCGTAATCGTTGCGCCGATTTGAGGATCAGCTTGCGGGCGCGTTAAAAATTCGGCTAAAGCGGCGAGGTTTCTCCGACCCGATTAGCGAAAGCTGGTCGGGTCTTTGTTTTTCTGCGACGGCGCTTGTCAGGTAAACGGCATCGAACCATGAGCCCTTCCGCCACTTCGGTCGGCATTGTCACGCCGCAACGGGCGACGTTCACCGAACCGCTCGCGCTGCAATCGGGCGCCTCGCTGCCGGGGTTCGATCTCGTCTACGAGACCTATGGATCGCTTAATGCCGAGCGCTCGAACGCAATTCTGATCTGTCACGCCCTGAACGCATCGCACCATGTCGCCGGCATCTACGAGGGCGAATCCGAAAGCGAAGGCTGGTGGGACAATATGGTGGGCCCCGGCAAGCCGATCGACACCGGTCGCTTTTTCGTGATCGGCGTCAACAATCTCGGCAGCTGCTTCGGCTCGACGGGCCCGGCGTCGATCAATCCGGCCACGGACAAGCCATGGGGCTCGGATTTTCCGATCGTGACGGTGGAGGATTGGGTCGACGCTCAAGCGCGGCTCGCCGACCGCCTGGGTATCGAGCGCTTCGCGGCGGTGATGGGTGGCAGTCTCGGCGGCATGCAGGCGCTGGCATGGGCAATACGCTATCCGCAGCGGATCGCCCGCGCGCTGGTCATTGCCGCTGCGCCGAACCTCTCTGCCCAGAACATCGCCTTCAACGAGGTGGCGCGAGCCGCGATCATGACCGACCCGGAGTTTCACGCCGGCAAGTTCTACGATCACAACGTCAAGCCAGTGCGCGGCTTGCGTGTCGCGCGCATGATCGGACACATCACTTATATCTCCGACGAGCAGATGGCAGAGCGATTCGGCCGGCAGCTGCGGGATGGCCTCAATTTCTCCTTCGCGCCGGAGTTTGAGATCGAGTCGTACCTTCGCTACCAGGGTGAAAAGTTCGCCGAGTATTACGACGCGAATACGTATTTGCGGATTACCAAGGCGCTCGACTATTTCGATCCGGCCGCCGCCACCGGTGGCGATTTGGCGCGCGCGCTTGCGCCGTCAACGTGCAGATTCCTGGTGATTTCATTTACCACCGACTGGCGATTTTCACCGGCCCGCTCGCGTGAGATCGTCAAGGCGCTGGTCGATAACCGCAGGGACGTGTGTTACGCGGAAATCGAAGCTCCGCATGGGCACGACGCATTTCTGCTCGATACGCCGCAGTATCACGCGATCGTGCGCGCATTTTTGAATCGCGCCACGCCATGAGCTATTCGACGCGCGCCGACTTTTCGACGATTGCCGGCTGGATCCAGCCGAGCGCGCGCGTGCTCGATCTGGGCTGCGGCGACGGCGGCTTGCTCGCTTATCTGCGCGACTCGCGCGGAGTGGTGGGCTACGGCATCGAAATCGACGATGGGGGAGTACTCGCTTCCATCGGCAACGGCGTCAACGTCATTCAGAGCGACCTGGAGAGCGGCCTCGCCGGATTCGACGATCAGTCATTCGACAGCGTGATCCTTTCGCAGACCCTGCAGGCTATGCGTCACACCGAGCAGATCGTGATGGAGATGCTGCGCGTCGGCCGCGAGGCCATCGTGACCTTTCCCAATTTCGGTTACTGGGCGCACCGCTTGCAGGTACTTCGCGGACGAATGCCGGTGTCGGGGAATCTTCCCTATCAATGGTACGACACGCCGAATATCCACCTCTGCACCGTTGCAGACTTCGACGCTTTTTGCGATGAGCGCGGCTTTCATGTGCTCGAACGCGTCGTGTTGCGCGAGGCGCGGCGCGTGAGCGTGCTGCCTAACGTGCTCGGCGTATTGGCGATCTATCGCTTTCGCCGCGCGTGAGCCCAAACGGGCTCAGCGGTGCCCGGGCTTCCTAATCGCACTACAATGCGGGCGATGACCGGCCCGAAAAAAAAGCGTCTCTCGGAAGCGCTGTTCAACCGGCGGATGCTGATTTGCATCTTCACCGGCTTCAGCTCCGGCCTCCCGCTTTGGCTGCTGATCAATCTGCTGCCGGCGTGGTTGCGCTCCGAGCAGGTCGACCTGACCTCGATCGGCTTGTTTGCACTGATGCAACTGCCCTTTACCTGGAAGTTCCTGTGGTCGCCTTTGCTCGACCGTTACGCGCTGCCGATGCTCGGCCGCCGGCGGGGCTGGATGTTGATCACCCAGATCGCGCTGCTTGTCTCCATTCCGCTGTTCGGCTTGCTCGAGCCCAAGCTCGATCTGTGGGCGATTGCCGGCCTGGCGGCGACGGTGGCTTTTTTTTCGGCGAGCCAGGACGTCGTGCTCGACGCCTACCGCCGAGAGCTCCTGCCGGACGACGAGCTTGGTCTCGGCACGTCGATCCACGTTCAGGCCTATCGCGTCTCGAGCCTCGTTCCGGGCGCACTCGCGCTGGTGCTCGCCGACCATATTCCCTGGCACGCCGTATTCCTGATTACCGCGTTGTTCATGCTGCCGGGCATCGCCAACACGCTGCTCGTCTCCGAGCCCGCGCGCTCGCGCAACGCGCCGCGTACGCTCACCGAGGCTGTGGTCGAGCCGTTTCACGAATTCATCACCCGGGCCGGCTGGCATCAGGCCTTGCTCATTCTCGGATTCATTTTTTTGTACAACCTCGGCGCCAGCATGGCCACCGCACTGGCGACACCTTTCTATCTCGACATGGGATTTTCCAAATCGGAGATCGGGCTGATCGCCAAGAATGCAGGCTTGTGGGCGAGCGTCGCCGGAGGTCTGCTCGGCGGCTTGTGGATGCTGCGAATCGGCATCAACCGGGCACTCTGGCTTTTTGGCGCGGTGCAAGTGATATCGATCCTGGGTTTTGCTTGGCTCGCTGACGCGCACCGTGCGGACCGCGCCATGCTGGCCGTGGTGATCGGCTTCGAGGCGCTGGGCGTTGGCCTCGCGACCGCCGCATTCATCGCCTTCATCGCGCGCGCGACCGACCCGCGCTACACCGCCACGCAATTCGCGCTGTTCACCAGCCTGGCGGTGGTTCCTCGAACGCTGATCAACGCGACGACGGGATGGATCGTGGAGCAGACCGGCTGGTTCGATTTTTTTCTATTGTGCGTCGCGCTGGGATTGCCCGGCATGGCATTGCTACTGCGCGTCGCACCTTGGAACGAGCCGATCCCTGCCGATGAATGACGCGATGGGCCGTCTGTTGCGCTTGAGCTTTGCGGCACGCGTACTGCGGTGTCCCCCGGTAGTGGCCGCGGCTCGTACGCGCGGAGAGTCGACTTGAAGCCGCCACCGGCCGGTTATTCAGGAACGCCCTTGCCGCGGAAACTTGGCGTCAAGCCGGGGATGCGCGTGCTTGCCTTGAACCCGCCCGCACATTTTCGTGCACTGCTCGCCGACGCACCGGCCGACCTTGTCTGGCTCGCGCGCGTGGCGCCCTTCGATTGCGCGGTTGCGTTCGCAGACTCGGCGAAGGAGTTGCGTGCGATTTTCACCAAGCTCGAGCCGAAGCTGACACAGGACGGCATGATCTGGATCGCATGGCCCAAGAAGGCCGCCGCCACCAAAACAGACCTGCACGAAAACCTTGTTCGCGACATCGGGCTCGACGCGGACCTGGTCGACATCAAGGTGTGCGCGATCGACTCCACCTGGTCGGGACTCAAGTTCGTGCGGCGCGTGCGCGACAGGGTCAAGTCCTGAACACGACGATTTTCAGCATCAGCTGCCGATTTTCTCGAGCGCCTCGGACACTTCGAGCCACTCCGCCTCGAGTCGGGCGAGCTGCCAGGTGAGATCACTTTGCCGGGCGATGGTGTCGCGAAGCGCGTGCTTGCCTTCTTCGCCGTACGCATCGGGCTCGGTGAGCCAAGCCTCGATCGTTTGCCGCTCCGCGCCGATCGCCTCCATGTCTTTCTCGATTCGCGCCAGCTTGTCGGCAAGCGGTTTACGCAGCGCGTACACCTGCTGACGCGCGGTGGCCTCTGCGCGCTTTTGTGTCCTCCTGTCCGCGGCGAGTGGAGCGCCGCCCGCGCCAGCGACGCTCGCTTCCCCCTGCGTGCGTCCAGTCAACACCCAGCGCCGATAATCGTCCAGATCGCCATCGAAAAGCGACACCGAGCCTTCGGCGACCAGCCACAACTCGTCTGCGGTCGCGCGCAGAAGGTGCCGGTCGTGCGCGACGACGATCAAGGCGCCGGTATAGTCCTGGAGGGCCTCGGTCAGCGCTTCGCGCATGTCGATGTCGAGGTGGTTGGTCGGCTCGTCGAGCAGAAGCAGGTTGGGTTTTTGGCGGGCCAGAAGCGCCAGCGTGAGGCGCGCCTTCTCGCCGCCCGAGAAATCGCGCACCGGCGAGCTCGCCCGTTCGCCGCGAAAGTCGAAGGTGCCGAGAAAATCGCGCAGCGCCTGATCGCGCGTTGCCGGCTCGAGGCGCTGCATGTGCCACATCGCCGATTCGTCGAGCCGCAGTTGCTCGACCTGGTGCTGCGCGAAATAGCCAATGCGCAAGCCGTTGGCGGCGAGCCGCGAACCGGATCGAGGCGTGAGCTCGCCGGCGATCGCACGCAGCAGCGTCGACTTACCGGCCCCATTCGGGCCGAGAAGGCCGATGCGCTCGCCGGCCAGAATCGCCCAGTCGACGTTCTCGAGCACGGGCGCCCCGCCATAGCCGAGACTGACATGCTCGAGCTTCAGCAATTGCCGCGCGGCCGTCGGATGTGCCTTCAGCTCGAATGAAAACGGGCTGTCGACGTGCGCGGCCGCGATCATTTCCATGCGTTCGAGCGTCTTGATGCGACTCTGGGCCTGCTTCGCCTTGGTTGCCTTGGCGCGAAACCGATCGATGTACGAGCGCAGATGGGCGATCTGTCGTTGCTGCTTCACGTACGCCGATTGTTGCAGCGCCAGCGCCTGCGCGCGCTCGCGCTCGAACTGGGCATAATTGCCCGTGTAATGACGGAGCTTGCGCTGGTCGAGATGCGCGATTTCGGTGGCGACCGCGTCCAGAAAATCGCGGTCGTGCGTGACCAGCAGCAGCGTGCCGGGATAATGCTCGAGCCAATCCTCGAGCCAGAGCACGGCGTCGAGATCGAGGTGATTGGTGGGCTCGTCGAGCAGCAAGAGCTCGGAGCGGCACATCAGCGCCTGCGCCAGATTGAGGCGCATCCTCCAGCCGCCTGAGAACGTCGTCACGGCATTGTCGTGCCGCTCGGCGGGAAAGCCGAGGCCTGACAGCAGCGTGGACGCTCGTGCACGGGCGCTGT
>WNGI01006370.1_pt1 | contig 10715 bp, 9 predicted proteins | sample 5400621 | NCBI WGS metagenome assembly WNGI01 (sample SAMN13153374, study PRJNA577476) | soil metagenome | isolation source: 20 cm soil or saprolite under Garry oak tree replicate 1 | place: USA:California | collected 2016-06-15 | reverse complement strand
GGCCCGGCGCCCGGTTCGACATGAGGCGGGCAACGTCGCGGCTGCGCCCGCACGGCATCCGCCCGGTGCGGCGGGAGCCGACCCAGCGGCCGGCGACCGGATGGGCGGCGCTGACCCCGGCCGAGGCCAAGGTCGCCGACCTGCTGCGCGCCGGCAGGTCCAACCCCGACATCGCCGCCGAGCTCTTCCTGTCCCGGCGCACCGTCGAGTCGCACGTGTCCCGGATCTTGACCAAGCTCGGGGCGAAATCCCGGATGGAGGTCATCGCCGCGGCCCGCCCTCCGGCCGAACCGTCGACAGGCTGACCTGCCGCCGCTCCCGGCGGTTCAGCGCCGCCGGCCGACGTTCCTCGCCGTCCCGGTCGCCGACACGTCCACTGTGGTCAGCAGGCGGGACAGGTTGGCGGTCTGCCCGCTGTGGAAGTCCAGCAGGTTGCCGAGCCCCCGGAGGAACTCGTCGCTGCTGATCTTCGCGGGGTTGTAGTTCCTGCGAATGGCTGTCGCGATGGGACCGTTGCCCTCCGGGTGGATCCGGACGGACTGCACGTCGCTCAAGAGGTCGGCGGTCAACTCGGCGATGAGTTCGAGGTGTCTCGCGCCTTTGCTGACCTGCTCGGGGTCCGCCGCGAACACGGCGCCGGCACCACCAGGCTGGCCGGCGGTGGCTGGCTCGGCGGATGAGAGCGGTGCCTGCCGTGCGGTTGCTGAACTCCTCGCGCCGGGCACGAGCCGCGTGGTTGGTGTCTGCCTTGCAGCGGGCATCAGCCGTCCGGTTGACGACGCCGCCATCCTGACCGCTGGTCCCGGCGCGACGGCGTCCCGCAGCGGCGCCGCCCGCACCGCGACCGGCCCGGAGTCCAGATTGGTCACATCGCCCGGCGGTACGCGGTGCGGTCGCGCCGCCGCATCGCCCGGACGGGATGCTGGGCTACCCGTCAGCGGGTCGGCACCGGCCCCCGGCAAGGGCCGCGACGCAGGGACGTCGGTCGCGGGTGCGAGGCCCGGTTTCGGCGGCGGGCGCGGCGCCGACTGCCCACCGGCGCTGCCTGGAAGCGAGCGGCCGAGCAGCGGCTGCTCCGCCGGCTGTCCCACCGGCCTCGACACCGCCTCTCCACCGGCCCCGGGGGCCGGCCGACCCGACACCGCCCGGGCCGACGGCCCAGCTCCCGGCTCGGGCGGCGAGCCGGGAGCGGCGGACGCCGCCGCGCCAGCCGGACGCGGCGCCGAACCGCCGAGTGATCGTTCATTGCCTGGCGCTGTCACCGGCCGGCCAGGCACCGGCGGGACGCCGGGCTTGGAGGCCGCGGTCGCCGGCGACCCGGTGCCGCTGCTCGGCGTGGGCCCACCGGAACGCGGCGCACCGCTCGGCTGCGGACGAGGCTCACCAGACAGCGGCCGCGCCGGCCTCGCCGCCGGCCCCGGGCCAGGCCCCGGCGGCCGACCGGGCGCCGCGGTGCGCGGGTCCGACGGAGGCTGTGGCTTCGCCGCCGGCCTCGACAGCCGGTCCGGCGGCGGTTCGCCCGGTGACCCCGGCGCCCCCCGCGGCTGCGGCTGGCCGGCCGGGCGGCCCGGCCCGTCCGACGCCGGCCGGCGCGCCGACGGCTCCGCGCCCGGGCCACCACCCGACCCCGGACGAGGCCCACCGTTCAGCGGCCGCGCGGACCTTTCCGTCGGCATCGACGGCTTCCCGCCGCGCGATTCGGCGCCCGGCTCCGACGGGAACGGCGGCTTCGCCGCCGGGCTCGACTGCTCGCCCGGCGGTTCGGCGTTCGGCTCGTGTGGTGGCCGGCCGGGTGCCGGGCCGGCGCTGGGCTCCGTCGGGAGCGCCGGCCCCGACCGCGGCCGGCTGGGCGCGGCGCCCGGCTCGGACGTGGGCGGCGGCTTCGCCGCCGGGCTCGACTGCTCGCCCGGCGGTTCGGCGTTCGGCTTGCGTGGCGGCCGTTCGAGTGCCGGGCCGACGTTGTGATCGGGGTCGGCGGTGGCGGGCGGTCTGGCGTCGGTGTGTGGCATCGGCCGCCGTGACCGCGGGTCATGGCCCGACGGGGGAGGTGCGAGCGGTGAGTGTGGCGCCGGCGGCTCCCCGCCGGAGTCTCCGGGTAGCGGGCCGGCGGCGGGCGGCCGGGCAGCGTCGCCGGGGGCCGGCGGGTTCCGCGGTTCACCGCCGGATTCGGGTGGCGGCGCCGGTTCGCCGGCGGGTTCCCCCGGCCGACCACGTGACGCGCCGTCCGCGGGCGGTCTCGCGCCCGGCTCGGTGCCGCTCACGATCCAGCGCCGTTCCGTTTGTCGGCGGCTGGGCCGAAGAGCGGCTGAACGGCGCGGGCGGCGGCTTCGAACACGGCGTCGAGGTCCCAGGCGCCGTCGGCGCCCGGGGTGGTGGGTCCAGCGCCGAAATTGACGGCCGACGGCATCATGCCGGTCAGCGCGCCAGCAGCCTGCCGTGCCGCGGCATCCTGGGCCGCTCGCACCGTGTCGACGATCCGGGCGGCGAATTCGGCCGGCGCCAGCTTCCGGTAGCCGGCGCCGTTCAGCTTCAGCGACGCCAACTTTCCGTGGTTGTCGACGACCGCCTCGACGGACCGGTCCTTCGAGATCGCCGTCCCTGTCGTCTTCGCGAGTTGCTCGGTCGCTTCCTGCATGCGGGTCCGCCGGACGCGGAGGTCGCTCAGCGCGGCCTCCAGTTGCTGCTGCAGTGGTGTGGACATGACTTTGCTCCTCAGTGGACGGTCAGGTCGCGGCTGGGTGCGCGACGGTCTTCTCGGTCTCTTCGGCGGGACGGCCACGGCGGTGGGCGGCCGGATGGAGCCGTTCCTGCCCTGGCAGGGACGCGGCGAACACGTCCTCGACGTCATCGACGTCGTCGAGGCCGCCGATCACTCCGGGCCCGGCGTCGACGTCGGTCCCCCAGACGGCCTCGTCCTCTGACAGCCAGGTCTGCCGCTCCCGCTCCTGCGGCTTCTCGCCCTGGCCGCCGCCCATTCCGCCCATCATCGGCGGGAAGAACGGGACACCGGCGCCGCCCTGCGAGCCGCCCGGCGCGCCTCCGCCGGCGCCGGGCGAGCCGCCGCCACCGGACTGGGTCGGCCCGAGTCCGGCACCGGCCGGTCCCCCGCCGGTGCCCGACCCACCGGCCGTGCCCGGCGGACCCGCGAGGCCCGCCTCCCCGCTCCCGGGCAACCCGCTCCCGGGCAGGCCGTTGCTGGGCAGGCCGTTGCCGGGAAGCCCGCCCGTAGCGCTCGGACCGCCGACACGAGTAAGGCCGCTGCTGACCGAACCCGGGCCACCGGCGCCGGGCGGCCCGAGCTCCGGCACGTGCCGACCGGACGAGGAGAGGGGCAGGTCGATCGGGCGGCCGTTGTTCGCCTTTCCAGGCGGCATCGGTCGTGGCGACCCCTCCGGCGCACCTACTGCGCCGGACAGCCCACCCAGACTATCCGGGAAGCCGGGTGGCTCGCCGAGGACATTCCGGCTGGACCGGTCCTTTTTGGACGCCGGCGGCGGGATGGCCCCGAGGCCGAGCCCGAGGCCAGGGTCGAGGCCGCCCGGTCCACCGGGAAGTGGGCCCGCCGGCCCGCCGTTGGCTCCGCGCGATCCTCCGGACGTCGGCAGGGCACCGGCGCCAAGCGGCGGGAGGTTCTCCGCGCCGTCTGGTCCCCCAAGCGGCGGAACCGTGCTCAAACCCTTCGGCCCACCGGGCGGCGTGACCGAGCTCTTGCTGTCCGGCCCACCGGGCGGTGGGAGTTTGCTCGTGTCCGGCCCACCCGGCGGCGGGACTGAGCTCTTGATGTCCGGTCCACCGGGCGGGTCCGAGCTCAGGCTGCCCGGCCCACCGGGCGGTTTGAGGTCGCCAGGACCGCCGCCCTCGGGTTTGGGCAGGACAGTGGGCGGGATAGTCGGAGCGACGAGCGCGACGATCGCGCTGGTGCTGGTCTCGTAGACGCTGCGCAGGTTCGTCATCGTCTGCACGGCCGGGGCGTCGAGCCAGCCCTTGATCTCGTGTTTGAGCCTGGTGGTGATGTCCGCGCTCATCGCGTCCCAGGTGGACTGCTTGGTCAGGTCGGCAGTCCCACCGTCCGGCCACGGAAACTGGGCCAGCTTCCCGCGGTAGTAGTTGTCGGTGTGGTAACCCCCGCCGGTGAACATGCCCTTCCGGTTGACGAACTCGTCCACCTGCTGCAGCCACCAGGCGACGTGCGCCCGCGGGAAGTCGGACAGGTACGCCGCCACCCGGTACCACGCCTCGGCCATGTCCCTGCCGAACTTGGCCAGCGCCCCGTGGGCGTCGTAGGTCGCCGTGTGCATGCTGACGGCGTTCTTCGTCGTCATCTGCCTGTAGAGGTCGTTCAGGCCGTCGCGGTAGTGCTTGAGCCGGTCGGCGATGACGAACGCGGCCGTCCCCTTGAACCCCGAATCGGTCGAAGTGAGATCGGTCGAAAAGCGGTAGAACTCACGTGCCCGCCCGTCCAACCAGTCCGACAACTCGTCGACCCGTAGAACGAGGTCCATGAGTGTCTGGGAGTTCATCTCCCCTTGGTGGCCGGCCTGCACTTCACCCATGATCGAGTTGATGGCGCCGACCGCGTCCGTCCAGGCCTTGAGCGCCTTCGTGTTGATGTTTGCGGCGTAGAACGTGTGATAGCTCAGCCCCACGGGCCCCTGGAACCAGATGTCGTCCTTGTCAGCGTTGAGGTCCGGGTCCCAGGTGATCCACCCGTTCTCCGGCGCGGCCGGCTTCGTTATGTCGAACGACCCGCCGGTCACCGCGGAGAGCGCGAGATCGTATGTCCACTCCCCGTCGTTGACGGGGTACGTCGGCGCATCTGCCACGATCTGGTCTCCTACCGGTGTCGGGTGCTCGGCGCTAGGGTTTTGGCGACGGGCCGCCGCTAGTCGACGGGAGCACGTCGGGGTAGTCGTTCAGGAACTTCGTGGCGCCGTACCTGCTGAGGTCGTTGGTGGACTCGAAGACGTCGCGCGCGCCCCGGAGAGCGACGACGAACTGCTCCCAGTCCTTGCTCAACTCGGCGTAGCGGTCCGCCGCCGATTTCCCGAATACTTTCCCCTTGGCGGTGAGGTTCACGGCGGGCGTCCATTTTGCCGAGCCCGGGTGGATACCGCTCCCCAGCGTTTCGTCGAGCCGCACACCCGGCCTGGGCTTGTTTAGATTCTTGTTGAGGTCCTGGTCGACGCTGTCGATCCAGCTGATGAGGTTGTCGTACTGTGCCCGGTCGAACGCGGTGATCTTGCCGGGCGGCACATGTCCGGGATCGGTTGGCATGTCTGCACTCTCCAATCGGTATGTCAGGCGGGCGCGTCCTCGGGGCGCCGGGTGACGCGGCGCCCCGAGGGGCGTCCTCACAGGATGATGCGGGCGCCGTCCCTGTCGCCCTCGAGGAATGTTTCGTGGATGTCCAGGACCCCAGTCGTTCCCTGTTGCAGCCTATTGCACATCCAGTGGTAGTCGCTGTCCCAGGTCCTTTGCTGCTCTTCCCAGAGCGGCGCCGCTTGGCCCTGGACCGCTTCGTTCATGTTACGGAGGCTGTGGTTGAGATCCATGAGGATCGAGCCCAGGTTCGAGACGGCCGCCTGCAGGATGTCGTGCACTTCTTTCTGGTCGCCATGGTTTACATAGAACGACGTCATCGCGTTCTCCTTTCGGTCTTAGGTCCGGGTCCGCTCAGGTGCGGGAGCCTTTGGCCGTGCCGGTGGCGTCCTGGCTGGTGCCCTGGTTCTTCTGCCGAACAAGGGCGACCTTGGTGTTGAGCTGCTCCAGGTCTCCGACGATCTTGTTGAACTGGTCTGTCCACTCGAGAAGCCCCTCTTGCATGATTTGACCGGACTCCGAGCGGTTGGCGTTGATGTAGCCCTCCGCCTGACCCACAACACGGCTGTTCAGCGACTTCATCTGGGCCACGTGCTCGCTGGTCACCTGGATGATCTGACCGAGTTGACGGTCGTCCATTCCGTAGGGAAGTGGCATCTTTTCCTCCTGTTGGTGTTGGTGTTGGTGTTGGTGTTGGTGGTGGTGGTGGCATGGACTGCGTGTGGCGGGTGCGGCCGCCGAATCCGCTAGGACACCGGCAGACCACCCCCGTTCCCGATCCGGTCCAGCACCGGCCCGGTCGGCAGCAGCGCCAGCAGGTCGGCGGGCACTGGGACCGCCGAGGGGACCGGCTCGCCCAGTGCCTCGGCCGCGTCGGCGCTCGCCACCGGGTACTTCGCGCCGTCCTCGGTGACCAGGTAGAGCCCGGCGCCGGGCAGCCCGGGTGCGGGTTGGGTGCGGGCGAGCAGGCCACCCCCGGGCTCGACAGCGATCAGGTCAGCTGTCCGCGCGTCGCGGACGAGGGCTGGTCCGTCGACTGTGGGCTCCCAGGCGACATCCGCGGGTGCCGTCACGAGGGAGACGGCGGGACGGTCGGCGCCGGGCACGGCCTGGACGCACGGCACCGTCGCGCTGCCGAGGCCGCCGGGCGCCAGCGACGGGGGCGCCGCGGGGGCCTGCGCCTGCCAGTCCGGGGCCGGCAGCACCGTCGCCGAACCGAATGCGGCCGGGCTCAGCTCGCGCGGCTGCGGCGGTTGGTCGCCATAGGCGGCCGCGGCGGCCGGGTCGCCGAGGGCGAGCGCCGCGGCGGTCGCCGTGGCCGGTACCAGGCCGGCGGCGGACAGCTGGTAGAACCGCGCCGGAACCCCGGTGCCGTGCACGACGAACACTTGTCCGACCCGGCTCGGTTGACCGTCGAGGACCGGTCCCGGGTTCCCCCGGCCGGGCCTCGGCGGCGCCCCCAGATCGGGGCCGGCCGGCAGCCCGTTGATCCAGCTGTCGCGAATGGGGATGGCGGCGCTGTCGTCGAGGCCGAGCGCCCGCTCCACCCACGGGGCGGCGAGGCGCAGCCGCCGGTCGCGCCAGGCCAGGTATCTGGTGCCGTCGGCGGTACGGACCAGCACCGCCTGGCGGTCGGGCACCGGTCGGGTGTCCGCCGCGGCGCCGATCCGCAGCGCCACCGCCGGCTGCCTGCCAGCTCCACTGCTGTCCATAGTGGAGGTACCGCAGACCAGCCAGGGCAGGCCGTGGGGGTGGCCGGGGTCCGGCAGCGAGTCCGGCGCCCCGACGATGCCGACCGCCGCACCCCTTGGCACGCCTCTGAGCGAGGCGGCGGGCACCGAGTCGACCGTCAGTTTCGAGCCGAGTAGCAGCCGGGCCGAGGCGTAGTTCAGCACTGGCCGGAGCCGCCCGTCGAGCAGGACGAGCCGGGTGCCGGTCTGCTTCTCGACGATCAGCGTGCCGGGCTTCCGCCAGCCCGTCGCGCCGCCGGGTATGAGGATCGCCAGGACCGCCAGGCCGCCTACGGCGACCGCGGCGAGCAGGAGTCCGATGAGGAGTCCGAGCGGGGTACGGCGGGTCGGCGGCACCGCCAGGTCCGGCTCGCCTTGCAGTAGCGCGGAGACAAGCCGGCCGACCATGAACGTGTGTGCCTGGATCTGGTCACGCCTGTTGTGCACGGCACACCTCCGAGGTCACGCCCATCCGGCACGCACCCGGGCGTAGAGCCGCAGCACCGCCAGCACCAGCGGCACCACGGCGATCGCCGCGGCGGACTGGCCGAGGTCGGCCAGCCGGCCCCAGTACGGCAGCAGCCGGCGGCCCGGCAGCGTCCGGGCGGCAGCGACCAGCAGGCAGGCGGCCAGGACGAGCGCGGCAACGACGCCGAGCCGGTGCGCGGGTGTCGTGGCGGCGGTGCGCGCGGCCAGCACCGCCACGGCGCCGATCAGGCCGGGTCCGAGCGTGGCCAGCCGCTGCCACGCGCCGGCCAGGTCGCGGCCGTTGAGCAGGAGCAGGAACGACGCCACCAGCGTCAGCGCCTGCGCCGCCCAGCCGGGTGCCGCGGCCAGCACGGCCAGGCAGCCGGTCTCGACCGCGGCCAGGCCGGCGTACATCGCTACCAGGTAGCCGATCGCCGAGTCGGTGCCGGCCAGGACGGTGCCGCTGGGTTCGGGGTCGATGTCCTGCTGGAATTCCGCGGCGCTGCTGGGCAGCGGCCTGATCCGCAGGCCCGCCAGCCGCGCGCTGAGGACGGGAACGGCCACCGCGAGTAGCAGCGCGGTGGCCAGCACGACGGCGGCCGCCCCGGCCTGGTCGACACGGGCCACTGTGGACAGCAGTCCGCCGACGGCGACGAGTGTCCCGGCTCCGGCCGTAGCCAGGAACCCGCGGGCGGGGCCACCGACGGCGGCCCGCGCCAGCAACGCGACCGCGGCCGCCGCGGCGCCGGCGGCGAGCACGCCCGGCCCGGTCAGCAGCGCCGGCCCCCACGGCGCGGCGCGGACGCCGGCCGGCAGGATGAGCCCTGCCATTGCGGCGAATCCGATCGCGCCGGCAGCGATCAGGCGACCCGCTAGTGCGTCCCCCCAGGCGCGAGAGGCCGCCGTCGCCGCGAGCAGCAGTACCGCCGCGACGATGCCGCCAGCGGCCGCCGCCAGCCTGCCGGCGCCGGCGGCCGGGACCACGCCGGCGCCGACGGCGAGCGCGACACCGGCCAGCGCGAGGACCAGCCGCCGGGTCGCCCCGGCACGCCACCGGTCGGCGCGCGCCTTCACCCCGGTCGCGACGCCGTCGACGAGGTCGTCGAAGTCCACTGGGGGTAGTTGGGCGCTGCGGCCGCGTAGGTAAAGGACGTCGCCGTCGTAGAGGCCGAGCGCGGCGGTGCCGAGGTCCTCGGCCAGCGGCGGCTCGCCCAACCGCTGCAGCACCCACCCGCCATGCGCGTGTCCGCGGTTGGCCAGTTCCGGGCCCAGATGTCCGAGCAGGGTGGGCATCAGATCCGCCAGCGGCACGTGCGCGGGCACCGCCACCTCAACCGCGGACGCCGGACCGAGCAGCACCAGCCGGCACACCTCGCCGGAACCCATACCGGTAGCCGAATTGAGCATGTCGGGTCCTACGGCGCTCGTCTTCGGCGCAGTTCATTCCTGCCGGAGGATTCGGTCCGCCGGCAGGTCGCGGCACGTAGGCACACACAGCGCAGTGACGATTCGTCGAACGAGGAGGCGACCGCGGTGACCACGATGGTGTTCCGCCGGCCGGCGCGGCAGGCCGGGCCGGAGATGCCGGGCGGGGAGGTGTCGTTGCAGGAGCCGCCGGTGCTGCCCGAGGCACCCACCGGCAACCTCGGCCTGCTGCTGACCTACCTGCCGATGGCGATCGGGTCCGGCGCGCTGGTGCTGCTGTTCGTGCCTGCGGCGAAGGGTGGGATGTCCTTTCTGGCGGTGGGGCTGCTGGCGATGACGTCGCTGACGATGGTCTTCGGCCAGGTGGGCCGGTCCACCAGCGACCGGAAGCGGCGGATGCGCGGGGAACGCCGGGACTACCTGCGGTATTTGGCGCAGAGCCGGAAACGGATCCGGGCCGTCGCCGACGAGCAGCGCCGGTCGCTGGTCTGGCGGCATCCGGACCCGGACGGGCTGTGGTCGGTGGCGATGAGCAGCCGGCTGTGGGAGCGGCGGCCGTCGCATCCGGACTTTGCCGAGGTGCGGGTCGCCACCGGCGCGCAACGGCTGGCGGTCACGATCAGTCCGATGCAGACGAAGCCGGTGGAGGACCTGGAGCCGCTGTCCGCGCGGGCGTTGCGGCGGTTCATCCACGCGCACGCGACGCTGGCCGGCCAGCCGATCGCGGTGTTCCTGCGCGGCTTCGCCCAGATCCAGTTGCGCGGCGACCCGCAGCCGGTACGGTCGGTGGTCCGGGCGCTGCTCGCCCAACTGGTGAGCTTCCACGCGCCGGAGGACCTGCGGCTGGCGGTCTGCGCCGGGCCGGCGCAGGCGGCCGGCTGGGACTGGGTGAAGTGGCTGCCGCACGCCCAGCATCCGACCGAGCAGGACGGCGCCGGCCAGATACGGCTGGTCGCCGACGACGCCGAGAGCATCGAAGCCCTGCTCGAGTCCGATCTGGACGGTCGTGGCCGGTTCGAGCCGGGTGCGACGCCGAGCCGGGACGAACCATACCTCGTCGTGGTGGTCGACGGCGTCAGCCTGCCGCACGGGTCGAGGTTGGCCGGCGGCGGCTACCACAACGCGGTCGTCCTCAATGTCTCGCCGGCCGAGCCGCCCAATGCCGGGCGCACCACGCTGCGACTGGACGTCACCGCCGAGCGTATCGAGATGGTCCGCCTCGACCGCGGCGGCGCCGAGGTCCGCACCCTGCTCGGCCGGCCCGACGGGCTCTCGGTGTCCAGGGCGGCGGTGCTGGCCCGCACCCTGGCGCCGTTCCGGCTGGCCGCCACCTCCGAGGTGGCCGAGCCGGTGATCACCAACTTCGACCTCGGCAGCCTGCTCGGGATCGGCGAGATCGACACCCTCGACCCGGCCCAGACCTGGCCCCGGGCGACCGGGCCGGACCGGCTGCGGGTCCCGATCGGCATCGCCGAGGACGGCAGCCGCATCGAACTGGACCTCAAAGAATCCGCGCAGGGCGGGATGGGCCCACACGGGCTGCTGATCGGCGCCACCGGATCGGGCAAAAGCGAACTACTGCGCACCCTGGTGCTCGCGCTGGCGATCACCCACTCCTCGGAGATCCTCAACTTCGTCCTCGTCGACTTCAAAGGCGGTGCCACCTTCCTCGGCCTGGACACCCTCCCGCACACCTCCGCCGTCATCACCAACCTCGCCGGCGAAGCCTCCCTGGTCGAACGCATGCAAGACGCGCTGCACGGCGAGACGACA
>WNGI01025592.1_pt1 | contig 10717 bp, 9 predicted proteins | sample 5400621 | NCBI WGS metagenome assembly WNGI01 (sample SAMN13153374, study PRJNA577476) | soil metagenome | isolation source: 20 cm soil or saprolite under Garry oak tree replicate 1 | place: USA:California | collected 2016-06-15 | reverse complement strand
TCGGGCTTCATGTTTCCATTCGCCGGCATGCCGGTATGGGCGCAATATATCGGCGAAGGCCTGCCGCTGACGCATTACGTGCGGATCGTCCGCGCCATCATGCTGAAGGGTGCGACCCTGCCGAATCTGCAATACGATGCGATTGCGCTGGTGGCATTGATGCTGATGGCCATGACCATCGCGGTGATGCGCTTCCGCCGCACGCTCGATTGATGCAGAATGGGTCCCGGAGTGGGTGCGATGCGGGGTCCATGGCGGGGCAATAAAGGCGAGCCGCGGCCGGCGATGTCGGCCGATTTCGACCGGGCGTTGACCCGCGAAATCCTGCTGACCGAACTGCTGCGGGTCAAGGTGATACTTTTCACCCTCTCGCTGCTGCTGGCGATCTTGACCGTGGCCTATGCGATCTCGCCTGACGGCATCGAGCGGATCTGGCATGGCCATCTCCCGGTCCTGCCGCTGTATTCGGCCTTTCTTCTGTTCGCGGTCTTTGAGCTGTTGGTACTTCGCCTGCTCGGCCAGCGGCTGGCGCAGGGTCGCGACGTGCCGTATGCGCGTCGCTATCTCGGTGCCTTGATCGAAACCAGCCTGCCCACCGTTGCGTTGTATCTGCAAATGAGGGCGATGGGGCCGACGCAAGCCTTGGCCTTCGTGGCGCCGCTGGTCTATTTCATTTTCATCATTCTTTCGACGCTGCGGCTTGATTTCTGGCTCTCGACCTTCACCGGCTTGGTCGCGGCGGCCGAGCTGTTCGCGATGGCGATATTCTATCGTCCAGCGCAATTCGCCGGCGACCCGGCGCCTGACGTCGCATTTCACGTCGTCCGTGGCCTCGTCATTCTGGTCTGCGGCATGCTGGCCGGCGCAGTGGGAATGCAACTGCGCCGGCAGTTCGAGGCCAGCATTCTGGCTGCGACCGCGCGCGATCGCATCACCAATCTGTTCGGCCAGCACGTTTCGCCGCAGGTGGTGGAGCGGCTGATGGCCGAGGGCGTCAGCACGGCCAGCGATATCAGGAGGGTCGCCGTCATGTTCGTCGATTTCCGAAGTTTCACCGCGGCCGCGCGTTCACGTTCACCGCAGGACGTCGTCGACCGCCTGGACGGCGCGTTCGCGGTGCTGGTGGAGATACTCGACCGCCATGGCGGCATCGTGAACAAGTTCCTGGGCGATGGATTTCTGGCGCTGTTCGGAGCCCCGTTTGAGGCCGCCGACGCCGCGCACCGCGCGGTCGATGCCGCGCGCGAAATGCTTGACGCGATGAACAGCATCAACGCGGCCTCCGGCTGGCCGCTGCGGATCGGCATCGGCATTCATTTCGGCGAAGTGGTTGCCGGCAATATCGGTTCTCCCCGGCGCAAGGAGTACACCGTGATCGGCGACACCGTGAACTTTGCCGCCCGGCTGGAATCGCTCAACAAGGAATTCAATTCCCAATTGCTGATTTCGGCCGCCGTTCGTGACGCGCTGGACGAGGCTGGCAGCGATGCGGTGTCGCTCGGGGAAGTCGCGATCAGGGGTTATGACCGGCCGATGACGGTGTGGCAGCTGGGATAGAAACGCAGGCTTTCGCCGCGCTTGACGAACCCGCCCGCGTCATGTTCTGGCTGAGGCGAAACCGGAGAGCTCAAATGCAACGGCGCTATATCACCGTCGACGTTTTCACCGACCGCGCCTTCGGCGGCAATCCGCTGGCGGTGATCCTGGATGCCGGCGGGCTGTCGACCGCCCAGATGCAGGCCATTGCGTCCGAGTTCAATTATTCCGAGACGACCTTCGTGTTGCCGCCGCAAGGCCGGGCGCACGACGCGCAGGTTCGCATCTTTACGGTACACTCCGAACTCCCGTTCGCGGGCCATCCCAATGTCGGTACCGCCTTCGTGCTGGCGACGCAGGCCGCCAAGCCGCCGGCGCGGCTGGTGTTTGAGGAGAAGGCAGGCCTCGTGCCGGTCGAAATCCTGATCGAGGGCGGCAAGGTGGTCGGTGCCGAGCTCACCGCGCCGCAGGGCCTCACGAAGCTCACACAACTCGCCGCCGAGCAGGCCGCCGCCTGCGCGTCGCTGTCGGCGGCGGATATCAGAACCGATCGGCATCCCCCGCAAATCGTCTCGGTCGGGCTGCCGTTTCTGGTGGCGGAGGTAGCCTCGCGCGACGCGCTCCGGCGGGCGAGGCCGGACGCGGACGCATTCGCCCGCACGCTTCCCTGCGACGGCAGCGATGCGGTCTATCTCTATACCCGCGATGTCCCCACAGCCGAGGCCTGCGACCTGCAGGCGCGGATGTTTCACCCGGGATCCAGCGGCCTTTCCGAAGACCCAGCCACCGGCAGCGCCACGGCGGCAGCCGCCGCGCTATTCGCCGACTTGTCGGGCGAGCGGGATGGCGAATTCAAGCTGCGCATCGGGCAGGGCGTCGATATCGGGCGGCCGAGCCTGCTGCTGACCCGCGTCCGCAAAGCGAACGGCGTTGTCATGTCCGCGCATGTCGGCGGCGCTTGCGTGCAGATGATGGAAGGAACGTTTCGGCTGGCCGGGGAGGGGTGAGAGCGGGCGATCTTGGAGTTTTTTCGGATTAGACCCAGCGCTCGTCATTCCGGGGCGCGCGAAGCGCGAGCCCGGAATCCATAACCACGACTGGGAGTATGGATTCCGGGCCTGCGCCAAACGGCGCATCCACGATGTGCAATTGCACATCGGGGAATGACGGCTTTATGTTTCTTGAACGCAATACTCTACACCTGCGGCGCGACCAGATTCTCGACCTTCACGCCGTCGCGGTCTTCGATGATCTCGGCGATCCATTGCCGGTGGCAGTGCAGGTGATCGCGCTCGTAACAGAGAATGCAGACCGGTCCGGATTTTTTGACCAGCGCCGACAGCTCGTCGAGTTCTTCCCTCGCTTGCGGCGTCTTCAGGTGCTTCGCATAGATCTTGTGTAACGCATCGAATTGGCCGCTGCGCGCGGCGTCGCGGCCGTCCTTTGGCGTGCCAAGCCCGCGCAGATGCAAGTATGAAATGCCGCGCTCGTCGAGCCAGGCGGCGAGCTGGTTCTTGGAAAAGCCGGGCCGGCGCGAGGCGGCGACGGCGCGCACGTCCACCAGCAGCTTTACTCCCGTACGCTCGAGTTCGTCGAGCACGGCCTTGGCGGGGGTCTGTTCATAGCCGATGGTGAAGAGCTTTCTGCGTGCCATGTCAGCGTCCAGGCATTGGGGATGTCATCCCTCTAAGGCTACGTCAGTCCTGGAATGATTTCCATAACCGCTCGGATTATGGCTACACGCTACTGGTCGGCGGGCTCTAGGCCGGCATCAAGCTGGATTGAAACGGCTGTCTACTTCACGCGTTCGATCAGTTCCATGGCGCCGGCGGGCGCGCGCACCTTACCTTCGTGGATCACATAGGCGAAGACGTCGCGCGGCGCTTTGTTCGTCTTGGCCGGATCGACGCGCGTCAGATCGTCCGGCTCGCCGCCGCCGGCCCAGGTTTGAAACCGCTTGGCCCAGGCATCGAGTTGCTTCGGCGGATAGCAGGTCTTGAGCTCGTCGTTGCCCTTCTGCAGCCGTGCATAGACGAAGTCGCCGACAACGTCAGCGATCGCCGGATACTTGCCGTGCTCGGCGAACACCACGGGTGTTTCGAATTGGCGCAACAGCGCGATGAAGTCAGGCACGCAGAAACTGTCATGGCGCACCTCGACCACATGGCGCAGCGCGCGCCCCTCAAGCTTGCGCGGCAGCAGCTCGAGAAATTTGCCGAAGTCTGCCTCGTCGAATTTCTTGGTCGGCGCGAATTGCCACAGCACCGGACCCAATCGGTCGCCCAGTTCGAGCACGCCTGAGTCATAAAACCGCTTCACGGAATCGCCGGCCTCCGCCAGCACCCGGCGGTTGGTGGCAAAGCGCGGCCCCTTCAGCGAGAACACAAAGCCGTCGGGCACCTCGCGCGCCCATTTGCGAAAACTCTCCGGCTTCTGCGAGCCGTAATAGGTGCCGTTGATCTCGATCGAGGTCAGCTTGGAGGCCGCGTATTCCAGCTCCTTCGCCTGCGTCAGCTTCTCGGGGTAGAACACCCCGCGCCACGGCGCGAAGGTCCAGCCGCCGATGCCGATGTAGATTTTTCCTGAAGTCTTTGATGCGGTCTGGGGAGGCTTGCTCACCGGCTGGTCTCATCGCGGAAGGAACTTTGTCGGGCCGAGCCTATTCAAATCAATCGTGATTGGCCAGTTCGTCGAAACGGGGCGTCCGCGCTTAACCGGGCCGCGGGGTCAAGCTAGGATCAAGAAAAAAGGAGAACACTGGCCCCGTTGTTCGGGCAGTGCGGCAACGGTAGCGTGGTTCCGGAAACCGGAGCCTCTCCCTCATACCCAGCCTGCACCGAAGCATGTTGGCTGCTTCGGCAAGCGCCGCCAGATTTAGCGCGTCGGCTGGCTCTTCTTGGCAACCAAGCCCTCGAAAGGCTTTAAGCTCTGCTTGGCAAGACCGCTGTAGAGTTCGCGAATCTTCTGCGACTCGGTGACGAAGGTCTCATAAGCCTGCTTGGCGAATTCGGTCTGGATCTCAACGGCCTTCTCGAGCGACCGCACGCCCGAGAGCTTCTCCACAAAGGCCTTGGTGTCTTCAAAAGACTTCCTGGTGTAGTTGCCGTAGGCCGTCGCGAGCGTTTGAAAGTCGACCGAGGGGCAGTTCGCTGCCGCAAGGGCTCCGTCGACCTTCTGGCGCTGCAGGGGCTCCGGCTGCTTGCTCTGCAGCGGCTCCGGCTGCTTGCTTTGCAGCGGCTCTGGCTGCTTGCTTTGCGGCGGCTCTGGCTGCTTGCTTTGCAGCGGCTCCGGCTGCTTGCTCTGCGGCGGCTCCGCCTGCTTGCTTTGCACCGGCTCTGGCTTCTGGCTCTGCAGCGGCTCCGGCATTTTGCTTTGCAGTGGCTCCGGCTTCGCGGTCAGAAGTTGCTCCGGCTTCGCGTTCTGCGGTTGATCCGGCTTACGGCTTTTCTTGCCGTGCTTCTTTCCGCCCGGCTTGTTCTGATTTGGGCCTGACATCTTTGGAATCTCCGTTGTTTCACTACCTGGACGCCAGACTCCGCCCTAGCTGCGAAGAAATCGCGGCTCTGACTTGTTTCTTGCGTGGCGCTCATGTGATGGCATCAAGAATTCGGAACTCGCACCGCTGCGGTATTGATATGCCGCCAAAGGCTGGGCAATTGATCAAGAATAACACGACAATAGCCCGAGTGAGCCATATTCTGCACATTCGCGCCTTAAGTATAATTGAGAGCACGAACCGATCAATCGGATGTTGAGGCAGCTCAAGCTTGACGATATGGACGCCGCGGCGCGGGTTGTTCGAACCGTGTGGGGTGCTTTCGATGGCGCCGCGATGAGGGGAATCATCGCCTTCCGGGAGGGCTGGATCGACCAGTTGTACGTGCTGCCAACGGCGCAACGGCGCGGCGTGGGCAAAGACCTGCTCCAGGTCGCCCAAAACGCGTTCGATCGCCTGCAGCTTTGGACCTTCCAGCGCAACGCGCCGGCCCTGCGCTTTTACGAAGCAAGGGGTTTCGCGCTCATTCAGCAAACCGACGGCGCCAGAAATGAGGAGAAGGAGCCAGACGCGCTCTACCTCTGGACCCGCTGATGGCTTGACGGGCCGCCGCCGCGCACAAGGTCAACGATCAGGCAAGGAAAGGCAGCGCGTGTTTGATGTTGGCGATGGGATCGCCGACCAGCCCGAAGGCATGCAATATTTCAGCAAATGCAAGGCCGACGAAAGCGGCCCTGGTGGAAACGATCAGGCAAAATCGAATCGGGTTGGCGTAGATGGTGCAAGTCCAGCCGCGGCTCGTGGCCGTACCCGACCTGATATTGTTCCGGATCGCCCGCAGCGCGATCAGGCCCAGAATCCCGAATATGGTTGCGACGAAGGGCGGCGGCATGGAGAGGCCCAAATTGTCCTTCGATTTCAGCACAAGCTGATTAAAAAATTCTGCTGAACCGGTGTCCCTGCGCTCACTTGCTCGCTTGCCCCTTGCGAAACACCCAAATCATCCCTATCTTGCTTCTAACGGCGACGTCGATGCTTCATAGCTCCGGCGCTGGGACGACCACTGAATAGCTCGGCTGCGCCGGATGTACGCGCGCCTGTTGTTCGTGGTCGTTGGCATTTTGGGGCCTTTTTTGGCCCGTTTGGCGGCCCTTCCCAAGTTCTGCCCCACGTCTTGCCCACCGGTGTTTTGGGCCCGCGCCTTGGCTTCCCCGGAGGCTGCGGATATACGCTGGCGGCATGAATGAAGCCATCAGACCGGGACCGAAGAACCCGCCGCAGGCTGCGGGTTTGCCTCAGCTGTCGGTCGTCGTCCCCACCTTCAACGAGCGCGACAATGTCACCACGCTGTTTCGGCGGCTGCAAACCGCGCTGACGGGCGTCGCCTGGGAAGTCATCTTCGTCGACGATAACTCCCCCGACGGCACCTGGGATGTGGTGCGGGGCCTGGCGCGGGAAGATTCCCGCGTCCGCTGCATCCGGCGGATCGGGCGGCGCGGCCTGTCCGGCGCCTGCATCGAGGGCATTCTGGCATCGAGCGCGCCGTGCGCCGCCGTGATCGATGCCGACCTGCAGCACGACGAGACGCAACTGCCTGTCATGCTGGCGCTGCTGCAACGTGGCGAGGCTGATCTCGTGGTCGGCAGCCGCTATGTCGCAGGCGGCAGCGCCGACAGCTTCAACCGGCAGCGGGCAGGGGCCAGTCAGCTTGCCACCGAGGTTGCAAAGCGGGTGCTGCGCATCAAGATCGCCGATCCCATGAGCGGGTTTTTCATGATCCGCAGGGATCGCTTCGAGCAGCTTGCGCCCCAGCTCTCCACCCAGGGCTTCAAGATCCTGCTCGATGTCGTCGCCACCGCGCGCGGCGATCTGCGGGTGAAGGAAATTCCCTACGCTTTCGGCTCGCGGCTGCACGGCGAGAGCAAGCTCGATTCCATGGTGGCGCTGGATTTCCTGGGGCTGGTGCTGGCGAAGCTGACCCACGACGTGGTGTCGCTGCGGTTCCTGCTGTTTGCCATGGTCGGCTCGATCGGCCTGTTCGTGCATCTTTGCACGCTGTTCATCGCGCTTGATATGTTCAATGTGCCGTTTCCGGAGGCGCAGGCCGCGGGCGCGCTGGTCGCCATGACCAGTAATTTCATCCTGAACAATTTTCTCACCTATCGCGACCAGCGGCTGAAGGGTTTTGCGATCCTGCGCGGCCTCTTGCTGTTTTACCTCGTGTGCAGTGTCGGCCTGTTCGCCAATGTCGGCGTCGCGTTTTCGGTCTACGATCAGGAGCCGATCTGGTGGCTGGCCGGCGCGGCCGGCGCGCTGATGGGCGTGGTATGGAATTACGCGATGTCCGGACTGTTCGTCTGGCGCAAGCGATGAACCTGCCGGGCCTTGTGTCGGCAACGAGCCCGGCCGAGGTGCGGGTCGTCCGCAACACGGCTCTTGCGATATTGGGGCTGGTGGTGCTGCGGCTGGTCGCCGCCGCCTGGACGCCATTGACCTTCGACGAAGCCTATTACTGGATGTGGTCGAAGCATCTCGCCGGCGGCTATTACGATCATCCGCCCGGCGTTGCCGTGGTGATCCGGCTGGGCACCATGATCGCCGGCGACACCGAGCTCGGCGTGCGGCTGGTGTCGATATTGCTGGCGCTGCCGATGAGCGGGGCGGTGTATCGCACCGCCGCGATCCTGTTCGGCGGTAGGCGGGTGGCGGCGACCGCGACGATCCTGCTGAACGTCACGCTGATGGCAGCGGTCGGCACCCTGATCGTCACGCCGGATTCGCCGCTGCTGGTGGCCTCCAGCTTCGTTCTGTTTTTCCTGGCGAAGGTATTGGAGACCGGGCGTGGCGCGTGGTGGCTCGCGGTCGGCGCCGCCGTCGGCGCGGCGTTACTGTCGAAATACACGTCACTGTTTTTCGGGCCGGCGATTCTGGTCTGGCTGGTGAGCGTCCCCAAGCTGCGGCGCTGGCTGATCTCGCCGTGGCCCTATCTCGGCGGCCTCGTGGCGCTGGCGATATTTTCGCCGGTCATTCTGTGGAATGCCGACCACCATTGGGTCTCCTTCATCAAGCAGATCGGCCGCGCCCGAATCGAGGATTTCAGGCCAGCCTTCATCGCCGAACTGATCCCGACCCAGATCGCGTTCGCAACGCCGCTGGTGTGGATTCTCGGCGCCATGGGGCTTTACGCGCTATTCAAGCGCAATGCCGGCGCGCTGGCGCCGCGCGCGCTGATCAGCGCGACGTTCTGGACCATCGTCGCGTATTTCATCTGGCATTCGCTGCACGCCCGCGTCGAGGCCAATTGGTTCGCGCCGGTCTATCCGGCCTTCGCGATCGCCGCCGCCGTCGCCGCCCACCTCGCGCGATGGGAGGGACGCCAGCAGCGCATGGTCGATTTTTGCCAGCGCTGGGCGGTCCCGTCCGGCATCCTGCTGTTCGCGCTGTTGATCGTGCAGGCCAATACCGGCGCGCTGTCGGGCTATCGCCGCGACGCCACCGTGCGCAGCGTTGGCGTTGGCTGGCGCGAACTCGCCGGCGAGATCGAAGCGGTTCGAGCGCGCGTCGGCGCGGCTTGCGTATTGGCGCCGGATTACGGCACCACCGGCTGGCTCGCCTTCTATCTGCCGAAAGGCACTTGCGTGGTGCAGCCAACGCAGCGGATCCGCTGGGTCAACATGCCCGAGCCGGATCGGGCGCTGCTCGCCGGCAAGCTGTTGTCTGTCGACGAAGCGCGGCCCGGCGCACCTCCGTATCTGAAGGACATGTTCGCGCGGATCGAGAGGGTGGCGGAGTTCACGCGCAAGCGCGGCCCGCTGACGATCGAAACCTACGCGCTCGATCTGCTCGAAGGCGCCAAGGGCGAGGTGCTCGACCGTTCGCCGCCGCCGGAACTGGAGTAGCGGGCGGGTTCGCCGTCACACCCGGCGCACTTGGCCGGAAGATCCAATCTCGGCACGTCATTGCGAGCCAACGGGTCGGGGCAAAGCGCCGCCCGATGACAGGCTCCGCGAAGCAATCCAGGAGCCGCATCAAAAAGACTGGATTGCTTCGCTTGGCTCGCAATGACGGGGTGGAAGCGGCCCGAGCCTGCCGGAACGTCTTACATTCGGGACCGTAAAATCCACCGAAGCGAGGTCATGCCATGGCTAGTTCCAATCCAAAACCCCTGAGCAGTTCCACCCTGAAACCCGCCGCCGAGCTCGCCCGCGCCAGTGGCGTTCGCTTTCCCAACGAGAGCGCCGAATATCGCCGCGCCCGTGAAGCGCTGCTGGCCGAGGAGATCGAGCTTCGCCGCCACATCGAGCGCGTGGCCGAGCAGCGCCGGGCCCTGCCGCCGGGCGGCGAGGTCAAAAAGAATTACGCTTTCGAGGGCGAAACAGGACCGGCGTCGTTCGCCGATCTGTTCGGCGACAAGGATACGCTCGTTGTCTACAACTACATGTTCGGCCCGCAGCGCGAACGGCCGTGCCCGATGTGCACGTCGCTGCTGTCGGCCTGGGACGGCGAGGTGCCTGACGTCCAGCAGCGCGTTGCGCTTGCGGTGGTGGCGCGGTCACCGATCCAGCGGCTGGTAGCCTTCAAGAAGGAGCGCGGCTGGCATTATCTGCCGCTGTTTTCCGATATCTCGGGCGAATTCAGCCGCGACTATCATGCGCTGACCAAGGACGGCGGCGACGACGCGGCGTTCAATGTCTTCACCCGGCGCCAGGGGAAAATCAGGCATTTTTGGGGCGGCGAAATGAATGGCGCATCAGCCGATCCCGGACAGGATCCCCGTGGCGCGCCCGATCTGATGCCGCTCTGGACCATTCTCGACGTCACGCCGGAAGGGCGGGGGACGGATTGGTATCCGAAGCTGAATTACTGAAAACACTTGTATTTACGCGCTAGAATCGATCATTCTCGGAGGAGCGCCGCGCGCCGGGCGCTCCTCCGTATTTTGACGTGCCTCAGATCCGCCCACACTTAATTCGCATTTAACTAAAAACCGCCTTAATGACGCTCCGCTCCTCTGCGAAATGCGTTTTTGGGACTAATGATACCACGGGGTATTGCACGCAGGTTTGTGTTCGAACGTGCCGGTGAGGTGCACACGATCGGATGCTGCCTGCAGGGGAACAAGGTGGAGTCATTCTGGATGCAATGCGAATGAGTTACGGTACCGGCGCGCGTCAAGATTTCGGGGCACACAACCAAAGAAATTCATCCCGGAGAACCAATCCCTACACGATGGTCGGCGGCGCCTTCGTCGCCTGCCTGATGCTGGGTTGCGCCTGGACCGTCTATGCCAATGTTTTCGGAGCGAGTGTTTATCCGGCCGCGATTGTCGGCAACTTTGATGTCGCTGTCATCAAGCGGTCGCCGGCGCCAGCCGTCCAGAGCGCCGCACCGGCCTTCGACGAGGTTTTCGCTGCCCTGTCCGCGCCTGCGCCGCTGAGTTCCGCGCCGGTCAATTTAACGCTGGGCCCATCGCTGACCTTTAGCGATCGGTTTGCAGCCTCATCACCGCAAGGCGAAGCCCCGAGGCCGCAGCCGGTATCGCCGCCGGCGGACCGCCAGCTCGCCGCACTTGCGCCGCCGCCATCGCCGGATCGTCAGGTCGCCCAGATGGCGCGGCTGCCGGTGCCGCGTCCTGCCGACACTGGACCGAAAAACGCGGGTGCTTCGGTCCGCGAGATGACGCAG
>WNGI01016931.1_pt1 | contig 10718 bp, 4 predicted proteins | sample 5400621 | NCBI WGS metagenome assembly WNGI01 (sample SAMN13153374, study PRJNA577476) | soil metagenome | isolation source: 20 cm soil or saprolite under Garry oak tree replicate 1 | place: USA:California | collected 2016-06-15 | reverse complement strand
TAGTCCAACACGATATGCAAATCGGCCTCGGAGGCAAGCGTGCCGTTCAGGTTCGCGTCGATGACACGGCGACAGGCTTCGACGGTCGCATGATCTCCGAGATCGTTCGCTGCCTCCAGAACGATCCATGCCGCATCTGAGGATTTGTCGGAGTTCGGTTCATCGGCAGTTGTGCCGAGGCGCTCGCGTGCGACTGCGCCGGATGGGATTGCATTCATTTGCGATATTCCCCTGCCATTCCAGATCGGTAATCCCAGTTCATATCAAGCGCCGGCAGCCGTCTCGGCCCGGGACTCGGTACCCGCGGCATTCTTGCGTGTCTGATAGAATTTCAGCACGCTCCGCGATGTCTCGAGCTTGAGGCGGCCAAACTCCCTTTCCAGGTCGTTCAAGTCTTGCGCGGTGATGCGGTGATCCTTGGCGCCAAGAAACAGTAATGACATTGTGGTCTGCCACGAAAAGTCGAGGGCTTTAGCCAGCACCAGCAGCATTTCCCTGTTCTTGTCCGCCAAGGCGCGTTCGATCACATCGGCTGGCAATGAGCACAACAAGGACAGCCCAATGGTGACCTCTTCGAACCTGTGGGATCTAGCATATCCGGATATGCTGTTCTCGTTCAGATTGCCTTGCTGATGCTGCGTCGCCACGAGCCGTTTTGCGACAAAGTAGCTTCTCGATACCGGACCGAATTTGGACTGCAGCGCGCCCGTGACATCGGTCACCGAGGTCTGAATTTGGTCGACTATCCCGGGCCGCTCGCGCTCGAGCCGCTTTTTCACGTCCTCCGATGCCTTTGCGATCAGCTGCTGGAAAACCCGCCTCGGGATGTCCCTGCGGAGACCGAGTTGCTCGGCGAGGATGGAATCGCCTTCGGCGCGCTTGACCATGTGTAAAAAGCCGAAGTCCGAAAAGCGCGCCCCGGCGTTACTTGCGACCGAATTCACGACGTCCTGATCGCCGCGCGCCACCAGCACGTCGGTGACCGTCTCCCCGATGGACTTTCGTCGTGAGATTGCGAGAAGGTGGGATTGGCTTTTGGTGGTGGCGTTGGCAATCAGGGCGTTATCGTCGAGCTGCTCGGACTCCCGGAGTACGGGGCCGGCGACATCGATCGAATCGTCAAAGGCAAGCTTGTGGATGATGTTAATCGGGGCATTGTCGAAGGTGGCCAGCCGTTTTGCAAGCTGCGCACGGGCGGCGACTTCAATCTCATCGGCTAACCGCCCGATGACCTCGCCAAAGGTCCATATCTCATCGTCGCTATACCGGCCGGCTATCAACAGATCCGTCGCATGCCACAGCGCGCGCTTCCGGCTTTCCGCCGTTCCACGCGCGACCGCGTCGTCGAGATCGCTTAGAAACGATTTCACCTCAGTCATTTTGACAGACCTTCAATCGCAACAATCGCGGGCTAGCAATTCGCCTGGTTCAACCATAGCCAGCAAATGAAACTTTTTGGTAAAGGGGGGCGGCTACTGCCACCGCCAAGAAATTCGCTAAAATCCGCACAAACTTGTTAGCTTCTTGGTCATGCTGATCTTCACAAGCCGCACGCCGATGAAAATCTTCCCCCGAATGATCGCAGTTTTGGCGCTGCTTCTTTCTGACCCGGCTGACGCGATCGTTGGAGGCGGGGTGCCGTCCGCCGAGGGCATCGGCCGCTCCGTCGTCACCATCGTCGGCTCGCGCGGCAATTTCTGCACCGGCGCCTTGATTGCACCCGGACTGGCCTTGACGGCGGCGCATTGCGTGCAGCCCGGCGCGGTCTACAAGATCGTCGAATATGGCGCAGACAGGCAGCCGCAGCTGCGAGATGTCAAAAAAGTCGCTATTCACCCCGCGTTCAGCATGCAGGCGATAACGGCGCATCGCGCCACCGCCGATGTGGCGTTGCTGCAGCTCGAGGCGTCGCCCAGTGGGAAAAATGCCGCCGATCTCGGCGTACCGCAGGTCCCCATTGTCGCCGGCAGCCGTTTCACCATCGCCGGCATCGGCGTGGCCATCCGTGGTGAGGGCAAGAGCGGCGGGACCGTTCGCGTCGCGGGCCTGGTCGCGACCGGCCAACCGGGGACTTTGCAAATCCGCCTGGTCGATCCGGTCGGACGGGGTGCACGGGACGGGCTTGGCGCCTGTACCGGGGATTCCGGTGGCCCGGTGTTTGAGGACCGGCAGGGCACCCCGGCCATCGTCGGCGTCATCAGTTGGTCGACGGGGCCGAACGGCAGCGCGGGCTGCGGCGGCCTGACCGGCGTTACGCCGCTTACGCTTTATCGCGACTGGATCTTGCAGACCGCGCGCCAATGGGGTTTTGCCCTGTGAGGTTGGCGGTCGATCTGGCGCATGCTCAGGCGTCGGCGGACCTCGAGGCCAGTTCAGCCCCGTTCCTGCCGACGAGCGCATTATGGAGATTGTTGAGGTGTCGCGCTGCCGCATCCTGCATCAGCGGAACCGACAGCCGGCAAACCAGACCTTCGGAACGCCAGTCGAACTCGGCTTGTCCTCCGAGCTGCGACTCGATGCTGGCGATCACGCTCCTTGTGCCGAATCCGCGTGCTACCGGTCTCTCGACAACGGGGCCATCCTTCTCTTCCCATACCATCCGCAGCACGTCCTCTTGGGTCTCCCACTTGATGGAGAGACGACCGGACAGCGTGGAGAGGGCGCCATACTTTGCCGAATTGGTGACCAGTTCGTGCAAGGCCAGCGCCAATGTTTGCGCCGTTGCGGGTTGCAGCTGAATCTGTGTGCCGTAGAATTTGATCTGATCGCCCGTCGAATACGGCGCTAGCTCCTCGTCGACCAGCTTTCCGATTTCCGCGCCCTGCCAGTTCGACAATGAGAGGATGGTGTGCACCCGCGCCAGCGCATTGATCCGGCCCTCCACCGCTTCGATGTAAGCCTTCACATTTTCGCCGCGCGTTAATCGAACGATGGATTGCGCCAGTGCCAAGGCATTCTTGGCGCGATGATCGACCTCCCGGGCCAGCAGATTTTGACGTTCTTCCGCCTGCTTCCGTTCGGTGATGTCAACGGTGACGCCGCTGACGCGCACGACGCGGCCGCCGTTGTCGACCGTTGCCGCGGCGGTGCCGACGCACCAGCGGATCTCGCCGTCCCGCCGCCTGATCCTGAATTCGGCTTCATAGGACGTTACGCCCTTGGCGAACTGGGCGATGGCCTTTCGCAGTTCGTCGGCATCGTCCGGATGAAGCAACGCTTGAACGCTTGCCGGTGTCGCCACGAAGGTTCGTGGATCGACTCCAAAGATGTGGTACTGGCCTTCGTCCCACATCCAGTCGCCATTGACCCAGTCCCAATCCCAGGAGCCCATTTTGCCTGCCGCGATGGCCAGGCTGCGGCGCTTCTCACTTTCCAGAAGTCTCGCGTTTGATTGCTCCAGCTCCGCCGTGCGCGCTCGAACCCGATCCTCAAGCTCGGCATTGAACCGCTCCAGCTGCCGGGTCTTGCGATAGAGTTCGGCGAACACTCTGATCTTGGCGCGCAACACTTCCGGAATTACCGGTACCGGAACGTAGTCCACCGCGCCCATTTCGTAGCCGCGAAGCCGGTCTATATCGCTGACCTGAATGGCCGAGATGAAGATCATCGCCGTCTTCTGGAAGCGCGGGTGCTCGCGGATCATGGCGGCGAGCTCGAACCCGTCCAGTTCCGGCATGCAAACGTCGACCAGAATGACGGCAACCTCGTTCTTCAAAAGATATTCGAGCGCATCCCGGCCGGAGGAAGCGACAACGAGATTCTCGCCAAGCTCCTTTAGAATAACCTCATAGGCAAGCAGCTTCGCCGGCTGATCGTCGACCAGAAGGATGTTTACCTTTTCATGGTCTATCATCTGGTGCGCCAATCAGCGGTGGAGCCACATGCGTATGGCGAGAAGTTTCTCCCGGTCGCCTTTCATCGCCTTCGCGGTAAGGGCAATGATGGGAAGCCGGCGCAACGCCGGATTTTCGCGGATCACACCGATGGTCTGATAGCCATCCATCTGCGGCATCATGATATCCATCAGAACAATTGCGATCTCCGGGTTCTTTTCGACCAGCGCGACTGCCTCGCTGCCCGTCGTGGCGGTGAGAACCCTCATGCCGCGGCGCTCCAGCACGCTACTCAGCGCGAAGATGTTGCGGGCATCGTCATCCACCAGCAATGCGATCTGGCCAACCAGATCCTCATCGGAGCTATTGAGCTTCTCGAGCATTCGCTGCTTCTCGATCGGCAGCTCCGTGATCACGCGATGTAAAAACAGCGACGTCTCGTCCAACAGACGCTCCGGCGACTCCACGCCCTTCACCACGATGCTCCGGGCCATCGTATGCAGCTCCGCATCCTCCTCGACCGACAGCTCTCGGCCGGTGAATACGACCACGGGCACGTTGGACAATGATTCATCCTTGCGGATGTTGTCGAGCACTTCGAAACCGCTCATGTCGGGCAGCCGTAAATCGAGCACGACACAGTCGCACGGGTTCTCGCGCAAAGTGGAGAGCGCCCCTGCGCCAGTGTCGGTTGTGACGATCTCGATGTCGTTGTGGTCGAGCAGCTCCCGGATGCTAATCTGTTCCGCCGCATTGTCCTCGACAATCAGCAGGCGCTTGCGGCGGGGCTTGGCGTACTCCTTGATTTGAGACAACGCCGCGCTGACCCCTTCGGTCGTCGTTGGTTTGCTGACATAGGAAAACGCGCCGCGGGCGAGGGCGTGCTGCCGGTCTTCGTCCAGCGTGATGATTTGAACCGGAATGTGTCGCGTCAGCGGGTTATGCTTCAACTGGCTCAGCACCGTCCAGCCGAGCATATCGGGCAAGAAGACATCGAGCGACACCGCGGTGGGCTGGAATTGCTTGGCGAGATCGAGCGCCTCGGCACCGCGGGCCGCGACCAGGACCTTGAACCCCTTGTCGCGGGCGAGATCAACCAGCACGCGCGCATAATGCGGATCGTCCTCGACAATCAAGAGAATTGCGTCCCCCGGCTCGAGATTCAATCGGTCGTCCGGGATCTGCTCGATGACGCGTTCCGGTGTCGTAACCTGCAACGCCGGCGCCGCGCTGTATTGCGACACGGCGGTGACCCGCGGAGCCACCGTCGGCCCGGAGTATTTCAAGGGCAAATAGAGGATGAAGGTACTGCCCTTGCCGGGGGTGCTTTGCAGATGAATTTCGCCGCCCAAGAGGCTTGCAAGCTCGCGGCTGATGGCGAGCCCTAAGCCGGTGCCGCCATATTTTCGGCTGGTGCCTGCGTCCGCCTGCTGAAATGCCTCGAAGATCAGCTTTTGCTTTTCCAGGGGGATGCCGATGCCGGTATCCGACACCTCGAAGGCGACTACGGCTGGAGAATGGCTGAGGACGGGATGTTCGGCGCTCCAGCCTCCCACGGCCGCCGAGACGCGCAGCCGCACACCGCCCTCGGCGGTGAACTTGAACGCATTCGACAACAGATTCTTCAGCACCTGCTGCAGGCGCTTGGAGTCGGTGACGATACTGCGTCCGAGGCTCGGATCGACCTCGATGTCGAACGACAACTGCCGGTTTTCCGCCTCGTGCCGGAACGGGCGCCCCACCGTATCGAGGAGATTGGATGTGAGAATCTCCTCCGCATCCACGGTGACGGTTCCCGACTCGATCTTGGAAAGATCAAGGATGTCGCTGATCAGGTTGAGCAGGTCGGTGCCCGCGCCATGAATGGTTCGCGCAAATTCGACCTGCTTGGGAGACAAATTGCCGTCTGGATTTTCGGTAAGCTGCTGGCCAAGTATCAATATGCTGTTGAGCGGCGTCCGGAGTTCGTGCGACATGTTGGCAAGGAATTCGGACTTGTACTTCGAGGTCAGCGAAAGTTCGGTCGCTTTCTCTTCGAGCGCGCGCCGCGCCTGTTCGATTTCCTGGTTTTTGCGCTCCACCTCGACGTTGCGTTCGGCAAGCTGCTGAGCCTTTTGCTCGAGCTGCTCGTTGGTCTGCTGCAGCTCCTTTTGCTGTGTCTGCAGCTCTCCGGCGAGCTGTTGGGATTGCTTCAGCAGCCCTTCGGTCTGCATGGTGGCTTCGATGCTGTTGAGCACGATGCCGATGCTGTCGGTGAGCTGCTCGAGGAAGGTCATTTGCGAAGTCGTGAATGAGGTAAGTGAACCGAGCTCGATCACGGCCTTGACCTGGGTTTCAAACAGCACCGGAAGCACCACGAGATTCTTCGGTACGACACGCAACAGCGCCGAATTGATCGGGGTCGCATCCTGCGGAATTTCAGACACCAGCCGCTGGCGCTTGTCCATCGCACACTGCCCGATCAGCCCGTCGCCGAATTGCACGACTTCTCGATGGGGATCGAAGCCGTCGCCGGCATAAGCCGAAAGCAGCCGCAATTGCGGGTTGTCCTCGTTTTCGACCTGGTAGATCACGCCCATATGGGCGTTCACCAGCGGCGTCAGTTCGGTCAGCAGCAGCCGGCCGACCGTGGTCAGATCGCGCTGGCCTTGCAGCATGTTGGTGAATCTGGCGAGGTTCGTCTTCAGCCAGTCCTGCTCGGTATTGACGTCGGTGGTGAGCCTCAAATTGCCGATCATCGTATTGATGTTGTCTTTGAGTTCGGCCACCTCGCCGCGTGCATCAACCTGGATCGACCGGGTCAGGTCGCCCTTGGTAACGGCGGTCGCCACTTCGGCAATCGCGCGCACTTGCGACGTCAGGTTGGCCGCTAGCAGGTTGACGTTGCCGGTCAAGTCCTTCCACGTTCCGGCCGCGCCGGGCACGTTGGCCTGACCGCCGAGGCGGCCTTCGACGCCCACTTCGCGTGCGACGCTCGAGACCTGATCGGCGAAGGTCGCCAAGGTGTCCGTCATATTGTTGATGGTCTCGGCGAGAGCTGCGACCTCGCCCTTCGATTTCACCGTCAGGTTCTGTTTCAGGTCGCCGTTGGCGACCGCCGTCACCACCTTGACGATGCCGCGGACCTGTTCGGTCAGGTTGGCGGCCATGAAGTTCACGGTGTCGGTCAGATCCTTCCAGGTGCCGGCCACGCCGGGAACTTGCGCCTGTCCACCGAGCTTGCCCTCGGTGCCGACCTCGCGCGCGACGCGCGTCACTTCGCCGGCGAACGCGTTGAGCTGGTCCACCATCGTGTTGATGGTGTTTTTCAGCTCGAGAATCTCGCCCTTCACGTCGACGGTGATCTTGCGCGACAGGTCGCCGCGCGCCACCGCGGTCGTGACTTCGGCAATGTTGCGGACCTGCGTGGTCAGATTGGCTGCCAGCAGATTGACGTTGTCGGTCAGATCCTTCCAGGTGCCGCCGACGCCGGGCACCACGGCCTGGCCGCCCAGCCTGCCTTCGGTGCCGACCTCACGCGCGACGCGCGTCACTTCGGCTGCGAACGAGCGAAGCTGCTCGACCATCGTATTCAGGGTGTCCTTGAGCAGCAGGATTTCACCGCGAACGTCGACGGTGATCTTCTTGGAGAGGTCGCCGCCGGCGATCGCGGTCGCCACCTCGGCGATGTTGCGAACCTGCGCGGTCAAATTCGACGCCATGAAGTTGACGTTGTCGGTGAGGTCCTTCCAGGTGCCGGCGACCTCGGGCACTTCGGCCTGACCGCCGAGCTTGCCTTCGGTGCCGACTTCGCGCGCGACGCGCGTCACTTCGGATGCGAACGCGTTGAGCTGGTCGACCATGGTGTTGATGGTGTTTTTCAGCTCGAGAATTTCGCCCTTCACGTCGACGGTGATCTTGCGCGACAGGTCGCCGCGCGCGACCGCGGTGGTCACTTCGGCGATGTTGCGGACCTGGGCGGTCAGATTGCCCGCCATCGAGTTCACGCTGTCGGTGAGGTCTTTCCAGGTGCCGGCGACGCCCGGCACATTGGCCTGACCGCCGAGGCGGCCTTCGGTCCCGACTTCGCGCGCCACGCGGGTCACCTCACCGGCGAACCGGTTGAGCTGATCGACCATCGTATTGAGCGTCTCCTTGAGCTGCAGGATTTCGCCGCGGACGTCGACCGTGATCTTGCGCGAAAGGTCGCCGCCGGCAATCGCGGTTGCCACCTCGGCGATATTGCGGACCTGGGCGGTCAGATTGCCGGCCATCGAGTTCACGCTGTCGGTGAGGTCTTTCCAGGTGCCGGCGACGCCGGGCACTTCGGCCTGGCCGCCGAGCTTGCCGTCGGTACCGACTTCGCGGGCGACGCGCGTCACTTCGCCGGCAAAGGCGTTGAGCTGGTCGACCATGGTGTTGAGCGTCTCCTTCAGCTGAAGGATTTCGCCCGACACGTTGACGGTGATCTTTTTCGACAGGTCGCCCTTGGCGACCGCGGTCGCGACTTCGGCGATGTTGCGGACCTGGCCGGTCAGGTTAGAGGCCATCGAGTTGACGCTGTCGGTGAGATCCTTCCAGGTGCCGGCAACGCCGCGCACCAGCGCCTGGCCGCCGAGCTTGCCTTCGGTGCCGACCTCGCGGGCGACGCGCGTCACTTCGCCGGCAAACGCATTGAGCTGATCCACCATGGTGTTGATGGTGTTTTTCAGTTCGAGAATTTCGCCGCGCACGTCGACCGTGATCTTCTTCGACAGGTCGCCATTGGCGACCGCGGTGGTCACCTCCGCGATGTTGCGCACCTGCGCCGTCAGGTTGCTGGCCATCGAGTTGACGCTCTCGGTCAAATCCTTCCAGGTACCGGCGACGCCGAGCACGTTGGCCTGGCCACCGAGCCTGCCGTCGGTGCCGACCTCGCGCGCGACGCGCGTCACCTCGCCGGCAAACGCATTGAGCTGGTCGACCATGGTGTTGAGCGTTTCCTTCAGCTGAAGGATTTCGCCCGACACGTTCACGGTGATCTTCTTGGAAAGGTCGCCGCCGGCGATCGCGGTGGCGACGTCGGCGATGTTGCGGACCTGGGCGGTCAGGTTCGACGCCATGAAGTTGACGTTGTCGGTGAGGTCCTTCCAGGTGCCGGCAACGCCAGGCACCTGAGCCTGGCCGCCGAGCTTGCCTTCGGTACCGACTTCGCGGGCGACGCGCGTCACTTCGGAAGCGAATGAATTGAGCTGATCGACCATCGTGTTGATGGTGTCTTTCAGCTCGAGGATTTCGCCGCGGACGTCCACCGTGATCTTGCGCGAGAGGTCGCCGCGGGCCACCGCCGTGGTGACGTTGGCGATGTTACGAACCTGTGCGGTGAGGTTGCCGCACATCGCGTTGACGGAGTCGGTGAGGTCTTTCCACGTCCCGGCGACGCCGGGGACGATCGCCTGGCCGCCGAGCTTGCCGTCGGTGCCGACTTCGCGCGCGACGCGCGTGACTTCGGAGGCGAAGGAGCGAAGCTGATCCACCATGGTGTTGATGGCTTCCTTCAGCTGCAGGATTTCGCCCCGCACGTCCACCGTGATCTTCTTGGACAGGTCGCCGTTGGCAACCGCGATCGTCACCTCGGCGATGTTACGCACCTGGCCGGTGAGGTTGTTGGCCATCGAGTTGACGCTCTCGGTCAGGTCCTTCCAGACGCCGGTCACCTCGGGCACTTGCGCCTGACCGCCGAGTTTGCCTTCGGTGCCCACTTCGCGCGCGACGCGCGTCACTTCGGAGGTGAACACGCTGAGCTGCTTAATCATGGTGTTGACGATGTTGGCCGATTGCAAAAATTCGCCGCCCAGGGGGCGGCCGTCGACATCGAGCTGAACGGTTTGCAAAAGATCGCCCTGCGCGACGGCGGCGACGGCCCGCGTCACTTCACGTGTCGGCCACAGCAGATCATCGATCAAGGTGTTGACCGAGCCTTCCATGTCGGCCCAGGAGCCGCTGGCGAGACCGAACTTGACGCGCTGCCTGGTTTTTCCTTCGCGTCCGACGACCTGGCCGACGCGCTCCAGCTGCTGCGCCATCCGCTGATTGGCGGCGACGATTTCATTGAAGGTGTCGGCGATCTTTCCCTCGATGCCGAGATGATCACCCGTCATCCGCACCGAGAAGTCACCGCTTCGCATCGCCTGCAGCGCGTGAAGCAGCTCCTGCGAAGGATCGGGCTTGCCGTTTGTAAATGGTTTGACCTTGGAACGACGCCGGGCCGATGGAGAGGCAGGACCGAGATCAGTCATGGTGGTTCCTTTGGAGGAATGCGTGATCGAATCCGAACACAGGGCGCGCGCGATTCTTGATCATAAAATCGTGCGCACGCTGTTAAATCAAGCGGAATACCAAGCCGTTAGCCGTTACCCCAAGTGCTGAAAATCCGGGTAAAAAGGAACAATCCATCAATTGGAACTTTGTTCCCGACGGACGAACCGATTTCAACGGTCCGCCTGGCTGGACCCAGAACCAAACACGATGATCGCGACGGTTTTGGGGCCGCTACCACTTTGGCGGTTCGGGGTCGGTTGCTGCGCGGAATCTTCGGTGCGGCTGCCCGTTCATTTTAACCCTGTACGCATCTGCGGAACGGCGGCGCGGGTGGAGCGTTCGCTTTGGTAAACAGGGAGACAACGATGCCGTTTTCATTGTCCTCATACCTTCTGGGGGTTGGAACCGTGGTAGGCGCGCTGGCGTTCGGGTTTGGCGGCGGCGTGCTCCTGACCAAGACGGCGATGAAGGACACCCCGGCGGAGACCCGGGTCGAGCGGGTCAAGCGCGCGGAGCAACCTTCCGCCCTGCCGCAGCCTGTGGAAACTGTGGATACCAAAGCAATGCCGGAGCCGCAGCCGGCCGGACCTGCGCCGGCGGCGGCCG
>WNGI01008285.1_pt1 | contig 10718 bp, 12 predicted proteins | sample 5400621 | NCBI WGS metagenome assembly WNGI01 (sample SAMN13153374, study PRJNA577476) | soil metagenome | isolation source: 20 cm soil or saprolite under Garry oak tree replicate 1 | place: USA:California | collected 2016-06-15 | reverse complement strand
CGCCGGGGCGCCTCGCGCTCGAGGCGGTGCCCAGCCACTGGGCAGGGCCGCCGAGGTCGGAGCGCCTCATCATCCTCGACGTCGTCACCGAGGACCAGGCCGAGGGCGACCTCGACGCAAACACGCTCGACATCTGGTTCCCGGCCTGGCCGCCGCGCCGCGCCGAGGGCGCGCTCTCGGTCCCAGGGCTCCGGGTCGGCTACCTCGCCTTCCAGACGGAGAAAGAGCCCCTCTCGCGCAAAAAGGTTCGCCAGGCGATCGCCGTCGCGCTCGATCCGGCCGCCCTGGGTGTCGCGCTCGAGCGCACCGCGGTGCCGCTGCAGTCGTTTCTACCGCCTGGCGTCTGGGGACGCCGGGAAGGCTCGTCGCTCCTCGGCGGCGGTCGCCAGACGGTGAAGGCCCTGCTCGCCGAGGGCGGCGGGTGGGCGACCGGCGTGCTGCCGACGCTGCTCGTGTCGTCCGAGACGTCGCCCGTGAACCTGCCGAAGCTCGCTGAGCTGATCCAGCTCACGCTGGGCGCGGCAGAGATGCCGGTGAACCTCAGGACCGAGGAGCCGGACGCCGTGCGGATGAGCTACCAGAAAGGCGAGCACGATCTGGCGCTCGTCGAGGGCGCGGTCGTGGGCGGCGACCCGCATCTCTTCCTCTTCCCGCTCTCGGCGAGCGAGGCGGCGGCGAAGGGCCCGCGCGCGCTCAACTTCTCCTTCTACCGGAACGCCCGACTCGACGACACGCTGATCCGCGCGAGCCAGCTCTCGTTCCGCCCGGAGCGCCAGCGCCTCTACCAGCGCGCCCAGGCGATCCTCGCCGACGACCTGCCGTGGATCCCCATCTACGTGCGGCTCCACTGGGCGCTCGTGCGCAACGGGGTGCGCGGCCTGCGCCTCCATCCGACGGGGTTCCACCGCCTGGACACGGTCAGCCTCGAGGCGGCGGACGGGACGCCGTAGCTCCGCCGTCTGCGCCGTGCGCGCCGCGCGCCACGCGCGGCCTCGGGGGCCGGGCGAGGTGGTAGAGTGCAGGCTATGCCGTCGGTCGCCGACACCGCCGTCGAGATGGTCAACTGGGTCTTTCCCGAGCATGCGGGCGCGCCAGGACAGATCCACGGCGGCCGCATGATGGAATGGATCACGCAGGCGGGCACGCTCACCGCGGCGCGGGTCGCGCGCGGCCACGTCGTGCTGGGGGCGATGGACGACATCGACTTCCTGCACCCCGTCCGGGTCGGCCAGATCGCGATCCTCCGTGCCCAGGTGGAGTACGTCGGCACGAGCTCGCTCGAGGTCGGCGTGCGCGTGTGGGCGGAGAACGTCGGGACCGGCGAGCGCGCGGTGACGCTCAACTCCCACCTGGTCTTCGTCAAGGTGGGCGACGACGCGCGCCCGCGGCCCGTCGGCGACACGATCGAGCCGCGGGACGCCCGCGAGCGGGAGCTCGTGGAGGCGGCTCGGCGGCGGCGCGCCGAGCGGCGCGCGCGCTTCGCCGAGAAGGCGATGCGCCTGCGCGACACGGCGACGCCCGACGAGGCGGACGTCCGCTGGCGCTTCGAGTCGGCGCGCAGCGTGCTGCCCGAGGACGCCCTCTTCGGCAACACGATGTTCGTCGGCAAGCTGCTGAGGGCGCTCGACGAGGCCGGCGGGATCCTGTCGATGCGGTACTGCAAGGGCCTCGTCATGACGGCGTGCCTGGACGCGATGGACTTCTACTCGCCGATCTTCACCCACGAGGTCGTCACCTTCAGGGCGGGGCTCAACCACGTTGGCAGCGCCTCGCTCGAGATTGGCGTCAAGGTCGTGGCTGAAGTACCGTGGTCGGGGGAGGTGCGCCATGCCTGCACGGCGTTCCTCACGTACGTGCACCTCGGACCCGACCTGCGGCCCCGGCCCTGCCCCCCGTTCACGCCGGAGACGCCCGGCGAGCGGCGGCGCTGGGAGGCTGCCCTGGTGCGGCGCGGCGCGAGGCTCGATCGCGTGAAGCGACTCAAGGCGACGTTGGACGAGGAAAGAGGGTAGGACGATGTCAGGCCATTCCCGGTGGTCGCAGATCAAGCGCAAGAAGGGCAAGGCGGACGTCCAGCGGGGGAAGCTGTTCTCGAAGATCCTCCGCGAGATCACGGTCGCCGCGAAGAACGGCGGCGGCGACCCGAAGGCGAACATGCGCCTCAAGGCCGCGATCGAGTCCGCGCGGGAAGCCAACATGCCCCAGGACAACATCAAGCGGGCAATCCAGAAGGGCACCGGCGAGCTGCCCGGCGAGTCTTACGAGGAGATCACCTACGAGGGCTACGCGCCGGGGGGCGTCGCCGTGCTGGTGCAGGTCGTGACGGACAACCGCAACCGGACCGGCCCCGAGATGCGGCACGTCTTCGAGAAGCACGGCGGCAACATGGGCTCGTCCGGCGCGGTCGCATGGATGTTCGAGCGCACGGGGCTGATCCAGGTGGACGCCGAGAAGATCGCCGAGGACGACCTGTTCGCCCGGGCTCTCGACGCGGGCGCCACGGACATGCGGCGCGCCGAAAAAGCTTTCGAGATCACCACCGCGCCTGCTGAAATGGACGCGGTGCGGGAGGCGCTCACCAAGGCAGGCGTGCCCGTGCTCGAGGCCCAGGTGACGTTCGTGCCGAAGTCCACGGTGCGGGTCGAGAGCAAGGACGCGGCCAGCGTGCTGCGCCTGATCGAGGCGCTGGAGGAGCTGGACGACGTTCACTCCGTGTACGCGAACTACGACATCCCCGACGAGGTTCTCGAGGCCATCGCGGCTGCCTAGCCTCACGGTCCTCGGGGTCGATCCCGGCCTCGTCGCCACCGGGTACGGGCTCATCGAGCCCGCTCCCGGCGGCGTGCTGGTACTCGCGAGCGGCGTCGTCGCGACCGCCCGCGACCTCGCGCTCGACGCCCGTGTCCAGCTCATCTATGACGGCGTGGACCGCCTCCTCGCCGAGCACGCGCCCGCGGTCCTGGTCCTGGAGGACCTCTACACGGAGTACAGGTTTCCACGCACCGCGCTCCTCATGGCGCACGCCCGGGGCGTCATCTGCCTGGCCGCGCGCCAGCGGAACGTGGCCGTGCTCCCGCTCGCGCCGGCGGAGGTGAAGCGCGCCGTGGCCGCCAACGGCGCCGCCTCCAAGGAGCAGATGCAGCGCTGCGTCCAGCGGATGCTCGGGCTCCGCGACCTGCCGACGCCCTCGCACGTGGCCGACGCGCTCGCCCTCGCGCTCACGGGCTTCTCCCGCCTGGGCGGCCGGATCCAGTGATCGCCACGCTCGCCGGGCGAGTGCGCAAGAAGCTCGAGGACCGGATCGTCCTCGAGTGCGGCGGCGTCGGCTACGAGGTGTTCCTGCCGCCGATCGCGATCCGTCAGCTCGAGGGCGTCACGGCCGCCGCCGGCGACAAGGCGAGCGAGCTCGAGCTCGTCATCTACTACCACGCCACGCGCGACCAGCCGCGCCCCGTGCTGATCGGCTTCACCTCCGACCTCGACAAGGAGTTCTTCGAGAAGCTCGTCACCGTCAAGGATATCGGGCCGATGGTCGCGGCGCGGGCGCTCGCCGCGCCGGTCGCCGAGCTGGCGGGGGCGATCGCCCGCCAGGACGAGAAATACCTGCGCTCGCTCCCGGGCATCGGGCCGCAGAAGGCGAAGAACATCGTCGCGCAGCTCCAGAGCAAGGTCGCGAAGTTCGCGCTCGCGCGCGAGGGCGGCCCCCTCGCCCCGGTGGACGCGAAGCCGGCGCCGCCCGACGCCGACGGGCTGCGCGAGCTCGTCTGGGAGGTCCTCGTGAAGCAGCTCGGGCACCGGCCCTCGGAGGCGTCGCAGCTCATCACCGACGCGCTCCGGCGCCGCCCGTCCCTCCAGACGGCCGAGGAGCTCTTCGACGAGATCTATCGCGGGGCGGGGAAGGCGTGAGCGCCGCGGCCGCGCCCGACGAGGGCCGGATGCTCTCCCGGGTCGCGGCGCCCGAGGAGGCGCAGTTCGAGCGCCAGCTCCGGCCGCGCTCGTTCGCCGAGTACGTCGGCCAGGAGCAGGCGGTCGCCAGCCTGCGCGTCTCCGTCGAGGCGGCGAAGCTCCGCCACGAGTGCGTGGACCACGTCCTCCTCTACGGCCCGCCCGGGCTCGGCAAGACGACGCTCGCCGGCATCATCGCGAACGAGATGGGGACGACCCTCGTCACCACGTCGGGACCGGCGATCGAGCGCGGTGCCGACCTCATGGGGATCCTCACGAACCTGGCCGAGAACGACGTCCTGTTCATCGACGAGGTCCACCGGCTCCCGCGCGCCGTCGAAGAGCTCCTGTATCCGGCCATGGAGGACTTCTCGGTCAACTTCGTCATCGACAAGGGCCTCCACGCCCGCACGCTCAAGTACGCGCTGCGCCCCTTCACGCTCGTGGCCGCGACGACGCGCCCCGGCATGCTCTCCGCCCCGCTCCGCGAGCGCTTCGGGATCTTCCACCACCTCGACTTCTACTCGGACCCCGAGCTGACGCGCATCGTCACGCGCTCGGCCGCGATCCTCGAGTCGCGCATCGAGCCCGAGGCCGCGCACGAGATCGCGCGCCGCTCGCGTGGCACGCCGCGCATCGTCAACCGCCTCCTGCGACGCGTGCGCGACTACGCGCTCGTCCACGCGCGCCCGGTGATCGGCGAGGCGATCGCGCGCGACGCGCTCGACCGCGAGGGCGTGGACACGCGCGGTCTCGACCGCCTCGACCGTCGCTTCCTCGGCGCGATCATCGACCAGTACGGCGGCGGCCCGGTGGGCCTCGAGGCCGTCGCGGCGACGATCAACGACGAGGCCGAGACGCTCACGGAGATGGTCGAGCCGTACCTGCTCAAGATCGGCTTCGTGGTGCGGACGCCGAACGGCCGGCGCGCGACGCGCGAGGCCTACCAGCACCTCGGCAAGCAGCCCCCCGCGGCCGCGCCGGGACAGGCGGGGCTCTTCGAGTGAGCCCGGTGCACGAGGTCGGCAAGCTCCTCCTCGTCTTCGGCGTGCTCCTCGTCCTCGCGGGCCTCGCGCTCGTGCTGGTGGGCCGCGTCCCGTGGCTCGGCCGGCTGCCGGGCGACATTCACATCGAGCGAGGGTCCTGGACCTTCTACTTCCCCCTCGCCACTTCGCTCGTCCTCAGCGCCGTCCTGTCGCTCATCCTCTGGATCGTCGGCCGCCGGTGACGCGCGCCCTCGCGGCCCTCGCCACGCTCCTCCTCAGCGCCACAGCGGCGTCGGCCACCGACACGATCCGCGTGGCGCTGGTGGAGGGCGCGCGCGCCGCCGAGCTGCGGGGGACGGACATCGAGGTGACCGAGCTCGGCGGCTGCGCCGCCTGCCCGCCGAGCCTCGTCTGGCGCACCGACGTCGTGCGGGCCAGCGCGGGCGGGCAGCACGTCGAGATCGACGGCCGGCGCGCCCCGGCCTTCCGGCTCACGAGCGGGCACCCGATCCGGCTGAACGGCCGGGAGTACCCGGCGGCGCTCGAGCTCGTGAGGAGCGGCGACGGCATGGCGATCATCAACGAGCTGCCGCTCGAGGACTACGTGGTCGGCGTGCTGCGGGCGGAGACGAGCGAGCGCTGGCCGCTCGAGACGCTCCGCGCCCAGGCGATCGTCGCACGCACCTACGCCGCGTACCACCGCACGCTGAAGACCGGCAAGCCCTACCACATCGTGGCCTCGACGGCCCACCAGGTGTACGCCGGGCGCGTGGCCGCGACCTCGCCGATCTGGGAGGCGGTGCGCGCCACCGCCGGGCGGGTGCTCTTGTGGGAGGGCGAGCTCTTCCCGGCCTTCTATCACTCGACGAGCGGCGGCTACACCGAGGATCCCCGCACCGTCTTCGCCGCGCGGAACATGCCCCAGCTCAAGGCGATCCGCGACGAGTTCTCGGCCGGGGCGCCGAACTTCTATTGGGGCCTCGACCTGCGCCTCGGCGACCTCACCGAGATCCTGCGGCGGCACGGCGTGGACGTGGGCGCGATCGTGGCGATCGAGGTGACGGAGCGCACGCCCTCGCTCCGCGCCTCGGTCGTCACGGTCCACGGCGCGCGCGGGAGCGCGCGGCTGCGGGGCAACGAGTTCCGGCGCATGGTCGGCTACGAGACCATCCGGTCCACCCTCTTCGCGGTCGCCGTGGACGGAGCGACGGCGCGTTTCGCGGGGCGCGGTTACGGGCACGGGGTCGGAATGTCCCAGTGGGGCGCGAAGGGCATGGCCGAGCACGGGTACGCGGCCGAGAAGATCCTGGAATACTACTACCCCGGGGCGAGGCTCGGTTCGCTCGATCCCCGCTCGACCCAGTGACGCTCGCCTGGTCCGACTTCGAGCGGGTGGACATCCGGGTCGGCGTCGTCACCGACGCGAGGGACTTTCCCGAGGCGCGCCGCCCGGCGTACCGCCTCTGGATCGACTTCGGCCCCCTCGGCGTCAAGCGCTCGAGCGCCCAGCTCACGCGCCACTACCGGCCGGCGGAGCTCGTCGGCCGCCACGTCGTCGCCGTCGTCAACTTCGCGCCGAAGCAGATCGGACCGTTCGTCTCCGAGGTGCTCGTGCTCGGCGCGTACGATGAAGCGGGCGAGGTGATCCTGCTCCGCCCCGACACGGCGGTCGCCCCCGGCGCGAAGATCGGCTGAGCCCGAGAGCCCGACTCAGAACTCCCAGACCAGCCCGCCGTGGAGGACGTAGTCGGCCCTCCGCGCGTCGGCGGCTGGGAGCTGGACGCCGAAGCGGGCCGTGGTGCCCGGCCCGAGCCGCCGGTTGAGCCCCGGCACGACATAGACCTGGGTCTTGCCGCGAAGCCCCTCGTTCCCGTCGCCGCGCGTTTGCGAGACGGTCAGCAGCTCGACGAGGGGCGTGAATCCTCGGAAGCCACGGTAGCCGACCGCGACGCCGGTCGTCAGCACCTGCTCACGCTCTCCCTGCACGTGCGCGTTGACGTTCCACTCGTACGACGCCTCACCGAGGAGGTCGAAGTCCCCGAGCGCGATTGCCGCCACCAGGAATGGCTCGACGGCAGCCTCGCCTCCCAGCCCTCGCCGCTCGGAGCCCGACGGAAACCGGAGCTCGAATCCCGTCGCGAGGAGCGCCCGGTGCTCGATCGACTTGAGGAGCAGGAACTTGTTCTGGACCTCGACGTCGCCGGGGCCTGCCGCGCCCTTGCCCTCGCGCGGATCGATGAAGATCGCGGGGACCTCGAGCTCGAGCTGCCACCGCGGCAGCAGGGGCAGCTCGAGCGCCGCAGCCAGCTCGCTCCGGCGCCCCTCGTGGCCCTTGTCATACCTCCCGCGGAGCTCGAGCTCGCGCTCGATGACGGGCCTGCGCGTGACCAACGGGTAGAAGAATTCGAGGCTCGGCTCGTCGTCGGCCCCGAAGGCGATCCCCGGCGAGAGGGCGAGGATGAGAGCCGTGAGCGCACCGCGGATCCGTGCCATGCGTACCTCCGGTCAAGGGTCACCGCACTCCCTGGCTGGCGGCGTCCGCGCGAGGCACGGACCGGCTGGCTGGGTGAGACTACTTCGTCAGGATGAGCTTGTTCGCGCGCGTGATGCGCAGCCGATACTCCGCGTCACCGTGCACGATGACGATCTCGCGCCGCCCCGCGAACAGCTCGACCGTCGTCAGCGTCCGGGGCGCGGGCGGCTCCGGTGCCGCCCGCCGTGTCTCATTCGCCGCCGTTACGGCGAGCGTCCCGACGCGGGCCGCCGAAAGAACAGGGCGCCCGCGCCCAACACGTAGATCGCGTAGCCCGTGACCTCCGCGGCCGTGGGCCGCGCGCGGTAACCGACGAGGCCACGCGCGAAGCCGCCGAGCATGCTCGTGTCGTCGAGCACCGCCGACGTGTCCCAGACCGCAACGGTCTCGGGCAGGACGCCGAGCCCTTGCAGGCGGCCGAGGCCCGTGGCCACGAGCCCCGCGGCGACGAGCAGGAGGACGGCGGACGTCACGGCGAAGAACGTCGGCAGGCGGAGCCGCCGGCCGCCGTGGAAGACCGCCACGCCGAGCGCCGCCGCCGTCGCCAGACCGAGCACGCCACCCGCGAGGCCGGACCACGTCGCCACGCCCGTCGCCGCCTGGGCCACGAGTCCCCACAGGAACAGGACGGTTTCGGCGCCCTCGCGAAAGACGCCCGTGAAGGCGATGAGTCCCACAGCCCAGAGCCGGCGCGTCAGATGCGCCTCGCGCACGCGCCGCTCGACGTCGCCGCGCAGGGCCGCGGCGTGCCTGCGCATCCACCAGCCATGCCACGTCAGGAGCGCCACGGCGGTGAAGATGACGACGACGCCGAGAAGATCGGGACCCAGGTCGAGCAGGGGACCGGAGAGGAGGCTGACCGCCACGCCCATCAGAACGCTCGCCGCGAGGCCGAGCGCCCCGCCCAGGGTGACCCAGCGATAGTGCTGGCGGGCCGAGAGCTTCTCGAGACACGTGTAGACGATGCCGAGGAGCAGCGCCGCCTCGAAGCCCTCGCGGAGCGTGACGACGAAGGTCGCGGCCATCGCCTACTCGGTGACGATCCGCCCCTGCGCGGTCTTCTCGTGGTACTCGCCGACGAAGGAGTAGACGCCTGGCTTGAGGGCCGGCATGCGGAGCCGGACCGTCTTGCCGGCGGGGATCACCTTCTCGATGCGGAGCGGCTTGCTGTCGAACTCTTCCGGCCCGGGATCCCGGTTCGTGATCACGAGCACGAAGGGGGTGCCGGCCTTCACCCTGATCTCGTCCGGCTGAAAGCGATTCTGCTCGATGGTCAGGGCGATCTCCGGCACGTCCGCCGCCAGGGCGACCGCCCCGGTGGCAGCGGCGGTGAACAGGGCGAACGCGAGCAGGACATGTCGCATGGGACCCTCCCGGACCAGACCGAGTCGGCATTAGGTGTACCTAATTCCAAAACGACTGTCAACCTTATATCGCGCCGGCCGCCCGGGGGCGTGCCCATGTACACTGCCTGGTCGTGGACCTCGCGCTGTTCGACTATGACCTGCCGCGCGAGCTCATCGCCCAGGCGCCCGCCCCGTCGCGCGACGCCTCGCGCCTCCTCCTGATCGACCGGGCGCGTGGCGCGCTTGAGGACCGGGTGTTCGCCGAGTTGCCCGAGCTCCTGCGGCCCGGCGACTGCCTCGTCGTCAACAACTCGCGCGTGATCCCGGCGCGCGTGCTCGCGCGGGACTCGGCCGGGCGACCCGTCGAGCTGCTGTTCGTCGGGCCGGAGAACGAGCGCCGCTGGCGGGCGCTGGTCCGCCCGGGGCGCCGCTGCCGCGTGGGCGCCGAGCTGGTGGCGGGGGGCGCGCCGGGGGCGCGGCTGCGCGTCGTCGGCCTCGCCGCCGACGGTCCGCGCCTCGTCGAGCGGCTCGACGGCACGATCGACGACCTGCTCCGCGAGCACGGCCTCACGCCCCTGCCGCCCTACATCGCGCGGTTCGCGACGCCCACCGCGGAGGACCGCGAGCGGTACCAGACGGTGTACGCGCGCTCGTCGGGCTCGGTGGCGGCTCCGACGGCCGGCCTGCACCGCTCGATCCAGGCCGCGCGGATCGAGGACCACGCGCTGCCGCCCGAGCGCGTCTCGATTCCGACCTCCGTGGCCGACGCGGTGAACCGGGCGCGCGCCGAGGCGCGTCGGGTGATCGCCGTCGGCACCACGACCACGCGCGCCCTCGAGAGCGCGGCGGAGGCGGACGGGCACGTCGCGCCCTGCGAAGGCGAGGCGGGGCTCTACATCGCGCCCGGCCATCGCTTCCGCGTCGTGGACGCGCTGCTCACGAATTTTCACCTTCCGCGCTCGTCCCTGCTCGTGCTCGCCGCCGCGTTCGCCGGCCGCGAGCTGATCTTGAAATCCTACGGCCACGCGGTGCGCGCCGGGTACCGCTTCTACTCCTACGGCGACGCGACGCTGATCCTGTGACCTCCTTCGAGCTGATCGCCACCGACGGCGCCGCCCGCGCGGGCCGTCTCACGACCGGCCACGGCGCGATCGAGACGCCGGTGTTCATGCCCGTCGGCACGCGCGGCACGGTGAAGGGCCTCGCGCCGGACGACCTCCGTGCGGCGGGCGCGCAGATCGTGCTCGGCAACACCTTCCACCTCCTGCTCCGGCCCGGCCACGAGCTCATCCGCGAGCTCGGCGGCCTCCACCGGTTCATGGCGTGGGACGGCGCGCTCCTCACCGACTCGGGCGGGTTCCAGGTCTGGAGCCTGGCGAAGCTCCGCCGGATCGGCGAGGAGGGGGTCGAGTTCCGGTCGCCCGTCGACGGCTCGACGCACTTTCTCTCGCCCGAGCTCGCGCTCGAGGTCCAGCACGCGCTCGGTGCCGACATCATCCACCCGCTCGACGAGTGCTTCGCGTACCCGGCGACCCGTGACGCCGCCGAGCGCTCGCTCGAGCTCACGCTCCGCTGGGCGGCCCGCTCGAAGGCGGCCCACGCCGCCCGCGGCCCGGGGCGCCAGGCGCTGTTCGGCATCGTGCAGGGCGGGACCGACGAGGCGCTACGGCGGCGCGCGACGCGGGAGACGGTGGCGCTCGGCTTCGACGGCTACGCGATCGGCGGCATGGCGGTGGGCGAGCCGAAGCCGGCGATGTACGACCTCACCGCGCTCGTCGCCGAGCTCCTCCCGGCCGACCAGCCGCGCTACCTGATGGGCGTCGGCAAGCCCGAGGACCTCGTGGAGGCCGTGGCCCGCGGCGTGGACATGTTCGACTGCGTGCTGCCGACGCGGAACGCGCGCAACGG
>WNGI01011430.1_pt1 | contig 10721 bp, 6 predicted proteins | sample 5400621 | NCBI WGS metagenome assembly WNGI01 (sample SAMN13153374, study PRJNA577476) | soil metagenome | isolation source: 20 cm soil or saprolite under Garry oak tree replicate 1 | place: USA:California | collected 2016-06-15 | reverse complement strand
GCCGCGTGGCGCCACACCGCCTGGCTGATCGCGCTGTCGTTGCTGCTCAGCTACCTCATCGGTCTCACTATCGGCGCCGTCCAGGCGGCTCGAAGTGGATCGCGACTCGATACGCTGCTTTCCGTTTCGACCGTGACGCTGTTCGCGATGCCGGGCTACTGGCTCGCGCTGATGCTCGTCCTCCTCTTCACGTATTGGGCGCGGGTGCTTCCGGCGTTCGGAATCGCCGGCCTGGACTCCGACTACTTGCAGGGCGCGGGCTGGGTGATCGATCGCCTGCGACATCTCGCCCTGCCGCTGGCGACGCTGACACTCATCGGGATTGGCGGAGCCGCGCGATTCGTCCGCGGCGCCATGCTCGAGACGCTGAGCCAGCCGTTCATCACGACGGCGCACGCCAAAGGACTGAAACCGCGGCGCGTCGTAAGCCACCATGCGCTGCGCAACGCGCTCACGCCGGTGGTGACGATGCTGGGTCTGTCGCTGCCGGCGTTGTTCTCGGGCGCCGTGTTCGTGGAAGCGGTGTTCGCGTGGCCGGGTGTCGGTCGCGTGCTCGTGGAGGCCGTCCGAGCCCGCGACTATCCTGTCGTGATGGCCGCGACGGCGATCAGCGCCGTCCTGGTCGTCGCCGGCAACATGATCGCCGACGTGCTCGCGGCATGGGTCGATCCGCGTGTCCGGGGTGCGCAGGACGGGAGCGCGCCGTCGTGAAACGGCTGCTGCGGGACCGGCGCGGCGCGTTCGGCTTTCTCGTCCTGCTCGTCGTCGTCGTGTGCGCCCTCGCTGCTCCGCTCGTGACGAACGGCGATCCTGTCGGGCAACACGACATCGTCGCGACGCGATTTATTCCACCGCTGTCGAGCGACCCGCATGGCGTCTTTCATCCCCTCGGCACGGACCGGTTCGGCCGGGACGTGTGGACCCGGCTCGTGTACGGCGCGCGCATCTCGATGGGTGTCGGCGTGCTGGCCGTGTTGATATCGCTCGCGGTGGGCGTGGTCGTCGGCGCGCTGGCGGGGTTCTGGCGCGGGCCTGTGTCCCTGGCGCTGCTGGGACTCACCGACTTCGCGCTGGCGGTGCCCCGGGTGGTGCTGCTCTTGTTACTCGCGGCACTCTGGCAGCCGAGTACGGCACTCGTGGTGACGGTGCTGGGGCTGACGGGATGGATGGGCATTGCCCGGCTGGTGCACGGCGAAGTCCGATCTCTCGCCGCACGCCCATTCGTCGAAGGGGCGGTCGCCGTCGGCGCGCGACGGCTCCGCATCCTGGCCCGCCACATTCTCCCCAACGCGCTCACTCCGGTCATCGTCGCCGCCGCCCTCGGCATCGGCAACGCAATGATTCTCGAGGGCGGGCTGTCGTACCTGGGCCTTGGCGTGCAGGCGCCGACGCCCTCGTGGGGCAACATGATCGCGTCCGGTGGCGACACGCTGGTGAACGCACCCTGGGTCGCGACTGCGCCGGGCGTGGCGCTCGTATTGGTGGTGATCGCGTGCACGCAGCTGGGTGATGCGCTGCGCGACGTGTTGGATCCGAACCTGCGCCGCTAAATCAGCCGACGCAGCGTCGCCGCGTCGATTTCGTGCCCGCCCTCGAACGGTATCAACTCGTAGGGGATCTTGTGCTCGCGCAGGCGCGACTCCGTGGCCGCGATGATCTTGGGTGTGAAGAATTCGTCTCGGGTCCCGTGCACGAGTGTTAGTCGGGGAACGCGTAGCCGTTTCAGATCGAGGTCGGGCGGCACTTCCCCGCCCCAGACGATCAAGCGATCGACCCGCGCCGACCCGAGCGCGGTCCAGCGGCACACCGTCGCGGTGCCCTGCGAGAAGCCGAGCGCAGTCACGCGCGCGCCGCGTGTGACGATCTTCGCGTACACCGCGTCGAGATAGCGGACGTAGTCGTCGATCTCCTGCAGCCGGTCTTCTCGCGTCATCCAGCTCGCGCCGACGCGCCGCTCGGTGGGACTTTCGGTCAGGTAGAAGCGGGACAGGCCCTCCGGCGCGAGGATGCAGCGCTGTTCCGCTTCGATCGGACGAAAGCGCTCGAGAAAACGGGACGCCAACTGACCGTACCCATGGCAGACGATCCACAGATCGGTGCTCCGCTCGGGCGATCCCAGCGTGAAGAACCGCGCGTTCCGGAGCGTCGAAAAATGATGTTCCTGCATCACGTCACCAGAATCGACACGATTTCATGCGGCTCGGCGACAAACCGCACGATGTTGCCGCGCTGCTCCAGGACGAGGGCGACGGCTTCGCGTTCATCGGCACGGACCCGATGCGCCGTCTTCGCGCCGTTCCCGAACCGCCAGGCGCCTGCCGCTTTGCGGTTCGTGGCGTTGTAACACCGCAGTACCATCGGCGAACCGATCTGCGCGGGCTTGAGTGATGAGAACACGAGCCCGGTGCCCTCGAGGGCAATGTTCACCGGCGCCGGGGTGAGCGTGCCGGCGTCGCGCAACCAGAGCCCGTGCAGCGGCAAGAATGCCTCCTCCCACAGCTGGGGAAGCACGTCCCCGCGATCGACTTCGTTCGCCGTCACCGGCACAATGGCGAGATCGATGCGGCTCGTCCCCAGGCACTGAGCCGCAGGGATCGCCGTCGGCCAGCCTGCGTTGCCCGGCCGTGTCGGCAGATCCGCGCGTGAGAGGTCGCCGATCGCGCGCAGCAAGGTGACGAGCAAATCGCCTTTCGCCGTCCATTCAGATTCGAAGAACGCTGGCGCGAGCACGGCGAGGCCGCGCCCGCCGCGGGCTGCGGCCACGAAGCGCTGCGCGGGCGCGGTGCGCACCGGCGTCTCGCGTGGATGTGCCGCGGGATCAACGCGCACGGCATTCCGTTCGACCGCGCCGAACGCAGCGCCCGCGGTCGCCGGTACGCCGGCGAGGCCGGTGACGAGGCGCGCGCGGAGCCGGTGGTAGCGATTGCGATTTTCGATGTCGAGGGTCAGGCGGACGATGGGACTATCGGCAAATAACTGTACGTCGAGCCGCGCGTCGATTCCGTGGAGCACCTCCCACCGTGCTTCGAGCGCGGCGACCAAAGGACCCGCCGCGAGGCGCCGCACCGTGATCGGACCGCGGCTCGGCTTGAGGCGGTCGCGCGCCGGGGGGCAGTATGTGTATGCGTCCCCCGCGTCTCCGGCATCCTCGAGGCGCAGCAACTCGCCATAGCGCTCGTTCCGGCGCCGATCGAGCAGCGTCAGGGCGCCATTCGGCTCGAGCGTGACCGCGACGAAGCGATTCTCGAGCGACCGTCCCCGCACGCGCGCGTCCTCAGTCCGCGACAGTGGCGCGGCGGCGCCCGACGTCAGGGCCGCGAGACCGAGCCCGGGCACGGGCGGCGCGCGAAAGGCGATCCGCACCTGATCGACTTCGTCCTGGTCCGGGTAATGACGCGCCGCGTCGGTTCGCTCCTGCGTCACGCGCTGCGCGAGCACCTGCACCGGGATCGCGCGCCCCTCCCCCTGTCCGTAGAGCGCAAGGGACCGATAGCCCACGCCCTGGCGCGGCAGCCGACCTTCCGACGGCGGCCCCACCAACACGTCACGACGAAACAGCGTGACATCGGCGACGGTGACGCCGCCACGCGCGCGCGGCACGGGATTCCACAGCACCAGCTGGGGCTTGCTCCCATCCGCCCGCTCGCGCTGGACGTCGGGGTCATGCCCCACGAGGTCCATCAGTCCGCCGCGCGTCAGCTCGGCGGCATACGCGGCGACTGCGGTGAGGCGATGCTCGGCCGCTGCAGCAACAGCGTCGACCGTGCATCCCGCGATCGTGTCGTGAAACTGCGTCCGCACCAGCGTGCGCCACGCGATTTCGAGAATCGCCCGGCGATCGCGACCCCCTGCCTGCCGGGACAGCGCGACGAGTGGCTCGGCCAGGCGTTCCAGCCACAGCTCGACTTGTCCGTGGCGCCGCTTGAGCGGCGCGCGCGTGCCGTGCACGCCTTGCAGCGTCCAGGTGTAGCCGTACGACCACCGCAATTCGCCCGCGAGCGGTTTCGCCGGCGTGCTCTCGGCCGCCTGGAAGAATTCATCGAGACGCGACAGACGGAACGCACTCGCGGGCTCGAGATCGGCCAGCAGGTCGCGCAGGCGCGGGAGTGTGGGATGCGGCGCGTGATGATCGGCCCCGACAAATAGCGGGATGTGCTTCCCCGCCGCCCGCTGCACGAGCGTGGCGCGCACCTGCGTCCAGATGTCGGGCAACCGCGCTCCGGCGCCGGGCAAGGCGGCCCCGATTTCATAGCCGTCGGGCGGGAGATGCCAGAGCAGGACGTCCCGCCCGTCGGGCGCGCGCCAGCGAAACACATCGCCCTCCTGTCCGGGCTCGCCGCCAAGGCCGCGCCACAGGACGCCGTACTTCACACCAAACTCCCGCGCGAGCGTGGGCAGCACCGCGGGATGCCCGAACGCATCGGGGGAGTACAGCACATCGAGGCGGCCACCGAGGCGCTCGGCGTCCGTCGTGCCGAGCAACAGGTTGCGGATCAGCGATTCCCCCGAGGGGATCAACTCGTCGGCGAGCACGTACCACGGACCCACCTGCAAACGTCCCGTCTTCACGAGCGTCTTGACGTCGCCCTCCCGCTCGGGACGCGCGCGCAGGTAGTCCTCTACGAGCACGGTCTGGCCATCGAGCAGGAACGAGCGGAAGGCAGAGTCGGCCTGAAGGCGGTCGATCAACTCGTCGAACATCAGGATCAAACGCGCGTGAAATGCGGCGCGCGGGAGAAACCACTCCCGGTCCCAATGGGTATGCGGAATGAGATGAAAGATGAACGCCGTCACGGCTTCAGCTGCGACAGCTCCGCAGTGCTCCTGAGGTGCACGTGGGCGACGCGTCGGCCGCGCGCGAGGAGGGCCCGGACGTCGCCGCGCGCCTGCGCGTGATGCAGCTCGCCAAATGTCCACCTCATCGACGGGATCGCCAGATCCTCACCAATATCCGTCGTGATCACCAGAAACAGGCCGGTATTGGGTCCGCCCTTGTGCAGCTGACCGGTGGAGTGGAGGTAGCGCGGACCAATGCCGAGTGTCGTCGCGCAACCAAGTGTTTGGCCCCAGGCCGCCCGCAGCTCCTCGAGCTGCACGAGGATCTCCGGCGTGGGCGGCACGTAGGCGAGAATGGCGACGTAGTCCCCCGAGCGAGCCCGCTTTCTGAGCTGCCCCGGCATGAGAGTTGGTAGGGGCGCAGCATGCTGCGCCCCTACACCTCCCATACCTTCCAACTCAACCCTCGCGAGCTGCTTCGCCTCCTCGACATCGGGCTGATCGAACGCATTGACGCCGATCCCCTCACATGACGCGACGGTCGCGTACTCCCAGCGCAGGAATTCCGCGCCGAGATCGAGCGGATCGGCGGCGAATATCTCGGGACCGGCGGTCTGCGAATCGGGTAACGCGCGGCGGGTCGGATCCTGCACGATCGGAACGACGCCGCGTCCATCTTTCCCTGAGCTTTCTGCAATGAGCTGCTCGATCCAATACGCCAGCGCACCGATCGCGGGCGGCGGGTTCAGGCGCAACTTGTCCTGGCCCTGCTTCGCCCGATCGGCGATCGCGGTACCGAGCGCGCGCGCCGCTGCGACGTCAACCCGTCGCGTCCGCTCGAGCAGTGCGCGGCCATCGAGCCCGCTTAGCGCCGCGGGGACCATCCCGATCGCCGTGAGCGCGGAGTAGCGGCCGCCCACGTCGGGCGGATGGGGGATGACCGCCCGGAACGCCTGAGCCTGCGCGATCCCGGCGAGCGGACTCCCCGTCTCCGTGATCACGATGAACTGCTCGGGCCGCGCGCGGGCCGCGAAGTAGTGACAGAACGCGAGCGTCTCGACGGTATTGCCGGACTTGCTGGATACGACGAACAATGTGCGGGCCAGATCGGCGGGCGTGCCAGCCGCGCGCACGGCTTCCGGATTCGTGCTATCCAGGACGTGGAGCTGGCGCGCGCCGAACGTTTGGGCGAGCACGTCGGCGACGAGACTGGACCCGCCCATGCCGCATACGAGGGTGCGCGTCAGCCCGTCCGCGCGGACCGCGGCGGCGAGCGCGACGAAGTCGTCCCATTGGGCGAGCGATTCCTCGGGCGCACGCATCCATCCGAGCATGTTCATTGGCGGGCAAACATAATGCGGATAATTTAGGCCCGGGTGTCCTGAGATGATGCCGCTGAGCCGGCCCGCTCGCGTGTTGGTCAGCATCGCCGCCGTAGCGCTCGTGGCGATGGTACTCCTGTACGCATTCCCGGCCAGCGACCGGCGCACGCTCACCATCATCAGCGATCTGTGCTGGACCTGGGCGGCCGGCTTCGCCGCGTTCGCGTGCTTCGCCTCCGCCCGCCGCCTCACGACGTCCGAGCAGCGTCGCGCATGGCAATGGATCAGCGCGGGGTGTGCGTCGTTCTTCGCCGGTCAGCTCGCGTGGAATTCCTACGATCTCGTCCGCGGCGGCGCGCCGTATCCGTCCGTCGCCGACGTGGGATTCCTCGGACTCTATGCCTGCCTGTTCGTAGGTCTCACGACGCTCATGCGGGGCCAACCCGCCCGGCGCTCCGATCCCGAGCTGATCCTCGACACCGTGCTCGTGACGTTCACCGTCGGCGCCCTCGCGTATGAATATCTCCTCGAGCCCTTGCTGGCCGGAGGCGCGCAGGTACCCGCTGCCGCACTCGTCACGAGCATTGCGTGGTCGATCAGCGCGATCGCAGTGTTGTGGATGATCCTGATGCAGATGCTGCGCCGGCCCGTCTTTCCCGCCGCAACGGCCGCCCTCGTGCTTCCGGCCGCGATTCTGTTTGTCATCGGCGATCAGGTCTACGCCGTCGTCGCGCTACGCGGCACCTATCACGCGGGCGGTCCCCTGGATCTCACGTGGGACGTCGGGTTGCTGCTCATTGCGGCGGCGGCCGCGGTCGCGCCCGACTACGCCCAGCATCTCCAGCGAAGCCGCCAGACCACCGGCGAGAGCACCGCCGCGCGTTTCATCGCCCTGGTCATCGGCCTCGCCGCGATCACGGGAATGGCGATCGATGCCGTCCTGCATCCGCCGGAGCGCGACGCGGCCGTCATCATCGGCATCGGGATGGCGATCATCGCCGCCCGCGTGCTCTACTCCCTGGGCGTGACGCGCCGGTACGCGCATGTCCTCGAGGACGAGGTCGCCAATCAGACCCGTTCGCTGATGAGCTCGCTCGGCGCGACCGCGTCGGCCGAGCGCAACCTCCGACTGCTCATGGAGGCGGTCCCCGACGCCATCACCGTGGTGGACCGCGACGGCCACGTGCTGGATGAAAACTCCTCCGGTCGCGCCCTCGTCAACGCCTCCGCGGGCGACGTGCGGGAGGGCGGCGGCAAGCGCTCGGCGTTGGGATGGCTCGACGGACCGGGAGCGCGCATCGCGCGAGAGAATCTCGCCGCGGCATTCGATGGCGAGCTGCGGCGTTTCGAGGTGCCGTTTCGGCGGCCCGACGGCACCGAGGGCACCGGCCAGGTCCTGCTCGCGCCGGTGCGCGAAGGCGGCCGGATCCCCAAAGTTCTGGTCCTCGTCCGCGACATCACGGAGCAGCGCCGCACGCAAACGCAGCTGCAGCAGGCCGAGAAGCTCGCCGCCATGGGCCAGCTGGTGAGCGGCGTCGCCCACGAGATCAACAATCCCGCCGCCATCATCTCCGGCTTCGCCCAGACGCTGTTGCTCGATCAGCTCGCGCCCGATCACCGCGAAACCGTCCAGATGATGTACGACGAAGCGACCCGCATCGGCCGCATTACGTCGAACCTGCTGGCGTTCGCGCGCGCCGGAAGCAAGGAGCGGACCCTCGTGGAGTTGAACGAAATCGTCCGCCGCACCTTCGCGCTGCGCTCGTACCATCTGACCACGCTCAACATCACGGTGAATCTCGAGCTCGACGAGGCGAACCCCAAGGCGTGGGCCAACGGCGCGGAGGTGCAGCAGCTCTTGCTCAATCTGCTGATCAACGCCGAGCAGGCACTGATAACGGTGAGCGGCCGCCGGGTCATCTCGATCCGGACGATGGCCGCCTTGCCGACACCGGCCCGGGCATCCCGGCCGCCATCCAGGAAAAAATCTTCGATCCCTTCTTCACGACCAAGCCGGAAGGCACCGGGACGGGACTCGGCCTGTCCATTTGTTACGGAATCGCGCACGACCACGGCGGCCGCATCTCGGTGAGCTCCGTCCCGGGAAGCGGCGCGACGTTCACGGTCGCGCTACCGCGAGACGCCCGCACCCGGCAACGGTCGACGCCGCCACCCATGGAGATACCCGCGGCAGCACGCGAATCGGACGCGCGGAGCGCGCTTTCCGTGCTGCTGATCGACGACGAAGAAGGGCTGCGCCGGGCCGTGGTGAGCTTCCTCAAACGGCGCGGCATGCTCGTCATCGCGGTGGAAGACGGCGGCGACGCGCTCCGGGTTCTGCGGCGCGAGCGCTTCGACGTCATCGTCTCGGATGTCCGCATGCCCGGGATGAGCGGCGGCGAGTTTCTGGAACGGCTGCGCCGCGAGCATCCGGCGATGGTGAAGCGCCTCATCTTCACGACCGGCGACACGTTCGCGGCGGACACGTCGTCGTTGCTGAGGGACGCGGGTGTACCGTCGCTCGTGAAGCCGTATGATTTCGCGAAACTCGAGGAAGTGCTCCGGCAGGTGGCCGAATCGGCTAAAACCTCGACTTGAGGCGCACCTCGAGATCCGATCGCCCGATCCCGTTCGCCGTAGGTGCGAGGCTGAACCGGACCGGCTGCGCGTCCACCGCGAGCGCATCGAGCACCTGCTCGTCCACCCGCAGGTCGTAGTCCCCCGGCTTCACACCCATCAGATAGAAAGCACCGTCGTTGAACGTGACGAGGCTGCGCCCCGTGCCAGTGCGCCGATCGGTGAGGATGAGCGTCACGCCGCCCACCCCGGCATTATTGCGCAGCACGCGGCCCTCGATGACGCCCGCTGCCACCACCGGGATGTCGAGACTACGGAACCGATTGGGCCCGGGGACGATGCTCGTACGCGCGAACAGCGGCACGAGCAGCGGCGAATCCAGCGACACCGAGTCGAGACTCACGATGACCGGCTCGAATGGAACCAGATCCCACACGCGGTAGGCGCCGCTCGAGTCCGTGTTTGCCGACATCGAGCCGACCAGCACGCGCGCGTCCGCTACCGCGGGTTCGCCCACGTCACGGATACCGTTGGCGTTGAGATCCATGAACACATGGCCCGACAGGCCGGACCGTTCGAGTGAGGGCCCAGGGGCCACGCCCAGTCGATCGGTCCGCCGATCCCACAGGACCGACCCCTGGAGGAACTGGGTGGCGCTGGCTGGCTGACCCGAAGGCGCGATCATCGATGTGACGGCGCGCAGGGCCGAGAAATACGAGGTCACGGTCACGGTGTAGGTAAGTCCGGCATCGCCGCGCAGCCAATTCGCGCCGACTTCGACACGCACGCCGCGCGCGAGCGGGTGCGCGGCGAAGGCCGACCACGAAACGAGTCCAGCCTGCCGTTCGATCTCCGCATTCGTCCGCAGCAACGTCTGGCTCAGGAACCTGCCCCAGCGGGCTTGCGGCATCAGGAACGTCGCAAGCCCCGCATATTCCCGATTGTTCACAGCGCTGGGCCCGGTCGTGGTCTGCCCATGTTCGGTACGCACGTAGGGCAGGAACCGCATCTCGTTGGTCTGCAGTGATGCGCCCAGGCGGGTGCGGGTCAGCGCGCCGGCGTCGGTGCTGATGCGCTCGAATCGCCCCTCAAAGAAGAAGAATCCCTGGCTCGTCTTGGGGCGAAAAAAGCCCGTGAAGGTCCACTGCGCGCGGCGACCGAGCACGGCGAGCACCGGTGCCGAATCGCGCGCGAAATGCACGTATTCCCCTTCAAGCCGGAAATCGACGGACGGCTCGTAACGCAGCGCGCCACGCACGAGTCCCGCACCCACCACTTCACTCTGGATCGCCCAGGCGTTACTCGGATTCCCGACGAGTGCCGCGTAGGGATGCGTCCGATGGGGAAGCGAGTCGCGCCAGTACTGATCCAGTCCACCCTGCAGCGTCCACCGCGCGGTGGCGCCGAACCGCAGATCGAGATTCGTCGTCGCATTGCAGATCGACGACGGCTGCGGGCAGCGGCCTGCCGACAGCCCATACTCGAACCGCCGGGCGGGCAGCAGCTCGCTCAGCACGCGGTAGGTGCGGTTGAATTCGCGGATCTCGCCGAACGGGCCGTAGGCGACGAAGTCGACCGGGTTTTCGCCGTAGCGTACCGGAAGCGCGATGGAGAATCCGCCCGCGGCGCTAGCGGAATCGTAGGCCACGAGATCTCCGCCCCGATACGCTTCGACCGACCATCCCGGCTCGAGGCTGCCGCCGTAGCGCAGCGAACCGATGAGCGACGGCCGGACGAACGGCGCGTTGGTGATGGAGACGCCCTCGAGCGCGCGCGAGCGCGGGCCGGTGGAGGCCACATCGCCGAACCGCAGCTGCTTCACCCAGCGGTTCTCGCGCCACACGCCGGTCCACGAGCCATCGATGTGCAGCCGACCCTGCTCCGCCGGACCGACACTCTGCGCCAGCACCTCGAGCGATCCGCCGCCGACGTCGGCGCCAAGACCGAATCCGTAGGTCGATCCGGCGAGCGGGTCGCTGGACGGTGAAAAGAGCGAATAATCGACGACCACGCCGTCCCACGACGGACGCTGGAGTCCGAGCGTCA
>WNGI01006368.1_pt1 | contig 10721 bp, 6 predicted proteins | sample 5400621 | NCBI WGS metagenome assembly WNGI01 (sample SAMN13153374, study PRJNA577476) | soil metagenome | isolation source: 20 cm soil or saprolite under Garry oak tree replicate 1 | place: USA:California | collected 2016-06-15 | reverse complement strand
TGGCTCGGCGAAGGCGGCATGAACGAAGCTTGTCACTTCCGCAGGCGGACGGGTGATCTTGTGACGAGCCGAGGCCGGGGCCTACCTCGAGCATCAACTGCCGGACGCGCTCGGGCTCTTCGCCGAGCCATGCAGGGTTGGACGCGGTCGCGTCGAAGATCGACGTCGTCTTGAACGGCTCGAACTCTCCGCGCGAGGCCGTTCTGGCCGTCTTCGCCAGCAGCGCACCGCGTTGGGCTTCAGGCATCGGGCGCAGCGTTCGCGCCACGTGGAAGGCCTGCTCAAGACGTTCCAGGCTGTCGATCCCGGTAATCACCACGGACGTGGGCAGGCTGAGAGCGTAGTGAAGACACTCGATCGCGGTCACCACGCCTGACTTCAAGATGACGCCATTTGCCATGCTCTTCATTCCGAGCACACCGATGTCCCGCTTCACCAGTTCCGGCAGCACCAGCCGTTCGAAGCTCCGGTAATGCGGGTCCATGACGTTCAGGGGCATCTGCACGGTGTCGAACGTGAATCCAGCCTGATCGGCGACGTCCAGCATGTGCAGGTGAATGCGCGGATCCTGTGGCCGGTGAACCCAATGTAGCGCAGTTTCCCCGCCGCTCGCGCATCGATGAGCGCGGCGTTGGCGCCTTCCTCGTCGAAGATCCGATGCGGGTCCTCGTACCGAATCACCTCGTGGTGTTGCACGAGGTCGATGCAATCGGTACCCAGACGGCGGAGTGAATTCGTCGAGCTGTCCTGTGGCTTCGGTCTTCGAACGCCCGTCGATTTTGGTTATCACGAACGCTTTCTGCCGATAGCCGTTCTTCAGCGCCTGTCCCATCCGGATCTCGCTCGCGCCGTCGTTGTAGTCCCAACTGTTGTCGAGGAAATTGATCCCGCGATCGAGAGCCTCGTGGACGATGCGGGCGCTCAACCCATCGTCGACATGTGGGAGCCCCAGGTGCCACCCACCGACACCGATCGCGGATACGCGTTCGCCTGTTCGGCCAAGGATTCGATACGACATGTCTTCGCGGATGAGCTGTCTGGCATCGTCGTCCTCCTGTGTCGACCGGTTTTCGGCTCGGATCTTCCCGGACACTCGAACGTCTCCGCCGGCCTCGGGAAAGCGAGTAACCTACCGTGCCACACGTGCGGCAGGCGCGGCAACCATCACGTGGAAAGGGCGGATGATGAACGTCGTTGCTGAGACTCCCGCCTGGACGGCCACCCCGCCACGCCGACCTCTCCGAACGCCGGTGCTCTTTGGCCTGGCCGCCGCGCTCTTGCTCCGGTTCTCCGCGTGGCTGACGCTTGGCGTCGCCGGTGCTGCGTCGAGCGTATGCGCCACTGCCGCGTACCTGGACACACCGCAGCCCTCACGAACATGAACAGAGAACGCAAGGGGGCGGCCATGAGTGCGGCGAGGCGTCGCCACGCTGTCAGGCAGGCTCGGAGAGGCACGTGAAGATAGGAGTGATCGGTTCAGGGGCGGTCGGCTCGCCGCAGGAGACGCTCGTCGTCCTGACGGCTGTTCCGACCTCCGTGTCGGCGCAGGCCGCGAAAGCCATCTTGCTGCGCCTATCAAGGAGCTCGATCACCGGAGTTTCGAACCGCACGCACGCCGCTCTGGTTACACTGATCGTCCTGCTGCTCGCCACGGCCGCCCGCGCCCAGGTTGTCGGAGCGATCCTCACGGGGACCATCACCGACCCCAGCGGCGCTGCTGTGGTGAGTGCAACCGTCAGCATCCGGAACGTAGAGACCGGCATCGCGACGGTCACGCGGACGAACGGGGCTGGCATCTATTCGGCCCCAAACCTGCTCCCGGGTGAGTACACCGTTTCGGCCGAGTCGTCTGGACTGATGTCAGGAGAGTTACCCGCGCTGACACTATCGGTCGGCGCCAAACAGATCCTCAACGTCCGGATGGGACTGGCGGCGGTCGCACAAACCGTCGATGTCCATGCTGGCGTCGGCGCCGTGGAGCTCGGAACCTCCGCAATCAGTCACGTGGTCGACGGGCGCGCGGCTCGCGAGCTGCCACTCAACGGACGGGACTGGAGCCAGCTGGCCCTCCTTCAGCCAGGCGTCAACTTGATCCGCACACAACCGGACGCCAACGGTGTGAACAACCGTGGGAACCGGGGATTCGGATCTCAGCTCACAATCGCCGGTGGCCGGCCCCAACAGAACAACTATCGCCTCGACGGCGTGAACATCAACGACTACGCGAATTCGTCGCCAGGTTCGACCGACGGACTCACGCTCGGCGCGGAGGCCATCGCTCAGTTCTCGGTGATCTCGAGCAACTACTCGGCGGCGTACGGCCGCACGTCTGGTGGCGTCATCAGCGCTATGACCCGTACCGGCACGAACGCTTTCCACGGTTCGGTGTACGAATTCGTCCGGAATGACGCTTTCGATGCACGCGGATTCTTCGACGATACGGACCTGCCGTTTCGCCGGAATCAGTTCGGGTTCGCGGCCGGCGGACCCATCGTGAAGAGCCGCACGTTCTTCTTCACCAACTACGAGGGGCTGCGGCAGTCGCTTACGACGACGACAATTGCAACGGTGCCTTCACAGGCCGCTCGCAGCGGTCATCTGGCGAGCGGCGACATCGCCGTCCATCCCGCCGTGCAGCCATACCTCGACTTGTTCGCGCTGCCGAACGGCCCGGTCGCGAGTGACGCCGGCCTCTACAAATTTCCGAGCAAGGCTGTGGTCCCCGAAGACATGTTCACCGTGCGCATCGACCATACGATCTCTGACCGCGACAACCTTCACGGCACTTATCTGTTCGATCACGGATCCACCACGCAGCCGGATTCGCTCAACGTCGTCCTTAACTTCAATGAAGTGCGACGACAGGTGGGCGCCATCGAGGAGACGCACGTGTTCGGAACGGAATTGGCGAACACGGTGCGCGTGGGAGTTAACCGTGTGGTCGCGGCGACCCTACAGACCGCACCCGGCGCGAATCCGCTCGGATCCAATCCGTCACTTGGCATCGCGCCGGGCTTATTCGCGCCGGTCATTCAAGTGACGGGGCTCACGAATTTTGGGGGCGGACTGAACGGCACGTCGTTCGGCAACTACTGGTTCACGACGTGGCAGATCTACGACGACGCGTTCTGGAGCAAGGGGAAGCACTTGTTCAAAGCGGGATTCGCCTTTGAGCGGATTGCCTCAGACTTCCTCCTAGCCGCGAATCCGAACGGGGTCTTCAGGTTCAACACGCTTGTGGACTTTCTCGTCAACCGACCAGCGTCGCTCCAGTTCCAATACGGCGCCCTGACGCCGCGCGCGTTACGCCAGAACGTATTCGGCGTCTACCTCGAAGACGATTATCGCCCGACCGGGAATCTCACCGTGAATGTCGGGTTGCGGTACGAACCGGCGGGCGTCCCAACCGAAATGAATGGGAAGCTGGCGAATCTGCGGACGCTCGGATCCGCGCAGATCTACTCCGGCGATCCGTTGTTTCGGAATCCGACGTTGGTGAACCTCGATCCGAGAGTCGGTATCGCGTGGGATCCGTTCAGGACAGGACGAACCGCCGTTCGTGCCGGTTTTGGCATCTTCGACGTGCTGCCGCTGACTTACCAGTTCAACCTGATGCAGGTCTCGGCCGCTCCGTTCCAGGCGACGGCGAGCTCTTCTAGTCTGCCTCCCGGATCGTTTCCGGGTGGTGCCGCGTCGCTGGTGCAGCTGGGCAGCGGCCTGCGAACCTCCTTCATCGAGTTTGAGCCCAAGCGCAACTATGTCATGCAGTGGAATGCGAGCGTACAGCGGGAGGTGTTCCGGGACGTCACCTTGATGGCCGGCTACGTGGGGTCGCGGGGCGTGCACAACGCGATGCGCACGACGGATGCAAACGGCGTGATTCCGTCGATGACTCCGGACGGCCTCGTATGGCCGTGCGCCGGCGTCGTGACCAATGGTGTGTGCAGCCGGCTAGGCGGCGGTGCGCGGTTCAACGCGGCGTACGGCCAAATCGACGGTCAGGTGTGGAATGGCAGCTCGAGCTACAACGCTCTGCTGTTCACGGCCAGGAGACGTTTCGCCGGAGGTCTGAACTCGCAACTCTCGTTCACGTGGTCACACAGCGAAGATACCGGATCGTCAGTCGGATCGGGCGGGCCATTCCTCAATTCTGTGTCGGGACAGTTTCTGTTCGCGCCGATGCGCGCCCCCTCGGACTTCAATGTGGGCCGTACGCTCGTCGGGAGTGGCACGTGGGAGGTGCCCTTTGGCCGTACCAAGCCGTGGGGCGGCTGGCAGCTTGGCGGCATCCTGAATATCAGTGACGGCCTGCCTTTTACGCCGCTGATCGCTGGCGATGCGCTGGGACAGGCGAACCAGAGTCTCTTCGACGTGCCGGATCGACTTGATACGCCCGGGTGTGACACAGCAGTCAACCCAGGCAATCCGTCGCAGTACATTAACCTGAGCTGCTTTGCGTTTCCTTCCCCGAGCACGCGATTCGGGAACGCCGGGCGAAATTCGCTTGTCGGTCCCGGCATCGCCACCGTCGATGCCTCGCTGATCAAGAACATGCGGGTTGGCGTCCTCGGCACGAGCGCACACTGGCAGTTCCGTGCCGAGGTGTTCAACGTGATGAATCGCGCGAACTTTGCGGCGCCCTTGGCGAACAACAGATTGTTCGACGGGAAGGGCTTGCCGGTGCCCTTCGCCGGCCAAATCACAACGCTCTCTACCAATCCGCGGCAGTTACAGCTTGGTCTCAAGTTGACCTGGTAACGGCGATGCCTCGGCAGAGCTACACTGACGCGTCCACGCGAACCGGGATCAGTTGCAAACGGCTATTCACGAGCATGGTGCCAAGCGTGTCTGGAAAGAGACGACGTCTCGTCGCGAGAACCATTGCTGTGGCTTTCGCGGTGCTGACATCGTGTCCGTCCGCATTTGCGTTGAATCCGACGCTGGAGGTCAGTCAGTACGCGCATTCCGCCTGGACGGTCGCCGACGGCTTCACAAAAGGCGCGATTTATGCCATCGCGCAGACGCCTGATGGTTATCTGTGGCTCGGGACTGAGTTCGGTTTGCTCCGGTTCGATGGCGTCCGCACGACGCTGTGGCCCTCCGACCGGGTTTTCCCGTCCAGCCAGATTCGAACGCTGCTCACTGGGCGTGATGGAACGCTCTGGGTTGGCACCTCGAAGGGACTCGCAAGCTGGAAGGACGGCAGGCTGACGGTCTACGCGGAGCTGGCCGGACACATCGTAACCAGGACGATTCAGGATCGCGACGGTGCAGTCTGGGTCGTCGGGACGACACCCCCGACTGGGAAATTGTGCGCGATTCGGAATGGTGGCGTGCGTTGCTGGGGAGAGGATGGGCGGTTTGGCGCACGCGTCACCGAGATGTATGAGGACCGTAAAGCGAATCTCTGGTTCGGCGAGCCGCGTGGTGTGTGGCGGTGGAATCAGGGTCAACCACAGTTTTATCCCCTGCGGATTGATCGGTCTGTTCAGGCCTTGAGTGAGGATAGCGACGGTGTTCTTCTCGTCCTGCTTTCGGGAAGGATCTACCGAATGATGGACGGGCAGGTTCTGGAGGCGTACCGGTTGCCCGACGCAATCGGACGACTTACGACGCGTTTCGAGCTTCGTCGCGATCGCGATGGCGGCCTCTGGATCGGCGCGTTGGGAGGAGGCTTGGCCCATATCCACAATGGGACGGTCGATCAGTTTTCGGAGTCTGATGGCCTGTCGGGCAATGCCGTAGCAACACTCTTTCAAGATCGCGAAGGGAACATTTGGGTCGGTACGCAGGCCGGACTTGACCGCTTTCGCGAATTGCCCGTCGCACCCTTCACGGCCCGCCAGGGGTTCTCGAACCTGCGCATTCTGGCGGTCGTTGCGTCGACAGACAGCAGCGTCTGGGTCCGCACTGCCGATGGCCTAAATCAATGGAAGGACGGACGCGTCAACGTGTACCGCGAGTTCTCCGATCTTTCGGATTCGACGGCGTTGCCACATATGTCGCCGGCCACCCGCGACCCGGCCGACAACGGGGGGCAATTCGAGTCGTCTGGGGGGGCTCTCTTTGAGGACGAACGCGGTCGAATTTGGTTTTCGGCGACGCGATCGGTTGGATACCTCGACCGCGGGCGGTTCACCGCCGTCCGCAGCATTCCCGGCGGCAGGGTGCATTCGATCACGGGCAACCTGATGGGACACCTGTGGTTCGCGCACGAGACGCAAGGACTTTTTCATCTGGCAGGCGAGCACGCCGTCGAACGGATCTCTTGGGCGCGCCTCGGACACACCGATTACGCGGATACTCTAGCCGTCGATCCTTCCAGTGACGGCCTGTGGCTTGGATTCTTTCGCGGCGGCGTCGAGTTTGTGAAGGACGGTCAGGTCCGCGCGTCGTACGCAGAGGCGGGCGGGCTGGCCCCGGGGAGAGTCAACGACCTTCGTTTCGGCCGCGACGGCGCGCTCTGGGCGGCGGCCGAGGGCGGCGTCAGCCGGTTGAAAAGCGGACGGATCACGACACTGTCCTCCCGCGACGGTCTTCCTTGTTCCGAGGCGCATTGGACGATGGAGGATGACGCCGGCGATTTCTGGCTGTCCATGCCGTGTGGCCTGGTGCGAATTGCGCGCACCGACCTCGACGCGTGGACCGGTCTGGCGGACGAGATGCGCCCCCAGTCGAGAATCCCAGTCACCGTTTTGGCCACTGCAGACGGAGTGCGCAGCCGTGCGAACGCCGGACCATTCAGCCCGCACGTCGCAAAGGCCCGGGACGGAAGACTGTGGTTTTTTCCCTTGGAAGGCCTTAGCGCCCTCGATCCGCATCGCCTGTCGTTCAACACGCTCCCCCCACCACTAGCGATCGAGCAGATCAATGCCGACAGCCGGATCTACTTGCCAGCGTCGGAGGTGCGCCTTCCTCCGCTGATTCGCAATCTGGCGATCGACTATACCGCGCTCAGTTTCGTTGCTTCCGAAAAGGTAAGGTTTCGGACGAAACTCGAGGGCCACGATCGCGAGTGGCAGAACGTCGGCAACCGCCGACAAGCGTTTTACACCAACCTGGGTCCTGGGCGATACCGATTCCGCGTCACAGCGAGCAATAACAGCGGCGTGTGGAACGAGGCCGGCGCGTCTCTCGATTTCGCGATCGCTCCCGCGTACTATCAGACCAACTTGTTCCGCGCATCGGTAGTGGCAGCTTTGCTCGCGCTGCTCTGGTCGGTGTATCAGCTCCGCCTCCGTCAGATCGCGCGCGAGTACAACGCGCGCCTGGATGAGCGAGTCAGCGAGCGGACGCGCGTGGCGCGGGAGCTTCACGACACGCTCCTGCAGACTTTTCATGGCCTGCTATTTCGCTTTCAAGCGGCGACGAACCTCCTCCCAGAGGGTCCGGCCAGACAGAGTTTCGAGAGCGCGATCGATCAGGCGGCGCAGGCGATCACCGAGGGTCGGGATGCCGTCCAGGGATTACGCTCGTCGACTGTCACGACCAACGACTTGCCCGCCGCCATCGGATCGCTGGGCGACGAGCTCTCGACCAACGAGACCAACAAGAGCGCAGTGGCGTTTCATGTCCACGTCGAGGGCGCACCGCGAAATCTCCATCCGATCATTCGAGACGACATCTACAGGATTGCCGGCGAGGCGATTCGCAATGCCTTCAGGCACGCGCAGGCGCGTCACATCGATGCGGACATCGAATATCACGCCCGCCAACTGCGACTGCTCGTCCGCGACGACGGTCAAGGGATTGATCCGACGGTAATTGAAGGATCGGGACGCGGACATTGGGGCCTGCCAGGCATGCGAGAGCGCGCCGAGCTCATTGGCGGCCATCTGGAGGTCTGGAGTCAGCTTGGATCAGGCACCGAGGTAAGGCTGACGATTCCTGCCTCCAGGGCGTATGCGACTTCGTCCGGTCGACGCTTCTGGTGGTCGTCAAGCAAGACGGGAACGAACGCGTGAGCGCCTCTCCTAATCCAATTCGAATCCTGGCGGTGGACGATCATCCGCTGCTGCGCGGAGGGATCGCTGCGCTCATCGCTGGCCAGCCGGACATGAGCCTGGTGGCGGAATGCTCCAACGGGCGCGAAGCGATCCACGACTTCCGCACCCATCGTCCGGACGTGACCTTAATGGATCTGCAGATGCCGGAGATGGGCGGCCTCGACGCAATCATCGCGATTCGTGGCGAGTTTCCCGACGCCCGAATCATCGTGCTGACCACCTACGCCGGTGACGTCCAGGCGCTGCGTGCGCTGCAGGCTGGCGCCCGGGCGTACCTACTGAAGAGCCTCGTGCACAAGGAACTCCTGGACACCATTCGTGCCGTCCATGCCGGTAAAAAGACGCTCTCGCCCGACGTCTCCTACCAACTGGCCGAGCACGCCACTGACGATACTCTCACGAAGGGGGAAATCGATGTCCTGCAGCTCATTGCCGGCGGAAACGCCAATAAGCAGATTGCCGATCAGCTCTCGATCACGGAAGACACGGTCAAAGGCCGGGTCAAGAATATCCTCTCGAAGCTGGGCGCTGACGACCGCACTCACGCCGCCATGATCGGCCTCAAGCGCGGCATCATCGAGCTGTAGCTTCGTTTACTCGAAAGAGTCACGGCGCCACCCTTCCGAGGCTTCCGGTCCCATCGGGAATCTCATACTGTCGGCATGGGATCCTATGCGACGGTTCTTCTCGACATTCGCCTACGGCCGGGTTGGTGCAGCGTTGCTGACCATGCGGCTCGTCGCGGCCGTTGCCCTAATCGATCGAGGATTCGAGGGCCTGCGGGCAGCGTCCAGGTTCGGGATCGGCGCACTACCGCTACTCACCATTGTCGCAGGTGCCTTCCTGCTCCTGGGTTTGTGGACGCCCGTTGCGGGAACGATCGTGGTGGCTGTCGAAGTGTGGAACGCCGTTTCGAACCCCGACAATCGCTGGATCCCCATTCTGCTGGGCACGCTCGGCGCAGCCTTGACGCTGCTCGGGCCTGGCGTCTGGTCGGTTGATGCCCGCCTCTATGGATGGCGGCGGATCGACATTCCAGATCGACAGCGTCGCCCTCCTGGACTTTCCGAGCGTTAGCTCACGCCTGACGAATATTCTCGGCGCATAAAGTCGCCAGCAGCCGCAAAAGGCTCGCCGGCCCGCGCGAAGGGGTCGGGATACGACGCGATTGAGTTGACCACAGACTCGATCGAGGGTTGTTCACGGAAAGAGCTGCCTCCACAATGTCCCCGTGACGCCTCCACAAGGGCAAGAGCTTCGATCGAACAGTCACCCAACCATTGCAGAACCGGAGGCAGTATGCCGACCACAGTGGATCGTCTCGACGTCCCGTCGTCAGCCACGATTGGGCACCGTGACGCCACATTCCCCAGACTGGAACACTCGGGTCGGGCAAGGAGCGGCACCATGTCTGTCTTTGAGTTGATAGGGTCCAGCCCGAAGTTCCGGGCTGTGCTTGAAGATGTAGGAACAGTAGCACCAACCGACTGCGCGGTACTCGTCCAAGGCGAGACCGGCACCGGTAAAGAAGACATCGCTCGGGCCATTCACGAGGCCAGCCCGCGCCGGGGTCATCGTTTTGTGGCGGTCAATTGCGCGGCGATACCAGCCGCGCTACTCGAGAGCGAACTGTTCGGGTATGAACGCGGCGCTTTCACTGGAGCGGTTACTCCGAGAATCGGCCGCTTCCAAATGGCCGATCGGGGCACACTCTTTCTCGACGAAATTGGCGAACTGCCAATTGAACTGCAGCCAAAACTCCTGCGCGCTCTTCAACAGCATGAATTCGAGCGACTTGGCAGTTCGCAATCGGTACGGGTCGATGTCCGAGTAGTGGCGGCGACCAACGAGGACCTCTTGACCAAGGTCAGGCGATACAGGTTTCGTGCTGATCTGTACTACAGACTGAATGTGTTTCCGATCACGCTCCCGCCACTGCGCGAACGAGATGGCGATATCGCGTTGCTTGTGGCTCATTTCGTTCGGATGTTCGCCGAGCGCTACGGCAAGTCAATCAAGCACATCCCTGACGACGTGATGAAGGCCCTTGAGGAATACAACTGGCCTGGCAACATTCGCGAACTACAGAACTTTATCGAGCGCTCAGTCATTCTGACGACCGGCGCGGAGCTGCGATCCCCGGTCGCGGACTTAGCGAGTCAAGGGCTGCAGGACGGGACCGTGCGTACACTCGCCGATGCAGATAAGGCACACATCGTTGCGACCCTCCAACAAACCAACTGGATTGTCGGCGGACGGAACGGTGCCGCCGCGAGGCTCGGACTGAAGCGAACAACCCTCATTGCCAAAATGCGGAAACTCGGTCTGGTGCAGAAGACTGCTGAGCAGATCCATCAGATATCCGACGCATTAACCGAAACTGGAGTGCCACTCCTAACCTGATCGGAGAAGAGCCTGGGAGGAGTTAATTAATGGAGGGGGTGCGCGAGCCCCTACGGACAGGTACGTTGCTAGGTGTACACAACACGTGTGGTTCGCGTGTGAGGTTCTTCTCGCATGCCTTCGACGTGCACTGGCTCCTCGCCAGTGGTGTCGCCGTCGTCACCTTGTTCACATTGAATCGCTGGCGGGTCTACATCGCGTGGCCGTATGCCGTCACGGCCATCGCGTTGGGGCTCTTTCTCCACGCGGCCGGAGTTCATGCCACGCTCGCAGGCGTGTTGCTCGCGGTCTTCCTGCCGACCCGGCCGGCGC
>WNGI01006364.1_pt1 | contig 10721 bp, 10 predicted proteins | sample 5400621 | NCBI WGS metagenome assembly WNGI01 (sample SAMN13153374, study PRJNA577476) | soil metagenome | isolation source: 20 cm soil or saprolite under Garry oak tree replicate 1 | place: USA:California | collected 2016-06-15 | reverse complement strand
AAAGACGCCAGTGCTGCGTACCGGCGGGCAGCCGACTATGTCGTCGTCGAGGAAGCGGCTCGGGCAGGGGTGATGGAACTCAACATTCCCGCCATTGTGGGAATCGGCGAATCCTCCATTTATCTTGTCGACCGTTACGGCGAGGTGTCGATCTTCGATATCGATTTTGTTCCGCTTCCCGAAGCTCATTCGCATGTTCCGGGCGCCGGTCTCGTCGCGGTCGATCACATCGCCTATCACATGCGCCGCGGCGAGATGCAGCATTGGATCGACCACTACCGCGAGCTGTTCAATTTTAGCGACGAGTCGGTCACCATCGATGCGAGCGAACAAACGCAACGTCACCTGCTGGTCAGCCCGTGCAACAAGATCCGCATCGAGCTCGCCGAGGCCAACGACGCCGCTGAAAACCCCGACTCTTCGAGCGCCTTGGATGGTGCCGATGTCTGCATCTCGCTTGTGGCGCAGGACATCTTTTCCACCGCTGAGCTCCTCGACCGGAACGGCGTTGCGCCGATCAAGCCTGAACGCGATAACGATGAAGACCTCGAACGGCGCATCCCGGCGGACAAGCAGAAGATGTATCGGATGTGGCGCCAGGCCATTCGGATCGAAAGAACATCGGGCGCGGAGAACGTCCTCGCATTGCGACTGCTGGTGCGGCCATCCGTGGGGCAATTGTCATTCGAATTCGTTCAGCGAATCGACGTTTAATCGCAGCGCGGGGCTGCCGGTCCTTCCGATGGCATATTTCCGCACCAAACGCTGATGACATTCGTTTCTTGGCTCAAACGGATCCGGTTTATCGGTCGATAATCGCCCTATTTTTCGATAATCGCCCTTGACGCGTGGTATAGCCTCATCGATAATTGTTCGATAGTCGCACAAAGGTGCGTTAATCGCCCAAAACTGGCGAGGAGGAAGAGTGCGTGTCATCAGCATCGCTACACTTGCCCGTAGAGCGCGGCTATTCCGCAGTCGCGCTCCAGCAGACGCTTCCCGCGTCCGATCGTTTGCGGGAACATAGCGATCGAGCGATGGAGGACTGCGTGAATCTATCCCGCTTCGGCATGAATACGGTGACGCTCGCCGGAGATCTCGAGGCAAAGCTCGACGCGATATCGAACGCCGGTTTCCAGGCGATCGAGTTGTGGGCGAAAGATCTGACCGCTCACGCCGGCGGAGTCGCGGCAGCAAGCCGCGCGGTGAGGAATAGCGGCCTTCGGATCAGCAGCTTCCAGCTGCTGCGCGACTTCGAAGGTCTGCCCGACGCCATGCTCCAGTACAAGCTCGATACCGTCAAACCCATCATGGAAATGATGCGCGCCGTCGGGTGCGATCTGCTGCTCGTTTCGTCGTCTACCTCGCCCGATTCGAGCGGCGAGAAGGTCAAGCTCGCCGACGATCTCGCGAAACTCGCCACGCTCGCGACGCCATTGGATATACGCGTCGGATATGAGCCTTTGTCGTGGGGACGCTTCATCAACGATTACCCGTCCGCGTCGGAAATCGTCGAGCTCGCGGACCGCGAGAATCTGGGGCTGGTGCTCGATTCATTCCAATTCCTGGCACGCGCAACTTCGCTCGAGCAGCTGGATGCTATTTCAGGCGACAGGATATTCCTGTTTCAGCTGTCGGACTTCGGATCCGAACTCACCGATCCCATGGAAACCGCCCGCCACCATCGGGTTTTCCCCGGTGAAGGTTCGCACGGCGCCGCCATCGTCGGGCTGATCGAACGCGCCGCTGCTGCAGGGTATGGCGGCGATTATACCTTCGAGATATTCAATGACGATTACCTTCGCACCCCCGCGCCTGTCGTCATGGAACGCGCGCGCAGGTCGGTCGAATGGCTCGGCGCTCGGACCTCGCTCGCAACACCTGGCGCCAATCGGCTAAGTGAACCGGCACGATGACCTCACGCGGCGTCGCAGGTGTGAATGCAAGCGCCCCATCGAAGCGGCGCAGACCAGTCTTTCTTCGTCGAACAATTCTTTTTCGTAGCACGTTCACTGGAGGAAAACAGCAATCATGAAAAAATTCAATCTGATTCCCGTCAGCCTGTTTGGACTTGTCGTGGCAACCGCGTGCTTCGCCCAGCAGGGCCCCATTCCGATCGTCGGTCTGGTGGAGCTCTCCGGCACCGGCGCGACCGCGGGAACCAACTTCGACAACGGCGTCAAGCTGGCGGTGAAGGAAATCAACGCCGCGGGCGGGATACTCGGCCGCAAGATTCAATACACGTCGATGGACACGCAGTCGGCGCCGCAGACCGCTAAAGCTCTCGCTCAGAAGGCGGTCGACGAAAAGGCGTATGTGGTGATGGGCCCTGTTTTCTCGGGCTCCTTCATCGTCAGCATGGCCGAGACCAAGCGCGCGGAAATTCCCAATTTCACAGGTGGCGAGGCGGCCAACATTACGCAGCAGGGTAATCTGTACGTGTTTCGCACCTCGTTTACGCAAAGCACCGCGATGCCGAAGCTCGCGCGCTATATCAAGGACACCGTCAAGGCCAAGACCGTCGCGATCGTCTGGGTGAACAACGACTTCGGCAAGGGCGGGCGCGATTCCATGACCAAGGCGCTCGAGGCGCAAGGCATTAAGGTTGCCGCCGACGTCTCGACCGATCCGGGACAGGTCGACTTCAGCGCGGCGGTGCTTAAGGTCAAGCAGTCGAATGCCGACGCAGCATTCGTCTACACCAATGAAGAGGAATCGGCCCGCGCGCTGCGTGAATTCAAGAAACAGGGCTACGACAAACCGATCATCGGCGAAACGACGCTGACCGGACAGAAGGTGATCGAGCTTGCCGGCGATGCCGCCAACGGCGCGGTCGCCCACGTCGGCTTGACCGTCGACGCGCCGCAGCCGCAGATCAAGGCTTTCGACCAGAAATTCCAGGCGGAATACAAATACAAGAGCGACCACAACGGCATGAAGGGCTATAGCGGTATGTACGTGGTCAAGGCGATCACCGAGAAGATCGGCAAATTCGATTCGAAGGAATTCGCCAAGGTACTGCACGGAGCAACGATCCGCGCCAAGGACTACCCCGGCGTATTGCTCGATGTGAGTTTCGATGCCAACGGCGACCTCGATCGCGAGAGCTTCCTGGTCAAGGTGGAAGGCGGCAAGCAGGTCGTCACCGCGACGCTGCCTGCGGTAGCGCCGATCAAATAATGGCGAGGAGTGCGCGGCCTGCCCTATGGTAGGCAGGTCCGCGCGCGTTGCCGCGTTCGACGATCAAATTTGGGGGAAGGCCATGGTCGACTTAGTGCAACTCATCATCTCGGGAACCGCCACCGGTGCGATCTACGCGCTTTGCGCGCTCGGGTTCACGCTGCTGTGGCAGGCGTCGGGGACCATCAATTTCGCGCAAGGCGAGTTCGTCATGGTCCCCGCCTTCCTGATGTTGTTCTTCATCAACACCGCCGGCCTGCCTCTATGGCTCGCCTTCCTGCTTTCCTGCCTGGTGGCGATGCTGCTGCTCGGCTACACCTTCAAACGCGTCATGGTCGATCCCCTGATCCGCCATGGCGTGATTCCGCTCGTCATCGCCACGCTCGGCCTGTCGATTGGGGTCAAGCAATTGGTCAAGGCCGGCGTGACGGCGCAAGCGCAGCCGTTCAACAGCATCTTTCCGGACGGCCTGCTTTCGCTGGGTCCGCTCAAGGTGTCGTACATGGATGTGGGCACCCTGGCGCTGGCGGGGGTGATCGTTGTCAGTTTGCAGATGTTCCTCAACCGCACCGTGACCGGCCGTGCGATGCAGGCCGTGGCGCAGAACACCGACTCGGCCAGGGTCCTCGGCATCAACGTGGCGCGGATGGTGCTATACACCTTCCTGATCAACGCGGTGCTTTCCGTTGTTGCGGCGCTGCTCGTCACCCCGACCTACCTCGCCAAGTTCGACATGGGCGAGTCGATCGGCCTCAAGGCGTTCTACGCCGCGATCATCGGCGGCTTCAATCAGACGCGCGGCGCGCTGCTCGGCGGAGTGCTGGTGGGCGTGCTGGAGAACCTGACGGGCGCATATATCTCGCCCGCATACAAGGAAGGCGTCGCGCTGATGCTGTTCCTGGTCGTCATCATCTTCAAGCCCGAAGGTCTTCTGGGCAAGACCGAGGAGCGCAAGGTATGAGCAAGACACAACGAATCGCGTTGGTGATCGGGTTGGTGCTCTACGCCATCCTGCCGCAATTTCTCAAGAGCTACGGTGTCTATCTGATGACACTGCTTTGCGTGTATCTGATGGCGGCGTTCGGACTCAATCTCATCGTCGGCTACGCGGGACAGATGTCGATCGGACAGGCGGCGTTCTATGGCATCGGTGCCTACGTCGCCGCCATCCTGATGACCAAGATGGGGATCTCGTTCTGGTTCGCGCTGCCCATCGCGGCGATTGCGTGTTTCGTCGTCGGGCTGGCACTAGGCTTCCCGGCATTGCGCGTTCAGCACCACTACCTGGCCTTCGCGACGCTGGGATTTAACGTTCTTGTCTTTCTCGTGATGCGCAACGAGGAAGACCTGACCGGCGGCACCTTCGGCATTTCCAACATTCCGCGGCCGTCGATCTTCGGCTACTCACTCGACGGTGCGTTGCCGTTTTTCTACTTTGCGTTCGTATCGGTGATACTGCTTGCCGCCGTGCTGTGGTGGTTGCTGCGCTCGCCCTGGGGCCGCGCCTTCGCGGCACTTCGCGACAACCCGATCCGAGCTGAAAGCACCGGAGTCAACATCACCGCCTATACGCTGCTTGCGTTTGCGATCGGTGCGGCATGCGCCGGAATCGGCGGCGTCTATCTGGCGGCGCTGGTGAATTTCATCGAGCCGGGGCAGTTCAGCCTGTCGGTATCGCTGTTGATGCTGCTCGCGGTCATTGTCGGCGGCTCGGGCCGCTTCTTCGGTCCGGTGCTGGGATCGATCGTGGTCGTGCTGCTGCCAGAATGGCTTCGCTTCCTGCAGGATTGGTATCTGGCGATCTTCGGCTTTGCGGTGATCGTACTGATGGTCTATCTGCCGGGAGGATTGCTCTCGCTTGGCGACCGCTTCAAATCGGGCGGAGGCACCCGATGACGCCATTTCTCGAAGTCAAGGACATGAGGAAGTCATACGGCGCGATCAACGCCGTCGACGGCGTCACGCTTTCGGTCGGGCCCGGCGAGATCGTCGGCGTGATTGGGCCCAACGGCTCGGGCAAGACGACGCTCTTCAACAGCATTCTGGGCCAGATCAAACCGACCGGTGGCGCAGTCGAATTCTGCGGCGAGGACATCACCGGCATGTCGCCGCTGGAGCTCTCGCGCCGCGGCGTCGGGCGCACGTTCCAGACATTGCAGGTGTTCGTCAAGCTGTCGGTACGCGACAACCTGATCGCCGCCGCGCAGGAATTCAAGGGCACCATGCCGGGCCGCCTGTTCGCTAAGCCCGACGCAGGATGCGGCCATCACGCCGATCAAATGATCGAGATGTTTCGCCTGCAGCACGTCGCCAATCTGCCTGCCGGGAATCTCTCGTATGGCCAACAGAAGCTCATCGACATCGCCATGGCATTCATGCCGGCTCCGCGTCTGGTGCTGCTGGACGAGCCCTGCGCCGGCGTCAATCCAAGCCTGGTCGATCAATTGCGCGAGCTCCTGCTTCAACTGAACAAGTCGCAGGGCGGCAGCTTCGTGGTCATCGAGCACAACATGGATTTCATCATGAAGCTTTGTCCGCACGTGATCTGCATGGTCGAAGGCAAGGTTCTCGCGGAGGGTGCTCCTTCCGAGGTTCAGGCGAACCGGCAGGTGCTGGAAGCTTATTTAGGCAACTGACTAAGTAACTTAGTTGGCAACTGAGTCCGTAACTGAATACGATCAAGGAGTCCGCCGTGGCCGAAGCCATCATCGAATTCGACAAAGTCGTCGCCGGATATTCGCCGAGCGTCACGATCCTCAACGAGTTGACGCTCGACGCCCGCAAGAGCGAGATCACGCTGCTGATCGGGCCCAACGGCGCGGGCAAATCGACTGTCCTCAAGACTCTCTTCGGCATGCTGGTTCCCCGCAGCGGCGAGGTCCGCTTCGAGGGCAAGCGAATCAATGGAAAAACACAGCGCCAATTGCTCGCCGAAGGGATCGCATTCGTGCCCCAGGGGCGCAATCTCTTCGGCTCGCTTTCGGTGCGCCACAACCTCGAGCTGGGCGGCATCACCTTGCCCCGTGGCGAGTTAAATGGACGAATCGAGGAAGTCCTGACACAGTTCCCGCGGATCAAGGAGCGGATCGACAATCAGGCATCGACCATGTCCGGCGGAGAGCAAAAACAGCTCGAGGTCGGCCGTGCGCTCCTGCTTCGACCGCGCGTGCTGCTGATCGACGAGCCGTCGATCGGCTTGTCGCCCAAGCTCGTGCAGGATGTGATGTCGCTGCTGCGCAAGCTCGCCGACAACGGCACCACCGTGCTGATGGTCGAGCAAAATGTCCGCACTGCGCTCAAGTACTCGAATCGTGCGTTGGTGCTGGAAATGGGCCGCCTGGCGCTCGACCGGCCGGCGAGCGAGCTCTTGGACGATCCGAATCTTAACCGTCTGTTTCTCGGCGGTCATGCGCCGGCCAAGGAAAATATGGGACGCGCCGCAAGCGCAGATGCCTGAGCCGCTTTCCTACCTGGAACGGCCGATCTCACTCGCGGCGCTTTCGGTCATCGACCTCTGAAGAGGCTCGACGACGAAGACCGTGCCGCGGCAGGAACATAGCAGCAGCCGCGTTCGGGCGTGAAAGGCGGAATTTGCTGCCCGAATTCCGGCGACGCATCATCTGCGCCGCTTTTATAATTCGCCCATGTCCAAACTACCACCGCCTGATGTGATGTACCGTGCACTCGCCAATCGCGACCCGGCGTACGACGGTATTTTCTATGTCGCCGTGAAGACGACGCGCATTTTCTGCCGCTCGGTCTGTCACGCCCGCACGCCCAAGCGCGAGAATGTCGAGTTCTATGCTCGGACGCATGACGCTTTGTACGCCGGGTACCGACCCTGTCTGCGCTGCCGGCCGCTCGAGACGCGCGGCAAGCCCGCGCCGATGGTCGAGAAACTCCTGGCAGCGGTCGAGGCCGACCCATCGGGAAGACTGCGCGAGACAGATCTGGCGCGCATGGGCATCGATCCCTCGACCGCGCGTCGACAGTTCCAGCGTTATTGCGGCATGAGCTTTCACGCCTACCACCGCGCGCGGCGGATGGGCATGGCCTTAACCGGCGTCAGAGAAGGGAAAAGCATGATCGACTTGCAACTTGATCAGGGATTTGAATCATCGAGCGGTTTCCGTGAAGCATTCGGCAAAGTCTTCGGCACTGCGCCGAGCCTTGCGCACGACGTCGATTGCCTATACGCCAAATGGTTCGAGACACCCCTCGGCCCGATGCTCGCGCTGGCCAACGATGCCGGGCTGTATCTGCTCGAATTCGTCGACCGCCGCGGCCTGGAGCGCGAAGTGCAGGCGCTGCGCGGCCGCCTTACGCAGCGCGTTGTTCCGGGTGAGCACCGCCATCTCAAAGGTATTGGCGAGGAGCTCGACGCATATTTCGCGGGGCGCTCGCTGACATTCACGACTCCGCTGCAGCTTACCGGCTCGCCTTTCCAGCGCGCGGTTTGGGAGACGCTGCGCGCGATTCCTCCCGGGGAGACGCTTGCCTACGCCGACGTCGCGGCAAAAATCGGGCGGCCGGCGGCGGTGCGCGCGGTCGGGCGTGCCAACGGCGACAACAAGCTCACGCTTATGGTGCCGTGCCATCGCGTGATCGGCGCCGACGGAACGCTGACCGGGTACGGCGGTGGATTGTGGCGCAAGGCATGGCTTTTGGAGCACGAACGCGCGTTTGCGCGCGCTCGCGGCCAGCTCGCCCTGGTGCCCGCGCAACCGGCTGCCGCCGCGGCTTGAGATGTCGCCGGCTGACCTGGCGCGCCTGGTCGCGCTGGCGGCGCTTTGGGGCGGCTCTTTCGCCTTCATTCGCGTTGCCGCACCCGTCGTAGGGCCGCTCTGGCTCGCCGAAAGCCGAGTCGCGCTCGCATTTGTGGTCTTGATCATGCTCGCGCTGTCGCGCGGGAGGATCCCGGCCTTGCGCGAGCGCTGGCGAGATTTCCTGGTCATCGGCATCGTCAATTCGGCACTGCCATTCGCGCTCTTCTGCTTCGCCGGCCAGTACATCGCTGCATCGACTGCGGCAATCCTCAACGCGACAAGTCCGTTTTTCGGCGCTCTCGCCGCGGCACTATGGCTCAAAGACCCGTTGCCGCTGTCGAAACTCACGGGAATGGCGCTCGGACTCGCCGGAGTGGTGTTGCTGGTCGGCTGGCGACCCGAGCCCATTACCGCATACGCGCTCGCGGCGGTGTTCGCATGCCTTGCGGCGGCGATGTCCTACGGTATTGCAAGCGTCTACGCCAAGGTGCGCATGGCCGGCGTCCCCAGTTTCTCGACTGCGCTCTACAGTCAGCTGGCCGCGGCAATCGTGCTCGCGCCGGCCCTCCCGTTCGCCCCCATGAATGAGCAGATAACATCTATCGTCGCCGCCAATGTATTCGCGCTGGCCGTCGGATCGACCGCTATCGCGTACCTGCTTTATTTCAGGCTGATCGCGAACATCGGCCCGGCACGCGCGCTAAGCGTCACCTTCCTCATTCCGCTTTTCGGCGTTCTCTGGGGCTACCTGTTTTTGCGCGAGCCGCTTAGCATCAACATGCTGCTGGGGGGCTCGCTGATCCTGGGAGGTACCTGGCTGGCGATGCGCGGCGGCACGGTCGCGTCCGGCAGCACGCGGCCGCGGATCGCTTCTTAGCGTAACGCCAACAGCTCGTGACGAAGCTGCGTAAGCAGCGCTAGGCCAACTCAGACGAGATCGGCCGCGGGTCCGAGGATTTGCTCGCGCAGCTCGCGGTAGCGAGGCAGTGTCGGCGGATACACACACATATATTTGACCTGCGCCGCTTGCAGGCAACGCTGCTTGATGATCTCGAGCTTCTGGTCGCGCGGATTCTGCACCTGCTCCGGCTCCTTCGAGTCGACAATGGCAACGATGGTCATGTCCCGATCGCAGACTACAAAACCGACGTGCTGGTTGGCGATCTTGCGAAACGCGCGCAGCCGCTCCATTCCCTGCGGTCCGATCTTCACCTGCAGCACATCTGCCAGCCGTACGCGCGCGAAGATCTCGTGCCGCGGAAATGCAGCCTTGAGCAGGAGGTAGACGACACTCTCGGCCTTCGACAGGAAGCGCGAGCGCAACAGATACAGGCCCGGGAGTTCGGCGCTGGACAAGAGCCTCGTGGTCTCGCCCTCGGTCCATTGCACGGTGGTGCTGGTCGACTCTCCTCCGGGGTTCGACTTCGCGCCGCTCCGCTGCCGCCGGACGAGCCCGAAAAGCACCGCGACCACCAGCGCGCTGATCGCAAGCGCGAAGAGCATTCCGGAAGTCATGGCGACAGGCTCCTTTTCTGCGGCGCTTGGCCGTCTTTATTGGATCGTGCCGATCGCGCACCGTGCGCCGTCCGGCGTGCCTAACATCCTAGTTTAGTGTATTTCTTTTGTCTCTGCTGGCACTCCCGCGGCCGGACGATGATCCTTGCCCGTAGCTGCGCGCGCCCTTAGAATGCATCGCGAGCACTTACGACCGATTCGCCCGCAGGTGTCGCGCAATGGACTGGATGCTTTCGCCGTCGCCCGCCAGCACTTGCGATCATTGACAAGCAATCACCGATCACATACCCATATGAAACTTCACTATCTCCTCGAGCGGCGTCCAAAGATCTTTCGCCGCGTGCTAGGCGTGCTGGTGGCAGCGATGATAAGCGCGGCGAGTGCGAACGCCGCCGCGGACGGCTTTCGCGCCCCGACCGGAATCGGCGTCACCGTGGCCAGCGGAGATCAGACCACGCTCTACGGCCTTTCTACATACTGGGACTCGATATGCACCTGCGCGCCGTTGGCTGAGCGCGGCCTCGACGTGCGCCTCTATGCCCAGGTCGCGTATTGGTATGGGACCCAACGTCCCAGCGATTTCCCCTCGCTCTGGGAGGGGAGCGTAACTCCCGCGCTGCGCTGGATCGGGCCTTCTGTCGGAGCGGCGGCAGTCTTTGCGGAGGCGGGCCTTGGCGTCAGTGGCATATCCCACACTCGCATCAACCAGGACCGTCAATTCGCGACCGGATTCCAGTTCAATGAGCACTTCGGTGTCGGGCTCGCCTTCGGCGAGAAGCGCCGCTATGAATTGGCGGCTTACGTACGGCATGTTTCCAATGGGAGCATCAAGCAGCAGAACGACGGCGAAACTTTCTTCGGAGGCGTCTTTCGCGTGGCGCTGGACTGACGCCGGCGCTGCACGTTCTGCGATTCACGATCTCCGAGCCGCTTCCAGACATGCTGCGCCTGTCTCGGAATCATCGCTGCGACATTTGCTTGCAATAAAAAGCCCCGCTCATTTTAGTAACTGAGCGGGGCTTTTACCCTGCTGGGTCCCGCTCAGTTACCAAATGAGCGGGGATGACCATTTCGTATCCGATCGCGAGCCGTTTTGCCGGCGCGCTCTCGGAACAAATGGTCACATGTCCATGTCGCCCATTCCACCCATCCCGCCCATGCCGCCGCCACCACCCATGGGCTTTTCGTCCTTCGGCGATTCTGCGACCATCGCCTCGGTCGTCAGCATCAGGCTGGCAACCGATGCAGCGTTTTGCAGCG
>WNGI01006362.1_pt1 | contig 10722 bp, 9 predicted proteins | sample 5400621 | NCBI WGS metagenome assembly WNGI01 (sample SAMN13153374, study PRJNA577476) | soil metagenome | isolation source: 20 cm soil or saprolite under Garry oak tree replicate 1 | place: USA:California | collected 2016-06-15 | reverse complement strand
GCACCGAGCTGCGATGAATCAAGTATGACTTTGGCATCGTGCACGCTGCGAACCGCGTGTGCCGGCACGCGAAAATCGCCGGCATTTTCTATATAAGCAACGATTTCGTCGCGTCCCGCTGGAGCCAAGCCGCGCACCGCGCCGAAGGCTTCGGTGCCCTCATCAATGAAAATCCGATCGCCTATCTGAATTTCTCTCAATTTCTCATCCATGGGTTTCTTTCCTCATTGCGCCTTGCTCGGCTTGCCTCAAGCCCTCAAAGCCGCCGCGCACCGCCCACACATTGGTAAATCCCTTTTCGTCATATTCTTCCGCCCGCCGGGCCGAGGTCGCTTCCTTCGGTCAAGCGCAGTAAAAAAGGATTTTTCGGTCTTTGGCGAGGCGCGTCTCAAGGCCTTGAAATTCGTTAAGCGAAAGCGCGGTCGCAAGCCGGTGTTTTCGCCATTTTTCCTGGTCATCGTATGCGCAGACCAGGAGCGCGTTTCCAGACGCAACCTCGCGATGCGCTTCGTCGGCTTCAATTCGACGAGCCAGCATGATTGCGCTCTTTTCTTATGATGCGCCAACGTGGTTTCCGGCGGCTTAATGATGGCTCTGTATTGCTGTATAAAGAATCCAGCATGATGACCCCCTGCTTGGTCTGATCGCGTGATCGAAACGTTCACCGGCGCGGCGGGCTGGATGGTGAAAGAATTCAACGCGCGGCCGTAATCTTTTGCTCAATAGAAGCATAGCTCGTGCCGGACTAAATCCAGTGGCCAACCGCGAATTCTACACATGGCAACGCGCAGAACCTGTTAGACGTTGCAAGAGCGGGATTGAAACCCTGGACAGGTTTCTGATTTTGGGACGCGGGGTTTAGACAGGAGTGCGCAGCTACTGGCATATGGATTGCGGCATGGTGGTTTTAAGAAAGGCAGGAACTGTTCGAACGGGGAGGCTAGGAAAAATTACGCCGCTGTCGCGCCCTGCATAACATCGTCGGGCATCAAGGTGTGATCAAGGCGCAAACGAAAGGCACCGTTGAAGCCGAAATGGAAAATCTCGGTCGCCACCTCATAAAGGTTCAGTGGGATAGTCACATCGCGATGTACGTTTTTCCAGAGGAGATCGAGCTCATTGATCCAGTCGAAAGATGCGCCCTGGAAGTGGTGTTGACCGAATCGCCGAAGCATCTGCGGCGAAAATTTGACGCGGAAAGCGGCCTGGCGGTGATCGATTTACGTTGATCCGGTATGGGCAGTGAATCCAGCAAGGTCATTTATGCCGCGATCGCCGCCAACCTCGGGATCGCAGCGATCAAGTTTGTCGCCGCCGCATTCACGGGCAGCTCGGCGATGATCTCCGAAGGCATCCATTCTCTGGTCGATACAGGCAACGGCGGCTTAATGCTGTTGGGCGTCCATCGGAGTCGAAGACCTGCAGATGACCAGCATCCATTTGGCTACGGTAAAGAGCTTTACTTCTGGACCTTGATCGTCGCGATTGTGATCTTCGCCGTCGGCGGAGGAATCTCGGCTTACGAAGGATTGCTTCACGTTCTTCATCCGGCTCGTTTGCAAGATCCGACTTGGAATTATGTCGTCCTGGTTCTCTCCCTCTTCTTCGAGAGCTACTCATTCATGGTTGCCTTCAAGGCATTTCAATCGGCAAAAGGAGACCTGAGCATTTGGCAGTCAATCGAAACGAGCAAAGACCCCACGACTTACACCGTTCTCTTCGAGGATTCGGCCGCACTCCTGGGATTGATCGTGGCTTTCGTCGGTGTCTTTTTTAGCCAGATGCTCGATATGGCTTATTTCGACGGCGCGGCCTCTATACTGATCGGCGTCATTTTGGCCGTTGTCGCCATCCTGCTCGCCTATGAAAGCAAGGGACTTCTGATCGGTGAAGCTGTCGATCCAGAAACGCTCAAAAACATAAGGCGCCTGGCCGAATCCGATGCGCGCGTCGAAGCCGTGAAAAACGTCCTGACGATGCATTTCGGTCCTCGAACTATTCTGCTCGCGATGGATCTGCAGTTTCGCAACGATCTTTCCGCGGCGGAAGTAGAAGACAGCGTGGATAGACTCGAAGAAACCGTCCGGAAACATCATCGAGACATTAAACACATTTTCATCGAATCCGAATCACTCTCGCCGAATGATAGGAAGGATGCTCCATAAAGCCGAAGTCATTGTGATTACCGGCGCGTCTGCTGGCGTTGCCAGACCGACGGCGAGGGCTTTCGCCCGGGCTGGCGCGCGCATCGCTTTGCTGGCGCGTGGACTCGATGGGCTGGAGGGTGCGCGAAAGCAAGTCGAAGAAGCCGGAGCCCAAGCTCTGGTGCTGCCGGTGGACGTTGCCAAAGCAGAGGAGATCGAAGCTGCGGCAGCGGCAATAGCGCAAAAATTCGGTGCCATCGATGTCTGGGTGGACAACGCTATGGTATCGGTGTTTTCACCGGTCAAGGAAATGACCTCCGATGAGTTTCGCCGCGTTACCGAAGTGGCTTAGCGCTCAAGCGCATGCTCTCGCAGGATTCCGGAGTCATCATCCAGGTAGGATCGGCCCTCGATAAAATGGCTAAGAGTCGCCCTTTTTAAACTATGCCCGGACCTGTTCGCGCGAGTATTTTAACCGCGGGTGGGAACCTAGCCCTGCGTGTGCTCGTTTTTGCCTTGGGCCACCTCTCTTTCGAACCCCGGTAGAATGGCTTTAAAGAACGCGTTCTGTACCAGCCGCCCGACAGTTTCCCAAGTGCTGGTTTGCGGTGATTCGATATCGCCGGAGACTGTGGTCTGAGTCGCAACCTCCTGGCGCGGGGTGTTGGTCAACAAAGAAGAAAGACCGCCGACCAATCCTTCGTAGAGCTTGCGAAAGAGACTCTTCTCGCGATCCTGGCGAGAATCGTAAACATCCATATCGCGGAACAGCGGTTTAACGTAGCCGTTGATCTTGCCCTGTTTGACGGTCAACTCGGAATAAAAAGAAAAGCTTCCTTTGACGACGTCGAAGTTGCCGTAGGCGCGAAATAGATTGTTCATCGCGCGCATGTCGGTGCTTTCAATGCTCGTGGTGATATTGAAGTCCGGACCTTTTGATTCGGGGCGAAACGCCGCGTCAATTTCACTCGGCCCGCTTCCCATGAATCGTCCCTTTGCGCGGCCCCGCGCCACGCCCTCCTTCAAATGATTGCTTAAGTTTTCGATATCCAGATTCGCATCGGTAAAGAACACGTGATAAGCGGGCTTGGCTGCTTTATTGACGTAACCCAGCCGGCTTTCATTGATTTTCACTCGATCTAGCTTAACTTCCAAGGTTGGTTCGTTGCTGTACTTTCTCGCGGTTTTTCCTGCTTCCTTGCTGATTTTTTTTGTCGGCGCCTCGGGGGCGTCATGAATATAGTCTGCGACCAAATTGTCCAGCCGCAATTCTTTGACTTCGATAACGGTGCCCCCGCGCGCATACTCGATCGATCCGTTGGTGGAGAGAACTCCCTTCTGAATCATGAACTTATAGCGCTCCGCAATCGGCTTGAAGTAATCGACGTCGATTTGCTCCAACTGCAGGTCTGCCTTGATGGCGATGTGGGGCTCGGCGAGAAAATCGGCATTGCCTTTTAATTTTGCCTTGCCGCGATCGAACACGACGCCTTGAGCGTTGACCGGCGATGGGTAGGTTCCCTGCACGGATTTCACGTTTCGGATATTTTCCGCTACGAAATCGAGTTGGGTGATGCGCAGTGGTCGAAACGGCCCTCTGTCAATATACGTGAGATCGCCGCCATTAATTGCGAAGCGGTTTATCTTGAGTGGATAGATCGCTTCCAATGCTTCTTGCCAGCCGCGATCTTTTATCGCAGTTTCGTCTTTGGCTTCCTGGCTAAACTGTCTCAAGTCGAAGTGCACCTTCGGCTTGTCGATTTCGAAATCCGCCACCAGCCGACCGGACAAGAGTGCGCGCCAATGAATGCTGGCGCTCAAGTATGGGATCTCCGCCACCGGCGGATCGGGATGGGCATTTTGATAGATGACGGATCGCTCCAGCTCGAGCGATAGGCCGATGGGATGAAAATCAAGACGGCCGACCCGAACCGAATAGCCCTTTAGCCGCTGATTCAAATCCGCTTCCATTTTTTTGCGCAACGGCTCGTCGGCGAGAAAGCTTGCCGCGACGATCAGCAGGAGCAGAAACAAAAACGCTCCGGCTAGCCAATAAAGCGCTTTCCTCGTAGACATCGTGTTGCGCGCCAGGCCAGAGCTTCATTTGTCCCGGCGCCTCTCCAGCGTGGTCGAAACTAAATTGAAAGAAAGCGATCGAAAAACGACCGATAGCGTCGTAGTGCCAAGCGCAGGTCTTCGGTCGAAACCTTGTCGCCTTGTTCCCATTGGCGCTCGAGCTTGCTGCGCTCGTCGGAAAAAGTCGCGGCCATGTCTTTCATCACCCGCGCTACCAGCTCGTCGGCCTTTTTCACCGCGTGTCTCGGCTCGTCGACGAAGCCGGTTTGAAGTGCCGTCCATTGGGAGCGGAAATCGCGCACCGATTCCTCCGAAAACAGCGGGACCGGCTCGTCGCCAGGCTGATTTGGCGCTCTCTCGGACGATGCCTCCGCACCCGGAACATCGGATTCAGGGCGCTCCGGCACTTGCGTTTCTGGTGATTCGGCCGGCGGGTCTTTTTTTTCCGCTAGATCTGCCGTCGAAAGATGTCTTTCCCGATTCTCCATCGATTTGATCCTTCCTTTCTTTGTGCCTCGCGAACGTCACGTCGGGCGGCGCCGGTTTCCAACAATGCGTCGAAGATCGCGCGGTAATGCACGATCGCTTTCCGTAAATCCTCGGTCCCCGCAGTACCGCCTTCGTTTTGCAGCGCGATCTGATGCGCGCTGCGGTAGTGCTCGACCACCGCGGCGTGATCGACCGAAAGATCCGCGGCGCGCTGCTCGAAATCGCCTGTCGGATAACCGCGCTTACTCATCAAAGCCCGGACTTGCCGATCCGCCTCGTCGACCGCCGCCTTAGGATCGTCGACAAAACGGTTTTGCACGGCGCGCCATGATTCCGCAAAACGCACGCTATCCTCGCGCGACAACGGCACAATCCGTAAGCGACTTACCCGCCGCTCGCGTGTGGCGAGTTCCTCTTCGGCATGCTTTTGCTCGCCGTATTCGCGAACCGTTCGATCATATTCCGGACCGAACCGCGACTGCAGCTGGCGCGAGCGGCGCTCTCGCATCACTAACAATGTAGCGAGAACGACAATCACTGCGACCAAAAAAGCGACGACGATCCATGCGTTTGTATCCATTTTTTCGGCATTCCTCTCCTCAAAGATTTCCGCAACAGCAACAGCTTGGCGAAACCAGTGGTTTCGATTGGTTAGTAAATTCAGCAAGCGTTATGCCACGAACACGGAGCAAGCAATTTCTTGAGCTTCCAAGGAAAGAAGGTCGCCCCGCGTCCCGCAAATTGGAATTTTCCGCAGGCTTTCGTTCTGAGTGCGGGAAATCCCCGCTCAGGCGCTACGGAATGACGCCGCTTACGCCGTCTACGGATTTAAGTTCGAGCTCGCAGGCGGAGATCCCGCTCGGCATGGCACGAGGTCACTGCCTTCCAAGGATATTGAGTCGGCAATCTTTGCCGTCCCATATGTTGTGGGGGAACGAGTTCGCCGCGTCGGAGCCCGAGGCATAGGCAGGGAAAGGTATCGCCAAAAACATCGAATATCAGAAAGATGACTATGACCTCTGGATTCCGGCAATATCAGCCAGAAACGGTGTCCGAGCACGAACTGCGCTGAGCACCGAAAAATCGTTTAGCCGGATTGTAGCACGACGGTCAGAGTGGTTACGGTGAAGAATATGCCGCCTATTATCCAAGTCAGCAAAAGCATCCGATTCTCAAAGCGCAGTCTCTTTTTTATCTGGTCAAGCGTGAGCTGTGCGTCGCCCCAACGTGCAATAGAATAATAACGGGGATTCTCTCCGCCGATAACGCCCACCGCCATCGGATCGGCTGCGCGGCTCCATATCTCAACTCGATCAAACCACCACGGTGTCTTTTGTGCTCTTTGAATTTCACTTATTGCAGGGGCGGGTATCGTTTCGATAAAGAACGAGAAGCGGAGATTTTCTATCGGCGTTTGCTTAGGCAAATACTTTCGCCATACGGTCAGCTCTTCTCCCTTCAATTCGGGATAGGGGATTAGCGGTTCATTTCCGCCGACCGGAACTAATACTCTTGCATCGTAATAAGTTTCCACAAACATAGGACCTCCTTATCTTCGCCAAACGACAATCTGGTCTTTTCCTCCCGGGGTTTTCCTCATAAGCTTCTATGTCGACGATGGAATCTCCGTCGTTCTCGCTCCCGTGAGCAAAATCGTGAGGAATGAAAAGGCGAATTCATTGCCAAAAAAGCTGGCGACACCTGCAAATTAGTTCCGAACAGCGACCAGCAATCGAGAACATTCAAATAAAATGGAAGTCGTTTGCCTCCTACCTAGTGCGCGATTTTCTTACAGTGGTGATGTGCGTGCGCTCCACAAATAAAGTTTTCACCTATGCTCCTTGTTCGTAACACGCCTCTTTCGCTCGACTCCGACGATAATGCGGTTCGCCTGCACCCTGCCGGTATACTCATTTACACTCCGTCTCTCACAGTTCAGAATCATGTGCATTCGGTGTGCCAGAAAGCACGCAACCAAGCGCTCAATCGCCGTAACTGCAAACGTGCATGCCTGAGTCGGTTCCTCCGAACGTTCGGAGAAACGCAGCGGACTAGCTCCGGAGGAATTGGCATGACGATTGCCGCGGCTAAAACGAAAGCCGATGTTGGAACGGCAAGGTAGACTGCTGCTGTCTCGGCGTGCTTCAAGAAAAGAAGATGGACCTCAAGCAAGCTGAACAGGTTGATTTTTGCTGCGGTCCGATCTTAGTATCGCAGCAGTTGTGGACCAGTTACACCCAAACGCGATCTGGAACGGCGTGTGTCGACACTTACGTTATTTAGTTCTTTATGTGCTCTGCACGATTGTTTGCCTGACCGTAACCACAGACATACACGGCGCCGATAGCAGTAAATCCAAACGCGTGTTGATCGTTTCAACCGGAAGTAGCTTCGCGCCCGGCTTCACCCTCGCTGAGCAGGCCGCGGTAGATACCCTGCGCCAACTCGAGTCGGGGCCATTGGAGTTTTACTCTGAATCCCTCGATATCGTGCGCTTTCCCAGCGGCAGTTATAGCCGGCTCTTTCGTAACTATCTCGGCGAAAAATATCTCGACTACCCTCCCGATCTCGTTCTTTTGATTTACGTCGGTAATTTGGGTCTACCGGAAAAGCTGCTCAAAGAACTGTTTCCCGGAGTTCCGGTGGTCGCTATAGGTTTGACCGAAGAGAAAATTTTCCCTAGTCAGCTAAGCACTCACCTCACCGGATTAGCCCAGCGTTCCGATCCGCGCGGGACCCTCGAGTTGATGTTTCGTTTGCAACCGGAAATTCGCCGCATCGTCGTGATCGGCGGGACGACGGAAGTGGATACCCAGGTCGTCGATCGTGTGCGCGAGGCGGCAGGCTCGTTCACCGGTCGCGCCGAATTCGACTTCTGGACGAACCGTCCGATGAGCGAAATAACCCAGGCCGTCAGATCGCTGCCAACGCAAACGGTGATCTTGTTTACCAGAATGTATCGGGACGGAGCCGGCCAACTTTTCAATTCCGTACAGGCTGTGAGGTTGATCACCGAATCGGCTAATACCCCGGTGTACATCATGACAGACACGCTTTTAGGTTCCGGCGCTGTCGGCGGATCTGTGGCGGATGTTGCGGCTTTGGCCCGGCGAGCCGGCGAATTGGCTCACCGTGTGCTCAGCGGCGGCGCGCCGAAGTCATTGCCCTTTGAAATCCGCACGGATGGGGTGCCGATGTTCGATTGGCGGGCACTGAAACGATGGGGTATTGCCGAAAGCCGGTTGCCGCCGAACACTGTCGTACGCTTCCGTCCTTTGTCAGTGTGGGAACTCTATAAATGGTACATTGTCGGCGCTCTCATCATCATGGCGATGCAAGCGACAATGATCGTTGACTTGCTGGTGCAACGGGCGCGCCGGCGCCGTGCTGAGAGCAAGCAACGGGAAACTCAGGAAATCATGGAGCTGGCGGCGAGCGCCGGGGAGTTGGGTCTTTGGATGCGCGACCCGAAGCGGGGCGATTTTTGGGCGAACCCACAATTTCGTTCGCTGTTTGGTTCCGGCACAAATGATGCTCTCAGGTTTGAAGACGTCGTCAAACGCATCCATCCCGATGACCGAGCGCGTATCGATGCTGAGATTGAGCGCGCGGAACAAATTGGCCTTCCCTATGAAGGGGAGTTTCGCGCCGTCTTACTCGATGGCCGGGAACGATGGATCGCGACAAGGGGCCGGAACGTCAATGACCCGCGCGGCCGCGGCGTGCGCAGGATGGGCGTGGTGTTGGATATTACGGAGCGCAAGCGGGCCGAAGAAGAGCTGAAGCAGAGTGAAAACCAAGTCCGCTTGTTTGTCGAACATACGCCGGCGTCGGTCGCCATGTTTGACCGGGAGATGCGGTACCTATTGACAAGCCGACGATGGCTTAAAGATTACCAACTGGGCGAGCAGAACATTATCGGTCGCAGCCACTACGAGGTATTTCCAGAGATTACGGAACGGTGGAGAGAAATTCATCGGCGTTGCTTAGCTGGGGCCGTGGAAACCTGTGAGCAAGATCCATTCCCTCGACTCGATGGCAGCGTGGATTGGGTTCGCTGGGAGGTTCGACCCTGGTACGCCACTGGAGGGGAGATCGGCGGTATTATCATGTTCACCGAAGTCATCACCGAGCGCAGGCGGGCTGAAGAGTCGTTGCGCGAGAGTGAGGCGCGCTTTCGCACCATGGCCGATACGGCGCCGGTGATGATCTGGATGTCGGGTACGGACAAGCTCTGTACGTTTTTCAACAAAGGTTGGCTCGACTTTACCGGCCGTATGCTGGGCCAGGAGCTCGGTAATGGCTGGGCAGACGGCGTGTACCGCGAAGATTTCGATCGTTGTCTTGAAATCTACAGTAACGCTTTTAACGCGCGGCAAGAGTTTACGATGGAATACCGCTTGCGGAGATTCGACGGTGAATACTGTTGGGTCCTGGATCATGGAGTGCCGCGCTCTGAACCCGATGGCGGGTTTCTCGGGTACATCGGTTGTGCAATTGACATTTCCCAACGTAAGCGAGGGGAACTGGAAGCACTGCAACAGCGCGCAGAACTGGCTCACATTGCTCGCGTTTCCACGATGGGAGAGTTAGCGGCTTCGCTCGCGCATGAATTGAATCAGCCGCTCACGGCCATACTTAGCAATGCGCAGGCGGCGCAGCGTTTCCTTGCCGTCAAGCCGCCCGATCTCGAGGAACTACACGAGATCCTGAACGACATCGTCCAGGACGACTGCCGTGCGGGTGACGTGATCCGACGGATGCGGACATTGATTAAAAGGGAGGAACTCGAGTTCGCTCCGCTCGATTTGGAAAATGTCGTGAGCGACGTTGTGCAGCTGACTCATAGCGACGCTATTTTGCATGACATCCGCGTTGTACTCGAAATTGACTCAGACCTGCCGCCGGTGCAGGGTGACAGGGTGCAGTTGCAGCAGGTTTTATTGAATCTACTGCTCAACGCTTTTGACGCGCTCAAGAATTCTCCCGCCGATGAGCGCTCGGTCGCAGTGCACGCGGACCTCGATGGAGCAAGCATGCTGAAGATCGCGGTGCGTGACTGTGGCATGGGCCTGAACGGAGAGATCGCTAACATTTTTCAGCCTTTCTACACCACCAAGCCGGACGGCCTTGGCATGGGTCTTTCCATCAGTCGATCCATCGTCGAGGCTCACGGCGGGCGCCTGTGGGCGGAAAACAACCAGGACCGCGGCGTGACCTTTTACTTTACGCTGCCGACTTCGCTTGTCAGTCATCGTTCGCTGACAGCCGCGGAACTGTGAACACCCGGTTAAATCCTTTCAAAACACCGATTCTGGCTTGCTATTTTACATAGGCTTGGGTTAGGATCTGACCTCATCCATTGACATTGCTGTGAATTGTTTGTGTTAGATTATCCGGAGACGAAATTGGCCCCGTCTGCGCTGGTTTCGGCGTACGAGATCGAGACAGGGATTTTCAAAAGAATTTTCTGCCCGTTTCGTCGTCGTGGGCTCTTCTCGCTGTTGGTCTGTGCCGGCTACTTTGCCGGCGCTTTGATCGGCCAATCCCTTAGATTTCCTAACTCCCATCTTTCGCTCCTCTGGCCTCCCACCGTCGTCGTGTTGGCGGCGTTGCTGCTAGCGCCTCCACGACAGTGGTGGATAGTTCTGCTTGCCGCCGTTCCGGCGCATGTCGTCGTGCAACTGAAAGACGGCGTGCCGGCCTTGGGGATACTGAGTCAACTTATTGGTAACTTCGGTCAGGCCCTCGTAGCGGCGCTCAGTGTTCGTCACTTCGTCAAGGGACGCCTGCAGCTCGACAGTTTTCGCGCCGTTACTATTTTTGTTCTTTGTGCGGTTATTCTCGCGCCTTTTCTCGTTTCCAGTATTGCCGCCTATCTTTATGTACTGAGCGGCTGGGAGCATGAATATTGGTATGTATGGCGCGCGCGGGTTTTATCCAACGCGCTGTCGACCCTGACGATTATTCCGCCGGTATTGATGGCTTTTGACGCTCGCGCGGCGAGAAGTTC
>WNGI01006361.1_pt1 | contig 10722 bp, 8 predicted proteins | sample 5400621 | NCBI WGS metagenome assembly WNGI01 (sample SAMN13153374, study PRJNA577476) | soil metagenome | isolation source: 20 cm soil or saprolite under Garry oak tree replicate 1 | place: USA:California | collected 2016-06-15 | reverse complement strand
GTCGAAGGTAACGTGACTTTCCACACCGCAATGTCTACTGCCTTCCCGCAGCCAGCTCCTGGAACCGCGGCGTCGCCCGGTCCGATGAAGGTACCGGCTGAAAAACTGCGGAGCATGCTCGGCCTAACGAGCGTTAAGTATGTGCAAGGCAAAACTGCCCTCGCCGTCGTCGATTCCAACCTCAGCTAGATCTACTCAAACTATGATTACACTTACTCCCAAAAATAAAATGGCGGCACTGTTGTGCGGCATCGCTTTTCTCAACCTGTCTCTCTTCGCGCTCGGTGGTGAGATGAAGAACGCCGACGGAACCAGCACCAAGCAAAATAAAATAGAGATCAAAGATTTTGCCTTCAATCCCCAGACCTTAACTGTGAAGGCTGGAGAGAAGATTACATGGATCAATCGGGACGAAGAACCCCACACCGTCGTGAGCGTCCAGAAGCAGTTTAAGAAATCGACCGCACTCGACACGGATCAAGAGTTCACGATCACAGCGGGCGCTCCCGGTACTTACACCTATTTTTGCTCAGTTCACCCGAAGATGACTGGGACGATCGTAGTGGTGAAGCCGTAATGAACGATTGGTGCCCACTTACCAAGCTCCCGAAGCGGCAGCGTTATGAAACTATTTCTCGTGGCTTCCACGAATCCCTTCGATGTGAAGGCCGCGCTCCTCGCGGGACACGTGCAGCACCCGGTCATCATTCATTTTCCGATTGCGCTCTTCATAGCGAGCGCCGTCTTCGAGTTACTGGCGGTCTGGCGCAAGCAGCCGGTTTTTGCAACGGTCGCCTATTACAACCTATTGGGCGCCGCACTGACCGTCCCATTGGCGATCGCCACCGGCTTGGGAGCGTGGCGATGGCAACTCGAAGGCGCGGCCCTCAAGGGCAACTTACGGCTGCACATGATCTGTGCGCTAACTTCCGCTTTGCTCATCTTCGTTCTCAGCTGGATGCGCTCGCGCCTCCGCGCGAAAGGCATCTCGCCGGGTATCGCTTATTTCACAGTGACGTTGCTCGCGCTGATGATGATCACGCTCACTGGACATCTCGGTGGAATCCTCAGCGGGGTTGAAGCGCCCTGAGTGGTGCGTCACAGAGCTGGACCTTCAAGTTCTCACGTTTTATCTGATTGGCTCCTATACGCCGCGAAAAAAGCACGATCTCCACAAAAGTGACGTGCGTCTTCACCAGATAATTACGACTGGGATTAAAGGCGAGATGCCAGGATTCGCGAAGAGCTCGGTGAGTCTGAAATCCAGCAACTGAGCATCTACTTGCGAACGCTCGAAAATTAACAATTGCGAATTTGAAGTTGTTGCAACCGCTCGGCTTCGAGTTCTGCGATCCGCAGTTTGAGGGCGTAACCAGCGCTTCAATTTCTTTAATCAGCGACGACGCCTGCGATACGCAGCCAGTCAACACCCCTCGTTCTCGCCCGGGGCGAGAAGATGGCCGAAGAGACGGCCGGCGACGAGGAAGATGATGCCGGCTGTTCCGCACAATGCCGCATGCACGAGCCAGAACTGTGTCGCGGACATTTTTTCGAGAAGGCCACCGATCCAGCCGACGAGATTGTTCGCGGCGAACAGGTGCAGATAAAAGATGCCGATTATTGTCGCCGACAATGCAGCGGGCGCGGCGCGCGCATAAAGCGCCAGCGAGACGGGAAAGACGTTCGCGAACCCCATGCTGTTCAGCACGTGAAAGGTGATGAGCCAGCCGATTGAAACTTTTCCTCCGGAACTCGCCGCAACCGTCGCGCCAATTGCCAGCGAGACGAAGCCGGTCACCGCGATCAAACTGCCGATGCCCATCTTCGTGATTTCGACTGGTTCCGGGAATTTCTTCGACCAGAGTCGCCAGAACACGACTGCGCCGGCGAGGAAAGTTACCGATACAATCGAGTCGAGCGTTATCAGCCACGTCGTCGGCATCTTGCGGCCGACAAAGACAAGGTTCGCGTTGTCTTGCGCCCAGACGAGATACGCATTGAAGATTTGTTGGTTGCCGATGACCGCGATCGTCAGCACCGGCAAGAGAGCGAGCAGCGCGACGATTGCCATTTTTTCACGATGGGCGAGAGGAATTTTCGCGGCGCGCTCACTTTTCTCTACGACCGGCGAATCGGGCGGAAGCCATTTGCGGCCGGAGAGATAAATCGTCAGGCCGATCAACATGCCGATCCCTGCAGCGCCGAACCCGTAATGCCAGCCGTAGACTTCGCCGAGTGTGCCGGCGATCAGCGGCGCGGCGATGACTCCACCATTGATAAATATGTAGTAAATCTGAAAAGCGTCTGCGCGCCTGTTGTCGCCCGTTGCGTAGAGCGCGCCGACCTGGCTGGCGAGGTTTCCCTTGAAACAACCAACTCCGGTGAGCAGACACGCCAGCGCGGCAAGAAATGTCACATCGAACGCCATCAGAAAATGCCCGGCCGCCATGAGCAGTGCGCCGATTGTGATTGTGCGCGTGCGTCCGAGCACACGGTCGGCGATCAATCCGCCGCCGATCGGCGTGAGGTAAACGAGACCGGTGTAGAGTCCGAAAATCGCCGAGGCGAGCGCCTGCACCGAGAGCGGGCCGCGATAAATGTTTTCTAGCAGATGACGAAATGGACCGAACCCAGCGATGCGCTCGATGTGTCCGGGATGCAGCAGTCTGTCGACCATGTAGAGGACAAGCAGCGTTTGCATTCCGTAGTAGGAAAAGCGTTCCCAGGCTTCGGTGAACGCGAGATAGCCGAGGCCGCGCGGATGCCCGATGAAGCTGCGATCGTCGGTATTACGCATGGCCCGCAGAGTGTTGCGTCCCGCCGGCTTTGGCAAGCGCGACGAGTCAGTGAGTTTCTACCCTGGCGAGAAAGCACCGATCGCAAGGACAATGATGCAATTACTGGTATCGCAGTGCAAGCATCGGGTCGATCTTCATCGCACGGACCGCTGGGATGTAGCTTGCGAGCAGAGCAACCGCGATCAGCACCAGAGAGATTGAAACGAATGTTGCTGGATCAGTTGCGCTGATTCCGAAGAGCAGACTTGCCATGACGCGCGTGAGCACGAATGACGCTGCGAGGCCGATCGCGAGACCAGCAGCCACAAAACGGAGGCCCTGCCTGAGAATCATTTTCAGCACGTCGCTCTTCTGGGCGCCCAACGCAATGCGGAGGCCGATTTCACGCGTCCGTTGTGCGATGGAGTAGCTCATAACCCCGTAGATCCCAACGGCTGCCAGCACCACCGCCAATGCGGCGAAAATGCCTAACAAGAGCATGCTAAAACGCTGCCGCGCGACTGCTTCCGATACGATCTCGTCCATCGAGCGGAGATTCGATACCGGCTGATCCTTGTCCACGGCCCAAATGGCATTTCGTACCGCTCCCGCCAGGCTGAGTGGCTCGACGTTCGTGCGAACGACAAGCGCATTCGGTGCAAAGGAATTTAACTGCTGATAAGGCATGTACATCTGCATTTTCGGCTCGGAAACGAAATCATTTTGTCGAACGTCCTTCACCACTCCGATGATTTCGATCCAGGGGATATTCCTATTTGTCGATCCTGGTTTGAGACGCTTGCCGATGGGATTTTCACCCGGCCAGAAATGACGCGCAGTCTTTTCGCTGACAATTACCACTCGTGCGGAGTCGGCCTTGTCTTGTTCACTGAAATCGCGGCCTCGCACCAGCGGAATTCCCATGGTGCTGAAGTAACCCGGGCCGACAACGCGCAGGATCACATCAGGTCGCTGATCAGGCGGAGGATCGGTGCGCCCTTCGATGCCGATCGGCATGGAGTCTCCATCGTACGTGAGCGGTAGGTTGCCGGCGACAGCGGCTGATTGCACTCCCGGCAGAGCCTTCACGCGGCGAAGCACCTCAGTGTAAAATGGTGAACGGCGCTCCTTGTCTGGATATTTCACTTCCGACAAAGGAATCTTCATCGTCAGCAAATGATTCGCCCGAAAGCCGGGATGAAGGTTTCGAAGATGCATGAAGCTGTTGATTAACAGGCCGGCCCCCATCAGCAGAACAAACGACACCGCGATTTCGCCGATGACAAGCAGCGCGCGGATTCGATTTCCTCTTGTTCCTCCGGCAGCATCGCGACCGCCCTCCTTCAGCGTGTCATTTATGTCGAGGTGCGATACCTGCATCGCTGGCGCGAGGCCGAATATGATTCCAGTCACTAACGCCACTAACCCGGTAAAGACCAGCACCTTTGCGTCAATACTGATGGCCTGTGCCTGCGAGATTGTGTCTGGAATAAACGTTTTCAACACACGAAGCCCTGCTATTGAAAGCAACAGTCCGACAGTCCCGCCGATTACAGCGAGCAAAACGCTTTCGGTTAAAAATTGTCTCGTCAGGCGAGATCGGCCTGCGCCAAGAGCCAAACGCAACGCGATCTCCTTTTGCCGGGCGGCGGCTCGCGCCAGCAACAAGTTGGCGACGTTCGCGCACGCAATTAACAGAACGAATCCGACTGCGCCCAATAGTACGAGAAGAGCCGGCTTGATGTCGCCCACCACCTGCTCCTGCAGTGCAGTCACAACACTGCCAACGCGAAGATTTTCCTCTGGATACTGCTGGGCAAGGCGCGCGGCGATCGTGCTCATTTCCGCCTGTGCCTGTTGCAGGGTCACGCCCGGTTTCATCCGTGCAATCACTTCCAGAAAGTGATTCCCGCGACTGGCGGCCTCCTTGGCGTCGAACGCGAGCGGCACCCACAACTGGTCGCGCCGGGTGGGAAATTGAAAGCTGCCGGGCATCACTCCAATGACGGTGTAGCTTTCGCCATTCAGACTAACCGGCTGGCCGATCACACGCGGATCGCCGCCGAATCGGTGCTGCCATAATCCGTTGCTAAGAATGACAACTCGACTGCCGGGTTTGTCCTCCTCCGCGCGAAACGCGCGGCCGAGCTGTGGTTGGACGCCAAGCAGATCAAAAAGGTTCGCCGAGACGCGGCGGCCGTCGAAGCGTTCGGGCTCGCCCACGCCGGTAAGATTAAAGCTTCGTTCTACCATCGCTGCCATCGCTTCGAACACAGTGTTTTGAGCGCGCCAATCGATGAAGTTCGCTGGCGAGGGCGTGTTTTTCGGAAACCCGAGATGCGTCGCCTCCTCCCATAGCATGACCAGACGCCCGGGATTTTTGTAAGGCAACGGCCGCAGCAGCACAGTGTTGACGACACTAAAGATTGCGCTGTTTGCGCCGATGCCGAGCGCGAGGGCGAGCACAGCGACGATGGTGAAGCTCGGATTCTTCACGAGCATCCGCAGCCCATAATGCAAGTCTTGAGCAAGATCGCCAATAATGTTCGCTCCCCTTTCAATTCCCATCGGAACAGGATCCTGCTGGACTGACCGCTCGACGCCCCTGATCTCGAGGCCTAACAAACCATTTTCCTTCAGCTCGAGCAGCGCGGCCTCGTACGCTTCTCCTTCCGTGGCTCCACGACTGAGCGCTTGCTCATATCGATCCTCAAGGTGCTGCGAAAGCTCCTCCACAATCTCGACTTCGCGGGTTGGCGAAAGGCTCGATCCCGCTAATCGATCCCGGATCTGTTGTTTAAAATCAGGCATACTCGATCCCGGTGATTTTTCCGATTGCTTCCACGAACTCGCGCCAGCCGTCGCGTTGGGCGGCGAGGATCTTCGTTCCCGCCGGTGTGAGGCGATAATAGCGGCGCCGGCGCTGTCCGGCCTTTTCTACCCAGCGGCCGCGAATCCAGCCGCGTTTTTCCAGCCGGTACAGGAGCGGATAAAGTGAGGCGACATTAAACCGCAGCGCTCCGCGCGAGCGCAGCTCGATCAGCTGCCCGATGTCATACCCATGGCGCGGTCGGTCTTCGACCAGCGAGAGAACCAGTAATTCCGCGCTGCCTTTCTTCAACTCGCGATCGAGAATTGCTGAAGACATATATGTCACAACAATATATAATTGAGGCATGTAACATCCGTCAAGAAGAATTGCTCCCGATTTCAACGGCGCTCAGATAGCGCCGGATCTCTTCGCGCGAAGTTTCCAACCCCAGCAAAACGCTGTCCAGTCGGCGATTGACGCGAGCCTGTAACGCATCGTGATCGGTTCGTGCAGCAATAGAATCCCGCCGGTTGCCGCGAGGACCGGCACGCCAAGTTGAACCGTAGCGGCGCTCGATGTGTCCGGGGTGCAGCAGTCTGTTGACCATGTAGAGGACGAGCAGCGATTGCATTCCCTAGTTGGAAAAGCGTTCCCAAGCTTCGGTGAAGGCGAGATAGGCAAGACCGCGCGGATGCCCGATAAAACTGCGATCCTCAGGCTTATGCATCGTCGCAGAGTGTTCCAATTGAGCGTTGCGCTTGGCGTCCGCCGTATTGTTCCTGAATTAGGAAAGCAGGAGGGCAGGGCGGATTGGTAACTGACGCACGCGTTTCCCGGTGGCGGCAAAGACTGCGTTGATAATCGCCGGTACGATCGGAGGGACAGGCGGTTCGCCCATACCGAACGGCTCGGGCGCATCGCCGTTGACGATGTGCACTTCGATGGCGGGCGTGTCGCGCATCCGTGCCACCTCGAAGTCGGCGTAGGTTCCTTGTTGCGCGGCCCCGCCGCGGAATGTGATCTCGCCTTTGAGCGCGGAAGAAATACCCCAGATGATTCCACCTTCCATCTGTTGCTCAACGCCGATAGGATTGATGACGCGACCGCAATCGACCGCCGCAACGACGCGCTCGACACGGACGTTGCCGTCGTGATCGACAGCGACATCGGCGACGTAGGCAATGTAGGTATGGCCAAAGTAAGCGTTGCACGCCACTCCGCGGCCGTGATGTTCCGCGATCGGCCCACCCCAGCCGGATTTGTCGCGGACGGTTTCAAGGACGTGTCGCAAGCGCCGTCGATCAATAGTCGTGGATCCCGCCTTGATAACATCCGTGCCTTTCAACATATCGAGGCGAAACGCGAGAGGATCGGCGCCGCGATGATGAGCGACTTCATCAAAGAAAGTTTCACGTGCGAACACACTCGAGGGTGCGAAGACGGCCCGCCATGGCCCATGCCGCACCGGCAAATCGACCGCGACGTAAGCGGTTTCGATCGCGGGAAAAGCATACGGCACATCATACGCGCCCCACGACCAATCCTGGTACCAGGCCGCATCACGCACTTCAGCCCGATCGAGCGCAGAGATGTTATGGAACGATCCCGCCTTGGTGTGTTTCCAGGCGACGGGCGTGCCTTGCGCGTCGAGCCCGGCCGAGAGGTAATGGACGGAAGCCCCTTGGAAATGACCGTGCTTCATATCGTCGGGACGAGACCAGAGGAGTTGAATTGGCGCCTTGGCCGCGCGCGAAATTTCCGCCGCTTCCAGTGCGTAGTCGACCGCGAGCCGTCGTCCGAATCCTCCGCCGATCAAGGTGACATTTACCTGGACGTTGGCGGGCGTGGTCCCGAGCAGCTGCGCGACTTGTTTCTGCAATCTGTTTGGCGCCTGCGTGGGCGCCCAGATTGTGCAGCGATTTTCTCGCACATCGGCGACGCAGTTCATCATCTCGACCGGCGCATGGGCGTAAAATGGATAATGATAGGTCGCGTCGATCGTTTCCGCGACGGGAGCGGTCCCGGGCGGAGGTTCTTCTTTGCGGGTGATGAAGCCGCGCTCGCGTGACCCTGTTTCGAGTCGTTTTGCATGCGCTTCCGAATTGAACGCGTCCGGCGGCGGGTCATCCCATTCGACAGCGAGCGTCGTGCGACCTTTTATCGCTGCCCATGTTGTGTCGGCGACCACCGCGACTCCATTCGAAATCTTCACAATGGCGCGAACCCCATGAACCGCGCGTGCTTTCTCTTCCTGCATGCGTTTCGGTTTCGCACCGGCGAACGGCGGGCGCTCGAGAGATGCGTGGAGCATGCCCGGAACTTTGACATCGATGCCGTAACGCGCTTTGCCGCTAACGATGTCGCGGCCGTCAATGCGCGCGGTGCGTTGACCAATGATTTTATAATCACGTGCGTTTTTCAGCGGCGGGTGTTCTGGCAACGGCAACCGCGTGGCATCGGCGACCAAATCGCCATAGCTAAACCGGCGGCCGCTTGGCGTGTGAATAATGAAGCCGTTCGCAGCCGCGCATGTACCTCGATCCACTTTCCAACGCGCCGCCGCGGCCATCGCGAGCATCTCGCGGGCGGTCGCTCCGGCCTGGCGCAACGATCTCCAGCCGTCTCTGATGCTATCGCTGCCGCCTGTTCCGATATCTTCGAAACCCGGTCCGGGTGAAGCCTGCTCCAGCTTGATTCGAGTCCAATCGGCTTCGAGTTCCTCCGCCAGCAGCATTGCAAGAGACGTGCGCACGCCCTGGCCCATTTCGGACTTCCCGATAGTTAAAGTCACACTGTTATCTGGATCGATGCGGATCCAGACATTTGGCTTGAGGTGTCCGGCCGCGAGTGGCTGCGCACCGTGCAGCAAGCGGTTTCCGTCGATTCCGATGAGCAGGGAAGCGCCGCTCAGCGCGGTCGTTTTCAGAAAAGTGCGGCGCGACGTGATCATGTCTTTTTCGCGCGCATTTCTTCGGCGGCACGCCGAATGGCCTTACGCATGCGGGGGTAGGTGCCACATCGGCAGACCGAATCGGACATCACCGTGTCGATCACCTCGTCTGTCGGTTCAGGATGATCGTGCAACAAACCGCACGCGGTCATAATCATGCCCGGCTGGCAAAAGCCGCATTGCGCTACCTCTTCTGCGAGCCAGGCGCGCTGACAGGGATGGGTCACGTCCCGCGACAAGCCTTCGATCGTGACGAAGCTGCGACCTTCAGCCTCATGCGCAGGGACCTGACAAGATCGAATCGCTTTGCCATTTTCAAGAACGGTGCACGCCCCGCAAACGCCGACACCGCAACCGAACTTCGTGCCGGTGAGAGCAAGCGTATCGCGGATTACCCAGACGAGCGGCATGTCGGCATCCACGTCGAGAACGTGGCGAGAGCCATTCACCGTGACGGCGACTTCGCTCATTCGGGCATTAGACTCGTCAGAAATGATTTGCGTTCATTCTCGGATTCAATCGGCGAAACAGAACTTAGTCATTACTATTTACTATTCGATTTGTGTCGAATCATCGTGCCGCGAACGAGATCGTGTCGTTCTCGCTGCTGGGAAAAGTCCCAGGCCGGACTCGCTAACCGGCGTCTGACACAGACGCCCTACAAATTGGAATTGTCACCGATACGGCCGCCGCTACAGGTCCGAGCGGGACTAGCATTCTTCGCGTGATGCGGCCAATATTCGTCATTGTTGTGAAACGACCGCTCCGAAGAATTGTCGTCTGGTTGTCGATCTTCGCTCTGCTCACCGCGACTAAAGCGGCGGAAGCGGGACCATTCCGGGATTTTTTTAGAGCGCTGCGCCGCTCGATCGCGCACCCGGAAGCGAAGCCGCAGTCGCACCGGAGCAGTCGTAAGCAGAATAATGAGGCTCCGCCAAGCGATGCTTCGAATCGCCAGACTTCGCAGAGTCCAGTTCCTGCGTCTCCGAATGGGCACAACGTCCGCACGGCGAAGGCAGCCCCGACCACGAAGAAAAAAGGAAGGAGCGCCTTGCTTTACGGAACTCCAGTGCCCGGCAAACAAGGCTTAGTTACCAGCCCGTTCTCGCCGGACAGCGGTTACATCGATGTCCGCAGTTTTCCGCCCGGAACCAAAGTGAAAGATCCTTACACAGGTAAGGTTTTCCTTACACCGTAACGATTTCTCCATGAAGCGATGAACGGTGTGCTCAAAAGTTTTGAGAGGAGCTAGATCGTGTGATCGAGTCGGTGCGGCTGGAAGATTGATTTCGCCGCGAGCGCGGCAGAAGAGTCAAAATTTTATTTGCGTTGTGCCAAAGGCTCAGTTAGATATTTAACCAGATGGTTAAATATTCTTCCAGAACATTGAACCGCACATTTGCCGCGCTGGCTCATCCGACCCGGCGACACATTTTGCAACATCTGGCGCGTGGCGATCGATGCGTCACGCATCTGGCCCGACCACATGCGATGTCGTTGCCTGCTGTCTCGAAACATTTGCGCGTGCTAGAAAAGGCGGGACTGCTCCGGCGTCGCCGCCATGGGCGGGTGCACGAAATGCAGTTGGAAGCCGAGCCGCTGAAGCAGGCCGCGCAATGGGTGGAGGAGTATCGCAAGTTTTGGGAAGGGTCGCTCGATCGCCTGGCCGAGTATCTGGAGAAGACAAACAAGCGAGCCGGCAGGAAAGGAAAGAAATAACGCGATGTGTCCGGTCTGCCTGACCAATGCAGCGTTGATCGCGGCCGGTGCGACGTCGAGCGGCGGACTGACCGCTCTTGTGATGAGCAAGTTTTGCAAAAAGAAAAAAACAAACCAAACCAGAGGAAGCAAAAATGAAACTAAAAGAGATGGGACCCAAAATGAAAGCGAACGAAATGAATCGCTCCAGAATCGTGTCACCGCAGGAGTGGGAGGCTGCGCGCCAGCAACTGCTCGTGAAGGAGAAGGAGTTGACCCGCGCCCGTGACGCGCTGGCCGCCGAGCGTCGGCGGATGCCGTGGCTGGCCGTGGAGAAGGAGTACGAGTTCGACGGGCCCAAGGGCAAGGCGAGCCTGCTCGACCTGTTTGACGGCCGCCGTCAGCTGATCGTCTACCGCGCCTTCTTCGAACCCGGCGTGCACGGCTGGCCGGACCATGCCTGCGTCGGCTGCTCCATGGTGGCT
>WNGI01018375.1_pt1 | contig 10723 bp, 9 predicted proteins | sample 5400621 | NCBI WGS metagenome assembly WNGI01 (sample SAMN13153374, study PRJNA577476) | soil metagenome | isolation source: 20 cm soil or saprolite under Garry oak tree replicate 1 | place: USA:California | collected 2016-06-15 | reverse complement strand
TCCAGCTTTCTGTCCCGGCTCATGCTGGAGCTCTGCCGCAGGGGAGCGCGGGTCAACAATCTCCTTCGCGGAAAACCAGCACACCGTATGCCGGCGATCTGTCAATTTTTGATTCTCCAGGCCGTGATCAGAAACTCCAGATCAAACGCGTAATGGACATCTTGGCCGTCGGACCGGGCAAGACCGTCGCCGACATCGGTGCGGGATCGGGCTGGTTCACCGTTCGAGCTGCCAGGCGGGTGACTGACACAGGAATGGTTTATGCGGTGGACATAAACCCGGATGCAATCCGCTACATAGAACGGCGAGCGCAAAAGGAAAAAATTCGCAATGTTAAGACCATCCTGAGTAAGGCAGATGATCCACTGCTTCCGGCGCAGAGTATTGATTCCGTCCTATTGTTGAAGACCTATCACGAGGTCGAAATGCCGGTTGCCCTTCTACGCAACTTGCGGAGCTCGCTCAAGCCGGGCGCCAAGGTGGGCATAATCGATCGCAATGGAAATGGGGAGAATCATGGCGTCTCGCGGGAGGTCGTGCTGCGCGAGGCAAGGGAAGCAGGCTACCACTTAGTAGGCGAATATAGTTTCGTTAAAGGGGACGGGATGGATTACTTCCTGGTTTTCGGTGCGGATTAGTTGTTCGGCGCTTAGAAACAGCAAAGTTCCCTCGGCAAGGTGCCGCAGTTCAGCGAATTCAGGACAATTCCATCGAGTTGAGCCAGGAGTCGTAGGCTTCGCGGCTTTCGACGTCCATGCTCAGGTATCGCATTCCAAACAGCCGCTCAGTCGACCAGGACGCGGCTGCTCGGGCTACAACCTGAGATTTACGGGTTCCTGGAATCGTAAATTCTATGGTGACTGGGCCGTAGAGATGGGCACGATCGAGCAAGCGCATGGCCAGGCCCCCTTGGCTAACATTCAATATTTGCGCGGCCACTTTTTGGCCGTCTCGGAGTAGGATGTCGGCCTCGACGCTGAGCTGGTACCGGAAGTAACGGCGATGCTCCGCCTCCATCTTGCGTATAGAGGCTTGTAAGTAAGTGGTGAGGCGTTTGGAATCAACCGGCTTTCCGAGAACGAAATTCGCACCTAGTTCGGTTACCGTGCCGATCGAAGTGGCGCCGTTTACCAGGGTAAAAATTACTGAATTTCGATTGGACCGGCTGTTCCGGATCGCGGACAGCAAATCAGTGCTGCGTTCCACCCCGTCGCAATCAATAACAAAGGCGTCTAAGTGGTTCTGGCTGATAGCGTCATTTGCGCCCGCTGCATCCCTGCGGAAAACCAGATCGAATCCGGTAAACACGTCACCAACACCTTTTAGGACTTCGGGATCGCGGCTCACAACAAGGCAGCTCAGGTGCATGTTCAGATGGTAACGGTTGGGTTACCGGTCAATCTAATTACCAAGGTAACAGCCGGCATTCCTGAGGGACGAGCACTCTCCGGAGTAGGATTTCTATCATCGAGCTTGCTTTGAGCGACGCGGTATGTGGGGGTCGTTGTCGCGGTTATTTCTCTTACTCTTGTGGTTTGGAGTTGGGTCAGAAAGCGCAATGAAATTCCGCAGAAACGTCAGACCGGAACAGTCGCTTCCAACGAAGACGTAAAACTTTTGCCGTGTTTCTCGTTGCCTAGGGCGATGGCGATGCCCAGTAAGATGATGACCGCGATTTCAAAAGATGCGAGGGCCCAGGAGTAGCCGAATTTATCGCGGAGCGCGTATTCGACGGTGTTGGTAGGCGAAGCGATCAGGATACCCAACTGATACGCACTGCCGGGAACCAAGCCCCGTATAGCGTCCGGGGAGAGTTCATTCAGATGAGCGGGAATGATTCCCCAGGCCCCCTGCACGCCCACTTGCATCACGAATGCCCCCGCCGCTAAGGCCAGCAGGGAACTGCCGAAGGCCCAAAGTGGAATTACGGCCAAGGCCAAGACCAGGGCCGCGATCATACAGCGCCGTCGGCCCCATCTCTGGGACCAGTGCCCGAACAGAATGCCTCCCAGAATTGCAGCGACGCTGTACAGCATGGCAAGGTAGGAGACCGTCTCATTGGAGAAGCCATGGGCAGTCTTTAGAAAGTCCGGATACAGATCCTGGGTGCCATGGGAGAGCATGTTCATGAGCGCCATTAACGCAACCAGATATAGGAAATTTTTCCAAAAGGCTGTGAACGCGGCCAGGATGGCACGCATTCCCGGCGCCTTGTGCTGCTTCCAGGCCTGCGATTCCTTGACCCGCCATCGGATGTAAAGGGCCAGCAAAGCGGGCGCGCCGCCGGCCCAAAACATAGCTCGCCACCCCAGAGTGGGGAGCAAGATACGAGCGGTGATAGCGGCCAACAAATATCCCGCGGAGTAACCGCTCTGCAGAATCCCGGAAATCAAGCCTCGCTGCCGTGGCGGCGAGCTTTCCAAGGCGAGCGACGCGCCAAGACCCCACTCTCCGCCCATACCGATGCCGAACAATATACGCAGGATAAGAAAGACGGTGTAGTTCGGCGCGAAGCCCGATAGCAGTTCCATTAATGAAAAAAATATTACGTTGGCAATCAGGGGCTTACGACGACCATATCTATCTGCGAGCATGCCGAAGAAGATGGCGCCCAGTGGTCGCATGGCGAGGGTCGCCGTAATAGTCCAGACAATCGCACTTTTTGCCACGCCGAACTGATCCGCCAACGTATCGACCAAGAACACGACAATGAAGAAATCGAATGCATCCAGGGTCCAGCCCAGATAGGAAGCGGTGATCGCATGCCAATGACGACGCGTCCCTACCGGCTCGGGGACGGTGGAAGGTCGCGAATCAGCGCTGTTCACGGACACGCCCTTTCTTGCACTTTGTAAAAAAAATATTTGATATTTGCGCGGGGCGAAATGATGGGACGCTGTGGGTCCCCGGAAAGTACATTTAAAGTTGACAGAACTGTCAAGTCCCGCCAGGAATCCCGGCCCGATTGCAAAAAAAACGAGTCTAAATACGCGAAGGTCGGTCTGCTGGCGGGATGTGACTTGTTGTTACGCCGCCTGCATGAATCGATTAGGATTCTGTTCGAATTCCAGTTTGCACTCTGGGGAACAAAAGTAAAATTTCTTTCCCTCGTATTCTGACTGCAGGTTTTCGGGTATATCAATCAAATCAATTTCCGTGTTGCAGATGGGATCAATGTGCATAGTGCCTCCCCGTTCCAAATTTCTTTATATCGGATGCGGAGAGTCAGTACGGGTTTCCTAACCGCCGCGAATTTCTGCCGAAACTCTACGATCATCCGCTCTGGGTCTTTTCTCTGGACGGATCAGACAGTCACATCTTCCGGAGTGTGACGCAGGCATCACTGGGCTTGTCTGCAAACCTGCCAATGGCCGATAATGATTTCCGCATTTTGAAAAGGAGACCCCATGCGTAGACATGCGGCATTTCTAATGTTCGCGGTTTTGATTTTCACCTCCATTTCCTTCGCACAGCAAGACAAAAATAAACGCCCCAGCCCGCCAGCCAGCGCACAGTGCAAATTTTCAGATGGCAAGAGCGTCACGGTTGACTACAGCGCTCCTTCGATGCGTGGGCGCAAAATTTACGGCGGTTTAGTGCCTTACAAACAGGTTTGGCGAGCCGGCGCGAATGAAGCGACCACCTTTGTGACTACCGCAAACCTCGATGTAAACGGCACCAGTGTGCCAGCAGGCAGCTACACTTTGTTCACCCTGCCTTCTGAGAATAATTGGAAACTCATCATCAGCAAGAAAACCGGCGAGTGGGGAATACCCTATCCCGGCGAGGGGGATGATTTAGCCCGCATAGACATGAAGAAAGAAACACTGCCTAGTCCGGTCGAGAAATTCAATATCGCCTTCGACCAAACTGGCCCGGATTCCTGCCGACTCAGTATGGATTGGGAGACCACACGCGCTTCCGTGGATATCAAGGAAAAACAGTAGTCTTTCAGAGAAAGTAGTCTTGAAGAAAAAGAATTCCAGCCAAACGGCTGGAATTTCTCTTGGAGCAAACTGCCGACGTAGACCGGAAACTGCCTCAAACCAATTTTGGGAGTACTTGCAAAGCTTTATTGGGAAACGGGCTTCCAGCGCAGTACCGGTTTGCGTGCGGCCGCCACTTCGTCGAGCCTCGAGACACGGGTGCTGTGCGGAGCTTCTAAAACCACGATCAGCGGAAACGAAGTAGTGTAAGGATGAAATCCGTAATCGATCAGTCGTTTAGCAATATCGCCGGTCTTGACTCCTCGGGTGGCCTGGCGGCGGTCGCTAAACACCACCTCATGCATGCTGGGAGTCTTGTACGGCAGTTCGTAAGTGCCATCCAGAGCCTGGCGAAGATAATTGGCATTGAGTACGGCGTCTTCCGTTGTCTGGCGCAGCCCCTCCGGTCCATTGGCCATGATGTAGGCCAACGCCCGCACATGCATACCAAAGTTTCCGTAGAATGCGCGGACTCGCCCAATAGACTGCGGCCGCTGGTAATCGAAGCCGATCGTGCCATCGGATTTAGTAATCACAACGGGCACCGGCAAGAATGGCTCTAGGAATTGTTTACAGGCAACTGGGCCGGAACCGGGTCCGCCCCCTCCATGGGGCGTCGAGAATGTTTTGTGCAGGTTGAGGTGCATGACGTCCACTCCAAAATCGCCTGGCCGCACTTTCCCGACGAGTGCGTTCATATTGGCGCCGTCCATGTAGAGCAGACCGCCCTTGTCGTGAAGAATGTCGGCAATTTTGTGGATCTCCTGTTCGAACACGCCCAGGGTATTGGGATTGGTCAACATTAAAGCGGCGACATCAGAGTTCATCTGCGCCACCAGCGAAGGCACGTCCACCATGCCGGCGGCATTTGATTTAAGGTTCTCGACGGAATAGCCACAGATGGCGGCGGTGGCTGGATTGGTGCCGTGGGCAGAATCCGGAATCAGGATCTTCTTGCGCGGATTTCCCTGCTTTTCGAGATAGGCGCGGACAAGTAGAATCCCGGTCAATTCGCCATGCGCACCCGCCGCAGGCTGAAGCGTGATCGCTTCCATGCCGGTGATGTCAATCAAACATTCGCTCAGAGTTTGCAGGATGCGCAACGCACCTTGCGAGATTTTCTCCGGTTGATAAGGATGTCCGTTCGCGAGCCCTTCAAACCGCGCAACGACCTCGTTTACTCGCGGGTTGTATTTCATGGTGCATGAGCCGAGGGGATACATGCCCAGATCAATGGCATAGTTCCAGGTTGAGAGGCGGGTGAAATGACGGATAATCTCGATTTCGCTGACCTCAGGCATGTGACCCAGGTCGGCCCGTGCCGAAGCCCCCAGAATTTTCGCCGGGTCTACTTCCGGAACGTCAAGCGGTGGCAGCAACCATGCGGCTTTCCCGGGGGATGACTTTTCGAAAATCAGGCCTTCGTTCTGATTGACGTGGCGGGAAGCTTTCTTCACGCGGCTCATCGCACCACCTCGGAAACGGCCGCCTGAGTGCGTGCGACTTTTCGAGGGGCGTGGGCAAGCAACGGCGTGACGGCATCGATCTGTGAACGCGGCATGGTTTCCGTGCAGCACCACAGCGCGGCATTCCCTAGTTCGGGAAAAAACTTCTTGAGTGGAAAGCCGCCAATAATCTGCTGCTCAAGGAGTCGGTTATTGAGGGCGTAAGGGTCTTCTTCGGTTCGCAATACGAATTCGTTGAAGCGCGGCGCGCCGGCAAATAACACGCGGGCATGCTTGCCAAATTGCTGGGCCGCATAGGCTGACTTGGCCAAGTTTTGGGTGGCCAGCGCCTTTAAACCTTCTCGGCCATAAACGGTCATGAATACTGTTGCCATAAGGGCGATCAAGGCCTGGTTGGTGCAGATATTTGACGTCGCTTTCTCACGCCGGATGTGCTGTTCACGGGTGGCGAGAGTGAGAACGTATCCTCGTTTGCCGTGCTTATCGCGGGTTTCGCCTACCAGACGACCGGGCATCTGCCGAACAAACTTTTCTTTAGTTGCAATCACTCCCGCGTAGGGACCGCCAAAGCCCAGCGGCACACCGAAAGATTGTGCTTCCATGGCCACTATGTCGGCTTCGGACGGGGGCTCAACAATCCCAAGCGAGACTGCCTCGGAAATTGCAACCACGAGCATTGCGCCATGATGATGGGCAATTGCGGCAATCTCGCCGACATCCTCGATGGTTCCGAAGAAGTTGGGGGATTGCACGAGCACACAGGCAGTTTGCTCGTTGATAGCTTTTTTCAGGGCGGCGAGATCCACTCGTCCAGTTTCCTCGAAACCCACAGCTGCCAGCGGCATGTCCTGATGACGGGCGTACGTGGCGAGCACGTCGCCATACTCGGGATGCACGCTGCGCGCCACGACCGCGATGTGGCGTCCGGTTATCCGTGAGGCCATCATCACAGCCTCAGTCGTGGCGGTAGAACCGTCATACATGGAAGCATTGGCTACTTCCATGCCGGTCAGTTCGCAAATCATGGTCTGAAATTCAAAAATTGATTGCAGAGTGCCTTGGGAAATCTCTGCCTGATAAGGCGTATAAGCGGTAAGGAATTCGCCGCGCGAAATGATGGTATCGATCAATACTGGCCGGTAATGTCGGTAAGCCCCCGCCCCTAAAAAGCTGGTATAAGCATCGCCGTTTTCTCTCGCACGCTGATGAAACCAATCAATAATTTCCGACTCCGCCATTTCTCGGGGCACGTGTAAGTCGCGCTTCAGGCGATATTCCGAGGGAATAGGAGCAAACAAGTCGTCAATCGAACTCACACCAATCGCGCGCAGCATGGCTTCGCGATCGGCGCGGGATTTAGGAAGGTAACGCATGGCCTGCGAGGTGATTGAAGAGGAATCGAATCAAACTCAATACGATCACCCTTGCTCCTCAGTTACAAACTTTTCGTAATCCGCGGCTGAAAGCAGGGACTTCAGTTCTCCCGCCTCCTTCAATTTAACTTTAACCATCCATGATCCGTGCGGATCGGAGTTGATTTTCTCAGGAGAAGTCGTCAAAGCGTCATTGATCTGGGTAACTGTTCCCGAAACCGGTGCATATAGGTCGGATACTGCTTTCACGGACTCCACAGTGCCGAATGTTTTCCCGGCAGTCAATTCCGTCCCCGACTTAGGAAGGTCAACAAACACTATGTCCCCGAGCGACTGTTGGGCGTAGTCAGTGATGCCAATCGTTCCGGTGTCGCCATTGACTTTCACCCACTCGTGCTCTTTGGTGTATTTGTAGTCTGTCGGATAGGCCATGTTCTCCTTGCGGTGTTGGTCTGAATACTCGGTACTGAGCGATGCTCCTCTAAGCTACTTTTACCCTGGGACGCTTATAAAACGGAGTCGGCACTACTTTGGCGGCGACACCCTGCCCCCGAATTTCCACCTGCAAACAACTTTCGAGCTGAGAGTGCTGCGGCGGCACGTAAGCTAAGGCGATGTTCTTCTTTAAGAACGGAGCGTACGAGCCGCTGGTTACGTATCCAATCTCTCGAGCCGAGCCGTCCAGGACCTTGTAGCCGTCACGAGCGATTCCTCGGTCAATCATTTCCAGTCCGATCAAAGTGCGCCGGATTCCGGACAACTGCGCGGCACACAGTGCCTGGTGCCCGATAAAATTGCCCTTTTCCAATTTGCAGAAGCGCTCCAGACCAGCCTCCCATACATTGATGGTATCCGAGATTTCGTGTCCGTAGAGGGGCAGTTTTGCCTCCAACCTCAAAGTATTCCGCGCACCCAGTCCGCAGGGGATCACTCCCAAGTCCCGACCTGATTCCAGCACTTCGTTCCATACCATCGCACTGATTCCCGGGTCGCTGGGTACGTAAATTTCAAAGCCATCCTCGCCGGTGTACCCGGTCCGCGCGATGAGGACGTTCTTAAGCCCGCAAAGCGTTCCATGCGTGAACCAATAATTCTTGAGTTCCCCTAGTGGGGCGTCGGTCAGCTTCTGCAATAAGGTGTGGGCCTTTGGGCCTTGAACTGCGATCTGGGTAAAGTCGTCGCTCAGATTGTCCACCCGGCACTCGAACCCACTGCAGTTGTCGCGCACCCAGGTAAAATCTTTCTCGCGCGTGCCGGCGTTAATAACCAGAAGATATTCATTCTCGCCCAAGCGGTGCACGATAACGTCATCCACAAATGTGCCTTGGGGATACAGCAGCGCAGAATACTGTGCCTGTCCGACGGCTAATCGGGAGGCATCGTTCATCGTAATGTGCTGAGTGGCGGCGAGGGCCTGTGGACCAATGATGCGGATGTCGCCCATGTGGCTGACGTCGAACATTCCAACTGCGGTGCGCACCGCGATGTGCTCGGCGATCAAGCCACCGGTAGAGGGGTATTCAACGGGCATCTCCCAGCCGTTGAAATCCACCACCTTGGCGCCGAGCTGACGATGCACAGCATTCAGCGCGGTTTTGCGAATCGTGGGAGTAGTGGCCTCAATCGCAGACTGCAATAGGAATTCCTCGTGGCGCCAAACCTGAGACTTGCTGGCAGAGGTCGCAGCAGACCTCAGGTTGCAGGATCAGGACGGCGACTCCGGTGCGGCAAAACAGAACAACCAAGCGGCGAAACCGTCTCGTTGCGCCTAGTTTAATGGACCTTCCTACGGTATCACGCGCATTTTCCGACGGTCAACGCAGGGCTGGCTCCAGAGGACGACAGTACCTCGGTAACTTTCTACTGTCGAAGGGAAAGACTAAGTTTCTGTTGTGCCTGAAAAATACCATTGCGCCGTTTGCGAACAGGAAGAAGCGAAGTGTGACTGCGATCGCTACTGTGTCATTTGTTTTGGGGCGGACAATGCGCGGCTGTGTCAGGACGGGTCTTATTATTGTCGCAACTGTCGCGAGGCCTGCGATTATTTGCCTCAGAATTAAAAGCGGCCAGTCGGACGGCCCAATTCCAACCCGGCCTGTCCTTAGATAACTACTGCTTCTTTGTACTCGCCAAAAACCTTGCGCAGGCTGTCAGAAATCTCTCCTACCGTGGCATAGCTCTCGACAGCGTGGATGATGTGGGGCATCAGGTTGTCTCCTGAACGTGCGGCTTCTCCGACCCCTTGCAGGGATGCACTCCAGACTGCCGAACCGCGGCGGGCCCGCAGTTGACGCACTCGTTCGACCTGCTTGCGTTCAAGTGCCTCGTCCACTCGCTGTAGTGAGATTGGTTTTTCTTCATCCACCGTGAAGCGGTTCACTCCCACCACAACCGCCTCCAATCGGTCCACGGCCTGCTGAAATTGGTAGGCAGCGTTTTGGATTTCCTGCTGCACGTATCCCCGCTCGATGGCACGCAACATGCCACCCATGGCATCAATTTTTTCCAAATATCCAGTGGCGCTGCTTTCAATTGTGTTGGTCAATGACTCGATGTAATACGACCCAGCCACGGGATCTATGGTCTGCGGAGCGCCAGATTCATAGGCGATAATTTGCTGGGTACGCAGCGCGATCCGGGCTGCTTGCTCGGTGGGGAGTGCCAGGGCCTCATCATAAGAGTTGGTATGTAGTGACTGGGTGCCGCCTAACACGGCCGCTAGAGCTTGCAATGCCGTGCGGGCAATGTTGTTTTCCGGCTGCTGAGCAGTAAGCGTTGATCCTGCGGTCTGAGTATGGAAACGCAGCATCCAGGAGCGCGGATTTCTGGCATGAAAACGTTCCCGTACGATGCGGGCCCACATGCGACGGGCAGCACGAAACTTCGCTACCTCTTCCAAAAAATTATTGTGGCAGGCGAAAAAAAATGACAATCGCGGCGCGAAGACGTCTACTTCAAGGCCTGCATTGATAGCGGCTTGTACGTACGCAAGGCCGTTGGACAGGGTGAATGCCACTTCCTGAACTGCGGTACAGCCGGCCTCGCGCATGTGGTATCCCGAGATGGAGATGGTGTTCCACTCAGGTACGTTGTGCCGGCAAAAGGCGAAGAGGTCGGTAATGATGCGCATTGCCTGAGCAGGAGGATAAATATAGGTCCCACGCGCGATGTACTCCTTCAGCACATCGTTTTGCACCGTGCCCGAAAGCGCGCGAATATCCAGGCCTCTGCGTTTTGCCACAGAGATATATAGCGCCAGCAGAATGGACGCTGTGGCATTGATGGTCATTGAGGTGGAAACTTTCGTGAGATCAATGCCATCGAACAGCAATTCCATGTCTTCGATGGAATCAATCGCTACACCGACTTTGCCAACTTCCCCTTCGGCCAGGGCATGGTCGGAATCGAGGCCGATCTGGGTAGGCAAATCGAAAGCTACGGAAAGGCCGGTAGTGCCATGAGATAGCAGGTACTTGTAGCGCTTGTTAGATTCCTCCGCGTCCCCCATTCCGGCGTACTGCCGCATGGTCCAGAGCCGTCCCCGATACATCGTGGGCTGCACGCCGCGGGTGAAGGGAAACTCGCCCGGATATCCTAGGTCCTGTTCTTCATTCCACCCCGCCAGATCGGCGGGCGTGTAAAGCGGGTGCACGTTGATATGCGACGAGGTTTCCTGATTGGGAGCGAGAGTGTTGGCTCCGGTGCCCTCGGTGTCACCGGCTTTACGAGGGCGCTCCGAGCCGCTCTGGACTTTTTCAACCATGCCTTAATCTCTGGGGCGCGATCGGAAACCTGGATCCGGTATTTCTAAACCTATGCAGACGTTAACTGCGCTCAGTTAGATTCTTTTTGCGTACTCGCCAGAACGAACTCACCCCAAAATATGCGAACAGCACCA
>WNGI01028042.1_pt1 | contig 10725 bp, 9 predicted proteins | sample 5400621 | NCBI WGS metagenome assembly WNGI01 (sample SAMN13153374, study PRJNA577476) | soil metagenome | isolation source: 20 cm soil or saprolite under Garry oak tree replicate 1 | place: USA:California | collected 2016-06-15 | reverse complement strand
GTCATGTACACGGCGGAAAAGCCGGCCTGCTCGATGGTGCGCGCGCTGATGCAGTCGTAGGCGCCGGGCGCAATCAGCAGGCCGTTCTGCGCGAGCAGCCTGCGCAATCGCGCCGCCGCCGAGAGAGTTTGCACAGCCATGAACGCTCCTCGGGATATAGGATCTCGCCGCCGCCGGCAGCGCGGCCGGCCGCAAGGCTCGGCATGGAGCATAGCGCAGGCGCGAGGTCATGTCCCTCCCTTGTCCGGGGAGAGGGAGTCCTGCGGCTCGCTCCGCGCAAATGGAACGTCCTGCCTCCAGGGGAGGGTGAAGCGCGCGCCGCTGATCCCGTGTAAGAAGGCGTTCGTGATGGATAAGCCGATGCAGGTTCGGGCTTTTGCGCAGGATGGGCCGGCGGCGCGCCCGGAACTCCGCATCCGCCGGGTCGATGCCATCGCGGTAGCGGTGCCGCTCGCAAAACCCCTGGCGATAGGCGGCGTCGGCGCCGACCATGACCGGCGACACGCTCGGCGGACTGTTGGCGGCGGTGCGCGAACATCTGGCGCCGGCGCTGATCGGCCAGGACGCCTGGATGCGGCCGGCGCTCTGCCGCGCCCTGCGAGCGCGGCTCGTCGGCAATCCCGGGGCGCATTCGGCGATCGAAATGGCGCTGCTCGATCTTTGCGGACGCGCGACGGGGCTGCGGCTGGTCGATCTCGTCGGCGGCGCGATGCGCACCGAGGTTAAACCGATGTGGCTGCTGGGCAATGCGGCGCCGGAAGATGACGTCGCCGAGGCGCTGGCAAAAACCAAACAAGGATTTCACGGCTTCAAGCTGAAGGTCGGCACCAAGCCGCTGGAGGCGGAGATCGCCGCGACGCTGGCGTTGCGCGAGAAGCTCGGACCCGCGGTGCCACTCTCGGCCGACGCCAATGCCGGCTTCACGCTCGCGGCGGCGCGACGCTACCTCGATCGCACGCGCGAGGCGGACTTGCAGTTCCTGGAACAGCCGCTCGATCCGGCCGACCTGCGGGGCCTCGCGACGCTGGCGCGCTCTTGCGCGGTACCGATCGGCGCCGACGAGGGCATTCACTCGCTCGCGGACATCGAGCGACAGGCCCGCCGCGGGCTTGCCGGCGTGTCGCTGAAACTGATCAAGCTCGGCGGCATGAGCGCGGCGCTCGAGGCCGCGAACTTGTGCGAGCGGCGCGGCCTGTCGATCAACATCGCCGCCAAGATCGCGGAAACCAGCATCGCCAGCGCGGCCGCCGTGCATCTCGCCTGCGCGGTTCCCTCGGCCGACTGGGGCGTAAGCCTCACGCATTTCTATCTCGCCGAGGACATCGTCAAAGCTCCGTTGCCGCTCGGCGAGGGCGCGGTCACGCTCCCGGATGGGCCCGGGCTCGGCATCGAAGTGGACGAGCGCGCGGTCGCGAAATTCCGCGTCGAATGAGGCTGATATTTCATTCGGTAGAACGCGCACGAGCGGTGTGGCAAGATATGTTTGACGTCATGGCCGGGCTTGTCCCGGCCATCCAGGTCTTTCGAAAATAATCGTGGATGCCCGGCACAAGGCCGGGCACGACGAGTACGGGAGGCATCCATCAAAAAAACACCGAAACGCATCGGGCTTGCCATCGTGGGCGCCGGCCGGGTCGGGCTGTTCCGCGGCGAAGTCGCCGCGCGGCACCCGCAGGTCGATTGGATCGGGCTCGCCGAGACCAGGCCCGCGCGCGCCAGCGAGGTGGCGCAGAAAATCGGCGCCGATTTCATCACCGGCGATTTCCGCGCGCTCATCGCGCGCCCGGAAGTCACCGCCGTCATCGTCGCGACCGACGAGCATCTGCACGTCGATCCGATTCTTTCGGCGGCGGAGCGCCGCCTGCCGATGCTGATCGAGAAACCGCTGGCGACGGAGCTCGCGGCCTCCGAGCGGGTGCTGCACGCGATCGAGGCGGCCGGGGTCGACGCATTGGTCGGCTACACCCAGCGCTTCCGGCGCCGCTGGCTCGCGGCAAAGGAAAAAATTCGCAGCGGCGCGCTCGGCGACGTGACGCTCGTGACCTCGCGCGCGTTCATGAACCGCCTCGTCGCCATCGACAATTATCAGCGCACCGATGAGCCGGAGCAGATCTCGCCCATGGTCATCTCCGGCACCCACGCGCTCGACATCGTGATGTGGATGATGGAGCAGAAGATCCCAGTCGAGGCCTATGCGCGCTCGATCGACAAGGTGCTGGGACCGCAGTATGGCGGCATCGACGCCACCGCCGGGCTGATCACGTTCAGCGACGGCAGCCTCTATCACCTCAGCATTTCCTGGGCGATGCCGGTGACCTGGCCGGCCGCGGTCTACAGCCTCGAAGTCGGGATCGCCGGCACCGACGGCGTGCTCACGATCGACGATACCCATCGCGACATCGTGCTCGCGGTGAGCAAGCCGCAGCAGGAAGGCTACCGGCCGGATCCGTCGCGGCTCGTCGACTTCATGGGCAGCTATCCGCCGGGCGATATCGCGCTCGGGGAATTGCGCGGGCCGATGCGCGAGGAGACCGAGAGCTGGCTCAACCACGTCTCCCTCGGCCTGCCGACCCACGCGGCGACCGCGGCCGAAGCGCACAATAGGCTGATGCTGACCAAGGCGCTCGATCTCTCGGCGCGCCTGAAGCGGCCGGTTCGGCTGCCGATCTCCGCGCAGGACGAGCGCGAGGGCGTGGCCCCCGCGCGCGAGCGCGCAAGCGTGTAGCAGAGTTCGCCGGCGCGGACCGTTGTTGCATCACGCCGCGTTTGCTATCCGGCCAGCAGGGCCGCCTCGAACGCGCTGGCGATCGCCTGCTTGCTCTTGCCGGCTTTGGCGGCATCGCCGATCGCGATGACCTTCTGGCCGGCACGTGCCAGGCGGCGGAATTCTTCCGCGGTCCCGCGCCGCGCGCGAACGTAGAACCAATCGCGGAAACGCGGCGACGAAACCAGCTTGCGCAAGCCGGGCCAGCGGGCGAGCCGGCAATCGAGCAGGATGGCCGCAAGCGGGCCGAGGCCGAAGCGATAGCGGGCGCCGGTGGCGATGACGATGCGATCGAACGGCGCGAGTAGATCGGGCTGGCGGCAAACATCCGTTCCGAACCGGAACGTCACGCGCTGTTGCGCGCAGGCGCGCACCAGCTCGCCGATATAGGTTTGCAGCGAGCATTCGTCCGCCTCGACTTCCTGGAACAGCGGCGCCTTGCCGGCGTAGCGGAACGCGCCGCCCGGCTCGAGCTCGCGCTCGAACACCGTGACGGCATTGCCGTCCGCGACGAGCGACGCATAGGTGAGCCCGGCCGGTCCGGCGCCGATGACCGCGATCCGCTCGCCTTGGGGCGGCGCGGCGTCGCGGAACGCGCGCTCGCGCCCCGCCATGGCATTGACGACGCAGCCGAGGCGGGCGCCGCCGCGCATCTCGTCGACGCAGGTGTTGCAGGCGAGGCAGCGCCGCGCCGGCTCCCCGCGGCGGAGCTTGTTCACCCATTCGGGATCGGCAATGAGCGTGCGCCCGAGCGCGATGAAGTCCGCCATGCCGCGCGCGACCGCCTCGGTTGCCTTTTCCGGATCGCCGAGGCGGCCGACGGCAATGACCGGAATTCCGACGTGGGCTTTGATCTCGGCGGCGTAGCCGAGAAACGTCGCCTCCGGCAGCCGCATCGGCGGAATCATCATGGCGGCGGACGGCAGCGACCGGTAATGACCCGCGGTCACATGCAGCGCATCGGCGCCGGCTTCGGCCGACCAGATCGCCATCCGCCTTCCTTCCGCAAAGTGCATCCCGTCGGGGAAAAAATCCTCGACCGAGATGCGGTAGACGACCGGCATGCCGCCGACCGCCGCCTTGACGGCGCGCAGAATCTCGAGCCCGAAGCGCGCCCGGTTCTCGAGCGTGCCGCCGTATTCGTCGCTGCGGCGGTTCTCGAAGACATTGTGAAATTGCGAGATGAGATAGCCGTGCGCCGCGTGAATCTCGACGCAGTCGAACCCGGCGCGCTGCGCGCGCCGCGCGGCCTCGGCAAACGCCGCCTTTGTCTGCTCGATCCGCGCCTTGGTCATTGCCGCCGGCACGATGGTTTCGAACGTGACCTCGAACACCGAATGCGGAATGGCCGAGGGCGCGATCGGATGTTCGCCGCAAATATCCTTGCGGGTATGGCCGCCGCCGTGGCCGAGCTGGATCGAGGCTTTGGCGCCGCCGCGGTGAATCGCTTCGACCAGGCGGGCGAGCCCGGGCAGGAAGCGGTCGTCATAAATGCCGAGCTCGCAATGCCGGTGCCGCCCCGCCTTTTCCGGCGAGGCCATTTCCACCGTGATCAGGCCGACGCCGCCCTCGACCCGCGCCCGGTAATAGGCGATCGTGTCGTCGGTGACGAAGCCCTCGGCGTCCGCGGTGCGCGTCGTCATCGGCGGCAGCACGATGCGATTGTGGATCTCTACTTCGCCGATCCGCGCCGGCGTGAGGAGAATATTCATCGGACGATGTGGCCACAATCATGCGGGGACGCGCAAGCGCAGGCAGGGCCAGATCACGCGTGCGCGTAACCGGCCGGCTCGCGCTCTCGGTCGATCGGTCGCGTAGAATGTGGCGACTGGTCGAAACATGATCCACCGATTGCCTCGCGGGCGCCGCATTTCTCACTGATTGCTGTTTGAATGTCTCGTTCGCTTCACCAGGCAAGTGGTGGATCCGGAGTCCGAACCGAGGGTGAGTAAAAGCTATGAAACGCGTAACCATGATGTTTACGCTCGCAGTTGCCGCCATTGCCGCAACCTGCGCGCCGGCCGCGAGCCAGTCCCGGATTCAAGCCGGAATTCTCGAATGCCGCGGAGCCGGGAGCGCGAGCTTCGTCGTGGGCTCGGTGCACCAGCTGCAATGCTGGTTCCGATCGGACCGCGGTGCACGCTACCCTTACTATGGGCTGGTGCGGCGGGTCGGCCTCGATATCGGCTTCACGCAGCAATCGACACTGGGTTGGGCGGTGTTCGCGCCGACGCGCCGGATCGGCCCCGGCGATCTTGCCGGGAACTACGGCGGGCTCACTGCCGGCGCCGCGGTCGTCGTAGGCGGCAACGCCAATGCGCTGGTGGGCGGTTCGGAGAATTCCTTCGCGTTACAGCCGCTGAGCTTCGAGGGACAGACCGGACTCAATGTCGCGGTGGGCGTTGCCAGCCTCGAGTTGCGCCCTGCCGGCCCGGTGCGGCACCTCGGGCGAAGAGCGCCCCCGCATTACCATCATCGCAAGCACGCCCACGGATAGATAGGATTGCGGCGCGGCTGGCCCTTCGCTTTTGGCCCGGGCTTCGCCCGAAACGGGTCGCCCGTCATGCTGCGGGTTCGGCCCGGTGCGCAAGCCGAGCAGCTTCACGGCGTTCTCCTTGAGGATGAGCGCGAAAAGCTCGATATCAAACCGGAGGGGGAGGCCGCGCCTGAAAGAGGAAAAATGCCTGCGAGCAGGGAGGGTAGGAACCGGGTTCTCATCGCCGGCGGCGGCATCGGGGGACTGGCCGCCGCGCTGGGGCTCGCGCGAAAAGGCTGTTCCGTCCTCGTCCTCGAAAAGGCTGCGGCCTTGGGCGAGATCGGCGCCGGCATCCAGCTCGGTCCGAACGCGTTCCACGCCTTCGACTATCTCGGCGTCGGCGAAGCCGCGCGGGCGATGGCGGTTTATATCGACGCGTTGCGCCTGATGGACGCGCTGACCGCCGAGGAGATCATGCATATCGATCTCGGCGAGCCGTTCCGCGCCCGCTTCAAGAACCCCTACGCGGTCCGGGCCCACGACAAGATCGAGCTCAAAGTCGACGGCGAGGTCGTCGGCTATCAGCAGGACGGCAAGCAGGTGACGGTCAGGCTCGCCTCGGGCGAGACGCATACAGGGGCCGGCCTGATCGGCGCCGACGGGCTGTGGTCGAATGTGCGTAAGCAAGTGGTGGCCGACGGCCCGCCGCGCGTCGCCGGTCACACCACCTATCGTTCCGTCATCCCGACCGAGCGGATGCCGCAGGACCTGCGCTGGAACGCGGCGACGCTGTGGGCCGGCCCGAAATGCCATCTGGTGCATTACCCGCTCTCGGGCTGGAAGGTTTTCAACCTGGTCATCACCTGCCACAACGACGCGCGCGAACCGGCCGCCGGCGTGCCGGTGCCGGAACCCGAGGTGATGCAGGGCTTCGCGCACGTGCACGAGAAGGCGCGCAAGATCATTCAAACCGGCAAGGACTGGAAATATTGGGTGCTGTGCGACCGCGACCCGATCGACAGGTGGGTGGACGGCCGCGTCGCGCTGCTCGGCGATGCCGCGCATCCGATGCTGCAATACATGGCGCAGGGCGCCTGCATGGCGATGGAGGACGCGGTCTGTCTCGCGCACATGGTCGCGGCCTTTCCGGACGATTTCGAGCGGGCGCTCGAGGCATATCGCGCGCGCCGGGTGCTGCGCACCACGCGCGTGCAACTGCAGTCGCGCGCCATGGGGGAGCACGTCTACCACCCCGACGGCGCCCACGCGCAGCTGCGAAACGCGATCCTGCGCGCCAAGACCCAGCCGGATTGGTACGACACGCTGGAATGGCTCTACGGCGGCAACGGACTCGGCGAAGACAATTTCGGGCCGTAGTCGACGGCATCCCGCCCCGTCAATGCGAATGGGCGGCGCGCCGCCCGAAAAAGGTTGACTCGGGTCATTTTACATTTTACATTTTATAAACTGTAAACTTGGACCTGCGAAGATGGCTAATTCTCAAGGGCCGCGCTTTCGCACTAAGCGAGAAGTGGCCATTGATACCCTCCGCGAGGCCATTAGTTCCGGACGCTACGTTTCCGGTCAGTCGCTTCGGCAAGTACAGCTGGTGCAGGACCTGGGCCTCGGTTCGACGCCAGTCCGCGAGGCCGTGCTTGAACTTCTGGGGCGTGGCGTTCTCGTGCAGGAGAGCCACCGCACTGTTCGCGTCGCCGAACTCGATCTGAATCGCCTCCGCAACATCTACCGCGTGCGGGCACTGCTCGAAACGGAAGCAGCGCGCCTCGGCACAGCGAAGATCACCGACCAAGCAATTGGACAGATGAAGCAACTGCTGCAGCGCATGGGCGGTGCCACACGTACTGGCGATATTCCATCCGCCGTCCGCGCCGATCATGAATTTCGCCACATACTTTATGCGGTAGGCGGGAATTCCATTCTCGTTGATCTCATCGACCAGACTTGGAATTTATTTCCGGGAAGTATTCTTTGGAACATTCCAGGCCGCATTAAGCAGTCGCTTAAAGAGCATCGCAATATTTTCGATGCGGTAAGCCCCCGCGATCCGACCGCCGCAGCCTACGCCGTTGAAACTCATCTTCTGAGTGCGTTGGCGGCGCTTGAAGCCCATGTGGCTTCATTCACCAAACGTTCGCCCGCAAGTGCGCGATCTCAATCCTGAAGGACCATTCTGATGGCCAGCGCTCCTAAGGCTAATTCGTCACGAGAAGCCGACCTCCTTGCCAACGCCGCGCAGTTTTCCTTCCGCGCCCGCATGGACAAAAAGACGAATGAAGGGCCGATTTTCGAGCGCGGCTCAGGATCGGTTGTCTGGGATGTAGGAGGAAAGGAATATCTCGATTTTAATTCAGGTCAGATGTGCGCTGCGCTTGGGCATAATCATCCGACCATTACGGCTGCCATTAAAGCCGCGTGCGATACCATGCTTCACGCGCATTCGAGCCACTACAATGTGAAGGAAATAGAGCTGGCGTCGCGTCTCGGCGCGATTATGCCGCGACCCTTGCAAAAAACTCTCTTCGGAGAGTCCGGCGCCGACGCGAACGAAATGGCTATGATGATTGCCCGGAAATATACCGGTGGTTTCGAGATCGCCAGCCCGCACATCAGTTTCCACGGTCTTTCGGACGCCACACGCGCCGTGACGTTTTCGGGGTGGCACGCCGGGCATGGTCACCTTCCCGGGGGCACATACGCGATAGTCGCTCCGTATTGCTACAGATGTCCACTTAATCAGACTTTCCCGAGCTGCAAATTTGCTTGCTTGAAAACGAGCTTTGAGCTTCTCGACGCCCAAACGACAGGCCGTCCGGCCGCCGTTATCACCGAGCCGCTGTTCAGCGCCGGCGGCGTGATTGAACCCCCGCCAGGCTGGCTCAAAGCGCTGCAGGAGATGTGCCATCAGCGAAACATGTTACTGATCGTCGATGAAGAGCAAACGGGTCTTGGCAAACTCGGCCAGATGTTCGGATTTCAAGCCGAAGGCGTCGTTCCCGATATCGTCACAGTTGCCAAGCACTTCGGCGGAGGCGTCGGCATCAGCGCGGTCACAACCACGGCCGCAATCGAAGACAAGGTCGTTCGTGAAGGCTATGCAGCCACTCACTCGCATGCGAATGACCCTCTGATCTGCGCCGCCGGCACGGCCAGTCTTGATGTCATCGAGAAGGAAAACGTTCCCGAAAAGGCGCGCAAAATCGGCGCTCATATGCGTCTGCGTCTAGAGGCATTCCAACAACGCTACGAGATGATCGGCGATGTTCGCGGACGAGGTCAGCTCACGGGCATCGAGTTGGTGCGCGACCGCCAGACGAAGGAACCGGCGACCGACGAAGGCAAGGCCGTCGGAAAGTTCTGTTTCCAGCAGGGCCTGATTTTTTCGCTGCGGCGCGATGGCTCTGTCCTTCGCTTTGTTCCACCTTCTACAACGACCGACGACCAGATCGACGCCGCAATGGATCTGGTTGGCAAAGCACTCGAAACTGTCGCTCCCAAACGAAACATGACGAGAGGGTCGGCGCTGAAGCAGTAGGCTCCGCAGGTTTTTATTCGCCAACAACGACCAAAGCGATGCCCGCAAGCGAAACAGAAGGTACCAGTCATGAAGTTCAGAAGTGTTCTCGTGGCCGGAATTGCGGCCTTGTTCGTTTCACAACCGGGTTGGATCTGGGCACAGTCGTCCAGGCTGGATGTGGTCAAGTCGCGCGGCACCTTGCTCTGCGGCGTCAACCCGAGCTTTGCAGGCTTTTCGTTACCCGACAGCACAGGCCAATGGCACGGCTTCGACGTCGACATCTGCAGAGCCGTGGCGGCCGCGGTCTTCGGTGATGCCGGAAAGGTCAAGTATGTCGCCCTTTCGGCCAAAGAGCGGTTCACGGCTTTGCAGTCTGGGGACGTGGATGTGCTTGCCCGTAACGCCACTTGGACACTGACGCGAAACGTACAGCTCGGCGTCAATTTCATTGGCACGAATTTCTATGACGGGCAGGCCTTCATGGTGAAGGCAGACTCAAAGATCAAGTCGGTTCGCGATCTCGATGGCGCAAGTATCTGCGCTATCTCGGGAGCAGATACGGAGAGGAATCTCTCCGACTATTTCCGTAGCCACGGAATGAAATTTAAGTCGGTCTCGTTTGAGAACGCCGACAACGTTGCCCAAGCATATTTTGCCGGCCGCTGTGATGCGATCATAAACGATCGATCCCAACTCGCGTCGCTCCGCTCGCTCGCGCCCGATCCAAAGGAGCACATCGTTTTGCCCGAGATCATCAGCACCGAACCGCTGTCTCCCTCCGTGCGTGCAGGCGATGATCAGTGGGCGAACGTCGTACGCTGGAGCTTCTACGCCATGGTTCAGGCGGAAGACCTCGGCCTGCAATCGACGACGGTGCGCGCTACTATAAGCACCAGCCAAAATCCTAATGTGCTGCGCTTCGCCGGGAAGATAGAGGATCTTGGCGGGATGCTCGGGTTGGACCGGGAGTGGGCCGTCCGCATTGTTGAGCAGGTTGGAAATTATGGCGAGAGCTACGAACGCAACATCAAGCCAATTGGACTTGACCGAGGCATAAACCGTCTCTGGAAAGATGGCGGCATTATTATCGCGCCGCCGATTCGTTGACGATACAATACTTCAGTTACCGCACTCGAAATTGTGGTCGGCTTGCTGCCGCCAAACGTGATCGCGAGGAGGAAGCGGTCCGCATTTCGCAGGCCTTGAATGGTGGGCGCTGTAGGGATTGAACTACGACCTCTCCCGTGTGAAGGGAGCGCCCATCGAAATCGTCCGCTTGTGGCTCATCTGCGACACGTCGTGACAGGGAATGCCCGCTTTCAGTCTCGGAGCGGCTGCGCGGGGGCGGCGATCGGTCCCGAGCTGCGAGTTCGTCGGCTAGCTCAGCCAGAGCCCGCCCGTGACGTTGATCGACTGGCCGGTCATATAGGCCGCCTCGTCGGAGGCGAGAAACGCGGCGATGCGCGCGACGTCGTCCGGCTTGCCGAGCCGCCCGAGCGGAATGGCCGAGACGCGCTCCGCGGCGCTCGGCAGCCCCATGGCTTTGAGCTCCACGCCGGGGCAGATGGCATTGACGTTGATGTGCTCGGCCGCGAGCTCGAGCGCTCGCCCCTGCCGGGCCAGCCCGAATTGGAGGACGAGCTCGCGTCGCTGGTCGATGGTTACGTCAGCCGGCTGCAGACCGCGGCCGGGTAAATGCAGCGATGCAGCGGGGATCTTGCGGGAAGCACACGACCTGGGGGCGCGACTCTGACCGCCGTCGGCGCTTGCGAATGTCCGCTAATGCGAGTGAACGAGACTCCGGACGCGTGAGCCACTAGGGCCGTTGCTGACCCCTTTCGGACATCCGACGTGCCTCACCCGGTTGCGGGCGCGCGATCTTGCTCCAGAGACCGGCCAGGAGCAAAGTCATTGCCGGCCCAAACTGAACGGCTCAGGGGCGGCAATGAA